>Ga0315288_10003306_pt1 | contig 20593 bp, 19 predicted proteins | sample YL17G11_20_MG_FD_203454 | JGI IMG/M metagenome (GOLD analysis project Ga0315288, IMG submission 203454) | Sediment microbial communities from Yellowstone Lake, YNP, Wyoming, USA - YL17G11_20 | ecosystem: Environmental > Aquatic > Freshwater > Lake > Sediment | place: USA: Wyoming | collected...
GGAAGAAGTCCGCCACCCAGAGGCACGTCCCGTCGGAGCGAGACGGGGCGGGACGGCAGAAGACCAGCTTCGTGCCGTCGGGGGAGAGGGCCGGGTCCAGATCCGGGACCGAGTTGTTCGTCAGCCGGACCAGCGAACCGCCGGCGGCCGGCCAGAGGTAGATCTCGGATTGGTTCCCGTCACCGCCGGCGAAGACCACGTCCCCCGCCGCGTCGGGCGCCGGGCTGTACTCGTAGTCGCTGGATCGAGTGTGCGGAAACTCGGTGTGGGTCCCGTCGAGTTGGTACGTGTAGAGGCGGTAAGGGTTGAACTCCATGGTCTCCAGAGCCGAGACGATGATCTGGCTGGGAGGCGGAGGCGGCGGCAAGAGGGGAGTGATGGGCGGAAGGTTGCTCGAGGCGACGCAGAAGACCAGGCCGAGCAATCCCAGGTGAATGGGCCGAAGCGGATGGCGCAATGTTCTCCCCTCCAGGATGACCCGCGAGGCGAGTTCGCGGCCCGGTCAGGGCGAAGGGCACCGGGTGAGCGGCGGCTGAGTCGGACGAGGGGAGCTGCCTGGAGTTGCGGGCGCGGACTTCGGAGCCACCGGCAGCGCCGCCAAGCGGTCTAGGCTGGGACCATTGTACAACCTGCCCGCGAGGGCGACAAGGAAATGCGTCGCCAGGCGGGGCCGGGGGCGGGTCGGGTGTCCTCCGGCGGCTAGGCGAGTTGGCGCCCGGACGGACGACCGGAGGACAGGAGTTCGCGGACCCAGCGGGCGACCAAGAGGCCGTTCCCCGCCAGAAGCGCCAGTCCCGCCGCGCGGACCACCCACGGGCTCCAGCCCACCACCGCCGCGGCGCCAACGTCGCCCCCGACGAACAGGGAGAGCACGCCGATGTAGAGCGGGTCGAGAAGGAGAAAGACGAGGCCCCCGTACCAGGCGACCATGCTCAGGAGACGGCGGCCCGGGGAGACGAGGCTGCGGCGGCAGGCGTAGATGACGTACCCGATGAGCACAGTCACCAAGGTAGGGGCCAGCGCGATGACCAGCCAGTAGGCGCCGGCCCGCTCGGCCACCGGCGTGGCGTAGAGGACCTGGCTCGTACCCCAGCCGTTCGTCAGGAAGCGGAACGCGAGCACCCGTTCGCCCAGTCCCACGGCGGCGAGGTAGTGCGTGACCTCATGGGTGGCGTTCTGCGCCAGAACTACAGCAATCCAGACGAGGATGTCCCACCAGCGACGAGTCAAGGAACGGCCCCCTTTCTCCAGGCGAGTTCTCGGCCGGGGTGGCCGACTCCTCTCCAGAGAATGGTCCTACCAAGAGGCGCACCGGGGACACGAGATACTCGAGGAGGCGCGACAGGGATGTCACAATGACGGCGTCGGGTACCCCGGTGGGAGGATGATGTAGGCCGTGCCGGCCGAGCCAGGCCCGCCCGAGCTGCTCCCGGTCGTAGACGATGCGGACCTTCTCGCCCTGGTCGGCCCTCGTCGCGGGGTCGTTGGTGATGGGATCGCCCTTCCGGTCAAAGCCCCGGATGACGATGATGTGTTCGTCGCTGGACGGCATCGGCGCCCGGCGAGTTCCCCCTTGCCGAATTCGATGTTGATGGCCACGGGCACATCCGCCTCGATCCAGCGCTCCACGCCGGCCAGGGAGACGAAGCGGGTCACGTAGGTGTCCAGCCCCAGGCTGGCCGCGTAGGCCGTGTTGAAGACCCGGTTGCCGGTGCCGCCATACTCGTGGGGTGACGCCGGCGGCCACCGCCGGAACGGTGCGGTCCCAGGCGTCGTTCCCCGCCCTACCCGCCCAGAAGGCCAGCGGCATAGAGACCGAGGCGGGGCTGCACCAGCCGCCGCCGTCCGGGAAATCGTTCTGCCTCCGCTCCGGCACGGCGAGGTCGGTGCCCCAAGCGGGCCTCCAGAGCGGGCTGAGTTGCACGGCCGAGGCCGACCGCTTCAGGGTGAGGGCGTCCGTGTCGACCAGGCCGTTCTCGTCCTCCTGGGGGCCGCCGTTGCGGCGGCTGAGGACGGAGGTTCCCGAGGCCCAGACTCCCACGGTGTAGTTTCTCGTCCAGACCCCGCCCTGAAGGGCGCGCGCGTCCACCCGGAGCCAGGTCCCGTCGGGGGTGTCGGCGCTCCAGGACGCGACGACGGAGTCCACGGCAACGCCGGTGTCCCAGGCCGGCGACAGGTACGTCCCGAAGAGGAAGTCCCCGCCGTTGTACTGGCCGGCGGGGTCGGCGCCGGCTTCGAGGCCGCCCGCCGTGTCGAGGATGAGGGCGCCCGTCTCGTCCGTCCTCGCCCGGTCGAGCGTTCCGCTCGCGAAGTCGGTCGCGCCGGCGAGCGTGCGGAAGACCACGCGGCCGGTTCCGGGTCTGGCGTAGGGGCCGACGGGAATCCGGGCCAGCGACCAGGACTTCGCGGCGAGGGCGGTGACGAACAGACCCAGGAGGAGCAGGGCAGCAAGGTTCTGCCTACGGAAGGGAACAAGGACGCCAACTCCTCCGGCCGCGGCGAAGTGCCGCCGCGGGCCCGGCTCCGCCTCATCCGCAGGCCCGGGGAGCAGGGTAACCGGCTGCTGCCCCAGACCTCCCCCTCACCGCCTTCAGGCGGCCACGCTATGTGAGAAGAGGCCGGCCAAAGAGCGTGAGCAACGCGTGATGAGGTAGTCATCCGCCACTCGCCGCGCGGCGATTGTGCCCAGCACGGTCACCGAGGTGGCCGGCAGACGGAGCAGGGTGTGTAGCCGCGGGTTTTCGCCTCGCTCAGACTCAGCGGGATGGATGACCGGCTTAGGTACCTGCAGCCCAGGCTGTGGTACTTGTCGCCGGTGTCGGTGATGTAGACGGTCGGCTCTGCCGGACTGAGGCTCTGAGTTCCCGAGGCGGCGCGCGGACCTGGAATGGTGACCGGGCCGCGCGTTTCGGCCACCTTGCCCGGGCCGCGCCGCACCACGCAACTCCCGGTCATAAGGCGGCCGTTCTTCCCGCAACGTTTCCGGAGCTCCTTCGGCTGCCCAGCGGCCTCCGGATCGAAGGTCACGGTGACCTGTGCCTGCCCAGCCGGCCAAGACGAGATGTCCTCACCGGTCCGAAAGCCGCCCTTCGAGCAAGCGACCCAGCCGTCGAGGCGCTTCCAGGTGGCCATGTCGCTGGCCGCGGCGTACCGGAGGCGGGTGCCATCCGGCAAGCTCGCATTGCCCGCAATGATGAGTGTGGTGCCCTCGACTCTGGGTTGCGCGGAGAGAGATACGTAGTAGGGCTGCGATAGCGAACAGGCTGGGACGACAGCAGCGACCAAAGCCGCGAGTATGGTCAGCGCGAGGGCGCGCGTGACGCGCCGGACCCTCAAGACAGGCTCACCTCGCTATCCGCCCGCTTCCGGGGAGGGGACGACTGGAAGCGTTACACGAGGGTGAGGACGGCCACGAAATGAGCGGCACTCCCCGCCAGGACAAACAGGTGCCAGATCTCGTGGAACCCGAATCTGCCTGGCCAGGGACTGGGCCACTTCACCGCATAGAACACGGCGCCTACCGTGTACAGGAGGCCGCCGACCCCAAGCCAGGTCAGGCTGGCGGCGGTCACCGACCGAGACAGCGGATAGGCGGCCACCACCACCAGCCAGCCCATGAGCAGGTAAAAGCCTAGGGACAGCCAGCGAGGGGCGTTCATCCAGAAGAGCTTCACAATCATCCCGAGCGCGGCGCAGCCCCAAATGACTCCGAAGAGGGGCCACCCCCATGACCCCCGCAGAGGCACCAGGCAGAAGGGCGTGTAGGTGCCGGCGATCAGGACGAAAATCATCATGTGGTCCAACTTACGGAACGCAAGCTTGGCCCTTGGCGACAACGCCAGACCATGGTAGAGCGTACTGGCGGTGTAGAGCACAATCAGGCTGACACCGAAAACGGTGAAGGAGACCACGTGCCAGGCCGTCCCGGAGACGGCTCCCCGGTAGATCAGGGCGGCCAGAGCGCCTACGGAAAGGAGGGCCCCGATAAGGTGGGTCAGGGCGCTGGCGGGTTCGCGAGAGAGCGTCACAACCGTTCCTCCTCCCTCGCTGCCGGAGCGGGGCAGGTCTCTTGGAACTCGGCTCAGTGGTTGCGCTTGTCAATACTACCACATGGGCAGCTCGACAGGCGTCCGGGCCAGACCGCGACGCCGGCGGGCAGGAGCGGGGCGGTGGAACGCGAGGAACCGAAAGTCTTGCAATTTTGCATTCTTAGTGCATGATAGCAGGGGACAAGGACGGCGGCCATGGAGGACCCCCGCGGTTTCCTCCAGATGCATGCCCCGCCGGTGATTCTCGACGAGGTTCAATACGCGCCTATTCTCCTGCCCTACGTCAAGGAAAGGATCGACGCCCACCGGGACCGAACCGGACAGTACCTGCTAACGGGCTCCCAGAATCTCCTGCTCGCGGAGAAGATCACCGAGTCCCTGGCCGGGCGGGCAGCGATGCTCCGCCTGTTGCCCCTTTCGCGCCGTGAGGCCGAGGGAAACCCTCAAGCCTCTCTGCCGTGGGAGCTCGGACAACCCCAGGGCCTCGTCGCCAACCCCGGGCGAGACATCCACCTCTGGCATGCGGGTTACGTCCAGACCTACCTTGAGCGGGACGTCCGCACGCTCCGCCAGGTAGGCAATCTGTCCCAATTCCAGAGTTTCCTCAGGGCCTTGGCAGCGCGTACCGCCCAGCTCCTAAGCCTGTCGGACCTGGCCAGGGACCTTGGCGTGGCCGTGAACACGGTCAAGGCTTGGCTTTCCGTGCTGGAGGCCACCTACCAGGTCATCGTCCTCAGGCCCTACCACGCCAACGTCGGAAAGCGACTCGTCAAGACGCCGAAAGCCTATTTCACCGATGTCGGCACGCTCTGCTATCTCACCGGTCTGAGAGACCCCGAACACGCGGCCTCCGGCCCCATGGGCGGCCCGATCATGGAGACGGCCGTGCTTTCCGAGGTCGTAAGGACCCTTACCCATCACGGTCAGGACCCGCAGGTCTACTTCTGGAGAACCTCGACCGGCACCGAGGTGGACATCGTGGTCGAGACCGGCGGGAGACTCGTGCCCATCGAGGTGAAGCTCTCCGCGACACCGCGCCCGGCCATGGCCTCCTCCATCAAGGCCTTCCGTGAGGACTTGGGTGACAGGGCGATGCCCGGCTACGTAGTTCATCCCGGCGACGTCCGGCTGCCCCTCGGGGCGGGCGTAACGGCCCTGCCGCTGGGAGAGCTCTAGCCCGGTCCCCGACGACAAGGGCTGACACGCCCGCCTACTGCGGCGATGAGTGTCAACCGCTCTCGCCGACCAGAACCCTCAGGACCTCGCCCACCATGCCGCGGAACCTGTCGGTGTCGTCCACGACATCGAGCTTCCTCTCCTCGACCAGACGCCGAGCGTCCAGGAGCGCTTGGTCGGCCAATCCGAATTGGTCCATCACGGATACAAGCCGGCTCAGCGAGTCCACCAGCCGATAGGGTCCGTAACTTGCCGGTTCCGTCAGAAGCCCGTGCGCACTGGCGGCGAGGTAGCCCAGATGCAACCGCAGCGCCGTGCGCAGCGCGGCGGCATCGGCGCCTACCTGGCCGCCGCTTGCGGGTCGGGCGGTCTCAACTTCAGACGGAGCGCCAGAGGAAACGTCAGAGGGAGGGCTAGGGGGAGCGGCCGCGTCCGCGGCCCCGGTGATCCCCGCCTCACCCGGCGCGCCCCCCCCAAGGCGACGCCCCCATCGGTCGAGATGAATGATGTCCTCCAGGTTGCGGCGCCTGGGGCCCCTGGGGAGAGGGGCCCCAGGATAGCCCAGGGTTATGAGTAGCTCAGGAACCACGTGGTCGGGCGCGGCCAGGACGCGGCGGGCCGCGTCCTGGTGAAAGGAGCGCACGACGCAGGCGCCCAAACCGGCGTCCGTCGCGGCGAGGAGGAGGTTCTCGGCCGCGAAGCACGCGTCCATGAGCCCGAAAAGCTCCCCGCCCTCGCCCGCCTTCCGACGAGCCTTCTCCCGGTCGGTGCAGATGGCGATGATGGCTTCGGCCCCGGCCGAAATGCCCGGCGCCAGGCTGGCCAGCGACCTGACCGTGTCCGGGTCCTGAATGAGGATGAACTCCCAGGCCTGAAGGTTACTGGCGGTCGGCGCCCGCCGGCCACAGTCGACCAAGGCCAGAAGCTGCTCCAACCCGATTCCTTGTTTGGTGTACCGGCGGACGCTCCGCCGGGCCCGAATCGCTTCCCGCAAGAGCACTCTCGTTCACCTCCGGCTGGCAGGCAAGGGACCATGGTCAACGGTCCGGCCGTGATACCTCACACGACCGAGGGTTCGCGAATCAACTCGCCTCGGGTGAACCTCTCCGGCCTGGAAGAACCTCTCTCTCGATTAGGGCGACGCACGCCCCCTGTCCGGCCGCGGCCAGGGCCGCCGACAACCCGGCGGGGCCGGCGCCGACCACGGCTACTTCGACGGACTTCACCGGAGGCCACCGTGTCCTACGACGCCTTGCCGAGCGAAACAGCCGTTTCTCTCAGGGTCTCCTCGACCACTCTCCCCTTCTCGAACACGGCCCGGCCATCCAGCTCGACCGTCGTGTCGAGGGAGACAGAATCCGAGTGGGACGGCCCGGGAACACCCGAGGGTGGGAGGAGAGACGGGCCGATGCTGCCGAACCCCCAGGTCGTCGAACCCCAGACTCTCTGGTCTTCGAGGATGTCACCAACGAGTCCGGCGCCCGGGAGAAAGCCGATCCCCGTGTGGGCCACCGAAAGCATCTGCGGGTGGCCAAAACCCCTCAGCCACGCTTCGTAGGCCGCCGCCTCCTGGCCGCCTTCGACCGCGACCACGCGGCCCTTCTCCACTCGCACGGTCACGGGGGTCCGCACGACGCCGATGCCCGGGGAGACCGAGCCGTCCAGCACTATCATGCCGTTGACGCTCTCCAGGGCAGGGGTCCAGGCCACCTGTCCGGCCATCATGTGCGTCCCTGGAGCGTCGGCGTACCCGTCCACGAGCAGGATCGGACGGCCCGGAACATTGTCGAAGGAAACATCCTCGCCGGTCTTGGAGGTCATGCGAACGTGGGTCGCCCTCCGGACGAGCTCGGCGAGCGTCTCGCCGAAGCCCTTGAGGGACCGGTAGTCAACCCGGCCCAGGCAGCGAACCATGCTGGCAGTGGCCACTCCCGTGAGGCAGTAGTGGCGCAGCTTCGGATTGCCCTTCATGGCCATCTCATAGGGTGTCGAGTAAAGAAGCCACTTCCGGTTGAACTCCGCCCAGGCGTCGGCGCCCGCAAGGAGCTGGCCGAGGGCTTGGACCGGCAAGCTGGGGTCGGCCGCCTTGCTCACCCCAAGAGGCGTGGATGTCCAGACGACGAGCGGCTTGGCGCCCGCCGCGAAAGCTTCACTGGCCGTGGCGTCGACGACCCGCTCATCGGTCTCCGTGTCGGCCGTAATGGCCAGGGTCTCCCCTGGCCTGAGCTTGAACAGCTCACGCACCAGCGTGCGCGCCGCCTTGGTCAATTCCCAATCCCACTGCCCGTCCATCACTCGCGCCTCCTCGGATCATGGTCGTCTCAGCCTGGTAGATGAAGTCCTCTGCCGAGGAGCTCGGCTTTGCGGGCGATGGCGGTGGCCACCGCTCCGTCTTGAACCGCCACTCCGACCGACTTGAACAGGGTGATCTCGTCGTCGGAGAGCCGTCCTGGTACCCGCCCATTGATCAGTTGCCCTATCTCGCCCACTATGTGCCGGCGGCTGAAGAGGCCCGCTTGGATGGGGATGATGATGTCGCCGGCCTCCTCAAGACAGGCCTCGACGGAGTCGACAAAGAGCCTGCTTCTCCGGACAAGCTCCCCGGGTAGCTCGCGCGTGTGGGGCCTGTAGGCGCCGATGGCGTTGACGTGGGTGCCGGGCCTCACCGCGGCGTCGGGGATGACCGGGTCGGGTGCGGTTGTGGCGACGCAGACCACGTCGGCGGCCCGCACGGCCTCGGAGGCGGAAGCGGCGGGCGCCACCGGCAAATCAAGCTCGCGGGTCATCCGGTCGCAAAAGGCTGTAAGCCTGTCCTTGTCCACATCGAACGCCCAGGCCTTCTCGATGGCCCTGACCGCGCACACGGCCTCAAGCTGAGAAGCCCCCTGCACGCCGGCGCCGACGACGGCGACGGTTCGGCTGTCCAGCCGGGCCAGAAGATCCGTGGCCAAACCGGAGGCGGCCGCCGTCCGCAGCCGGGTAACGCCGATCCCGTCGATCACCGCCAGCGGCGTCCCAGTCTCAGCGTCGAAGACCTGGACCAGGGCCTGCAGCAAGGGAAGGCCACGCTCCCTATTGCCAAGGTAGATGGACACGACCTTGACCGTGGTTGTCTTCTCGGCAGGCAGGTAGACCGACATGATCAGGACATGGCCGAGGTCCGGCAGGACTATGGGCGTACGGAGCGGGGAGATCGCTTCACCGGCGGAGAAGGCCGAGAAACCCGACCGCACAGCTGCGATTGCTTCCTTCATCGAGATGATGGCGGCTATGTCACTTCCCGTTAGGTATCTCAACGCGCCCCCGCCTTTGAAGCGGCCCAAGTGGTCCGGGTGTACTGGAGATGCTCCAAGGTCAACCTCGAAGCTTCCTCGCTCGGGCCGTTGGCGACAGAATCGAGTAGTTGGCGGTGGATCTCGGCCACGGCCGTCAGCCCACCCTCGCGGGCGATACGCTCCAGGCCGTGTAGATGCATCCGCTCGCGGAGCTCCGCGACAATCCCGACTAGAATCGTGTTGCCTGACGCGCCCACCAGCAGAAGGTGGAACTCCGTGTCCAGCCTCAGGAACTCGGACAGATCAGAGTCCGCGGCCGCCACGCACATCCGGTCCACCAGCGCGTTCGCCTGGCGCAGGGTCTGTTTGGAGACCGACCCCGCGGCCCTTCCCACAGCCCACGGCTCCAGCAAGCTCCGAACCTGGAAGATCTCGTCCAACTCCTGATCCGTGACCTGTGAAACACGAAAGCCCTTGTTGCGTACCGGCTCGACGAGACCCTTGTGTGACAGCCGGATGAGAGCCTCCCTGACCGGCGTCCCCGAGATGCCGAGTTCCTTGGCCACGAACTTGGCCGAGAGCACTTCACCCGTCACCAGACGGCCGGTTACGATCGCCGTCTTGATGATGTTGTAGGCTTGTTCCTGGAAGGTCTTCTGAGGAAGGACCACGTCAATCTCACCCCAGTCCAACTGACCCCTAGGAGCAGGTCCCTTCTGCGACTCCTGCAAGTTGGCAAATCCTCCTCTTGGCCTCCGTCTATCCCACCAGGCCATCGGTCGTTCCATAGACGTGGCACCGTACCCAGCGCGTATCGGACGTCTGGACCATCGCCGGGTCAACCTTGGAGCAGACCGGCGTGGCCTCTGGGCACCTAGGGCTGAAACCGCAGCCCGGCGGGACGTTGACCGGACTGGGGATTTCCCCCTTTGAAAGGATTTTCCTTGGTTTCAATTCCTCCTCGGCCGCCGTGACGACAGGGATGGCCGACAAGAGCATCCTGGTGTACGGGTGAAGAGGGTCGCGGAAGAAGTCGGCTGTGGACGCCAGCTCCGAGACCTTGCCCAGGTACATGATTGCTACTCGGCTGGCGACATTGCGCATGAGGCTGAGGTCGTGAGTAATGAACAGGTACGACAGGCCCAGGCGGGACTGTAGCTCGGCCAAGCGGGTGATGACTTTGGCCTGAATCGAAACGTCGAGAGCCGAAGTGGGTTCGTCCAGGACCATGACCGTCGGGTCGGCCGCGAGGGCCCTGGCCACAGCCACAAGCTGCCGCTCCCCCCCGCCGATGGAGTGAGGGTTTCGGTCCCCGTACTCCGGCGGCAGGCCGACCAAGGCCAGCAGCTCGGCCACCTTGTCCGGAAGATCGCGGGCGGACACTCTCCGGTGCAGCCGCAACGGAAGGCCGAGACTCTGCGCGATCGTTCGCCGGGGGTTCAGGGATGAGCCGGGATCCTGGAAGACAATCTGGATGGCCCCTTTCTGGGCCAAGGTTCTCCTAACCGCGCTGCCGGCTACGGTCTTTCCGTTCAGGGCAATCGTCCCGGCCGTGGGCTGGTACATCCCGACGATGGTGTAGGCCACCGTGCTCTTGCCGGAGCCGGATTCCCCGACCAGTCCCAGGGTCTCCCCCCGGCACACCGAAAGGTCAACTCCGTCCACCGCCCGGAGGACCGCCTTCTTTCCCACGGGGAAGTACTTCTTGAGGCCAGTCACCTTCAGCACATCATCCATCTTCGTCGCTCACCTCGCCCGTAGGTAGCAGGCGACCATGTGACGGCCACCGGTGTCCAAGAGGGAAGGCTTGGCCTCCCCACAGGTCTTCAGAGAATGCGGACAGCGCGGCGAGAAACGGCAGCCTCTTGGTGGATTGCGGTAGTCGGGAAGCCTCCCCGGAATGCCTTCCGCGAAGCCCTGGCCGGTGAGGCGGGGAATGCACTCCATGAGGGCGGCGGTGTAGGGATGAAGGGGCCGCGCGAAGACCTCCGCGGTGGGCCCTCCCTCGACGACGACGCCCGCGTACATGACGTAGACGTACTCCGTTACTTCGCGCACCACGCCCAGGGAGTGGGTCACCAGCACGACCGCCAGGCCCTTGGTCTCGGACAGGCCGGTGATCAGACGAAGGATCTGGTCCTGAATGGTCACGTCCAATGACGTCCCAGGCTCGTCGGCCAAGAGGATTTCTCTCGTGGCGGTGATGGCCGAGGCGATGCAGACGCGCTGCCTCATTCCCCCGCTCAGCTGGAAGGGATAAGTCTTCATGATGCGCTCGGGGTCGGGCAGGGAGACCTCGCTGAGAGCCTCCGTGCACCGCTTGATGAGGCGGGCCCTGTCCACCTTCCCACGGGAGTCGGTCGCGTATCTCAGTCCCACCTGAAGCAGGTCCCCAACCGTAAAGACGGGGTTAAGCGCCGCGGTGGGGTCCTGAAAGATCATCGCCGCCCCGCGTTGCCGGAAAGACTGAACAGCGACCGGGCTGGCCTTCAGCAAGTCCTGCCCTCTGAAGAGGACCTGACCCTCCTCGATCACTGCCTGGCTCGGGAGGATGCCCATGATGGCTTTGAGGGTCGTCGTCTTCCCGCAACCGGCCTCCCCGACCAGGCCAACCCTTTGGCCCTTGGCGACGCGGAGATTGACCCCGTCAAGGACCCGCGTCTTGCCTCCATACCCTCGGAAGGAGACCCGAAGGTCACTGACTTCCAGAACAGTGTCGGCCGCCATCATGCTTCCTCCACGGTGAACAGGTCGCGTATTCCGTCGCCCAGAAGGTTGAAGCCCAGGACGAGGAGGACGATGGCGATGGCGGGAAAGACGGTCATCCACCAGTGGTCCGGGAGGTACTTCACTCCGTCCGAGACCATGTTCCCCAGGTCGGGGGCCGGCGGTTGCTGACCGAGCCCCACGAAGCTGAGCGAGGCCGCCGTCATGATGACCCAGCCCATGTCGAGAGTCATCTTGGTCAAGACCGGAGAGAGGCAGTTGGGCAGGATCTCCCTGACCAGGATGTGGAACGTACTGGCCCCGGTCAGTTCGGCGTAGCGGACGTAGTAGTCATTCTTGATGGATGAGGCCACGTTGTAAGCGAGGCGGCAGTACCAGGGCCACCACATCACGGTGATGGCCATCATGGCGTGGGTCAGGTTCGGCTCCAACACCGAGGCGATGGCCAAGGCCAGGATGAGGGGGGGGACGGAAAGGAAGATGTCGGTTACTCTCATGATCAAGGCATCCAGGAGGGAGCCTCGGTTGTACCCCGCGATCAACCCCAACCCGAAGCCAATTGGCACGGATATGGCCAGCACCAGGATGCCCATGAGGAGCCCTGGCCTCAGGGCGAAGATGAGCCGGCTCAGGATGTCTCGCCCCATGTTGTCGGTGCCCAGAAGATGGGCCGTGGAGGGCGGCTGGCTGGCGTTGTCGAAATCGACGTACGGCCCCGCCTGCTTGGGATACGGAGATACGAATGGGGCGAGCAAGGCCAGGCCGATGACCAGGAGCACGAGAACGGCTCCGACGACGGAGGCCTTGCTCCGCGAGAACTTGTACCAGGCTTGGCCGAACAGGTGGCGCTTCTCCATCGGTGGTCTCACCCCCTGGGATGGCTACTTCGCGCCCAGCCTAATGCGAGGATCGAGGAGCGACACGACGACGTCCACGATGAGGTTCATCACCACGAAGACCAGGCCCATGAACAAGACCACGGCGCAAATGGCGTTGAGGTCCTTGCGGAGCATGGACATGATCCCGTAGCGAGATAGCCCGGGCCAGGTGAACACGAGCTCGACCAGAAAGGCGTTGCCGAAAAGGGACGCAAAATCGAGCCCCATGATGGACACGGTAGGAATGACAGAAGGCCGCAGCAGGTACTTCGACATAACGACGCGGCGGGGCACCCCCTGCGAGGTGAGCGCCGACACGTAGTCCTTACCCATGTTATCGAGCATGGAGGCTCTGGTGATTCTGGCCTCCTGGGCCATGCCGCCGACGGCGAGGGCCAGGGCCGGCAGTATCAGGTGGGCCAGGGCGTCACCGAAGGCACGGAGGTTCCCCTGTATCAGGGCGTCCAGAGTCACGAAGCCCGTGATCCGGTGGAGGGCAATCGATGGACTGAGACGTCCTCCGATGGCTGGAAGGATCGGCCACCAGAAGCCGAAGACCAAGAGGAGAAAGACCGCCACGACGAACGAGGGTGTGGCGACGAAGACGTAGCCCATCACCCGGATACCCGTGTCAATCGCACGATTGGCGTACATGGCCCCGATGATACCCAGTAGTAGTCCGAGCGTGGATTCCAGAAGCCCGGCCATCACTACCAGCTCGATTGTATTGGGAGCGAACTGCTTCAGATCATCCATGACCGGTCTCTTGGTCATGAGGGAGTAGCCGAAGTCGCCGCGGACGGCGCCCTTGATCCAGTAAAGGTACTGAATGTAGAGGGGTTTGTCGAGGTGCATCTCTTCCCGGAGTTGCTGCACGACCTCCTCCGGGGCCCGCGGGCCGAGGGCCATGCGGGCCGGGTCTCCAGGCACGACTCGGGCGATGACGAAAATCGTGATGGAAAGGCCGACCAGGACCAGAATCGACCAGCCGAGTCTTCGCAGCAGGTAGCTCGTGGTGGTCACAATCCACCCCCCCATGGCCAACGCTCGCGGGCCGACCGCCCCGAAGAACGGGGTGGGAGGCGCATCCCCGAGGCACGCTGCCCCCCACCCGGTCCTTCCTCGACAAACCTAGCGGACAACTAGTCGTCCGGCCTACCGCGGCATCCTGTCGGGATAGATCTTGATGCCGCGCATGTACCACAGGTACCCCATGACCGGGACCACGGGCTGGCCTTGCTTGGCCTGGTCAGCCGCAGCCCACACCATGTAGCCCGACTGGTAAGCTATCAAGTCGGTCTGGTCGAAGAGCGGGACGGTGACGCAGTCGTCCATGAGGGTCTTCTGGATGTCCTTGTACTTCTGAAGCCGGGCATTGAGGTCGGTCGTAGCGATGGCCGCGTCGATGGCCGCGTCAATGGCCGGGTCGCTCACCCACTCGCACCGCTCCCAGGAGCCCACCGGCTTCGACCGGAACCGCGCCACCAACTGGGAACCGGCTTCGGTGTAGTCGGGCGCCGTCAAGACGGTGGCGCTGAGCGGGGTCGTGGCGGCCTTTGATGAGTCGTCCACCAGGGACAGCCAGGGCAGCTTGACCACCTTGACCGTGATGCCCAACTGGGTCAGGTTGGCCTGAATCAGCAGAGCCAGTTTCTCGCGGTCGGGGGTCTCAGAAATCCAGGCCACTTCCAGCGGATACTGGCTGAGCTTCGAATAGTACTTGGACTGCTTCAGTTCGGCCAGAGCCTTGTCCATGTCCAGAGTGAAGCTCGAGGCGGTCGGGTCGTGGCCCGCCACCACGCGACTAACCACGCTGTTGGCCTTCAAACTGCCGGGGTAGATCTGGCCGACCATTGTGGCGTAGTCGATGGCCCAGGCAATCGCCTTCCGGAAATGGACGTCATCCGTGGGCGGCCTCTGATTGTTGAGGGTGAGGCTCATCAGGCTGCCAACGGCGAACCTGGCGACGTCCACGCCGGCAATGGCGTCCATGGCCGTGTAGTTCTCCATGGGCTCGTAAGTGCTGGTGATCTCGAGCTCCCGGCGGGATATCATGGTCTTCACCGTCACCGGGTCGGCGGAGGAGAGCAGCTTGAACTGATCCGGGTTGTTCTCGTCAAACCCGTCCCAGTAGTCGTCGAACCTGCTGGCCAGAAGGTACTGGTCCTGCTGAAACTCAGTGACCGCATAGGGCCCGCTGCCGGCGTCATTGCTCTGCAGCCAGGCCTTGCCGTAGTCGCCGTTGGTCCCGTAGTTGCCAGCCGCCTCGTTGGCGACGACCGTCTTCTTGTCCACGATGTAGAGCCGGACAAGAGTGGCCCGGAAGGGACCGAACGGCTCGTTGAGAGTGAACCTGACCGTGTACTGGCTCGGGGCCGTGCAGGCCTTGACCCTACCCTTGAACAGATACCCGAAGCCTTCTCCGATTTCGGTCAGCCGGGTCATGCTGAAGGCCACGTCTTCCGCCGTGAGCTCGTTGCCGCTGTGGAACTTGACCCCTTGGCGGAGATCGAACTCCCAAACCAGACCATCGGCCGAGACCCGGTGGGCGGTGGCAAGACTATTGGCCACCGTTCCGTCGGCATTGGGGAAAACCAGGGTATCGTAGAGGTTGCAGAACGTCGCGGAACTGGCCTCATCCGAACCAGTCGCGGGATCCATGTTCGGCGTGTTGGCCAGCATGAACCGCACCAGTTTGGGCTGCGCCGTCTGTTGGGCCGGCTTGCAGCCCGCCAGGGCGCCGATCATCACGCAGACTACGGCAGCGACCGCGACCAGGCGAACCACGGTCTTCGTGTTGCGTCTCCCCATTACTAGACACCTCCCAAAAATCTACTACGGCACACACAGCGGCTCCCCGGATCGGGGTCCTGTCACTCCTTGCCCACGGCGCGCGCGAGCTCCTTGAGTTCGGGATGGATGACCCGACCGTTGTCGACGATCTGGTGGCCGTCAAGCCAGACTGAGGTATTCAAAGACACGCCGTCGCTGTGGGACGGAGCCGCGACACCTTTAGGTGGGGCCAGGAAGGTGCCCACGGCTCCTAGCCCCCACTGGGTGCAGCCCCAGACGCGTTCGTCCTCGCCGATTTGCCCGGTCAGCTTGGCGCCGGGATGGAACCCAAAACACACGTGAGCCAGGCGCAGCATCTGCGGATGGTTGAAGCTCCGGAGGAAGGCCTCCCACTGGGTAGCCTCACGGCCACCTTCGATCTTGGTCACGGCGCCGTTCTTGACGGTGAGCTTTACCGGCTGGGTGACGATGCCGATCTGGGGGACCAGCGACCCATCAAACACGATTGTCCCGTTTACCGTGTCGAATGCGGGGGCCCAGCCGATCTGGCCGGCCAGCATGTGAGTTCCGGGGGTGTCGGCGTACCCGGTCGAGCCGAAAATCGGGTAGTCTGGATGATTGTCGAACTCCACGTCTTCCCCGGCCGACGTGGTCATCCGGACGTGTTTTGCCTCTCTCGTGAACTCAGCGATCCGGGTGACGAACTTGGCCAGCGGCCGGGGCTCCACCCGCGCGAACAGCCTGACGAAGACGTCTACGTGCATGGCCGGCAGGCAGAGGAAACGCATTTTTTTGTTCTCTCTGGCTACGATGTCGTAGGTCTCAGAGTACAGCAGGTACTGGTAGTTGAACTCGACCCAGGCGTCGGCGCACTTGAGAGCCGCCCTCATGGCTTCGGCGGGAAGCCACGCGTCGGTCATCCGCCCTGTCCCCAGGGGCGTGCTGGTCCAGATGACCATCGGCTTCGCCCCTGCGGCGAAGGCCGCTCGAGCCGTGGCGTCGACCACCCTCTTGTCGCTGAGGGTGTCGGCCGTGATGACGAAAGTCTCACCCTCTTTCAGCTTCAGGAGCTCATTGACCAGGACATCCGAGGCTTTCCCAAGCTCAAACTCATACATGTACGACAAACCGAGCCCTCCTTCTTGCCAAAGTTGAGGAGTTGCCTCCTCTGACATGTGACATATCACGCATCACACACCGCGCTTCTCTAGAAGCGGTCCTTTTCCTTCTCTTTCTGAAGATTCGGATTCGGAGGTTCGCTGGAAGAGGCCTCAAGGGCTATCGAGGCGGCCACAAGAGCGGGCTCGCGCGTGAAGCGGGGGAGGGCAGTCTTCATAGCCCTGGACGATGCCGCTCCGGTAGCAACCTTCGATGAAGTCGAGAGCCCAGTGGCTACCGAGATTCTGGAGGTGGCGGGTTAGGGAGCTTTGAGACCCCCAGCAGGCGGCACTCCTGGCGACCGGTTCCCCGACGGTCACCCGGGGCCTCTCACTACCCGCCCCGCAGGGACCGCGCCGCCGCTTCCCCGGCCAGCCAGCCCGTACTGAAGGCGGCCTGCAGGTTGTAGCCGCCGCTTGGGCCATCGACATCTAGCATCTCACCGGCGATGAAGAGACCGGGCACCAGGCGGGAAGCCATGGAGCGGGGGTCGACCTCGCGGACGCTGACGCCGCCGGCGGTGACCATGGCCTCTTCGATGGGCCGCGGCCGCCTGAGGGTGAGGCGCAGTTCATGGAGGAAGGCGGCCAGGCGGTCCCGCACCGCCCTGGGCAACTGTCCGGCCCGGCTCTTCGGGTCGGCGCCCACTTCGGCGCACAGGACGGCGGCGAGAGAGGCAGGCCACCAACCTTCGAAGAGGTTCTTGGCCATGAGACGGGGGCTCTCGCGGATCCGGTCCTCCAGGCGGCTGGGCCAGGCCTCCGCCGAGGTCTCGGGGTCGAGCCGGATGCCGATGACGACCTCCCCGGGATGGGCCTCGCCGGCCACGACCGCTTGGCGCGAGACGTCGAGGACGGCCGGCCCCGAAAGGCCGAAGTGGGTGAAGAGGACATCGCCGGAGCCTTGGCCCCAGACCCGGCCGCCGGCGTGGACGTGGACCGTGGCCTCGCGCAGGGCGACACCGCTCACCTGGCCCGGCCAGGTCTCCCTGGTCTCCAGGGCCACGAGGGCGGGACGCAGGGGGATAACCTCATGCCCCATCCCCCTGACCCAGCGGTAGCCGTCCCCGGTCGTCCCGGTCTCCGGGTAGGTGACGCCGCCTGAGGCGAGGATGAGGCGGGCCGCCCGCCAGGAGCGCCCGCCAGCCGCCGTGACGGTAAAGGCGGCACCGTCGTCCCGGCCCACACCGCCGTCCAGGCGAACGTTCTCGACCGGTGTGCCGGTGTGGATGACGGCCCCGGCCTTCCGCGCCGCTCGCTCCAGGGCCCCAACCACGGCCTTGGCCCCGCCGTCCGAGGGAAAGACCCGCCCCCGGTCCTCGACCTTGGTCCCGACCCCTTCTTCCGCGAGCAGGGCCCGGAGATCGTCGCTTCCGAACCGGGTGAGGGCGCTATACAGGAACCTCCCGTTCCCTGGGAACGAACTCACCAGGTGGGGGATGTCGCCCGCGTTGGTGACGTTGCCGCGTCCTCCCCCGGACATCAGGACCTTCGTTCCGAGCCGGGAGTTCCGCTCGAGCAGGGTGGCGGGCACGCCGGCCCGGCCGGCAGCGATGGCCGCCAAGAGCCCGGCCGCCCCACCGCCGACGATGAGGATGGCCGCGGGTTTCACGGGGCGACGAAGGCGTCCGCGGCGAGAGTCCTGGCGTAGTCGCGGACGTCGGTCGGCCAAGGCCAAGTGTGCGCTTCGAAGCGCTGCCTATCACCCGCAAACAGAGAGCGAGTGGCTTCCTCGAAGCCGGGTTCGTTGCCGGCGATGGCCGACATGAACCTGAAGGCCGCTTCCTGCGAGCGCCGCACTCGGTCTTTGGTGTCGTTCACGCGGCGAGCCTGCTCGACAAGCTTGCGGAGCGCGACTGAGGCTCCTCCAGGCTGAGCGTTGAGCCATTCCCAGTGTCGCGGCAGCAAGGTCACCTCGCGGCCAACGACGCCCAGTTTCGGACGTCCTGGTGGGCGACGTTCGGGGGCCTCGCCCGAGAGTCGCCGCCGCACATCCTGCGCGGTACCCCGAAAGTCCATCTCCACTATCTCGGCGGTAGCATCATCGAAGATCAGGAGAACTCGTGTGTCTCCGGCGTCGACGACAACCTTGGACCTTAGGGCGACTTCTCTGGGATTGCCGGAGGCGATGCGCTCGGCGCCGGCGAAGGCGGTGCATGATTTGAGTGGGTGGGCGTGCATGTCGGCCTCCTCGACTCGAAAGGGTCGAGGCCATTCTATACGGGTATAATCCTGCCTGTCAATGCTACCCGGACGCCCCCCTTCTAGGGCCGGGCGAAACCGACAACCTCCAGGACACCGAGGAAGACCGGCCGCGGTCTTTCAGGCCGGAGGCCGGCCTGGGACAGAAGGACCGAAAGGCCCGGCTCGGTGATGGTCCAGGCCTCGGGTCCCTCAAGAGCGCTGAGGGCAAGGCGGACGGCCTTTCGCCGGAGGGCTGGACCGCTCGAAGAGAAGTCGAGAACCAGACCCCGACCGCCGGGTCGCAAGACCCGTCTCACTTCTCGCAGAGCCGGGAGACGGGCCGCCTGGACAATCTCGTGCAGGCCGAGAAAGAGGGTCGCGCAATCGAAGTGACCATCGGGCAGGGGAAGGGAGTCGGCTTCGGCCCTGACGTAGACCACTCTCCCACCGGCGCGTGTGGCCTGCTCCAGCATCGCCTCCGAGGCGTCGACCCCGACGACCTCCCCGTCCGGTCCGAGCCGGCGGGCCAACTCCCGGGAAAGGAGACCCGTCCCGCAGCAAAGGTCGAGAATCCGGTCGGCCGGGCCAGGGCCGAGGCGGACGACCTCTCTGGCCAGGAAAGGCCGGTAGCGACCGAAAGTCACGGCGGCCACGGACGACTCGTACAGCCGGGCCGTCCGCCGGCCGTAGGAGAGGCTGCCGCCGTCACTGGGCGTGTTCATGTCATCATCTCCCCCTCCGGCCGTCCCCACCCCTCTTCCACCAGCTTCCCGGCTCGGCCATCCCGTAGCCGAACAGGTCGTCCAGCCAGACGAACAGGCTGGGAGCGACGGGTGCCAGCCGGGCGGCCAGGGCGTGGTGCCAATGGTGGGCCGAATCCTTGGTGTAGGGGCAGACGGCGACACAGGTGGCGCAGTCGCCCCCGTTGGCGTTCCAGAACTTGAAGCAGCGCTCCACATCCACCGGCCACTTCAAGACACCCGGGTTGTTCGAGGGACAGGCCACCTCCCGCGTCATCCCCCCTCGGGCTATCGCTCGCGACGGGCAATGCTCGGCGCACTTCAGGCAGGACAGGCAGAACTTCCTGACCCCGAAATCCCGTGGCCGATCGATAGACAGAGGGAGGTCGGTGAAGACCTTGGCCAGGCGGATGTTCGGCCCGTAGCCCGGTGTCACCAGGAGTCCGTTCCGGCCGAGCTCCCCGAGGCCCGCGGCTATGGCCAGTGGCTCCGAGAGGGCGAGGTCGTTCCCGGAGGGAAGAGCCCGGTAGCCGAGAGCGGCGAGGAACTCGGCCAGGGCGTGGGCGGTGACCGCCATCTTCAGGTAGCCTTGGCCGGCGGCGGCGCTGGCAACCAGCGTCGGCCCACCGCGAATGGCGGCAATGTCCTGTCTGAAAGCTAGGACGACCACCCACCGCATGGCTTCCGGGAGGCTGAAGGTTCCGTCGGGGCCAAGCCCGGGCGTCTCGCGGGCGGAAGGGAAGTCGATGGGGCCGTGTCCCTCGTTCAAGTGCCAGTGGCTATTGAACCACCGCCCGTCCGCTTCCGTGACGCCGACAAGGTCGGCCCCCAGGAACCGGGCGACCTTCTTGACCAGGCGGGCGGCCTCCGCCGGGTCCGAGACCTCGGGGGCAAGCGAGGCGGCGCTCCCCGTGGCCTGGTCGGGCGCATGATCGCGCACCAACTCGGCCGCCGGCACGCTCAGGGTTTGGTTGAGGTAGAGTCCGCTTCGCGATCCCCTCCCGGTGTCGGTCTGAGTCGACGCGACCACCGACCAGCCGGCGCTCTGGAGGGCGTAATCGATGGCGCGGAACCCCGGCTGACCCCGGGCCAGTCGTCCGGCCAGCGCCGCGTCGGCCAGCTTGGTCCACTGCATGACCGGGGGGTCCCATGAGGCGCGACGGAACATGTTGTTGCGCTCGTCGAAGCGGGGGAGGTCGGGGTCGATGGAATAGAGGTCGTCAATCGTTCGGGGGCCTCCCGGCACGGCGGTCCTTCCTTTCGTAGCGGCGCCTGGGCGGTCTCCCGCCGGGCCAGGGCGTGCTTTCCACCCGCTGACCGGCCGGACCTGCCCGAGAGACGAGCCGACGGCTAAGGCTTCACCGGCACCCAGATCTCCAGGACGCCCTTGGCCTCGCCGGTCGGGTCGAAGTCGGGACCGTAGGCCTCGAAGTCGTAGACTAGTAGAGCTGCCCAACGGCGATAACATCCTCGTTGACGGTGGGAACCACGCCGACGCCGATATCATCCTGGACTACCTGGCAGCCGAGAAGGTGACCTCGCTCGACTACGTGGTGGTCACTCACCCGCATGAGGATCACATCGGCGGGCTGGACGAGGTAATCCAGGCCCTGC
>Ga0315288_10003307_pt1 | contig 20593 bp, 25 predicted proteins | sample YL17G11_20_MG_FD_203454 | JGI IMG/M metagenome (GOLD analysis project Ga0315288, IMG submission 203454) | Sediment microbial communities from Yellowstone Lake, YNP, Wyoming, USA - YL17G11_20 | ecosystem: Environmental > Aquatic > Freshwater > Lake > Sediment | place: USA: Wyoming | collected...
GCCCAGGCGTCGTCGATCTCGTTCCAGATTTTTCCCTGGTCATCGAGGAACTGCAGCAGTGATTGCTTCCCGTAAAGCTTCTCCTTCGAGATCGCGTCTGCCACTTTTTCTTTCAACTGCATGGCCTTCTGCGGCGTGAATCCATTACGGCCGAAAAGTCCTCCCTGCAGGACCTTCATCATTTCCCTGCCGCGCACCCCGCCGGCTTTCAGCACCGCATCGTTGAGCCAGTTGCGGAAGGTCTTGTAGCCTTTCTCAAGAAGTGTCTGCGCCGCGCCTCCGGCAGCCCCCATTAGAGCTCCGGTGCCGATTCCCATGAGGCCGCCCTTCACGGCACCCGCGACATCCCCTGTCTCTACTGCCTGGGAGACAGTCTGCGGAACGGCGAAGGCCGCGGCGTTGGTCGCTCCCCGAGCGAGGGACGGCAGGATCCCCTTTGCCGCGAGCCCGACTCCACCGGCAACCGGTTTGATCATCGGAATAGCGCCGGTCGCACCGATCCCTCCCGCGATGTTCCCTAGGACATTCGCTCCCGGCTTCTCCTCTGCGGATCTCCCCATTTCCGTCATCAGTTTCTCGTGACGGGTTTCGGGAATGACTCCAGCCTTTGCGAGCTTGTCCAGCGCTCCCTTTGCGAACGGAACCCCCTGGATGACTCCCATGTTGAACGACTCGAGCCACTTCAACCAGTTTGATTTATCCGGCTGCGCTGCGGGCTGCGCCGGAGCCCGAGCCGCTACAGGTTGCGGAGCCTGGATGTTCTGCTTCCGCAGATAGTCGGGCAGCCCATTGAGCCGGGTGTTCAGCTCCGTGTAGTTCGCTCCCGGGGCGAGCTTCTGCCAGTAGTCGCCCATCACTGTCCCCCGTAGGTGCTCGCGATGAGTTGCTTGATCTGATCCAGCGTCATCTGATGATTGACGGTCGCGACCTTCATCGCGCTCTGCCTATCCAGAGCGTTCTCCGAACTCTGCTGCTGATGCGCATCTTTCGCGGCCTGCACATCCCAGTCGTTCTTCGCCTTCGCTACCATGATCGAGAAGTCTCGGTCCATCGCGGCCTGCCGTGCCTGGAAGTCCTGGCTGATCTTCGCCATCTGCATCTGCCACTGCTTGTCGAGGAGGTCCTTCTTGTCGGCCGCCTCCGCCTCTACCTGTTTCTCATAGTCTGTCGGCTTGTTGATACCGGCGAAGTTGTACAACCCCGCCTGGAGGGCATCGAGGAAGCCCCGCCCTCGCCTTTTCGCGATCGAGCCGAGCTTTTCCTGGAAGGTCGGCTCCACGTCGGCTGCCGGCATCGCCTGTGCCGGCACTACTGCCTCCTCGGGGAGCGCCGTCACCGCCCGCGCCTCCTGCGCGATCGGAGGCACCGTCTCGATCGGCGTCTGCGCAGCGGCTTCGGGGGTGATCGGCGCGGTAGCAGGGGCGGCGACAGGAACGCCGCCGGCCTGGTTCTTCGCCGCCTCGGCTGCGAGTCTTCGTGCCTCCCGGTCGGCGGCGATCTCCTCGAGGCTTACCGCTGGCGTGGGAGTCCCGAGCGGGATCAGAGCCGGAGCGGGCGGCGCCGGGGCTACCGTCGCCCCTGCCATCGCGGCCTCGGGATCGGTACGCGCGAAGTTCGCTGCTGCCAACCGGGCAGCCTTGTCGGCTTCGATCGCAGCAGGCGTAACTGCGGGAGTCGGGGTCCCCACAGGTATCACCGCGGGAGCGGGAGTGGCAGCCGCGGCCGCCTGCTCCTTCTCCGCTTTCTCGGCGAGCATGTCGATGATGCCCATGTCAGCCGCCCTTGCCTTCCAGCTCCTTCACGCGCTGGCCGAGCTCTAGGATCAGGTCGAGCGCCGCGGTGCTGAGCTTGCTGGTATTGATCACCTTCCCCGCTGGGGTTTCCTCGACCACCGGGGCGAGGGGTGTCTTCTCGAGGTCCTGCGCGACGACTCCCACCTGTGGCCCGGGCTCGCCTGCTCCCTCCTTGTAGTCGAAGGTCTTCGGCCGGACCTTTCGGAGAATAGAGTCGAGCATGTCCGGGGCGGGCTCGATGTTCTCTTTCGCCTTCTCGTCGGAAATCAGACCCCCGGCGAGCCCCGCCACGTCTTTGATCCCGCTCCAGAGGCCCTGCCCCTGCGCTTGGCCTGCGCCCTGCTGTGCCTGGCCGATCGCCCCCTGCTGGCCCGCGGCAGCCAGTCGCTGGCCCGTGGCCTGCCCGTAGCGGTTCAACCCACTCTCGAGTCCGCCCTGGTAGGCTCCGGTGTAGAGGTCCCCTGCCTTCTGTCCCGAGGTGAGGGCTGCCTGGCCTGCGTTAAGTCCCGAGGTCCTGGCTGCCTGGAGCGCAGCTCGGCTGCCCTGCTTCGCCGCGGTCTGCCCCTGCTGCTCGGCGAGAGGCGTCGCTGCGGCCTGAGCGTTCTGCATCTGCTGCTGCTCGGTAGTCCCCGCGATCCCCCCGGCGACCTTGCCGGCCTGAGTCATCTGATTCTGGCCGGCCTGCTTCTGAGTCTTGCCGGTGATCCCGCCCCACCAGTCGCCGGCCTTGTCCCAGAAGTTGGCTGCGTTCTGTGCCCCACGCTGCGCCCCACCCATGTCTGCCATGCTATTTGCTCCTCGATGCCGCGGTGACGGCGAATGCGTCACCGGTGTACTCCACGCTCACGTCAGAGATCACGACTTTCTGCGCGCAGCTCACCTTCACGGAGGAGGCGAGCGCGAGTTGGTTCCTCGGCTGGATCCGGCAGCGGTAGAAGCCTTGCGCATCCCAATCGGCAGGCCTCACCGTCAGAGGCTCGGTGTTCGTATAGGTCTGCCCCTGATCGAAGCTGTAGCAGGTGAGAGTCACCGCTGCTGTCTGCCGGGTCGCCGAGTACAGCGTGATCACCCAGGTCGTCGCGAGGGATAGGATGTTGTTCAAGATGCCGTGGTACGCTGACTGCCAGGTGAGTGAGACGATGCTCGTCATCCCCGTGGATGAGAAGTTGTACTGCCAGCTCACCGTATTGTTCGCGAGGTAGATCCCCCCTCGCGTGTCGTAGAGCCCGAGGCCGGTCTGCGCCACTTTCTTCGTGTTCTCAGTGATCACCCCGTCGCGCACCCAGAGGAGGGTGGTCGTGGTTTCCAGCAGCAGAGTGTTGTCCCGGATGTTGAACACTCCCTGGAGGATCGTGTCCACGTCGTTCATGCGGATGAGCTTCGTGAGGGCCCGCCCACCGTCGAAGGTGAAGATTGCGTTGTCAAAGCCCGAGTAGAAGTAGATCAGCGTCGGGCTCGTGCCGATGAGCTCCATGCCGTAGGCCGGGCACATGGGCTCCTTGCCCGTGTAGATCGAGCCGGTGAACTGCGCGAGATATATCTGGTTTCCGTCGAAGAGGCAGCGCTGGCCGAAGAGGAGGAACCCCTCGAACAGGCCGGTGATCTGATTTCCGAGCTCGTAGCAGAGGTAGTCGTTCTCAACGTCCGTCGCCCCGAGCACTCCCACGCCGCAGAAGATCGTCTCGATTTCCGTCTGCATGACAGGTGAGCTGAAGGTGTAGCCCATGCCGAACGGGATCCGCGTATCGGCGATATAGAGTTTCTGCGCCAGGTCTCCCCGGGCTGCCATGACGTTCACGGACTGGTAGGTGGTCGAGTAGACATCGGAGAGGTAGATGTTCACCCCGTAGTCAGAGACGGCCCGGTCAATGAAGGTCGGAAGCTCGATCCCCGGGATGAGGTTCGTCGCGGTGGCGAAGGTCTGCGTGATCAGCTTGTCGCCTGAGTCGATGCTGTTTGCGTGATTCCCCTGCATGACCCCGGCGGCGGTAACGGAACTGCCGAGGATCGCGGCGGTCGATCGCAGGAGCATCCTGCCGTTGTAGTCGTTCACCCCGAGGGTCAGTGCGCGGTTCGCCACGTCCACCGCGTTGATCGGCGAGAGGGAGTTCACGATGTAGAGGTTGTCGCTGACCCGCTGGAGGGTGTTCGTCGCTCCCGAGGTGATCGAGAAGAAGAAGAGCACCCCGTTGTACCGGTAGATGCAGTTCGCTCGCGAGGAGCCGTTGTCCACGACGTGAGGGACGAAGTATTCGTCGAACTCTCCGACGTTCGTCACCGGCACCCCGAGGCAGTCCATGGGCAGGGTGTTCTCCGCCCCGATTACCCCGGCGGAAATGAGCGACGGCTGCTCATTGATCATGGGCACGCGCAGCGAGCAGGTGTTGCCGAGGGTGTTCCCTACGAAGTCCGTGAGGCGCCCGTATCCGTTGCACAGCGTGTGCGTCTGGGACTGCTTGTAGTCGTACCACAGGCCGGGGTTATGCCCCATGATCGGCGCGAGGTAGTAGTAGATGTTCGTGCCGGTGTCGCTTCGAGTGAATGTCGCCTCGGCGTAGCCCGGTCCGCTCACGTTCTCCGTAAACGTCGCCACGACAGCAGCTAGGGCCACGCCGTAGTAGACGGGAGTGGCGGAGTAGACGCCTGCCTGCGTGTAGCCGACTTCTCCGATGCCAGTGAGCAGGTTCGCGGTGTTCTTCTTGACGTTGAACGTGAGGATCGCGCGTGAGTAGGCTGTGCCTTTGAACTGGTCGATGACGCACCATGTGCCGTCGGCGATCGCGGTCATCGTCGCTGCCACGTCTCCAATAGCGAAGCTGCCGACTCCCTGACGCCCCACGATGTAGTTCGAGGCGTAGAACTTCCAGCCGAAGTTGGTACCGGTGATTATCTGAGCGCTCGTCATAACTTGGACGCCAACAACTCCATCCAGAGCGACCGCGCATAATATATTCAGAGCAGGCGACCAACATACCGATTGCCACGACTGAGCATTGGGACTTGTCTGCGCCGTCCAACTGATCCCATCAGGGGAGGTCATTATTTGAACACCTACCGCCCCATCGGATGCCACCGCACAGAATAGACCAAGAGCCGATGACCAACAAATAGATGACCATGCTCTTGCGCTAGTACTTGTATGCGCTGTCCACGCAATTCCATTTGGAGAAGTCATGACTTGAGCGGCTACCGCTCCGGTGGCCGCTACGGCGCAGAAAAGATTCAGTTCAGGCGACCAGCAGACGGATTGCCACGCCAGGGCGCTTGTGCTTGTCTGAGTAGTCCAAGTTGTTCCATCGGGAGAGGTCATTACCACCCCTCCCGAGCCCACTGCACAGAAAAGTGTTAATGCCGGCGACCAGCAGATTTCCTGCCATAGATCGGCGCTGGCACTTGTCCGGGAAGTCCAAGTAGTTCCGTCAGGAGAAGTCATCACCTGAACGGCGACTACCCCATTCTCTGCCACCGCACAAAACAAACCTAGGGCGGATGACCAGCAAACGGACGACCATATTTGAGCGCTGGCACTTGTCCGGGAAGTCCATGTGATCCCATCGGGAGAGGTCATCACTTGAGTGGCGACTAGTCCATCTGCCGCTACGGCGCAGAAAAGATTCAACGCCGGAGACCAACAAACCGATCTCCACATCCTCGCGCTGGCACTTGTACGCGCGGTCCAAGTAGTGCCGTCGGGAGAAGTCATTACCTGGGCTGCAACCAACCCGTTGTTTGCCACAGCGCAAAACAAGCCGAGCGCGGGAGACCAGCAAACGGATCGCCACTGCTGAGCATTCGCACTCGTGCGCGCAGTCCAGGTCTGCCCGCCGAGGATAGTCGTGGTCGGTCCGGATTCGCTCAGCAAAAAGGAAACGATGTTGTTCGACAGGATGAATTGCAGGCTGTCTGCGTACGCCATGCCCATGTACTTCACGAGCGCTACGTTGATGATCGCCACTCCCGGCATCGAGAACGTCGTCGAACGGGTGTTGATGATGGCTCCCGTTGCCGGGTTGTATTCGTCCACGCGGATCGCCGAGCCGACCTTCACGATGCCGATGATCGTGTTGCTCGAAGTCCACGCCGCGTCGCTGTACCCGCGCATCGCGCCTCGCAGGCTCACGGCGTACGTCCCCACGTTGCCGATCACACTGTCGTTGATCCGAACGTTGTGGCTGGAATCCACCTGCAGCAGATCCCCGCTCCGCGTGTAGAGCGAGTGAAGCCCAGCGGTGGCGAACGTCGTCTCCTTCTCGTAGAGGTTCGTCACCCCGCCCATGCGTTCGATGCCGGTGTTCGCGAGCACCTTCGCCAGCTCGTCCTCGAAGGCGAAGATGTCCGCGCCGAGGGGAGAGTCGGTGCACAGCGGGGCTTTGAGGTTGAGCGTGGCTCGCGCGGTTTTCTCGCCCACTAGTGCAGCCCTTGCGCCGGGTAGGCGTTCCGGATCCGCGTCGGCAGGTAGTCGTCGCGGCGCATCATCGAGGAGAAAGTCTGCCACTTCCCCGCGAGCTTCTCCTTAAGCTCCCCCGTGTCCTGGTTCTGCTTCGCGCGGTAGTCGATCGCGCTCTGGTAGGCCATGATCTCGGGGACCAGGTTGTTCGGGTAGGCGAAGTCGTAATCCACCACGCAGTCGACGCCGCGGAGCTCCTGCGTCTCTGCCCGCCGCACTCCGATGATGACCGTGGAAGGGGACTGACCGAGGTCCGGCACGGGGAAGCCCATGTCCGTGACCGATGTGTCGATTGCCTCATCGGTGGCGATCGCCGCGGTGGTCCCGATGGTGAGCGTCACCCGGCGGAGGATCCCCGTGCTACCCAGCACGCACAGAGTGTTGGGCTCCCCGGTGATCTTCGTTATGCCCGAAGCGTAGATCGTGGTCGGCGTGGGGGTCTGGACGATCACCGCGCCGGCGGCCGTCGCGTAGACGACGGTGGTTCCGTAGATCGCGAGGCTCGTAGCGACCACCGTTGCCACGAGCGCATCGCTTCCCCCGGTGAGCGTGCAGGAGCGGATCTGCGTGGCGTTGGCGTAGTAGATGGTGTCCGAGACGATGCAGAAGGCGACGACGTTCACGATCGCCCCGACCTGCGTGGGAGCAGCGAACGCTGCGATGAGGGTGCTCGCCTTATACCACATGCTTCCGCCGCGGATCCAGTAGAGCGTGCCCTTGTAGTAGACGAGGTTCGTGACGGCTCCCGAATCTGTGAACAGCGCCACCGGGGCGCTGACCGTGGCTGAGCTGATGCTCTCGGCGGTGATCACCGTCCCCGAAGTGAGCGTGTAGACCATCGACTGCCCGTAGGCCGCATAGCATGCCCCGCCGATGCCCATCCAGGCGGGGGCGGTGTAACTCGAGCCGAACACCAGGTCCGCCTGCGGGCAGGTGATCGTGGCCTGCCGGGGGTAATAGCCTATCTTCACGGAGAGGCCGGTCGCCGGCACGCTCGCACCGATGACCCAGAGGAACGCTCCCTTGATCCTGTAGTACGGGCTCGCGGGCTGGTTGTCCTTCATGCTGAGGTTGAACTTCAGCATCGGAAGCCAATCCATCGTCCCGCGGTAGTCCACGTAGCGGATCCTCGAGCAGTCCGAGGGAAGCGGCAGCAGGTACTCGTTCGTCGTGCCGGAGACAGCGTACGTGCTCGAGAGCGTCAGCGTCGTCTCGGAGAGGAAGTAGTCGTCGTCGTTCTCGAGGAGCTGCGCGTAGATGTCTTTCCAGCTCTCGTTGAGTGACGCGAGCTCGTCGTTGTGGTCGACGAACTGCGAGGAGGGAAGATCCGAAGCGTGGCGAGCGCGGAGGATGATCTCGCTGGCGATCACTGGCCGCCCCCGAGGCTCGGGTACTTCTTGGCGACGGCGGCCCGCACCCTCGCCTTCTGTTCAGGTGATCCAAACTGCGCGACGCGGGCCAGCGCATTGCGAGCGTGAGCCGAATCGTGGATCGGGTAGCGGCCACCCGGCAGCGCGAAGTTCTTCGCTTTTATATGCTCTCGACCCTGCGCACTCAGTTCACCCATATCATCCCCTCACCTATATAGGCTCTCCAGCGCAAATACCTGTTTGCGCGTCTATATAGTCAGAGAAAGAGGGGGGCCTTGCGGCCCCCCAGGAGAAGGAGGAAAGGAGAAGCGCGAAGCGACCCCCGTCGCTAGAAGCTCACAACCGCGCAGTGCCCGGGTTCCCTCGCGACGAAGTTCCCGTACAGCGACACGCTGACCTGCGTGGCCGGTCCTTCAACCGAGGTTGCGTTGCCGTCCATCGTGAGGTAGTCCTCGATGTTCAGCTTGAACGTGGTGTCGGGCTCTTCCTGGTTCTCGTCGGCCGCAGCAGCCCCCGGCTCGTTTCCGGTGATGCCTTCGTCGAACTGCTTCTGAGCGTTCGAGTAGGTGACGAACTCGATCGTTGATTTGTCGATGATCCACGCGCGACCCCTGATGCAGTAGGGGTCATCGTAGACGTACTCGATCCAGTTCGTGCTCATGGCGAACCGCAGAGCCGCGAGGCCGCGAGCGACCTCGTTCTTCTGGTTCTTCGCCCCCGAGGTGTTGATCTGCTGCATGAGGGCGGTCTGCTGGTTCACTTCTCCTGCCATGGTCAGCCAGTCTTCGTCGTTGATCGCCACCATGTCCGGGACCCCTCCGCCGCGGCGGGCCATGGCGACTCCCTGGACGATGGCGTCCATGTAGAGCTCTCCGCTTGCTCGGCCGTAGTACCAGCCGGCGAGGGTGTTCGTTGAGGTGGAGCGCGTCACCCCGTAGAAGGCGGTGCCGATGTAGGTCGTCCAGTTGGCTCCGCTTCTGTTGGCAAGGAACGGAATCCAGCCTGAGAGGCCGGTCGGCATGCTTGCAACCGGGGTTGCATCGCGTCCGCCTACGATCTCGATGAGCGATCCAGCAATCCAGCCGCCAGCGGTCGCACCGCCGCCCGTCCAGGTGATGGTGTTCCCGTCGATCGCGGATACCGTCCGCACCGTCGCGTCATAGTAGCCCGAGGTGGGTAAGGCACCGTTTACGACGTAGAACTGCGTACCGATCGCCATCTTTACCACGGTGTCGTAGTTCAGCGTGGCGGTCGTGGCCGCTGCCGCTACCGCGGTCGGCAGATACCCCAGGTCCCCGCAGCCGTACCCGTACAGCGATGCGGCGAAGAGCTTCCGCTGGCTGTCGCATGCGGCGAAGAGTTTGTAGCCGAGCGCCTTCAGGTACCCGCCCTTTTTCGTGCGGGCCGCGAGGAACTCTTTCTGCGTCACGAGGAACACCGTGAAGATGTTGCCTGGCGTGACGGCCATCTCGGCGGTCTTGGCGCTCGAGGCGGCGTTCGCCACGGCTACGGTGTAGTCGCCGCTCGTGGCCCCTCCGCGGTCGTAGGGCATCGTGACCTGGTAGGTCTGGCCCTCGATCCGGTTTTTCTCGATCTCCCGCCCTACCGGTGAGTTGCGGAAGAACATCCCCCTGATCTTCTTGTCGGTGTACGTCCTCTTGTACAGCCCGAGCAAGAAGGCATCAGCCGTGACCTGCTGTGCCATGCGTCATACCCTCCCTATGCTGCGCCCTTCTGTCGGGCTTTTTCGTGAAGGCGATCGCGCGTATCTTCTCGTTTCTTCATGCGCGCAATTTCGTTTTCGATGTCCGGGGTGATCCCGTCCCCCGGACCCTCTTCCTCTGCCGGCGTCTCTTCGGGCTTCACCTCGGCGGCCGTCACCTCGACGGCGGCAGGAGGAGATTCCTTCGGACCGAGCCGACCTTTGATCTGCTCGGCGAGATCCTTGAGCTTCGACCCTCCGACCTCATCGTTGAATCCGTCCTCGCCTTTCAACTCCTCGAGGTAGTCGAAGACCAGCGGGATGAGGTCCTTGTCGAAGACCCGTTTGAAGTCGTCAGCGAACGGAGCGAACATCGGGCCGTGCTTCTCTCCGAACGATTTCAGCCCGTCTGCCCGCAGGTTCTCCTTGTACAGCCCGTCGATCCCTCCGAGGATCTTCTCGTAGAAGTCCCCCGAGAGCTTCGATACCTGCTCCGAGAGCTTCTCAACCGTCTCGAGGAGGTACTCACACACCGAAGCGATGGCGGCGACCGGGTTCTCCGACTGCGCCGCCTTGCGCTTGGCGATGGCCTCCTCGAGAGCGGTCATCTCTTCGGGCGACAGGCTGTCGAGCGTCATGCCATCCATGCCCTGCCTCCCTCCTACGTCCACAGCGGCGGCAGCGGAACCTCCGCGAAGAAGATGCTCACCGAGTACGTGGTCGAGGTTGCCGCCGTGGCGCAGAACGAGAGCGCGGTGCCGGGGGGCATCACGAACAGCCCCATGAAGTCGAGGAACATCCTTGCCGGAAGTCCTACCGCAGCCGCACCTTCGATCCAGTGCCCCACTCCGAGATCTGCGATCCAGGTCGGGTTGGTGGTGAAGGTGTTGACGGCGTGAGCGAACCGCGTGGTGGCCGCTCCGCGTCCGATCAGGCATGGGGTTGGAACGACGTTCGTGAACGTTGCGATCGGGGCTCCAGTGAGCGCCGCGTCGCCCGTGGCGAGCGTCTGCGATACGGTGATCCCGTGCAGTACGGGTGTTCCGATCGCGCCTGGCGAGAGCATGATCGCCAGCGGGTAGACGAGTTTCCCCGAGCTGGAGATGTTCCACAGCGTCGGGCTGTTGGTGGCCGTTGACTGGATCGGAATCGCGGCCACGGCCGCGCTTTTCGCGACGTAGACCATGCCGCGTCGCGTCAGCTCTGCGTAGTTGCCGTAGAGCTGCTGCACGATCAGCTCGCCGGTATTGCCCCCTCTTCCCATTCCGAAGTTGTTGTCCTGGATCACCTGCGGTCCAGCGACCATATCGAAAGTCAGATCAGGCATAGGTTACTCCTTACTCTCACGCTCTCATCACGCGCTCACGAGGGCGGGGATCTCGGCGAAGATGATCGAGGTCCAGTACGTTGTGCTCGTCGCGATGGTCGAGCCGATGTGGAGCGTGGTGCCGGGCAGCAACTGGATGCTGCCGTCGAAGTCGTAGCTGAAGCCGCTGTAGAGCTGGCCGCTCGCAGCCGCACCCTCGAGGTGATGTCCGAAGCCCATGTCGATGAGGGCCGCGGGGTTCACCGTGTAGGTCGAGACGGCAGGAGCGAACAGCGTCGAGGCGACCTTGCCTCCGCCCACGAGCAGCGGGACCGGGGCGACGTTCGTCCAGGTCGGGATCGGAGCGCCCGTTGCGGCTACCGAGCCAGCGCTCGTAAGATACGAGAGGGTGAAGCCCTGGAGGATCGGGGTGCCGATCGCGCCCAGGGACAGCGAGATGCGAAGAGGAACCACGAGCTTGTTGGAGCCCGCGGGGTTCCAGATTGACGGGGCGTTCGTCAGCGTGGTGTTGATCGGAACCGCGGCCGCAGCCGCGACACGAGCAACGAAGACGAAGCCTCGCCGGCAGAACTCACCGAACTTGCCCCACAGGTCCGCGGTGATGAGCTCTCCCATGCTGCCGGCTAGGAAGTTGGTGACGGTGGAGTCGGATAGATTCCTCGGAGCGCCGACGGTGCACGCGCTCCCGAAATCTACTTTGCCGATGTCAGTTGCCATGTTTCATGCTCCTTTTATCGCACGGCGCTCTTGTCGACCTCGGACCACTCCATCGTGACGTAGAGCCGAAGCACGCCGGTGGCACCCATGAGGAAGAGGTTGTGGAGGACCAGGCCCTCGTTCTGCCGCAGGATGACCTGCTGGCTGTCATCCGAGCCTCCGAAAACCCAGTCCATATTTGCCGTTGCCCCGAGCGCGCTCGTCTGGAAGCAGTTCGCCCCGAGCGGGTGAGCATCCAGCGTGCGCGTGCCGGCGGTGATCACGCCCGTGGTCCCGATCCGCATGTCTCCCATGACGGAGGTCGGGTAGTTGGTGTCGAGCTTTCCGTTGTTCGTGGTCAGCGTCGCCGCCGTACCACCCGAGTCGGCGACAGTGAATGCCCGGGCGAAGTACAGACCGTATTCCGTACCCTGCGCCGTGCCGTATGCCGTCCTGACGGTGACACTCAGCCCGACTCGCTTTACGACGCAAAGCTGCTGAGTGGCGGTCCATCGGCACGACCAGACCGGTCCGTCTGCCGCGACCGTTGTGAGGGCGCCCGAGGGAATGGTGATCGTGAACTCAGCGCGTTCCGGGGCGATCTTGTACGGAGCTCTCAAAATAGACATAGTTCGTTTCTCTCCTCTACGCTGCCGGGACTCCCGGCTGGCTGGCTGCCGGCAACGCCGGCGAGGTCATCGACAGAGCAGATTCCGGCGGGGCTTCCAACGGAAGCTGGTTCGTCGGCCCTTGCACCGTCGGCGGCTGTACGGGTGATTCAGGCGGAGCAGGCGGGGCCATCGCAGCACTCATCGAGTCCTGCTTGCCCTTCACGGTCTCCAGAAGCTTTTTCAAGCGATTGAGTGTTTCGATCTTCTCATCGCTGGCATCGAGACGAAGCAGCGTGCTCACCGTCTCACCGAAAAGCTGCTCGAGGTTCACCGTCTCGAAGAACTCGAACTCGTTGTCCTCGACCGCCCGCTCGATGATCCGCTGGCAGTAGTCGTAGCTCGCCGAGGTGATCGAGTAGGCTCCCTCGAGGTCTGGGAACTCGAGGAGCGTCGCCACGAGGGAAGGGTTGAGGACCTTCATCGCGATCAACTTCTCGATCTGCTCCATCTTCGTTTTTGGATCCTTCGAGAGCGAGGAGCTCGCGGAGAACTGGATTGAGAAGCTGTCCCTCTCGCGCTTGATGTCCGCCCAGGTGATCGCGGCGCGGCCCCTGCGCTTCGGCAGAACGTCCTCGCCCGCGGGGAACACTTCGATGCAGATGTTCGCCACGTCCATGAAGAAGCGGATGAAGGACTGGAGCCACGGGTTGTGCCGCTCGCTCTCCACGTCCTCGACGGTCTGAAGAGCCACGCCGCTGTTGAGGCCCGAGGGCTTCTTCGCCTGCGCCGAGAGTTGCGAGATCCCGCTCATCTCCATGCTCTGCGCGATCCAGAACTGGAGCATCGGGAGGTACTGCGGATCGAGTGCCGGGGGAGTAGCTACAATCACCGGCGGGGAACTCACGCCAGGCACAGGCTTGTACGGGTAGACGGCGCCGATCTCGTTGGTGAGCAGCGACGCCTTTACCTCGCTGCCCATCATCACCCACGCGACGTTCGCCGGGGAGAGTTCGTAGGCGAGGTGGATCTTCCTGCACAGTGACTCTACCTGGAGCTGGATGGTGTAGGTGTTGTCGGCAATCGAGGTCGAGGTGTTGCCCTTCAGCGGCTGCTCGAGGTACAGCACCGCGACGGGCGGGCAGTCGAACTCGATCGGCACCTCGTCGATGAGCTTGCCGGCGGCGAAGGTGAGCTGCTTCCTGCCGGCCAGGTCGTAGTAGATGGTCCGCTCGCCCTTGAGGAACGGGTTATCCTCGAGCCGCTGCGCGAGGTCCTCGACTCCCTCTTCCTTGCTCTTCTTGATCCGGTCCTTCAGGTATGCGAGCGGGAACATCTTCTGGGAGATCGCGCAGCGGGTGAGCTTCCCGAAGTTCCACTCCGCGGGATCGAACAGGTACTCCCACGGGGCGACCGAGCGGATGACCTTCTCTTCCCAATCGACCCACAGGCACCCGCGCTCGAAGATGTCCGCGAACCGCGCGCACTGGATCGCCTTGCGGTGCACGTCCTGCCTCTCGTAGAGCTGGTCGAAGTAGCTCTGCGCGTTGCGGCAGGTCTTCAGGGTCTTGAAGGTGCCGGCGGTGGGATTGAAGAATGGGCGGACCTTCGTCTCGCTGACCTTCGAGACGTGCGTGTCGATGCAGGCCCGGATGACGTTGAGGTACGGGGTGATCCCCGTGTCCTCGCCCTCGTCGAGGTTGTAGTAGCCCGCGGGATTGCCGTACTGGTTACTGAGGTCCTCGACGCGGCGGCCGTTGTTGAGGTAGCGGTTGATCGAGCGCCGCCACTTCGGCATGTTCTTCGACATCTGCCCCGCGAGGAAGGCGAGGTCGACTCGAACCTGCTGGACCGTCACCAGGATCCCGCCTTGTCTGCGGACATGAGCTGCGTGAGGCGGTCGGTCGCGTCAGCCCGGCGGATGTCGAGCTTCGTGCCGTCCTTGAAGGTGACGGTCGCCACCACTTCGTAGCGCGCCGAGTCGATGAGCTCTTTGATGAGTGAGTAATCGGGCTCGCTGCCGATGAGGCGCTTGTATCGCGCCTGCTTCGCTCGTTCGGCCTTGACGGCCCTGTAGGCGAGGATGAGATCTCCGACCATCACCTATATAGGCGCTTTGGCCGGAGAAAAGTTGTTTACGCGGTCAGTTTGCTGGAGGCAGCGCGCCTTTCGGCAGCACGAGGCCTGAGAGCGCCTCCTGGCACTTCGCCGTCATCTCGGGGTTCCCGCAGTCGTGCATGAAGGCGATCGAGGTCTTCGGCACACGAGCGAGCCGAGGCTTGAAGATGCCGGCCTCGGACATCTTCTGCATCGTCACCTGCCCCTGCCCGTTGCGGCCCGTCTGCACGGGGCCTATCACCAGCGTCTTCTCGGGATCGAAGATGAAGCAGTCCCCGTCCTCCCTCGCGCACTCGGAGTACAACACCGGTCTGGTGGTGAGCTGGTAGACGACGGTAGGCCCGGGGGTAGCAGACTTGCCTTGGAAGTTGAGGATGCTCATCACCTACCCCTCCGTTCGTGCCATTCATCCACCAGATGCCTGATGAACGTGGCGACGTAGCAAGCCGCAGCGACGGATGCCACGAAATAAAACATCGCCCGCAGTATCTCCATCATCTCCCTCCTCGAAACACTCGCGATAGCGGCGTCACGTCTTCCACGCGCAGCCGCGCCTTCTGCTTGCGGATCTCCTCGGCCCGCGGCGCCGTGCACCATTCGCAGTGGCACTTCCCGCACGGCATCGAACGCGTGCCCTGGTAATGCTCGCTGATCCTATGCCCGCACCGGCACATGATCGGCTTGAGGGCGGGATCCTCGCGGTGCGCCGCCTCCTGCATCTGCTCGCGGCCGACGTCGCGAAGCCAGCGGTGCCGCTCAAGAGATTCGTCGGCGCGGCTCATTCCTTCACCTTCGAGTAGAACAGCCAGATGTCCCTCATCGCGTACGTCACCGCGGGGATCGCGTCCGGGTGGAACGTCTCATCGTCGATCTCGCGCGTGAGCTTGTCCTGGTCGTCGCGGCCGTAGATCGTCTTCAACGACTCATCCCAGAACGCTCCCGTGCGCCGAGCCTTGAAGATGCCGCGCCGGCACTCGTCCTGCAGCAGCTCGACGGCCATCGCCTTCTCCGCTTTGTACGCTGCCTGGATCGGCAGGCCGTACTGTGTCGCCAGGTCGAAGGGGGTGATCGCGTTGCCGCCAGTATCGGCGTAGATCATGAACTCCTTCGTGACCACCTTCGCGAAGAGCGGCGAGGTCGCGACGTACTGAAGGCCGCGACGGATTTCAGCAGCAAGCTCCGCAGTACCGATGCGGTTCTGCTTGTACTCGTAAACGAGCCATCGCTCGCTCTTCGAGGTCGAGTAGGCGATGATAGCGAAAGCGTCGGAGTCGGTGAATCCGAAGTCGAGCCCTGCGGTGAAACGGATGTCGGTGACGGGCTGCTTGGCGATCCACGCAGCGAGCTCGTCATCGACGAAAGCGTTTCCATCGCCGAGCCGTAGAACGAGGGCGTCGTCATCGTAGCTGATCCTCCCGAGATACTCGCGCACGTACAGGCTGTCCGTCTCCTTGAGCTGCTTCTCGCGTCGGATCTCCGCGAGCGCCGTCTCGTAGTTCGGGATGAACGGATTCTGCGTGAGGTTCCAGTTGATCCGCAGCGCGTCAGGGTACAGCGACCTGCCGTCTGCCCACTGCCCGAGGAAGACGGCCTCCCAGTAGGTCCCCCGCACCCGCGGCCCGGTGCCGGCCATCGCGAGCTGGCCGCCGGTGTCGATGAGCGTAGGCGAGAGGATCGACTCGACCAGGTACATCAGCTCTTTCTGCGACTGGCTCTCGTCGATCGCCACGCGGTCCCAGTGAGGACCTCGGTTCTTTTCCCGCTCGTCCTTCGATCCGTTGCCTCCGAAGAGCATGAGGCCGCCGGCCTCGGTGAGAATCCGCCCCTCGATGCGCGACTGCTCCTTGACCTTGATCCCGAGCTCGGCGAACAACTCCATGATCGGCTGCCAGAGCTGCGCCATGGCGCGCGTAATGGTGAGGCCGATATACAGGCAGCGCGCCGTGGGCTTCTGCACGAACGCATCGCCGAACCAGTATGAGAGCCCCTGCGATTTCCCCGCGCGCCTGCCCGCCATGAAGAACTGGTACTTGCATCGCGAGAAGAGGATCTGCCGCTGGATATCAGTAGCGCGTTTGTGGAGCTGGTAACTCAGGAACATCTGCTCTCGCCGCTCGCCGCGGTCGATCCATGCGTCGATCTCGTCCAGCGCGTCGTCCTTGAACAAGCGGTCAGCTAGGAAGCGCGACTGCCACGAGTCTTTACGTTTCGCCGCTCCTCGAAACGTCCGCATGTACTGCGTGAGGAAGTCCTTGCCATCCTCTCCGCCGAGCAACCCCATGAACGCTTGCAGCGCGCGCTGCTTGTAGCCCGTCCCCGCAGGACGCCCAGGGCCAGGCTGACAACCCGGCTTGAACGGAGGAGCGTTCACCTTGTGCTTTTTTTGTGCTTTACTTTTCGTCGTCGCGTTGCTCATCTCGCGGCCTCACGCGATTGAAGAGCTGCAGCATCCGGTTCACTACGTAGCTGAAGCTCAGCCCATACTCCCTGCACTGGCGCTTGGTTTCCTGCCACACATCTTCGTCCAGGCTGACGAGCACGGATTTCTTTGCCACGGTGCATCATCCTGTAGACGGTGTGCAGTTGCACGGCCCGGGCGTAGATCCACGCTCGGCCCGCGTACTCGGCGATCGTGAGCACAGCACGCTGGTAGCCCCATGAGCTCCACAGGTCGAGCAGCGCCTTGCGCCCAACCTCTGTTCGTTGCAGGTCCTTCGCGTAGTCGATCGGCTGGAGCTCGTCGCCTCTCTCGACGATTGACGCCGGCTCGTATTCGAGCTGCGCATCAGGCGGCTCGCGATGACCGTTGCCGCCGTAGAGCAGAGCGTGAGCCACTTCACGGCTCACCATGAAACCGAAGTGGCGGATTCGATACCCGCCAGGACTGCGCATGTAGCGCTCGACAAGTCGAGCCGCAGCATGATGCGCGATCTCGGTGCTGTCAGGCCGGCCACGAAGGATCTGCCCTGCCATGAAGTGGAGCTCGGAGTACAGAGCAGTGAGCGCCCGCCCTTCCCCCTCGAGGTACCGTCGCTGCAGCTCATGTGCGACTCGCTCATTCATTCCACCTTAATCCGTTTACGGGTTTGAGGACAAAAGTTGTTTACGCTCATGCATCCTACGGTGGCAATAGGCGCAGAGATGCATGACCAGTAGCGGCATGGAATAGTCGGGGTGGTGCCGGTGCTGCGCCTTCGCACCACATAACTCGCAAGTATCGGCAAGGGGGATCTTGCTTCGAGCTTGATGCGCTGCGTTGCACTCCTGCCGATGTGCTTTTTCCCACCTGCGTACCGATTTCGCGAACTTATCCGGGTTGGCCTTTTGCCACTTTCGCACCGATTCCCTGTCGCTCTTTCGGTATATTTCGCGATGAGCCTCCTTCCACCGGCACACTGCCTCTCTGCTCTTCTCGGGGTGTGCCTTGGCCCACTTGCGGTTCGATTCCCTGTGATGTGTCAACCGATCCTCATCGGATAGTTTTGCTGGCATTTTTCCTCCTCCAGTTCCGCATGTACAGCGCGCTGATAGCTCTGCCGGCGATCTCCGCGCAGTCCGGGATTGAGGCGTGCTCGGGAGCCCTCTGGATCTTCTCCCACGCCTCGGACTCAGCATCCTCGACGTCCTCGGGTAGCCCGAAGTACCGGAGGGCCCGCTTGCGGATGAAGGTGATGAGGAACTCGCTTCGGCGCAGTTGCTCACACTTGGCTGCGGTCATACGGCCTCATCGTGTAGTGCGAGCCCCGCTTGGCGATGCGGGCGCGGATCGCTTGCTCGTGGCGCTGGCAGTAGCGAACGGTCCAGCGCTGAGCTGGGCCTGATAGCCCGAGGCGGGCCGCGGTCTTCCTCCACCTCGGGCAGGCTGCGTCGATCGAGGCTCTGACGTTCACCGACAGCCTGGCCTGGCGCCTGGCCCGCTTCCACGCTTTTTCAGCCATGTACCCCTCCCTGTTCGACCTGGCATCGAGACTCTGCACGGTTCCAGTATTTGCATCGCTTCCAGCACTTCGCCCGGGTGAAGTTCGCTGGCACCATCGGACAGCGGCGAAGACGGACGGGGACCCTGCCCTGGGCTCGGCGGCTGGGGTTCACCACGGGATGCCGTCCTCGAGGTCCGGGGCTGGCTGCTGCCGGTGCAGTTCGCGGGTCTTCATGGCAGCGAATGGGTTGCCGGCTTTCGCCTGGCGCTCGAGCTCTGCCCGCCGTTCCTCCGGGGTAGGCGCGGAGGCGCCGCTAGGAGCGCCTCCAGCGCCGTCTACCGGGTGATCCGGGGGAGACTCTGATAGAGAGAGAGATACTAGGTTCTCTCTCTCTATCAATTCATTGTTCGGGGATACTCGAACCGGTTCGGGGGTTCGGTTCGGTGTTTTCCGAACGCCGTTCGGGATTGGTTCGAACCGGTTCGGTGTTGTTCGAGTGTTTGGAGATTTACCGGGTGGCTGCGCAGTTCCGAAGCGAGACCGTCTGGATACCGCACTGGCACGACCGGCATTCCTCTGGTGGTCGCATATCTCCTGCCACTGAGCCATCCTTCGGTTGAGGCTGTCGCTCCAGTACCATGCGCCGTCTGTGGCGACCAGCTCCAACCCGTCCGATACGAGGGCATCGAGGAACGCCCTAGCCTCATCCGGTTCGCAGAGCCAGATCAGCGCTAGGTAGTGGGTCGTGCGCTCCCCCACGGGTAGCCGATAGTCGGCCTCGTTGCGTAGGGCTTCGACCAGGCGCCACCACCGTCCATAGCCGGCCATCCCGTAGCGCGAGAGCAACGGGACGATCTTCGGGTCCATGGAGGCCGTAGAGTCGTGACGGAACCATGGGGCGCTCTTGTCTGCCATCTCATCCCTCGTCGTTTCTGCCCGTGGATGTACCTGCAGGTACCCGTGGCGAACGTTGCCCCCCCATGCCGAGTCGTTCTTCCACCTCGGACAAACGGGCCGCCAGGCCGCGATCCCGGTCCTCCCGGGGGTATCGCCGCATGTGCTGCTCGAGGGCTTCGGCGACCAGCCCGGACAGGTCCGCCATGTGCGCGAGCTCGGCATACCTGCGGGCCTTCTCGAGCAGATCAGGGGCGAGTGTCAGGCGCACGCGGTTGCGGCTCATGCTCTCCTCGCGGCGGTCCTGCTAGCGTCGGCGTTCCAGTTGTGGTTCCAATTCTGCTGGGCATCGAGCAGGCGCGCGAGCTCCGCGTTGTCCTCCTCGAGTTTCATCTGCGCTCGCCGGCTGTCGTAAAGCTCGGCCTTCATCGTGAGGATCGCCTGCCGCAGTCGAGCTGCCGCCTCCTGATCGCGCAACTTCGGACGTAGCCTGCCCTCGATCAGGCGCCAGGTCACTCCGCCGGCGATCTCCAGCAGGTAGATAAGAGCACCTAGCAGCAGCAGCGTCGTCGACCAGAACCCCCACGCCTCCACGGCGCCTAGGGCGAAGCTGCGGCTGGCTGCCGTCAGCGCGTACCAGATGCGTATGAAGAACTCTGCCACGGTATCCTCCCAGTTTTCATTCGCGAGAAGCGCTAGGCCGGCTTCTCCTCCTCCAGTATCTTGCGGGCGGCGGCGAGAGCGGCTATCGCTGCCATGATGGTGTCTCCGTCAGAGATTATTGTTGTGGTCCCATCCTCGTGCTGTTGCATCTTCAAGGCTGATACCTTCTCCGCGCACTGCCGGAGTACCGAGAGAAGGCGCTCGCGCTCGGCGAGTTGGGCGTCGCGGTCGGCTATCTTCGCTTCGAGGGTTATGAGTACATGATGAACGGCGTCGTCGAAGAAGGTGCACTCCTCGCCGTACCGCTCTTGCAGCTCGGCGCGGATGGTTCTCAATACATCTCCGCTCATCTGCGCGTAGCCGAGTTCCTGCCGCGCCTCCGCAAGCTCGCGGCGAAGGGTGTTTCGTTCCAATACCAGTTTTCGCACTCCTACACCGATAGCCGTGGCGCCGCATCCAGTGCATAATCCGTCCTCGTCTACTGAAACATCCCAACCGCACTCGGGGCAGAACGTGTCACTCATTTCCCCTTCCCCCTTCTCTCGCTGAGCAGGCGGGCGACGGTGCGGGAAAGTTTGTCCATTTGCGATCCCTTCAGCCACCCGAAGCGCAATCCGAATGATTTGATTGTCTTCACCGCTGCCGCGATGACGGCTCTTTCGGCCGGGGTCATGCGCGCCTCCTCCAGTTCCCGGCGAAGGGTGGCGATGGTATCGGCCATCTCCGCTACCATCTCTTCATAGTTGTCGCTCACTTTGCTTTCCTCCCCTTCATCCTTCGGACAAGCTCCTCGTAGGCCGCTCGGGACTTCTTTGACCACGCCATGCCGGCGTAGACAACCTCGTCCAGCAGTTCAAGGTCTGTTTTCTTACTCACTTGCTCCTCCTTGCTTCTATACGGGCGATGAGGTCTTCGATTTCCACGTTCGCTTCCATGTCAGGATATGGTTCACCTCGCGGTGCCGTCTCGTAGTACGCCCGGTAGTCCGCGAGTTCCTCCCGCAGCGCCTTCACCTCGGCCTCCAAGGACAAAACGATCCCGTGTTCTTGTTGTAA
>Ga0315288_10003308_pt1 | contig 20589 bp, 9 predicted proteins | sample YL17G11_20_MG_FD_203454 | JGI IMG/M metagenome (GOLD analysis project Ga0315288, IMG submission 203454) | Sediment microbial communities from Yellowstone Lake, YNP, Wyoming, USA - YL17G11_20 | ecosystem: Environmental > Aquatic > Freshwater > Lake > Sediment | place: USA: Wyoming | collected...
TAGCAAATGAAGATCTAGCATACGCCATCGTCGGGCAGGCCTTGCTTGATGAAGGCAGCATTCTGACGAGCAACATGGAAATATTCTACAATGATGAAAATACTGCAAGGTTCCTTTTTGCAATCGCAGAGCGATGGAACATGGCAGACAACTTTCGGATGAAACATGCACTGAAACAGATAAAATACGGCTTTACGATAAGAGCTCACGCCAGACATCCAATATACGAGAGAATAGGGCCGCTACCTGACGAAACAAAGGACATTGCTTTCAAACATCTGTTGCGAGATATCAGCACTGGACCAAAGTACCCACAGAGTGCTGCAAAGAGAGGAATAGTTGCTTCACTCAGAAGAAGCCCCAAAACAAGCAGGGACCTCGCATACGAGTTTGGCCTGTCAGGATCAACTATTAAGGGGCACCTGAAAGACCTTCGCGACGCAGGAAGAATCAGAATAATCGGCAGGAACACTAGATCTCTTAAAGGCAAAAGAAAATGCGCTTATGTATGGGGACCTGTTCCTAGCAAGTAAGCCAGTGGCCCTTCTGGGCCGCGCGGGTTCGAGTCCCACTCCCGGCGCCACCAACATCCTTCGGAGCGAACTCCCGTGGTTACTCACTGGCGTTTTCGAAAGATCTTGGCGCCGTCCATCTCGCACAGGAAATCGAATCCCGCTTCCACAAGTTTACATGTTTCTTCCAGGTTCCATGCAACCTTTGATACGTAGTCGTCGCCTTCGGTGTCGCGTGCGCTATTACCCTTGTAGTTGACGGAGCTGTGACAGGTGCAGGGTTTGTCAGGTTTCATGGGTTTCTTAACATTCTTCAAAACTGATCAGAATCAATTTTGTAACAAAAATAGGGGTCGCGCACGCTACTGAGGGAAAGAGAGTTGTGGGAGACGTCCCAGACCTTTCCGATCTTGTAGAACAAGGAGAACAGCTTTCTGCTTATGTTCCTGACCAGAAAGAAACAGGATCGCCGTCTGTACGGAGGTCAAAAACGGTTAATGGGGCAATGTCTAGTTAGTATATGGAAAATTATGTAGTGACATTTATGGACGTATATGAGGACCTTTGTGAAAAGATGGCTTGCATGGAGGAAGATTTAAGAAGCTTGGGCGTTCAGCTGCCACAGTTCAACCTCAGGTACACACTCATGATAAGTCTATCGAAAAGGTAGGCTTCTGCGCAGAATGTAGACGCATGAAAGGAACGCATGAAAATGAGAAAGCTAATACTACATGTCGATCAGTTTGACTATTCGTGTTTGTTGAAGTTTGAGATGGCTATCTGAAAGTCACGCACGTTCAGTGTTGTAGAATCTTCTATTGAACACCAGACAGTTGCTAATAAGACCGACTTAACCAACTTCTAGCTTGGTCAATTCACTTTCTCTGAGCGTATCTTCTTCTGTGAACTATGACTGCCAGTAGTATCACCATAAAGAATAAGGGCAGAATGAGGAATGATGAAAACTCGGCAATCGGCGTTGGTCCAGAGACTTCTATTGTATGTTCGCTGTGGGCGTAATTGATGTAAAGGTACTCGTATGTTTCGTTGGAGCATGGTAGCTGTCTAGCTTGAGGTTCATTGATTACCTCCCCACTGAGCTTCACGACATATGAACTATTAATCAAAGCTCTCGGAATGCAAATCCTACAGAAACCTTGAGTTCCCGTGTCTACAGTAACGTCGAATGTCAACATTGCTTGATATTGACCAACCACGTTGAAATCAAAGTGAGAAATTGAGGAATTGCTGACAATATTGATTTGGTGGTTGTAAAGAGTGTTGAAACTGGAAAACATGCTCATCAATGGATAATGGTCTGTGTTGTTTGCATCTATTACATGCGCTGTGTCGCCTATTCCATCATGGTCTAAGTCAACACCAGTATAATTGCTCCAATAGTTTCCTTCAATACCATCATCCCAAACGTTCGAGTAAGAGGGAATGGCTTGGTTCGTGTTGTTTACGAAGTTGTTATGATATATGGTGTTGTTTGAGTCGTACGGTTCATCAAGAAGTCCTCCTTCGCTAATCCCATACTCGTTTTCTATTATGTTGTTTTCACACACCAAGTTGTAGCTTGCAAGCATTAACTGTATGCCCTCCTCATTATTCGTTAGATTGTTTCCAGACATTCTATTATGATTTGAACTCTGGAGATAGATGCCGTAGCTGTTTTCTGCTATTCTGTTTCCAGATATTGTGTTGTTTGTGCTCTCATGCGCTCGCTTACTCTCGAGCCAAATGCCAACCGAGTTTTTTGTGATGTTGTTCTTAATTATGATGTTGTTTGACGAGCCCTCGAGCAATATCCCGAGGTTGTTTGCTGTTATGTTGTTTTCAGAAATTATGGTATTGTTGGTTTCAAACAATTCCACGCCCGCCGTTGTACTGAACAAATCCAGGTCTTTCACTGTTACATTGTTACATCGCAAAAGTATCACCTGCCCCGCATCATTTACGCCGTGATCGGAGACATCCTCAAGGTAGACAAGAGGTTTACCGTTTACGATGTTGTTTACAACAGTGTTTTGATAGGAAAAAATTGCATAAAGGCCATTGTTGGTGAATGTATTATTGACTATCTTATTGTCTGAGGAATTGTCGAGACGCAGACCCCAGGGCAGTAAAGGCGAGTCTGCAGTTATGTTGTTTCCAGATATGGTGCAGTTGGAAGACCTCGCGAGCTGAATGCCTGCCCTAAGCCACGACCCTTGGATTTTCATATTCTTGATTGTTACATTGCTTCTGTCATAAAGACTAATATCATTAGGCAGGTAACCTATGCTAAGAATGTAGCCCGCTCCATCAACTGCAGCGTTATCCCTCTCCACAACAATTGAATCATTGATGTTGCCAGTGAAGGTGTAGGTGACATTGTCAAGGGTTGAAATTGGCGCGTCTGGCGGGTCTATGCTTCCGTCAGCCCTAATGTAAATAGTTCCAGATGCTTCTACTCGTTGAACTTCAAATGATAGACTTAACACGCCAATGAGAACGATTATGAAAAATGTTGTTAAGAAAAGTTTTCTGCTCATCTGATATCACGTCGCTTATCTGTTTTTCTCCTATAGATTATTACTGCCAATAGCGTTGCTATCATGAATACTGTAGGAATCAGGAGTGTTGGGAACTCTGGGATTATGTATTGAGTCATGAGCGGGTAATGGTCTGTGTTGTTTACATCAATAATATATGGAGTGTCACCGATGCCATCATGGTTTGCATCGGTTCCATTGTAATCGCTCCAATAGTTTCCGCCAGAAGGATAACCATCATCCAAAATGTTCGCTGAGTAGGCGGAATAGACCTGGTTAGTGTTGTTGATGAAGTTATTATGATCTAACTTGTTGTTACCTGCCCACTCGAGATAGATGCCATAATTGACGTTTGCAGTTATGTAGTTTCTGGAGATGCTATTATTCGAAGAATGCAGGAGGTGAATACCATAACCGTTGTTTGTTACGTTGTTTCCAAAGATACTATCGTCTGAAGACTCTGCAAGATAAATCCCGGTCCCTCCGTCTCTTCCTCCTACGTTGTTTCCAGACAATGTGTTGTTTGAAGACGAAGTTAGCCAAATCCCAGAATTGTTGTTTGTTATATTGTTCCCAGAAACGGTGTTGTTCAAAGAGGTCGCAAGATAGATACTATAATTGTTTTGTGTCATATTATTTCCGTAAATGCTGTTCCCTAACGAGTTTTGAAGCCAGATGCCTTGCTCATTGTTTGCTCTTATGTTGTTTCCAAAAATGCTATTGTAGTTTGAAGAGGAATCAAGTGAGATTCCTTTTGTGGAGTTTGCTATGTTGTTTCCAGAAATGCTGTTATAGGCTGAAGAAACGTAAAGCAAGACGCCATACTCGTTGTTTGCTGTTATGTTGTTTCCGAAAATTGTGTTGTTGTTTGAAGAGTAACCGAGCCCAATGCCAGCCCAGTTGTTTGCTGTTATGTTGTTTCCAGAAATCACGCTGTCAGAAGAAGACCCGAGCTCGATACCATCGTAGTTGTTTGTTATGTTGTTTCCAGAAATCATGTTGTCAGAAGAAGAATCGAGCTCGATGCCACTAGAGCTGTTCATTATGATGTTTCCGTTGACACTGTTGTTTGAGGAATGAGACGTGAGACGGATACTGTGATATGTGTTGTTTGTTATGTTGTTTCCAGAAATCATGTTGCTGTCACCATAGCCAAAAACCCAGATACCCTCACTGTTGTTTGTTATGTTGTTTCCAGAAATGCTGTTGTCGGAAGAGGAACCGAGCTCGATACCTATACTGTTGTCTGTTATGCTGTTGTCAGAAATGCTGATGCGGGAAGACCTAGAGAGTGAGATGCCATAAGAAAAGTCTTTGATGTTTGTGTTTTTGCTTGTTATGTTGCTTCTCGATGACAAGTCAATTCCGTTTCCGCTTCCAGGTCCTTGAAGAATGTAGCCTACTCCGTCCACAACAATGTTATCCCTCTCAATCACGATCGAATCATTAATGTTGCCAGTAAAAGTGTATGTGACATTGTCGTCGGTTGAAACAGGAGCATCTGGCGGGTCTATGCTTCCGTCAGCCCTAATGTAAATGGTTTCAGCCGCTTCAACCGTCTGAACTCTGCATGAAAAGCACATCATACCTACGAGGACAATCGTCAACGCCGCCGCGAGCTTTCTATTCATGATTATCCATCTCCGGTGTTGTGCCTTCAGTTGACGCCTTCCTTCTCCGCATAACCAAGAATACCGCTACTGCAACTATCACCACTGCTATTACGATGTATAGGAGGATCGGGTCAATCGGAAAACCAGGCGCAGGCTCCCAAATGTTTGTCTCCGTTGCCTTCCCAGTTCCAGTCATAGTGCCCGAAGTTGTGGATGCCTCCACCATAACTCCTGTCTGTTTGTCCCAGTAGTAAGTCAGCTGAGTCCCATACTGAGAGAAACTTGCAAAAACCACGGTTCTGCTTGCTCCTGCATAGGAGCCTGTAGTTTCGCCAGCAATTGTTACGTTGCCATATCCACTCATGTAAACGACATCTCCAACTGTCAAGTTAGCAGGAATGACAAACCCAGAAAGCCCAAAAGCTTCACCGCCCCCACCAACAATATCCACAGGTGCGGTTGCATTCTGCTCAGTCCCATCAGACATGTGCATAGTCACCCGCACAGTAACGTTTGTTCCTTCAATGCTCAGAAATTCCACCTTCAGCCATAAAGGCAGAGTAGTTCCAAGAGGAGCACCAGTAACTGTGTAATCAACTTTTATCCAGTCACCAGCCTTAACGCCAACTTCTGGCGGAGGTGAAATACTGACAAATTCGGTTTTTTGATTGTTTTCTATGGAGGTTTCTCCAGACACCGGATTGACATAGGCGGTTATGTTGTATATTCCCTTAGCAGTCGGAGTCCAAGGGTACGTAATCGTATAGAATGAACCATCCTCTAGTATGGAAATGATTGTAGAGTTAACGATGGTGTTGTTGACAAACAGGGAAATGGTCACGCTCTGTTCGATGTTGATTCCATTGTTTGTAACCGCTGCTTCAATTGATGTTAAATTGCCCAGCGGCAAAAGTGTCAAAACTGACAGGGTCACCTCCAGCTCGTGCAGACTGAAACCTGAAGGCCACGGGTTCATAAGCGGATAACGGTCTCCATAGTATGGCGTGTCCCCGACCCCGTCGCTTCCAGTCTCATCTTGATATGGACCTTTCTTTACATCAACACCAGTGTAGTCGCTCCAGTAGTTTCCGCCTGACGGATACCCGTCATCCCTTTTGTTGTTGATTGAATAATATGTCTCGTAGACTTGTTCTATGTTGTTGACGAAGTTGTTGTGGTAAATGTTGTTGTTTGAGGAGTTACCGAGGTAGATGCCATAATGGTTATATGTTATGTTGTTTCCACACACGGTGGTGTAGTTTGCCCCCCATAGCTCTACGCCGACGGTTGTGTGAGATAAGTTTTGGTTCTTGACCTTTATGCTACTGCAGTTCACAAGTATCACCTGCCCAGCCTCGCCCACACTCACATTAGACAAATCCTCAAGGTACACCAGTGGTTTACCGTTAACAAGGTTATCCACAACAGCATTCAAATAAGAATCAGATACAAACAAACCATCATCAACAAACACGTTTCCAGATATGTTGTTGTTTGAAGAGTCATCTAGGTGAATACCATACTGGTTGTTTGCTGTTATGTTGTTTCCACAAACAGTGTTGTTGGACCCGTAGATTAGACATATGCCATCCTCGCTGTTTGCTCTTATATTGTTTCCAGAAACAGTGTTGTTCGAGGAATTGAGATAAACGCCATCTCTGTAGTTGTTTATTATGCTGTTTCCAGAAACCGTGTTGTTTGAAACATCGCTGAGCGTAATGCCAAGATTGTTGTTTGTTACGCTGTTTCCACAAACCCTGTTTTTCTCTGAAAAGTAATAGAGCTCGATGCCAATCTTGTTGTTGGCTACGTTATTTTCGAAAACGCTATTATTAGAGGAAGACGAGAAGCAGATGCCATCGTAGAAGCTTTTGATGTTTGCGTTTTTCAGTGTTTCGTTGCTTCTTCCTGACAGGTGTATTCCCTTTCCCCATAGATCTGCTCCGCTTCCTGTGCCTTGAACCGTGTAGCCTGCTCCATCAACCACAATGCTGTCCTTCTCAACAACTATACCATCAAAATCGCTGGTGACGTTACCAGTTAAGGTGTAAGTAACATTGTCAAGTGTTGATATGGGAGCATCTGGAGGGTCTATGCTTCCGTCAGCCCTAATGTAAATTGTTCCAGCTGCCTTGACTGGCAGAATGTTGAACGCCAACGTCAACATGCCAGTTAACAGCAGCACCAAAACGATTCCAGTAAATATCCTCTTCATCATTCACCACTCAGTTTGTACATGCGTTATCCTATGCCCAAGATTGCGTCTAGATCCAGTGCGTGTTAGTCGGAGTTCAGACCCCGAATTTTCAACTTCTGGAGGTTTCTTTCTTCTTCTTGTTATGAAAGCTGCTGCTCCGACCACTATTATTATCACCGATGCTGCCAAGATGTATAGGTAGATTGGTTCTATTGCAAGGCCAGAGGGTGCAGCCTGCCACATGTTTGTTTCTGTTGCCTCAGCCGTTCCTGTTATGCCTCCTGAGATTGTTGATGCCTCCACCATAACTCCCGTTTGTTTCTCCCAGTAATAGGTGAGTTGGGTTCCGTACTGCGAGAAACTTGCGTAAACCACTGTCCTAGTTGCTCCTGCATAGGAGCCCGTGGTCTCGCCAGCGATCGTCACGTTGCCATATCCGCTCATGTAAATGGAGTCGCCTGTCGTGCAATTAGCTGGAATGACAAATCCTGAAAGCCCTTGGAATGTTCCACCGCCAGCAACAACGTCCACGGGCACGGTTGCATTCTGTTCGGTTCCATCAGACATGTGCATTGTCACGCGCACGGTAGCGTTTGTTCCTTCAACGCTTAGAAACTCCACTTTCAACCACTCTGGATACGGTGTTCCAGAGGGCCAACCGGAAATCGTATAGGTGCATTTTATCCAGTCGCCAGCCTTAACGCCCACCTGTAGTCCAGGAGGAGCTGAGACTGTAACAGTTACAAATTCGGTCATTTGATTGTTTTCTAAGGATGTTTCGCCAGGCACTGGACTGGTGTAGGCTGTCACATTATACGTTCCTTCAACAGTTGGGGTCCAGAGGTAGCTGAGCGTATACGAATCGCCAGGTTGTAGAAGGGCTTGTAGTTGGTAGATCATTGTGGTTCCGTTGATGAGAAGCCGCAATTCTACGTTAGTCTCGTTGCTTAATGCTTGATTGCTGACTGTTGCGTTGAGTAATGATGAAATGCCAACTCGAAGAGATGCTGGAGCTACTAATGATACGACAATTTCAGGAGCTGAAACGTTCACAAGGATAGTTTGCTGATTATTTTCTGTGAGTGCTTCACCGAGAACTGGAGGAGCATAGGCTGTTACGTTGTATGTTCCTTTAACCGTGGGAGTCCATAGATAGTTGAGCGTGTATGAGTCGTCTGGCTGCAGAATGGGAGCTATCGTTGAGTTCGCTATGGAACCGTTGATGAGAAGCCGCAATTCCACGTTTTTTTCCTCACTTGATCCTTGGTTGATCACGATTGCGGCAAGTGATGATGAGTTGCCAAGCTTTGAAAATGTTGGAGTCGTTACAGAGACAACAAGTTCATGTTTAGGGACCATAAGCGGATAATGGTCTATATTATCAGCGTCAATAATGCAGGGCGTGTCGCCTATGCTGTCACTTCCCGGTTGGTCTTGGTTAGGACCACTTTTCTTATCAATACCAGTATAGTCGCTCCAATAGTTTCCGCCCGAAGGATAACCATCATCCCAAATGTTAATCACTTCAGTCCAAACGTCACGATCAACGTGAGTGGTGTTGTTTATGAACTCGTTATGATAGATATTGTTGTTTGAGGAATGTAGCCAAAGACAGATGCCATAATAATTGTTGTTTCTTATGTTGTTTTCACAAATACTATTGTCTGAAGACTCAGCGAGACAGACACCATATCCAAAGGCCCCAGGACCATCGTTGTCTGTTATGCTGTTTCCAGAAATATTGTTGTTCGAACTATTGTAAAGATAGACCCCACACGAGTTGTTTCTTATCTTGTTGCCATAAATAGTGTTGTTTGAAGAATCCACAAGATCTAGCGCGCGCGGGTTATCTGTCACGTTGTTTCTGGAAATACTGTTGTTTGAAGAGTATTCAAGCCTGATGCCATACCCACCGATGTTTGTTATCTTGTTCAGGGTTATTGTCGAGTTTGTTGTGTGAACCAGTAGTATGCCTTGCATGTTATTAGCGAGGTTCAGGTTTTTCGCTGTTATGTTTGTGCAGTTTACAAGCGCCACGTAACCCGCATCTAAAGGAACAGTCAAATCTTGTATGTTGACCCAGTAGTAAATGGGCTTGCCATCCACAGTATTCGAAGAATCAACATCATGCACGCCGTAAGCATCAAAGTTGCGAGTATTATTCGCCATAAAATTGTCTCTCAAAACGTTGTTAGAAGGGGAGAGACTTATGCCACCCAAGTTGTTTGTTATGTTGTTTCCAGAAATACTGTTGTAAGAAGACCAGTAAAAGCCGATGCCATAGCCGTTGTTGTTTGTTATACTGTTTTCGACTATGCTGTTGTTTGAAGAATACGAGAGATCGATGCCGTCACCGTTGTTTGCTGTTATGTTATTTCCGCTAACCCTGTTGCCAGAAGAATACCAGAGCGTGATGCCCAACTCGTTGTTTATTATGCTGTTTTGAGAAATTGTTGAATCTGTTGTGGAAACCAAAAGCAGGCCCTCCTGGTTGTTGATAAGGCTTAAGTTTTGAACGGTTATGTTGGTACAATTTACAAGAGCTACGTATCCAGCGTCAAGCGGAACTTCCATGTCTTGCTTCTCGACCCAGTAATATACGGGTTTGCCGTCAACAGTGTTTGAATCATCAACATCATTCAAAAAATCTGAAAGTATCGCACTTCCACCTACGCTTTCAACTTTGAAGTTGTATTTGTTATTGGTCATGCTGTTTTCTCTAAGTATGTTGTTTGAAGACCGTATGAGAGCGATGCCATAGCCGTTGTTGCTCGTTATGTTGTTTCCCTGTATACTATTGTAGCTTGAAAAATCAAATAGTCCGATGCCGGTGTAGCTGTTTGTTATCGTATTTCCTTGTATGCTGTTGTTTGAAGACGCATCCAGTATTATGCCCCAGCCGAATTTTTTGACTTCTATGTTTTTGATGGTTACGTTGCTTCTTCCTGACAGCATTATTCCGTCGATCGATCGATCGATCGCAATTATGCCTTGAACTGTGTAGCCTGCTCCATCAACCACAACGTTATCCCTCTCAACAACTATACCATAGCGCTCGCCATAAGCATCGATGGTAATGTTACCTGTCAAGGTGTAAGTAACATAGTCACCGGTTGAAATGGGTGCATCTGATGGGTATATGCTTCCGTCAGCCCTAATGTAAATACTTCCGCTTGCTGTGGCAGGTTGAATTTTCAATCCCACAGCTAATACACTCATCAGAAGCATGATGAAAATGATTCCAGAGAATATCCTCCGTGACAATCTCCTTTTCCCCTGATCTATGATTTGTTGAAGTTGAGGACGATTGTAAGTATGTCTTTCATGTCAACTCGGCCACTACCATCCAAGTCTGCGTCGGCATTCCATCGCGGGTATCCGCGGAAGGAGTTGAACGCTTGCACAGCCATCATAACATCTTTGAGATTAACCTTTTGATCCCCGTTCAGGTCTCCCAACAAGGCCACATACGGGGGCATCAAAGGATAACGGTCCGCGTTGTCAACATTGATAACATACTGTACGTCACCAATTCCGTCAGTTCCAGTCAAGTTTTGATATGGACCGTTGAAGGAATCAGAACCATCGTAGTCACTCCAATAGTTCCCACCTGAGGGGTAGCCATCGTGCCAAACGTTCGTTGAATTCAAAGTCAGCACTTGTGCACTGTTGGTCACAAAGTTGTTGTGGTAGATAGAATTTTCTGAAGAATCTGCAAGCTCAATGCCGTGATAATTGTTTTCTATGTTGTTCTTGTACAGGCTATTGTTTGAAGAACTGAAAAGCACGATGCCAACTTCGTTTTCGGTTATGTTGTTTTTTACGATTTCTGAGGCGGTCGTGTCAAAAAGCAGTATGCCTTCCCAGTTGTTCTCTAGCTGCAGTCCTCTGACGGTTATGTTGTGGGAGTTAACTAGGGCAACATACCCCGCGTCCGCAGGAACCACCTCGTCTCGTTTTTCAATCCAGTAACAAACGGTCTTGCCATCAACTGTGTTGGAATCATCGACGTCATTCACAAAATCCGAGGCTTCGTTTCCCCTGAGAGCGAAGTTGAATTGGTTGCCACTCATGTGGTTGTTTCTGAGGGTGTTGTTTGAAGAACCATCGAGTTCGATGCCCACTGTGCCGTTTACAATGTTGTTTCCAGTCAAAATGTTATTGCCTGAACGCCACTCGAGAAGTATGCCGTTTCCATCTATTTCATTGTTGGCAACCAGAGTGCCTGTTGCTCCTGGATTGGAAAGACCGATGCCACCGCCATGTATCTTATTCCAATTAATGTTGTTTCCTTCTGACAAAACATACTCTGATGTCCACATAGTGCCCCAACCGAAAACTAGGGTCCCCACCGAAATACCATTGCCTATCATACTGTTTCCGGTTATGTTGTTAGACGAAGCAAGAAACATGTTCACACCAGCTTGGTTGTCAAGTATGCTATTTGCAGCTATTGTGTTTCCGTCGGAACCCAAAACATGGATGCCGACCCTGTTGTGTGCTACAGTCACATTCTGAATCGTTGAGTTCGATGTGAATGCAAGCAACAAGCCTTGACCGTTGTCTGTCAAAGACAGGTTTCTCACAGTGATATTTGTGCAATTCACAAGGGCCAGATACCCGATATCGGATGAATCAATGAGTAAGTCTTTCTGATCTAGCAAGTAGTAGATGGGTTTTCCATTGATTGTATTTGAGGTGTCAATGTCTTGAGTGTAGGTTGGAAGGTACACCTCGTCCAGACCTGTGAAGACACCAAAATTGTATTTGCTGCCGGCAATGGTGTTGTTTCTGAGGACCGTGTGACGGGAAGTTTCCAACTGAACCCCTACATTCATGCTGTCCGCGACTGTATTCTCAGCCACAGTGTTGTACCAGGAATAGGCTATTCTGATTCCACTCTTGTTCCGAGTCACGTTGTTTCCTACAATTGTGTTGTTGTCGGAATAGGCAAAGAAGGAAGTGGTCAGTTCGATTGCATAATCATCGAGCCAATAGCCACATTCTGTGATTTCGTTAGAGCTTACAGTGTTGTAACTCGACCCCTTTAGTAAGATGCCTCCGGCACTATTTGCGTTTATGATGTTCTCGCTGATGTAGCTTTGCTCACACCCATCTAGGTTTATGCCATATTCATTGCCAGAAATGTTGTTACTGAATATAGTGTTGTTATTGGACAACACACCCCAGAAAAGCGACCGGTAGAGATCGATGCTATAGTAACTAAGTGTTATGTTGTTGCGGGATAAAACGTTATTAGAGCCGGATAATTTGACGCCGCCCCAATCATTGTTTGATATCATGTTTCCAGTTATCTCGCTGTCCTCGAAATTTTGCGCTTCAATTCCGACTTCATTCTCACTTATGTTGTTGCCTGTAATGAGGTTGCATCTAGAGTCATATGAGTCGATTCCGAACCAGTTGCCTGTGATCGTGGCGTTTTTTACCACAGAGTCTGACACGTTCACAATCAGTACGCCTTGACCATTGTTTGTTAAGGTCAAGTCTTTTACGGTGACGTTTTTTGAGTCTATGATTGCAAGATATCCTACTGCAGGAAACGTGGACGGGTCGATCACGATGTTTTCTCGGTTGATCAGGTAATAGGCAGGTTTGCCTTCTATTATATTCGACGTATCAATGTCCTGAATGAAATCTGCACGCGCCTCACCTAGGATAAAGAGGTTGAACTCACAGCCGGACACATTGTTCTCCCCAAGAGTGTTGCCACCAGAGTCCTCCAAACGTATTCCACACCACCCCCAATAATCCTCAGAGGCATCCTTGGTTATGTTGTTGGCGTAAATGTAATTGTCATGAGATTCTTTTACAAAAATACCAGTACAAGTATTTGCGATAGTGTTACTTTCAATCTTGCAGTTTTGCACCTTGTCCAAGCAGACGCCTGCGTAATAAGTCGACTGAGCGTAGGAGTCAAGGATCATGAATCCATTTACAGTCACGTTGCTAGCTGTGACATAGAAAACGTGACCCTTCTGAAGACCGTCTACTATCGCCGTCCCGTTTGCCAACAGTGTCAAGGGCTTATCCACGTTTATCTGGCCTTCAGCGTACGTTCCCTCAGAAACAAATATAGTGTCTCCAGAGTTCGCTGCATCGATAGCATCTCGTATCGTCGGAAATATGTCAGGGACACTTATCCTAAGAGAGACCACGACATGAGCGGACACAACATTGTTAGAGACGACTGTTTCACCGGGCACGGGAACCACGTGAGACGTGACATTATAGGTTCCCTCGAGTGCCGGAATCCACTTACAACTGGCTATTCCTGAAGTGTAGTGGTCCAGATGGTCAATGACTGCAGAGTCAACGATTGTCCCGTCAACCAGCAGTTGAACCTGTATATCCCCTTCAGAGCTTTCTCCCAAGTTGAAGACTGTAACGTTGATCTCCGCCATGTTTCCAGGCTTGACATATCGAGGCTTTTCCCAGCGGGAAATAAGAACGTCATGATCAGCAGGACCTTGCTCGACCGCCCTCCTGGCATTGACTCTTCCATATCCATAGTAACTATCGAACCCCGGGTCGCCCAGATCATCTGCCGTGTGCCGTAGCTGAAGCCGCGCCCGATCCCTCGTCATGTTTGGAAAACGACTCCAAATCAATGCTGCAACACCTGCAACGAGCGGACAGGACATTGAGGTGCCATTCTGATATTGGTAGGAGTCATCCAGCCATGTTGAGTATATCTCAACTCCAGGAGCTGCAACTTCTATCCATTCTCCAAAGTTTGAGAATTCAGCTGGCTTGTCTGCTTGATCCGTCGCCGCAACGGCAACAACCGAGTCAAAAGCAGCGGGATATGTCAATTGACTCGTCGCTTCATTTCCCACCGAAGCGACTAGCAACACACCTTTGCCATAAGCGTATTCTATAGCGTCGAAAAGCGTCGAGAGATAATAACCTGAGATGCCCCAGCTCATGCTTATTATGTCGGCACCATTGTCTGCTGCGTACCTTATGCCCTCGGCTGCACTGTCCAAATAAACATAATATCCGTACCCCGCCCTGACTGGCATGATTTTGCAGCCCCAGCAAACGCCCGCAATCCCAATGCCATTATTCGCGACTGCAGCCGCTATGCCAGCACAAAGAGTACCATGACGCAATGGGTCTTCACTAGGTTCCATTGGATCATTGTCATTATCAACAAAATCCCAGCCTCTTACATCATCGACAAACCCATTCCCATCATTATCTGTTCCGTCAATCATTTCGCCTTTGTTTATCCAAATGTTTGCAGCGAGATCAGGATGAGCCCAATTCACGCCCGTATCCACAATTGCTATTACAACGTTTTCATCGCCCTTTTCTATATCCCATGCTGATTCTGACTGAATGACTTGGTGCGCCCATTGCAGCGTATAGTTGGGATCGTTTGGCACCACGCATGTATTGAGTATGTAATTCGGTTCAGCGTACTCAACATTCGGATCTGCTTCAAATTGTCTAATGATCGAAGTAACATCAACATCTTCAGAAAACACAAGCTTGTATGTTTTTGAAGAAACCTCTTCCACGCCCTTCAATTCACATCGTCTATTCAATTCGCCCGTAGGTTTGACGGCGAATGCAAATGAATCGCCGATATTTTCCTCGCTCATATTAGATCTGAACTTGACAATAATCTCTCCAGGTGCAAACTTGGGTCCCGCGACTTCACGGTCGCCTGATTCATCCAACGTGCACGTTCCCGTAAAACGCTCTTTAGCATTGGTGGCGCGTGCTCTATGAGTGATATTGTCAACGGTGCGGACAGGAACCTCTGCAAGGTGAGCGTATCTGTCCATCCCGCTGAAAACAGTCCCGACTGCTTCAATTGGTTGAATGTTGAGTATGGTTGTGGACATGCCTGCCAACAGAAAGATGACCATTATTGCAGAAAAAAACTTCTTCAACAAGCTCCCCCTTCTTCCACTCTTTAATGGCTGAATGAGCACATATGATTTATGGATAAATCTTCTATCCCATTCCGTCACACGTTTCAATATATCTTTCGTCGAATCGTGTATCATTTCAAGAACTTGTGGATGTTTGATTGCAGTCGGCAACTGAATAAATGAATAATAGGCTTGGGCAGCTCCCCGTTTTTCCATTTCGTTGGAAAGCAAACCCGCAAACCTGAGGAACCCGCAACTAGGCTCTAACACCGCTAGCATTCGTTATGGTGACCATCGATTCTGAATTATCTGTTACGGGAATGCGGTTGAATCAGAGTAAACGATTCATCAAGATCAGGCGAATAGAACATCTTTCCATAAATCTTAAACCCTAGCTTCACTTCAAGTATGGACTGGGAAAGGGAGAGAGCTGAAAATGAAGAGACAGCTATTTTCCGCATTTTTGGTGATTTCACTTCTGACTAGCATGTTAGGATTGGCATTCAATACTCGCCTAGGAAAAGCGGAAGGCGAAACAATTTACATTAGGGCTGACGGCTCGATAGACCCACTATCAGCGCCTATTTCAACTTTGGACAATGTGACATACAAGTTGACTAGAGATATTTCCAGCTCAAGCGACGGAATTATCCTAGAAAGAAATAATACAGTAATTGATGGAGACAAACACACGATCAAAGGCTCAGGGGAAGGCAATGGAATAGACCTAACGGGGAGAAGTGGTGTCACAGTCGAAAACACTGCTATTAACAACTTCCACTACGGGCTATGCTTATCCAACACTCAAAAAGCCGCCCTTAGCCGAAACAACATAACAAATAACGACCATGGCATCCATCTCGATTTTTCTTCTAACAACCTCGTAAGGGGGAACAACGTTAATGCAAATAACTTGAGCGGAATCTACCTGTATTTTTCTGCTGATAACGATGTCTGTGGAAACAACGTGACCGCCAACCCCTTCCATGGTGGTATCTACCTCTATTCTTCTACCAATAACATTGTTTGCGCAAACAATGTGACCGCAAACAAGGGGTCAGGCATATCTCTCCAAGTTGGTTGTTCAAACAACAGCATCAGCGAAAATAACATAACAAACAATGAGGGCATAGTATCACTCTACTATTCCTCGTCTAACAACAAGTTCTATCATAACAACTTTATCAACAACACCCACCAGGTCTATCTGAATTCCAGCGCAGCAAACGTTTGGGAAGATGGTTATCCTTCTGGCGGCAACTATTGGAGTGACTACAATGGCACTGACTTCAATAGTGGTTCCTATCAGAATGAAACTGGCAGCGACGGAATCGGAGATATGCCTCACACTATCGACGAAACCAACGCAGATAATTATCCACTAATGGGAATGTTCAACAGTTACAATGTCACGTATTATACACAACCGCTTGTGCCTCATGCTTGCAACGTCACGGTGATTTCTAATTCCACGATTTCAGACTTTGTTGCTCCAATTTGGATTGAACATCCAGAAGCCATATTCCTAATGTTCAATGTGACTGGCGAACAGGGTTCAACAGGCTTTTGCAGAGTTTCCTTTCCAACAGTCATGATGAATGGCACATACCACGTGTCCGTAAACGGCACCGAAATTCCATACACCTTGCTACCGTTCTCAGATGCCAATTACAGCTACCTATACTTCACCTACACACATTCAACCCAAGTGATAATAATCCCGGAGTTTCCATCATTCATGATTCTGCCACTCTTTATGTTTTTCACGGTGCTTGCTGTCGTGTTCATGCAGAGAAAAATCCCGAGAAAACACAAAAATAGCGGGTGATGTTACATGAGCCGAAAACTTGTTTTGATTTTGACCTTGACGCTTCTCATTAGCATGTTAAACGTGGCTTTCAACGTTCAGAACGCAAAAGCAAGCGGAACGATATACATACGGGCGGATGGAAGCATAGACCCGCCAGCAGCACCAATTTCAACCTCTGACAATGTCACCTACACCTTGACTGGCAACATTTATGACGAGATTGTGGTGGAGAGAAGCGACATAATAATCGATGGGGCTGACTACACGGTTCAAGGCACAGATGCTTGGGGTTCCATAGGCGTAAACCTAGCTGGAAGAAGCAACGTAACCATCAAAAACTTTGAAATCCAAAGATTTTTTACTGGCATCTATGCCAATAGCTCAAACTACAATAGTATACGTGGAAACAACATAACAGAAAACGGGTATGGTGGTGGCATCGCACTTCGATATTCTTTGAACAACATCGTATATGGAAACAACATAACCGATATACAGGGTGGCGGGATTTTGTTTGAGTGGGCTTCAGGCAACAATGTTTCCTGCAACAACATAATGACAAATATGACAAATGATGGATGGGGCATGGGGATCACTTCCTCTTCGAATAACATTCTTTCTGGAAACAACATAATGACAAACTACCGGGGCGGCATCTATCTCGGGAACTCTTCTGACAACTCCATAGCTGCAAATAACATAACCGAAAACAACGGGACCGGAGTATGGCTCGACTTCTATTCAAGCAATAACATTGTCTCTAGAAATGCCATAACGAAAAATGGCGGGCACGGTATCATGAACGACCAGAGCAGTAATATCACTATTTCGGAAAACAATATTAGAAACAACAATCAAAGCGGCGTGCTCTTAGGCACGTCGAGTTACCCTAGCTATAACGTGGTTTCTGGAAACAACATAACAAACAACAATGATGGCATTTCGCTAGCGGTCCTCGATCACTGTAATAACTTTATCTCTGAGAACAACATAGCAGACAACTCTGAAACTGGAATTCAAATCATTCCACTGCATGGAGCCCCAAAAAACATACTCTATCACAACAATTTCGTCAACAACACATTACACATAAACTTCACAGGCGCTGTTTCTTCAATCAAATGGGACAACGGTTATCCATCTGGTGGCAACTATTGGAGTAATTACATTGGCATAGATGCTAATGGCGATGGTTTGGGTGATACCCCTTACGTTATTGACCCTGACAATCAAGATCGTTATCCGCTTATGCATCCTTGGAGTTCTCTTCCAGTTCACAACATGAATACGGGATTGGGGTACGTAGCCATTCAAGAAGCTATGAACGCAAACGAAACCCTAGATGGACACACAATATTCGTGGAAGCAGGAACATACTTTGAAAACATTGTCCTAAAAAAGTCGATATTCCTTACTGGAGAAAAAGAGGAAACTACGATTATTGATGGTAATGAAAATGGAACGGTGGTGGTTGTTCTTGCAAACAACACGATGGTCACGGGCTTCACCATTAGAGGAAGCGGAGATAGAATTGTTGATGGTGAACATGCTATACGATGTGGTATAATGGTTGGAGGCTATGAGACGCCTTTCGAAAATGCTCTGATCACTAACAATTGCATAGAGAACAACTATTTCGGAGTCTTACTATGGTATTCACTCAATAGTCAGCTAAAGGATAACAACGTAGACAAGAATACCTACGGGGTTGCCCTTGATCACGTCTTTTATAGCGAAATAGTTGATAACAACGTGTCAAACAGTTCCCTTGGCATAAGTGCACAAGATGTCCTGCAGAGTAGCATCACTAGAAACAACATAACCTTCAACGAGATTGCTGGTCTGCGAATGCAGGATTCCTATTTCAATACGATCAACGAAAACATGGTAGAAGACAATGGCTATGGTATCGACCTATCGGGATCAGATGGTAACAATATTACAAGTAACACTGTAACTGGCAACGACGAAGGTATATTCTTGGGTCGTTCCAATGGAAACATGCTAGTTGGAAACAACGAATCGAACAGTTGGTACGGGATAAGGATTCACTTATCGTCAAACAACACCCTGAGAAGCAATTCCATGACTCAAAACTACTGGAATTTTGCCATGGAGCCTGACTATTTTTCGGAGGCAATTCATGATATTGATACTTCAAACACAGTCAACGGCAAGCCAATAGTCTACTGGATAAACGAGCATGATAAACAAGTTAGAACCGATGCCGGATTCGTGGCTGCCATAAATTGTTCAGGGATCACGGTGAAGAACGTTAACTTGACAAGAAACAATGTTGGCGTTCTATTCTGGAATACGAGTGAGTCTACCATCGAAGGTGTAAACATCTTAGGCAATTGGGTTGGCGTTGCCCTTGTTTTTTCTAATGATAATACGCTATACAATAACACAATTTCGAATAGCGCTGAAGATGGCATAGTTGTAGCTGCGTCGAATAACAACAGGATCACTAAGAATAACTTTGTAGACAACGGACGAGGGTTCGACGTTTCCGAATCAGTAAACAATACTTGGGACGATGGTTACCCGTCTGGTGGAAACTATTGGAGCGATTATGATGGCGTTGACTTGTTCAGTGGCCCTTATCAGAACATGACGGGAAGTGATGGCATGGGAGACACGCCCTACATTATCGATGCTAACAACACGGACCGTTATCCTTTGATGAACCCGTATGTGGCCTTGTTGGGAGACGTGAACGGCGATGGAAAAGTCAATATGAGGGATGTTATGGCGGCTGTGCAAGCGTTCAACTCCTTCCGCGGATACCCGCGATGGAATGCCGACGCAGACTTGGATGGTAGTGGCCGAGTTGACATGAAAGACATACTTACAATCGTCCTCAACTTCAACAAACACAAATAGTCAAGCTGTTCAGAAAACGCAGCGCGCGCTACGGCAAGATAAATATGCTTGACGTGATCATACTGGCCAACAACTTCGGAAAACACTACCTCTAACAAGAGCGCGCCAATGTCTGGTGGTGAAGCATGGCAAAGAGACCGTTAGGTCTTGTTGGAATAGCAGTTCTTCAAATAATGGGGTCTGTAGTTTCAATTGTCCTAGGCATGTTACTCTTGGCAGTGTCTATGGCGCCGCCAATGGGTGGTTTAGCAGGCATGCCTTTCACCGGTTTGATTGTTGCGGGATCACCCGCAATTATGGGCTTCTTGGGTCTTCTCATCGCTATTCTTATGTTGCTGGGTTTACGACCAGCTTGGTACCTGTCACTGGTTTATTGGACAGTTCTGGGGATCTTCAGTTTAGTGGTTCTCTCAGCTATGCTGGTGAACGCCGTTTGGTCCGCTAGTTCCATCTGGTTTATGCTTCTCATCCCTTTGGCACCTTTGCTTTTCAGCGTTGTCTCTTTCGTTTACTTCCGAACTGGAGAAATCAAAGATTATTTTGGCCTGCCGTAGCAAGGCTATAGAGGATTCGTCGCGCAACGATGCCTGTAAACGCTATTCAATGACGGCATGCACAAGCTCGAGCCTTTCCTTTCGTGCTCCGCAGAAATCCATTTTCTGCCCGCTTGCTTTCACGCCCAGTGATGACATGAACTCGAAATGCGTTCTACTCGCTTGACCCTGCAAATCAGACTGCAACACTCTTATTAGTTCAGGCTCTCTGCGCGTGACCTTTCCGTTCATTCCAACGGTTTTTCCCACACGCATAAACGTACATCCGTATTTCTTACATGCATTCAAATTCATAGAACCAGCTGCAAACAGAATCTTTTCAGCTCTTCTCCTGGAAACTGCCTTCAGACTAAAGGCCGTGAATCTATTGCCATCGCCAAAGATGAAAACGTCTCCAAGACCGTACTGGCGTTGAACTTTCTTGATGACGCCAGTTATCTCCTCTATTCTTCTCCAGCCGCCAAACTCTAGCATTGGAATCTTGAGCCTTGTTCCAGGTATGTTGTTGGTGATGAACGTTGAGTAGCAAGGCTTCTCTTCGGGTGTGGGCCTTACTCCCAATCGGCCCATCAACCC
>Ga0315288_10003310_pt1 | contig 20584 bp, 14 predicted proteins | sample YL17G11_20_MG_FD_203454 | JGI IMG/M metagenome (GOLD analysis project Ga0315288, IMG submission 203454) | Sediment microbial communities from Yellowstone Lake, YNP, Wyoming, USA - YL17G11_20 | ecosystem: Environmental > Aquatic > Freshwater > Lake > Sediment | place: USA: Wyoming | collected...
GCCGGCACGGCCGCCACCTTCGACATTACCACAAACAACCTGACGGTCTCCGGAGCCTCAACGGCTACTTCGGGGGCTCTGACCAAGATTGGCACGGGCATCCTGACCCTCTCCGGCGCGAACACCTACACCGGCGTCACCACGGTCAGCGCAGGCGTCCTGCGGCTCGATCACGCGACCGCCCTTCCCGGCGGCATCGCGACTGCGGGCGGAACGAGCAACTTGACCTTCAACGGCGGCGTCATCGGCTTGGGCAATGGCGACTTCACCCGCAGCCTGAATTCCGCGGCCACGGTAACAGCCGCCACCTTCACCGGCGCCGGCGGCTGGGCGGCTTACACCGCAGACCGCCTGGTGAATCTCGGCGGTGCATCGGGCGCCATCACCTGGGCGACGGCCAACACGGGCTTCAATGCCCAGACGCTGATTCTCGGCGCCTCGACAGCCACCCACATGGTGACCTTGCAGAACCCCCTCGCCTTGGGCACGGCAGTTCGCACCGTCCAGGTGGACAACGGCACTGCCGCCATTGATGGCACATTGAGCGGCGTCATCGGCAGCGGCGACGGCGGCGGCCTCACCAAGACCGGCGCCGGCACGCTGGCGCTCTCCGGCACGAACACCTTCACCGGGCAGTTGACCGTGGAGCAAGGCGTGCTGAACGTCGCCACGATCAACAACGCCGGCGCTAACGGCGTGCTGGGCAACAGCGCCCTGGCCGTGATCCTCGGCAAGACCGGCAGCCTGACCGGCACCCTGCAATACACCGGCGCCACCGCCGGCAGCACCAAGAAGTTCACCCTGGCCACCGGCGGCACCGGCGGGTTCCAGGTGGATACGGCCGGGACCACCCTGACCCTCAGCGGCGTGATTGACGGCAGCGGCGCTTTTACCAAGACCGGCGCCGGCGGCCTGCTCCTCTCCGGCACGAACACCTTCACCGGCAACACCCTGGTCAGCGCCGGAACGCTGGCTCTAACTAACGCCCTGGCGTTACAGAACAGCGCCATCGACACCTCCGGCGCAGGCGTCGTCAACGTGACCGGCGTCACCACGCCGACTTTCGGCGGCCTCATAGGCAGCAAGGCCTTGGCCTCGGTGATCACGACAGGATACACCAGCGTCACTGCTCTCACTCTGAATCCGGGAACCGGCGTCACCGACACCTATTCCGGTGTCATTGCCAATGGCGCCGCTGGCATGACCCTCACCAAGACCGGCGCAGGCACACAGATCCTCTCCGGCGCCAACACCTACACCGGCGCGACGACCCTCAGCGCCGGCGTGTTGAGCGTTGCCTCGATCGGCAACGGCGGCGCGTCGGGCGGCCTGGGCAAAGCCACCAACGCGGCGGCCAACCTCGTTTTCAACGACGGCACGTTGCAATACACCGGCGCCACCGCCAGCACGGATCGCAACTTCACGATCAACGCCGGCACGACCGCCACCTTCGACATCACCACGGCAGGGTCCAACCTGACGGTCTCCGGAGCCTCAACTACTACTTCGGGGGCCCTGACCAAGATTGGCGCGGGCACCCTGACCCTCGGCGGCGCCAACACCTACACCGGCGCCACCACCGTCAATGCGGGCACCCTTCGCACCGGCGCCAGCAACGTGCTGCCCAATGCGTCGAACGTGACCGTGAGCGGCACTGGGGCGGGCGTGACAGCCACGCTCAACCTCAATGGCAACAGCGATACCATCGGCACTCTCTCCTTCGGCGGATCGACCGCGACCAGCGGGGCGGCGGTCGCCACCGGCGCGGGGACGCTGACCCTCGGCGGCGCCGTCACCTACACCGCCACCAACAACCCCTTGGGCGCAACGATCAGCGGCAAACTCGCCCTCGGAGCGACCCGGACCTTTACGATAGGCGACAGCACGTCGGCGGCAAACGACTTGACCGTTTCGGCCGTCATCTCCGGCACCGGCTTCGGCCTGACCAAGGACGGAGCGGGCTTGATGGTCCTCTCCGCCGCCAACACCTACTCCGGCAACACGACGATCACCAACGGCACGCTGAAACTCACCGGGAGCGGGAGAATCGCCTCCAGCCCAACCATCAGTGTCGCCGCCGGCAAGTTCTTCGATGTCTCGACGGTGACCGGCATCTACACGCTCGGCGCCACCCAGACCCTCACGGGCTCCGGCACCGTCACGGGCGCCATGACCGTCGCCGGCACCCTCAGCCCCGGCGCCAGCCCAGGCACGCTCACGGTCAACAATGGTACCGAGACTTGGGCGGGCGGCGGCACCTACACCTGGCAATTGCTGGACGCCACCGGCACGGCCGGCACCGATTGGGACTTGGCGGCCGTCACGGGCACCGGCCACCTGGCCGTAACGGCCACGTCGGGCAATAAGTTTAACGTCGATCTGCAAACGCTCAGCAGCATCGGCCCGGATACCCAAGGAACGCCGTTGAACTGGAACGCCGCCCTGGATTTGCAGTCCTGGATGATCGCCTCGTCGGCCACTGCCATCACCGGCTGGGACGTGGCCGACGGCTTGGCCTCCGCCTTGTTCACCATCGACGCGACGAACTTCGTCGGCGAGGTCTCGGGCACGACGTTCTTTGTCTCGAAGACGGGCAACAACGTGTACCTGAACTACGACTACGCCCCCGAGCCGGCCACGATGGTCCTCCTGGGCCTCGGCGGCCTCGGCCTCCTCCTCGGCCGAAAACGCCGGTAATACGCTGTTTCATAACCCCCCTCTCCCCTTGTGGGAGAGGGTTGGGGTGAGGGGGTGCAGGGGTTAAGGCACCTGACGAAGAATCGCGGCGTCCCTCCGGGACGCCGCGCTCTTTTTCACCCGCGCCGCTTGCCCCGCCTGCCCCGCCTGTCCTGAACGGAGCGTAGCGGAGCCGAACGGGGGTCTCGCCTCGAACTCCTTGGCCCAAAGACTTCGGCTGCACTCCTAAGAGTAGTGATTTCTCTAGACGCTTTGTGCCCACTTTTGTTACAAACTCTCACATGCCCCTTTCCTGGAACGAAATCCGCCACAATGCCATCCGCTTTGCCCATGATTGGGCCGGAGCGACAAGAGAGAGCGCCGAGAAACAAACCTTCTGGAACGAGTTCTTTGAGGTCTTTGGCGTGCGCCGCCGTGTCGTGGCTGCCTTCGAGGAACCGGTCAAGAACCTATCCGGCGACTACGAGTTCATCGACCTCTTCTGGCCTGGAATGTTGCTGGTCGAACACAAGAGTTTCGGCAAAGACCTCGGCAAAGCGGAATCGCAGGCTTTCCGGTACATTCAGGAACTCCTCAGCGCCGGACGTGCCGACGAAGTGCCCCGCTACGTCATCGTCTCTGACTTCGCTCGTATCGCCTTACATGATCTGGAACCGGATGACCAGCGTCCCCTGCCACTCTTGGGCCGCGTCAACACGATTGAGATTGGCCTCGCCGACCTTCACCGCAACATCCATGACTTCGCCTTCATCCCAGGCTACAAGCAGCACAAGTTTGAGGACCAGGACCCGATTAACCTCAAGGCAGTCAGCATCATGGGCGATCTCCACGATGCCCTCGAATTCGGCGGATACACCGGCCATGAACTCGAACGCTTCCTGGTCCGCATTCTTTTCTGCCTTTTCGCCGAAGACACCGGCATCTTCGAGCGGGAGGACTTTCAACTCTACATCGAGAACCAGACCAAGGCGGATGGGTCCGACCTGGGACTCCACCTCGCCCGCCTCTTCGAAGTACTGAACACGGCCCCGGAGAAACGTCAGAAGCACCTCGATGAGACTCTTGTCGCCTTCCCTTACGTTAACGGCGATCTCTTTGCGGAAAAACTCGGCTTCGCCGACTTTAACCGCGACATGCGGAACGCCCTGCTGGCCTGCACCCGCTTCGACTGGTCGCGCATCTCGCCTGCCATTTTCGGATCCCTCTTCCAGGCCGTGATGGAACCGCGGGAGCGCCGGCAGATCGGCGGCCACTACACCAGCGAGCGGGACATCCTCAAAGTCATCCGCGCTCTCTTCCTCGACGAACTGCGGGCCGAATTCGACAGCCTGAAACGCAACAAGGCTCAACTTAGGCGTTTTCAGAAGAAACTCGCACGCTTGCGATTCCTCGACCCTGCCTGCGGCTGCGGCAACTTCCTCGTAATCACCTACCGCGAACTGCGCCAACTGGAAATCGAGGTGTTCCAGGCGTTGTATCGCGGCGAGACGACCAAGGCGCTGGACATCGCGCACCTCTCCCTACTGGACGTGGACGCCTTCTACGGCATCGAAATCAAAGAATGGCCCGCCCGGATCGCCGAGGTGGCGATGTGGCTCATGGACCACCAGATGAACATCCGGCTCTCCGAAGCCATCGGCGAATATCTTGTGCGCCTCCCGCTGCGCAAAAGCCCCACCATCGTTTGCGGAAACGCTTTGCGCCTGGACTGGAAAGAAATCCTCCCGCCCGAACGGTGCAGTTACGTCCTCGGCAACCCGCCTTTTGTCGGAAAGCATCTGATGACAGCCGAACAGGCCCAGGACATGGAACTGGTGTGGGGGGAAACCAAAGGCGCGGGCGTACTCGACTACGTCACCGGCTGGTACCGCAAGGCGGCGGAATACATCCAGGGCACGCGCATTGTCGTTGGGTTCGTATCAACCAATTCCATCAGCCAGGGAGAGCAAGTCGGGGCACTCTGGAATCCGCTCTTCCAACATTTCGCCCTGAAAATCCATTTTGCTCACCGCACCTTCCCTTGGGAAAGCGAAGCGCGCGGGAAAGCTCATGTCCACGTGGTCATACTTGGCTTCGCCGCGTTCGACACTGCCTCGAAGCGCACCTATGATTACCACGGTGAAACCGCCACCGTGGCAAGCGCCAACAACATCAGCCCATATCTTATCGAAGGGCCGGATCTTGCAGTTGTTTCGCGCAGCAAACCAATCTGCAAGGTCCCGGATTGCCAATACGGCAACAAGCCGGCGGACGGCGGCTTCCTCATTATCGAAGAGGCAGACCGCCAGGACTTTCTGGCCGAGAATCCCGGCGCGAAAAGATTTCTCCGTCCGCTTCTTTGCGCGGAGGAGTATTTGCACAGAATTCCGCGCTGGTGCCTCTGGCTCGTGGAGGCTTCTCCAAGAGACATTCAGGGCATTCCCGGCATCAGGGAGCGCGTGCAAGGAGTTCGCGAGTTTCGGCTTGCAAGCAAGAAGGACCCAACCCGTCGCAAAGCGGATGAGCCGACTCTATTCGCCGAGATTCGGCAGCCCACGAGCCGCTACATTGTGGTTCCTCGGCACTCCTCCGAGAATCGCCGTTATATCCCTTTCGGGTACTTTGAGGCGGATGTTATTCTTCACGACAGTTGCTCCTGTGTGCCCAACGCCACGCTTTACCATTTCGGCGTGCTGTCGTCGGCGATGCACATGGCATGGGTGCGCCAAGTCTGCGGGCGATTGGAATCGCGTTACCGTTACTCAAACAGTCTCGTTTACAATAACTACCCTTGGCCGGAGTCGCCGAGTGCGAAGCACCGGGCGGCGGTGAAGGGGGCGGCCCAAGCGGTGCTCGACGCTCGGGTGGAATACCAATCGCACGGCGAAAGTCTAGCCGAACTCTACGATCCGCTCGCCATGCCGTCCAAACTGGTGAAGGCCCACGCAGAACTCGACCAAGCGGTGGACCGCTGCTATCGCGCGCAGCCCTTCACCAGTGAGCGCCAGCGAGTGGAATTTCTGTTCTCTCTCTACGAAAAACTCACCGCCCCGCTTATCCCCCCAAGCGGAAAGAAAAAGGCTTCGCGCAGGTAGGAGTACTTTGAGGACTGAGGTATTTCCGGGGACGCGAATTCCGGGGCATGGACACAATACTCAATCCGGAGGGCGACCTTGAGAAATAAGTATCGTGTCCCCCGAACTCCCCTTATCCCCCCAAGCGGAAAGAAAAAGGCTCCGCGCAGGTAGGAGTACTTCGAGTACTGAGGGGTTTCCGGGGACCGGGATTTCCGGGGCAGGGACACAATCCTCAATTCGGAGAGGCGACCTTGAGAAATAAGTATCGTGTCCCCCGAACTACACGAGAAGGCCAGTCTTCCGGGCGTGGCGTGTGAACTGCCTTGCGCATAGTTTCCTGCCAGTCGGCCTCAATACTTAGCGTTTCAGGCTTCGGGCCTGGCTTCGCTTTCTGGTTGCGAGGCGCCTTCTTCGACGTTGTCAAAGAGTGTGTCCTTATAATAGTCAGGAACCACGATGCGCAGCGATGCGTTGCCGGAGGGGAGTATTCCATCGAGAGACAGCAATTTTCCATCATAAGTATGAACTACCGGAATCTCGAAGAAAACAGCAGTTGCCAGTACGGCCTTGTCGCCTGCCCTCTTGATCCCATGCAATCGACCAATTTTCACTGCAAGTTCCGTCATACCTCGGTCGAAATTGCGCCGCACGATATATGGGTTCTCCAGCCAATCACGAATCAGCCGCGCCTGATCCTCAACAGGTACCCCCTGCGCGCCTAGGTCATTCAGTGTTGTTATTTCGGAAACGGTTATTTCCGACAGCACAATCAACAGCCGGCCGGTCTCGGCCTCTTTAAGAAAAGGCGCAATATTTTCGTAGTGATCTTTATCTTTCTGAATGGCGTCGATGACTATGTTGGCATCCCATACGACGCATTTCAACTTAGGCTTCATCGGCATCTCGGAGTCCTCTTACATATTCCACTGCGCTCATGCCGCCGGTAATGTCAATACGGGCGCGGTGAAGATCACGAATCTGTGGCAACTCATCTTGCTTGCGAAGTGGAGTAAAATCAGAAACATCGACAGAAACGGGGCTGTGATCCCGATTAAACCTTACCTGTCCCCGTACACGAACGCGCGCACGGCGCTTAACGAGGTCTGCAACGGCGTTAATGTGTTGCGCCTTGAACTCACATCGCGTACCACGATTCGTGATTAGATCATAAATCCAGAACTCGGGTCTGCCGTGAATCGACAACGCCTCCAAATAACCTTCCAATTCTGTGTCTTCATAATAGAACTCTGGGGCGCGACCGAGTATCCGATCAACATTGGCGGCCACGTGCTGAGTCGGCCGAACGGCCTCTTCGCCCGGAGTCAAAAATTCCATCCCCGAAAGGCCGTTGTTAAGTAGGCCCACAAGTCTTTTGGCGAGGCGCAAGGTATGCTCTGTAAAATATTGCGGAGTCTGTGCACCCTCATTGACACATCGCAAGCCCCGAATGAGCGGTCCAACCGGATCAAGGGGCTCCAGGCCCTTGGGCGGAATCTCCGAAATGGTCATCTGAAGAGGACTGTTAAGACTGATGGCGTCCACTCGCCAACGCGACGCTGGACGCCCCTCTTCGGCCATGTTGCCCTCTACGCTGTGGAGAAGCAGCACCGCATCTTGAACTGCCTCAATAAGGGATTCGGTGGTGAGGTCTTCTCGTCCTGTAAGCCGTATGGTCAGCGTCTTGTGAGTCATTGTGCCTCTCCTCGACGCCGAATGAGATAATCAATCTGGCGCTTTTGATTATATCCAGCGTTTTCCCTTGTGGAAGATTTTTCTTGGGAAAAAGGGGGGAAAAAGGGGACATGCTACTTTTTCAGAGGAAATTCCGGGGACAGGCATTTCCGGCCCCCTCTTTCGCCCCCTTTTTCCGGTTTCCGGGCTCCGGTTTCCGAGTTCTCTCACCCGCCCCCCCATCCTGCTGCCTGTCCCGACCCCTCGGGATTCCCCCTGCTTGCCCCGGCATAGTCCTCCCGACCTGTCGGGACCGGGACGAAGTTTACCCGCCGTGGCGGGCCGGGCCGCCCCTCAGTTCCTCAGTTACCCAGTCACCCAGTCACCCAGTCACTCGCCCTCAAACACTGTTTCTTTGTCAAATGCGAGATTTTCCCGCCCAAAACGACTTACGTGCGTCCGGCGGAAGTTATGCACATAAAGGTATGCACATGGCATGGATGGAAAGAGTGCGAAAAAGGGCACAAAAACCGGTAAAAACCGCACCAAAAACAGGAAAAAACCCCTAAAAAAGTCAAAATTTGCGCTAGCCCATCTTACCAAAAGCACCCCTTCCGCCGAAAAAAACCCCCGGAAGCCAGCGCCAGGGCCGGTGGCCTCCAAAAAATCGCCCAAAAATACCCCGCCAAACTGGCTCCAAAAAGTTATCCACAATTCCTGCCTCGCGTAAGTCGCACCTATATCTAACCGCAAAGTGCGCCAAGAGCGCAAAGGACAGCCAAAATAGGGGAACGACAAACAGCAACCAACAGCCTCTCTGCTGTTTTGCCTCTCCCCCAATCCCCGCCTTTCTTTGCGCTCTTGGCGCCCTTTGCGGTTAAGAAATGGTTTGGGCGCCTTGCGGCAAGCCGGTGCTGAAGTCGTCGAAGAAGATGTCTTTGGGCGTGAGGCCCTTGTCCTCCAGGACGCGCTGGACGGCCTCGACCATCACCGGCGGGCCGCAGAGAAACGCCTGGCGTTTCCGCCCCGGTTCGAGGAACCGGTCCACGGAGAGGTGGATGAAGCCTGTTTCGCCGTCCCATTTCTCTCCGGGCTCAAGTTCGTCCGACAGGGCATAGACGACCCGCAGACTGGGATGGTCGGCCGCGAGACGCTTGAACTTTTCGTAGTAGAAGACGTCCCGTGTGGTCCGGCAGCCGAAGAAGAGCCAGGTGGGCCGGTCGGGCCAGCGCGCGAGCATCGTCTCGATGATGTTCTTGATGGGGGCCAACCCGCAGCCGCCCGCGACGCAGACGACTTCGGTCTCGGGCTCTTCGCTGAGGCGGAACTCGCCGAACGGGCCGGTGAAGGTGACCGGGTCGCCCGCCTTAAGGTTGTGGAGGTAGGTGGAGGCGATGCCGCCCGGCACGAGGCGGACGACGAGTTCGACGAGGCCCGGTTCGTGGACGGGCGAACTGATGGAATAGGCCCGCCAGACGGGTCCCGCCGGCGACGGGGCCTGAATCTGCACGTACTGCCCCGCGCGGTGCGCGATCTCGGCGGGCTCGACCAGCCGCAGGCGAATCTCCTTGGTGTCGTACGTCAGGTCGCGCGTGCTCTCGACGGTCGCCGAGTAGAGCCGCACGTTCAGAATCTCTTCGGGGATACTGAGGTCCAGATCCTGGCGGACCTTGACTTGGCAGGCCAGACGCAGGCCGGCGCGGATGTCCTTGCGTGCCAGGTATGGCAGTTCGGTCGGCAGAACCGGTCCGCCGCCCGCGAGGACCGTCACTTTGCAGTAGCCGCAGGTGCCCTGGCCGCCGCACGCGCTCGGAACGTAGATCTCCTGGCTGCCCAGGGCCTCGAGGAGCGATTGTCCCCCCTCGACTTCGAGGACGCGTTCGCCGGCGTTGACGCTGACCTTGCAGATGCCGTAGTCGAGGAGGAACCGCTCGGCCGCGATCAGAAACAGCGCGAGGGCCGCGAGGAGCCCGACGAACATCGCGATCGAGACCAGGTAAATCATCGTTCCGCCCTACTGGATCGAGACCATGCCCGCGAAGCCCATGAACGCGAGGGCCATGACGCCTGTGACGATCATCGTGACGGCGACGCCCTGGAACGGGGCGGGGATGTTGGCGTAGCGCATCTTCTGCCTCAGGCCGGCCATCAGGACGATCGCCAGGGCCCACCCGACGCCGGCGCCGGTTCCGAAGCCGACCGCCTGGAAAAACGTGTAACCGAAGTTGACCATGAACAGCGCCGCGCCGAGGATCGCGCAGTTGACGGTGATGAGGGGGAGGAAAATGCCCAGGGCGTAGTAGAGGCGCGGGCTGAACCGTTCCAGGAACATCTCCACCAGTTGGACGAACGCCGCGATCACCGCGATGAAGACCACGAACTGGAGGTGCCCGAGGTCGTACGGCACGAGGACGTACTGGTACACGAGGTAGTTGATGACGGTCGTCGCGGTCATGACGAAGGTGACGGCGACGCCGAGGCCGACGGCCGTCGGGAACTCGCGCGAGCAGGCCAGGAACGAGCACATCCCGAGGAAGTACGTCAGGAGGATGTTGTTGGTGAAGACGGCGGCGACGAAGATCACGAGGGCGCTGGTGTCGTTCATGTCCGGGCCTCCCGCTCCTTGCGGAGGCCGAGCGCGTAGAGGAGGGCCACGAGGAACCCCAGGACGATGAAGGCCCCCGGCGCCCCCCGGAGGACCAGGTTCATCGGGTAATCGGGGATTGCCACGAGGACCCGCTCGCCGAAGACGATGGTTCCCGTTCCGCCAAGTTCCCGCACCAGGCCGATGATCGCCAGGATGAAGGTGTACCCCAGGCCGTTGGCCGCCGCGTCCACGACCGAGATGCCCGGCCGGTTGTGCAGGGCGAACGCCTCGGCCCGGCCCATGAGGATGCAGTTGGTGATGATGAGGCCGACGTAGGGGCCGAGCCGCTTCGACATGTCCCAGTAGTAGGCCCGGAGGAACTGGTCGACGATGATGACGAAGGTGGCGATGATGGCGACCTCGGCGATCATGCGGATGCGTCGCGGGATCGCTTTCCTGAGGAGCGAAAGGATCAGGCTCGACATCATGACGACGAAAACGACCGACGCCCCCATCACCAGCGCGTTCTCCAGCCGCGTCGTGATCGCCAGGGCCGAGCAGACCCCCAGGATCTGGACGGCAATGGGGTTGTCGTTCCAGATGCCCGCGCGGAACGCTCGCGTCGGTCGCCCGCCGGCGCCCGGCATTCCGCCCGCCCTGTTCGGTGCGCTAGCGCCCATTCGCCGCCTCCGGCTCCACGATCTGGCGGGCCACCTGGTTCAACATGTCTTTCACGCGCTGGCTCGTCATCGAGGCGCCCGTGATGGCCTGGACCTGGAGGCCCGCTTCGCCCGCCTGCGCAGCATCCTGCGGAGGCGACACGATCCGTTGGCCGTCGAACTGCTTCGCGAATCCGCGCGTCGCAATCTCGCCGCCGAGGCCCGGCGTCTCCTCCTGCTCGTAGATCGTGATGCGCCGAACCGTCCGTCGGTCCGGCTCGAGGGCGAGGATCCCCTTGATCGGCCCCCAGAGGCCCCGCCCCCCGAAGAGGGTCGCCACGGCCCGGACCGCACCGTCGCTGCCGACGTATTCATAGAATACCAGGCCGCCGCGCTTCTCGGTTCGAACGTCTTTTTCGAAGACCTGAACGAGTTGCTCGGGCCCCGCGCCGGCCTCGTATGTTACGCCGAGCGCGTCGAGAACGTGGCGGATGCGTTCGGCTTGGGCGTTGGCCTCCCGCCGCGCGGCCGTCAGTTCCCTCGCCGCCGTCAACAGGCCCGCGCACACAGCGCCCAACAGGGCCGCGAAAACCAGGCTGTACAGGCTACCTTTCATGCGCCAACCTCCGAACCCGCCGCCGCACGACGACCTCGTCGATCGTCGGGGCCACGATGTTCCCAAGCAGGATCGCAAAGGTGACGCCTTCCACGTAGCCCGTCAGGTTGCGGATCAGAAGCACAATCGCCCCGATCAGGATGCCGTAGGCCACCTTCCCGCCGTTCGTCATCGGGCTGGTGACCGGGTCCGTCGCCATGAACACCGTCCCGAAGAGGAGGCCGCCCGCCAGCAAGTGCCAGCCTACCGCGCCGCTGAAGTGCGACGGGAAGAGGCCGCCGAGCAGAAGGCCCAGCGCCGCAAACGACCCCAGCACGCTCACGATCGTGCGCCAGTTGACCACGCCGACGAGCACCAGGAAGACGCCCCCGGCGAGGATGATCGCGGCCGACGTCTCGCCGATCGAGCCCGAGACGTTCCCCCAGAAAAGGTTCGCGATCGGTTCCAGGGCGCCCTTTTTCGCCGCCGCCAGCGGCGTCGCGCTGCTGATGGCGTCCACGTGGTACGTCGCGAGCCGGCCGGGCCACCCGCTCGCCGGTTCGATGAACGCGTTCAGCCGGCTCGGGTACGCCAGCACGAGGATGCACCGGCCGACGAGCGCTGCGTTGAACGGGTTCCGCCCCGTCCCGCCGAAGATCTCTTTGCCGATGATCACCCCCGCCACGATGCCCAGGGCGACCATCCACAGCGGCACGCCCGGCGGCAGGACCAGCGGGAAAATCATCCCCGTCACGAAAAACCCCTCGTTGATCTCCTCCTTGCGGATGCACGCAATCACCACCTCGATCATCCCGCCCACCATGTACGAAACCAGCACGACCGCCAGGACCCGCAGGCCGAACAGGTACACCCCTGCCGCAAGCGTCGGCACGAGCGCCAGGATGACCATCGTCATGTACCGCTTCAGGTCGATCGGGTCCCGCACGTGCGGCGCGCAGGGCGCCGACGATTTCGGCGCGAGGAAAAAGTTGTTGATCGCGTCGAAAAGCGGCCTGGCACGGCTGAGCGGCCCTTGCTCGAATCTCGGACGCAACCGGTCGAAGATGTCCTCAAGGAGCCTCATCCCTTGACCTCCTCAGCCTTGGCTGCTTCGGCGTGCGCGCGCTCCTCGTGAATCTTCCGCTGCGCGTCCAGAAACTCCTGCCTCAGTTCAATCTTCGAGGGGCACACGTACGAGCACAGGCCGCACCCGACGCACAGGTCCACGCCGAGACGCTCCGCATCGTCTATTGCGTCCGCGTACAGGGCCTTGTGGATGACGTGCGGCATGATGCGGGCCGGGCAGACCGTCTCGCACTGGCCGCACGCGATGCACGCCCGCTTCTCGCCTCGCATCGCCGTCGTCAGGCGCTCCGGCCGCGGGCGGTGAAGCGCGCTCAGGTAACACCGGCTGTACGACGCCCGGTTCCATCCCGGCCGCAGCCAACCGAAGTGTTCCCGCCGCTTCGGCTCTGCGAGAACCGTCAGGCCTGCGCATTCGGCGTCCAGCCCCTTCTGCGCGTGGTCGAGCGCTTCGCCCGTCAGGGCGCCGCCGGTGAGCACGCGCGGCAGGCCCTCGACGATCGCGCCCAGGAGGATTTTCTCCAGCGGGTATCCGACCGGAAGCGAGAGATGCACCGGCTGGCCGACCGCCGGGCCGCCCAGCGAAATCACCCGCTCCGTCACCGGGCGCGATTCCGAAAGCGCGCAGTCCACCGCCAGCACGCCTTCCGTCCGCACCGCCCAGACCGCCCCGTCCCCACCCGCTTTCAGGCCGAGCCCGCGGGCGACCAGGGCGAAGTGGTCCATCGGGTAGCGCCGCGGGATCGTCACGATCTGAAGCCACGCCAGGCCCCGAAGGTTCTCGTGCAGCGTCTCTGCCAATTCGGTTTCGACGTCCGGCACCACGAGGTATATGGGCTGGTACTCGAGAAGCGACTGGAGGCATTCCAGGCCCCGCGCGAGAGCGTCCAGTCGGCCGGTCAGTTGAGCGTCGCCACGCGCGAGGAACGGCTCGAGCCGCACCGTCGAAACGATGACCGCGCGCGGCGCGACGAAGGGGTCCGGCAACCGGCCCGTGTGGGCGTCCTCGAAAAAATGCCAGGCGCCGAGACGCACCAGCGCGCGGCGCTTCGCGTCCCCGTCGCCGTGGACCGGAGGCGTTTCCGCCGGTCCCCGCCGCGCGTTCTCAAGGACCAAGTGGCCCTTGACCGCCCCCAGCCGCACCGTCCCGTCGCGGGGCGCGAGCAGCGGCACGTCGAAGTTCGCAGGGTCCGTGGCGAGGACTTGGCCCGTCTTGACCGTCTCCCCGTTTCCGACAGCCAACTGCGTGAAGGAGAACCGTCGGCTCGCCAGTGGCAGCCAGAGCGTGTCGGTCTCCGCCGGCGCGCGGATCTCGCCCGCGGGTCGCCCCGCCAGCGGGACGTTGTAGCCGCCTTTCCGCTTCAGCCGCATCCGGGTTCCCCAGAGGTCTGTTGCGTGTCCTAATCCGTCCGGGCAGAAATGGTTCCGGGGATTCTGTGCGAACGGACCCGGGAAATCAAGCGAAGATTCACCGACCGGGCATCTGGCCGCGAGGGCCAGCCCGCGGTCAGGCGTTTGGCACAAGGAGGCCCTTGATGTAGCCGTCGGCCCCCGTGACGGCCATCTCCATCCCCTTGGCCGCCTCCTCGAGCGTGAACCGGTGCGTCAGGACCCGGTCCATCGCAAACAGGCCATGCCGGAGCATCTGGAGACCCCGCCGCATGTCCTCGTCGAAGTCCAGCGACCAGGCCGGATGGGCGAAGATCACCTGCGTCCCATTGAGGGCGAGCGGCCAGAGGTCGTAGGTGGCGGGCTTCATGTGGCTCGCCGGGACGAGCAATTTCGCGCGCGTGTAGCGGACCACGTTGGCCGCCAGATCGAACCCCGCCGGGCTGCCGGAGAACTCGATGACGACCTCGGCCCCCTTGCCGCGAGTCTGGTTCATGATCGCGCGCCAGGCGTCCGTTTTCTTGGCGTTGATAAGGTGCGTCGCGCCGAGTTCGCGCGCCAGGGCGAGCCGGTCCGCCCGGATGTCCACCGCCGTGATGCTCGCCGCCGCGCTCCGCGCCAGGCACGAGAGCGTCATCAGGCCCATCGCGCCGCACCCGATGAGGACGACGTCGTCGCCCGGTTCGGGGTTTGCCGCCCGCGCGACGTTGACGACGCAGGCGATCGGTTCCCCGAGCGCGTGCTCCATCGGCACGTCGTCCGGCACGGGAATCAGCCGATGGGTCGGCGCGGCCACGTGCGTGGCGAAACAGTATTCGAATCCGCCCGTCACGCGCATCCCCGGCCGGATCCGCTTGTCCGGCGGGTTCGATTCGACGACGATGCCCGATGCCTCGTGCCCGAGGACGACCGGCAGCGAGACGTCCGGGTCGTCGCCCAGGTACTTGTGGACGTCCGTCATGCAATAGCCGCACGCCGCAATCTCGACGATCGACTGGCCCGGCGCGGCCAGGAGGTCCCGCGCGACAATCTCCATCCGCCTCGGCCCTACCAGCCGCGCTTCACGAATCCTCATGGCAGGTCCTCCGACTCAAAGTAGCGCATGGGCGATTTTTTGAACTCCGTCGTGGAGAAGAGGAGGGCGTAATCAGCGGCGCCGATTTTCTGCGCCAGCCGGTCCACCAGAGTGCGGACGGCTTCCTCGCTCCGACCGTGGACCATCGCGTAAAGGTTGTACGGGAAATCGGGCAGCGGCGGGCGGCGGTAGCAGTGGGTGATCTCAGGCCGCTCCGCGAGCATCCGGCTGGCCGCATCCGCCCGGTCGCCCGGAACACCGAAGACCGCCATGCCGTTCGCGCGGTATCCGACGCGGCGGTGCGCGACGACCGCTCCAAACCGCCGAACCAGGCCCGTTGCCGTCCACGCGCGGATCTGTGAAAGGACCTCTTCGACCGGTCGGCCGACGCGCTCCGCCACGGATGCGAACGGCTCCGCCTCAATCGCGATACCATCCCCGAGCGCCCGCACAAGTTGCTTCTGCTTGTCGTCAAGTTCCGTAGGCGCTGATTCCTTTCGCGGCGGACCTCCGGATGTCGCCTCGTCTGCGCCGAACACGGCGCGGATCTTGTGCACAGCCAGCGCGGGCAGGCTGTGAAACACGATGCCCGTCTCCTCGCCGAGGGCGTCCAGCGTCCGCGCGATTTCCTTTTCCGATCGCGCCGTCAGGGTGAACCAGAGGTTGTAGGCGCCCCGGCGCTCATAGTTGTGCGTCACGCCGGGAAGCCGGCTGACACGCTCCGCGACTTCAGCCAACCGTTCGGCCGGCACGCGCGATGCCACCAGCGTCGAAGAGTAGCCCAGTCGCCGCGAGTCGAAGACCGGGCCGATGCGCCGGATGACGCCGGCCTCCGCCAGACGCCGGACACGCGCCACGAGAGCCGCGGGCTCCGTGCCGAGCCTCTCGGCCAGCGCGTCGAACGGTCGCGCGACGACGGGAAACTCCATCTGAAGAAGCGAGAGAATCCGCTCGTCTTCGCTGTCCATCGCGGTCCTCGGGCGCTAGCCCTTCGCGGAGGCGCGTTTCGGCCGGTAAAGGCAGAACGGTTCTTCCGACAGGTAATCGCCGGTCATGGCGTAAGCGCGGGCCCGGCACCCGCCGCAGACCGCGCCATACTCGCACTCGCCGCAACTTCCCCGATAGGAGCCCACGTCGCGCACCTTCCGGAAGACCTCGGACGTCTCCCAGATCTTGTGGAAATTGAAACCTTCGAGCCTCAGGTCCCCGCACGCGACGTCCAGGAATCCGCAGATCTGGACCTTGCCGTTGTGCGCGACGAAGGCGAAGGATTTGCCGCCCATGCACCCATGTCCCTTCGGCTCGGGCTCGCCCGGCCGGCGGCGCTCGCGAAGAATGCGCTGGTACTGCGGCGCGCACGTCACGCGGATCTGCATCGCCGACTTGCCGCGCTGCTCCGCGAGCCAGCGAAGCGTTGCCTCGTACTCTTCGGCCGAGAGTTCCTCGTCGGCGATTTCGCGGCCCCGGCCCGTCGGCACCAGGAAGAACGGGTTGAACACGATCGCACCCAGGCGAATGGCCAGGTCGCGGATGGCCGGCAGTTCCGCGACGTTGTACCGCGCGACGGTCGTGTTGACCTGGAACGACAGGCCCGCCCGCTTGGCCGCCTCGATGCCCCGCAGCGCGGCGTCGAAGGCCCCCGGCACGCCGCGGATGGCATCGTGCGATTCGGGCGTCGCGCCGTCCAGCGAGATGGAGATGTGGCGGATGCCCGCCTCCATCAGGTGCAGCGCCACGCGGTCGTCCAAACCCATGCCGCACGTAGCCAGGACGACCGGCAGGCCGAGCGCCCGTCCGCGCTTCGCCAAGTCGAACACGTCGCCGCGAAGGAGCGGTTCCCCGCCCGTCAGGATCAGGATCGGCTGGCAGAACGACGCGATGTTCTCGAGCAGCCGGTAACCTTCCTCCGTCGTCAGGTCGTCCGCGTCCGGTGTCGGCCGGGCGGCGGCGCGGCAATGGCGACAGGCCATCCGGCACGCGCGCGTCAGTTCCCATGCGACGAGGCGCGGCGAGAACTTCGCCCGACCGTTTGTTCGCGAAGCGCCGTCCACGGTCCTTACTCCTCAGCGGCCTCCGTCGCGAGGCCGATCTGGTCGTCCGTCAGGTAGCATGCCGGGTCGGGCGCCCAGGGGTCGCCGGTGACGGCCTCGGCCCGGGCCCGGAAGTTCCCGCCGCAGAGGTCAAGGAACCGGCACCGCGCGCACCGGCCCTTCAGATGGGCCCGTCGGTTGCGCAGGGCGGCCAGAAGCGGGTGCGTGCCGTCGGACCAGATTTCGCCGAACGTCCGTTCCGCGATATTCCCGAGCGATTTCTGACGCCAGAACTGGTCCGGATGGACCTCGCCGTCCCAGCCGATGGAGGCGATGCGTGATCCGCTCGCGTTGCCGCCGTTCTGCCGCAGCAGCCGAAGCGTCTCCTCGGCCCCCGGGTGCTTCTCGCGGGCCATCCTCAGGTACAGGTACGGTCCGTCGGCGTGGTTGTCGACCGTGAGGACCTCCGCGCGGTGGCCGCCCGCGTAAAGACCGGCCGTCCGGTCGATGATGAGGTCCACGGCCCGGCGCGTCGCCTCGTGGTCGAGGTCCTCGCGCACGAGGAGGCTTCCCCGTCCGGCGTAGACGAGGTGGTAGAAGCAGACGCGCGGCAGGCCCTCGTCGCGCACCAGGTCGAAGACGTCGCCGATCTCGGCGGCGTTGCGGCGCGTCATCGAGAACCGCAGGCCCACTTTGATCCCCGCTTCGCGGCAGTGACGGATGCCCGCCAGTGCCCGGTCGAACGCCCCCTCGACGGCGCGGAACGCGTCGTTCGTCTCGCGCAGGCCGTCGAGCGACACGCCGACGTACCGCGTGCCCGCCTCCCGCAACCGCTCGGCCACGCGGCGGTCGATGCGCGTGCCGTTCGTCGAGAGGACCGGCCGGATGCCCAGTTCCGCTGCGCGGCGAATGAGCGTAAAGAGGTCCTGCCGCATGAGCGGCTCGCCGCCCGAGAAGAGCACCACGGGGACGCCGAAGCGGGCCAGGTCCTCGAGCATCGCCAGGCCAGCGTCGGTTGAAAGTTCCTTCTTGCCCGCGGGGCCGGTGGAGGCCGTGTAGCAGTGCACGCACCGCAGGTTGCACGCGCGCGTGCAGTTCCAGACGACGATGGGCCTGGGCGTGCGGTCGGTCGGGCGCGCGGCGCCCTCGCCGTAGCGCAGGGCGTCCGAGCGTTCGTGGCTTCCGCAATAGAGTCTTGAGATTCCGATCATCGGCGTTCCGCTTCTTCGGCGGCGACGATGGCGGCCACCAGGCCGTCGATCGTGTGCGGGTCGGCCTCGGCCGCCGGTTCGATGCCCACGGCGCGGAGGGCCGCGCTGGTGCTCGGCCCGATGCTGGCCGACCGGGCGCGCGACGCGCGGACCGCACCGACCCGGATCGCCGAGAAGAAGTTCTTCACGGTGGACGAACTGGTGAACGAGAGCCAGTCGACCTCGTCGCGGGCGAGCATTGCGGCGATCGTCTCCGCGCCCTCATTATTCGCCACCGTGCGGTAGGCCGTCAACTCCGTCACGTTCGCGCCGCGGGCCGCAAGGCGCTCCACGAGTTCCTTCGGGGCGATGTCCGCACGCGGGCAGAGGATGCGGGCGCCCTTGAGATTGGCCTGTGCCGCGAGCGATTCGACCAGCCCTTCGGTCGTGAACGTGGCCGGCACGAGGTTCGCGCGGACGCCGAACGCCGCGAGGCGCTCGGCCGTCGCCGAGCCCATGGCGGCGATGCGCGGGCGCGCGAGCGCGCGGGCGTCGAGCCCCGCGTCGGCCAGGGCGCCGAAGAACGCCTCGACGCCGTTCGCGCTCGTGAAGAGGATCCAGTCGAACGCATCGCGGTTTTCAATCGCGCGGCGCAAAGGGGCCGGGTCGGCGGGCGGCTCGATCCGGATGGCGGGCGATTCGACGACCATCGCGCCGAGCGCCTCCAAGCGCCCCGCGAGGGCCGATGCCTGGCTCCGGGCGCGCGTGACGACGATCCGCCGGCCGAAGAGCGGACGCTGCTCGAACCACGCGAGGCGGTCCCGCAAGAGAACGACTTCGCCGATGACGATGACGGCGGGCGGCTCGAGGCCGGCCTCGCGCGCCCGCTCCGCGAGCGTCTGGACCGTGCCGGCGACGACGCGCTGCCGGGGCGTCGTGCCCCAGCGGACGACGGCGGCGTGCGTGTTCGCCGCCAGGCCGTGCGCCATCAGGTTCTCGCAAATGGAAGCGAGATTCGCGACGCCCATGTAGAAGACGAGCGTGCCTTTCCAGAGGGCCAGGGCGTTCCAATCCAAATCCGATTCGCCTTTGTCGGAGGTTTCGTGGCCGGTGATGAAGGCGACGGCGCTCGCCAGTCCCCGGTGTGTGACGGGGATGCCGGCGTAGGCGGCTGCGGCGACGCCGGCCGTCACGCCCGGGACGACCTCGAACGGGATGCCGGCGTCGGCGAGGGCGAGGGCCTCTTCGCCGCCGCGACCGAACACGAACGGGTCGCCCCCTTTGAGGCGGACGACGGAGCGTCCCGCGCGGGCCCGCTCGACGAGGAGGGCGTTGATCTCGTCCTGCGAAAGCGTGTGGCGGCCGGCCTGCTTGCCGACGTAGATGCGCTCCGCGCCGTCGGGCGCCTCGTCCAGGAGCCGCTCGGAGACGAGGTGGTCGTACACGACGGCGTCGGCCGCGCGGAGGCATTCGAGGCCGCGCAGGGTCACGAGGCCCGGGTCCCCGGGCCCGGCCCCCACCAGATAGACGCGTCCGGGGTTCACTCGTCTTGCTCCAGGGCGTCGAGGTCGAACATTCGGCGAAGGATCTCGACGGTGGCCAGGGTTTCGCTCAAGGGCGCTTCTTCCGACAGGCCGCGCAGGAAGGTGAGCGGGTCGTGCAGGAGGCGTCTGCAGAGCGATTGCGTGAATTGTTCGAGTTGCGGCTGCTCGGCATCGCTGAACCGGCTGCCGTATTGCCGGACCAGGTCCTGCTGAATCTGCTCGAGGCGTTTCTGGAGGAGGCGGATGGTCGGAGCGACCTGAAGCGATCCGACCCATCGGTCGAACGCCCGGACCTCGTCAGCGACGATGGCCTCAGCCCGCGGGATTTCGGCGCGCCGGCGATCCAGGTTTTCCTCGACCAGGCGCTCCAGGTCGTCCAGGTTGCAGAGCTGGACGTTCGGCAGGCGGCCGAGGCGCGGATCCGCGTCGCGCGGCAGGGCGATGTCGAGGATGACGAGCGGCCGGCCGGACGCCGCGATCGGTTCCGCCAACGTCTCGTAGTCCAGAATAATCCCGGGCGACGCGGTGGATGCCAGCACGAGGTCCACGCGGCGGATGAGTCGCGGGATCTCTTCCAGTCCGACGGCCTCGGGTCGCAAGGGTTCCCCGGCGCCGCCGACGTCTTCTGAGGCGGCGGCTTCCGGAGTTGCTTGGCGCAGGAGCGCAGGGCAGGCGGCGTTGTCGGCTGTCTCGTCCGCGGGTATTTCCTTGCCCTTGGGCGGGCGCATCAGGCCCTCGGCCAACCGGCGGGCGCGCTCGACCGTGCGGTTGGCGACGACGAGCCGGCCGGCGCCCGCGCGGAGGAGAATGCGTGCGGCGAGTTCGGCGTTTCGGCCGGCGCCGACGAGGAGAATGGTTTTTCCCTCCAGGCGTCCGAGGTGCCGCCGCGCGAGTTCCACGGCGGCCTGGGCGATGCCGGCGGAGCCCCGGCCAAGGTCGGTCTCCGTCTGGACGCGCTTGCCGACGCGGAACGCCCAGTGCAGAAGTTTGTTGAGGAGGAACCGGACC
>Ga0315288_10003311_pt1 | contig 20581 bp, 19 predicted proteins | sample YL17G11_20_MG_FD_203454 | JGI IMG/M metagenome (GOLD analysis project Ga0315288, IMG submission 203454) | Sediment microbial communities from Yellowstone Lake, YNP, Wyoming, USA - YL17G11_20 | ecosystem: Environmental > Aquatic > Freshwater > Lake > Sediment | place: USA: Wyoming | collected...
CGGTTACAGGGACGAAGCGTTATTGAATATCTGCGTGAGGCTTGTCGTTGTCATCTGGATGGCATTCCTGCTCCATCGTTAATAAAATCAGCAGGCAATTTAGCAAAATCCGCCTGAACGCTTACGAATCCCGATGCTGAGAAGTCAAAGAACAAGTTCAGCACGGCCCTGAAGGATTTCAAACGCGAAGGGCACATCGGCTTTCAGGATCACGGAGCTAATGTCTGGTTCCGAAACGTCCGCATCAAGCCTTTATAGAAAGTATTGAGTTCTGCAAAATTGCAGGTAATCAACAAACGATCTTTTCTTTTCTAAGTAGGCCTAACCTGCAATTTTGCAGAAGCCTTTTTATGGAAAGTAAGACACAGGTCTGCCGTCGCTCAATTCACAAGTCTTTTCCTGAGCCTTGCTATTGCCAGGAAGCCTATGACCAGAATGAAGACGACGGTGTAAAGCAAATCGAACAACAGGATCGGCTCGTAAGTATTTGTGCATACGGCTCGGACCAATCGCACCGAGTGGGTCAGCGGGACAATCTCGGCCATTGGTCTGACAAAGCCCGGCAGATTTGAGATTGGAAAGACCACGCCCGAAAAGAAGAACATCGGGGAGATAAAGCCGGTGAAGTAGAAATTGAAGTGGTTGATTGTCTTGACAAAAGAAGTAACCAGCAGCGACAACGCCGCGAACATAACCGCGGTGAGGAAGCCGACCAGCGGCGCGAGCAGGCTGTAAGGCAAGACAATAATTCCAAATGCGGACAGTACGCACAGAACGGCGAAGGAGAAAAACAATCCTTTTGAGCCTGCCCATATCATTTCGCCGACGATGAGGTTGTTGACGGTCATAGGCGCAGCGAGCATCCCATCATAGACTTTTTCAAACTCCAGACGTATAAAAGTGCCGAAAGTGCACTCGAACGCCGAAGTGAACATTGCGGTTGTAACCAGCAGGCCTGTGCCAAGAAACTCAGTGTATTTGACCCCGTCTATCGGCTCAGTGATGTATCTGCCTAATCCAAGCCCGACGGCGGCCAGGAAAATCAGCGGCTCCAAAAACGGAGGCAAGCCGTTGCTCAGCAAATTCTTTGTATAGACCCGCATGTGTCGATACCAGACGCTGTAGAGTCTTCGATGGAGCGGCGGATATATATGCGGGCTACTGTCTGTCATCAAGCTGCCTCCCGGTTGCCTTCAAAAACACATCCTCAAGATTCGTCTGTCTTATGAGATAATTGCCGCCTTTGAGATGAGAATCTGCAAGGTTCTTCAGGGCGTCCATATCGTCAGAGTAGTAACGTATAACGTTAGGGGCACTATCCATTCGGACACGGCCCACGAGCGCATTATCATGAATTTGCTTCATCGAATCAGCATCGAGGACCTCAAGAACATGTCTTTCTATGCTTTCAGCCAACAAGTCCTTGGGCGCGCCCTCCATTATCTTTCTTCCCTTGTGCATGATAAGCAGGCGATCGCAAATCTGGAACGCCTCTTCCATATAGTGAGTTGTCAGCAGAACGGTCGTGTCCTGTTTCTGTAATTGGCGGATTTTGTCCCAGATTAGATGCCGCACCTGCGGATCCAGGCCGGTAGTGGGTTCGTCGAGAATCAGCAGCCTGGGAGAATTCAGAAGAGCCCTCGCTATCACCAACCGCCTCTTCATACCGCCGGAGAGGTCTTTGATTTTCGAATCAGCCTTTTCCGAAAGCTCGAGGAAGCCGAGCAAGTATTCGATGCGCTTCTTGGCGATTTTAGCCGGTATATTGTAAAACTTCGAGTAGATCATCAGGTTCTGGATAACGTTGAGCTCGTCGTCGAGGTTGTTTTCCTGCTGCACAACGCCGGAGATATATTTTATGGCGAGCTCATTTTCGGCAGGGTCGTATCCGAAGATGTCCATCAGGCTGCTGCAGTCCTTGTCCCTTGCACATTTGCCATAGATCATCTTCATTACCGTGGTTTTTCCGGCGCCATTCGGGCCCAGAAATCCAAAACAACTGCCGGCTTCCACCGCAAAACTCAGGTCGCGCACCGCCTGGATATTGCCGAAGCTCTTGCTGATGTTTCTTACGGTAATTACTGCCTTTGCCATATCAGCTCACATTTCCCATCACGAGACTCGCCTGGTCCTGCCAAGTGTCCGGGACTTGCCAAAAATACCATATTTGCCGGGAAATTGCAGCTACTCAAATCGGCTCTGAATTTAATGGGACGACACTGAAAGACCACCAGAGCAAATGGGTATTTAGAATAGCCGGATAGGCCGCCCAAAGAGAGAAGTGTCTCCCAATATCTGCTGCTTGCTCGGACGGAACCGCGGCTTTTCGGCATTGGCCCCACCATACTTGTGAGGAGCCGTCCGATACGTCAGTCTGCCCGGGACATCCACCGGCCTGCGCGGGCAACCTGCATTTCACCTGCTCAGCCAGAGGAAGATTCAGGAGACATTCTAAAATGCTCGCGCGCGAGCAGCTCTGCAGTGCGCTCCACTGCCACCTCAACGGGACCCGAAAGTCCCGGGTTCACGCTGTCGCATGTGCCCGCAACCTGGCACGCGACCACGGTGACTTCTATGCCGCAGAGGTCCCGCAGCTCACGAAGAAGGTTCGATGTGGGTATTTGGTGCATGGAGAAATCATCGAGCTTGACCTTCGGCAGAGAATTAATATCCGGAGAAAACAGTTCGCCCGGCTCCTGACCGCAGTCCATCGCATCGACAATGATAATCTTTGACGGCTTCTTGTCGGAGAGTATGGTGTCAAAGAGGATTTCTCGAACCGAATTCCCCACATCCAGGACGCAGACCTCAGCGGGAATCTCAAAGTTACGGCGGAGGTACTGAGCTACGGTCGGCCCAAACCCGTCATCTCCCAGCAATACGTTGCCGCATCCCAGAATAAGAATTTCCTTGTCGTACCACTCAGGTCCCATTTGGTTTACGCCCGATTGAATACGATGATTTTACCTCGACCCCACGCCCAAAGAGTCACACTCGCCTTGCCTCAAGTGTCAGCCCGCCCCCGTCATAGAAAAAGGACGATAGTGCATAGTACACTGGTGCTCGCAATTCGATGAGTCGTCATTGCGAACACCAGACCCGATTCTCAGGAAGCATCCAAGAGAAAATGACGCCAGTCACGTAGGGTAGGCTTCAGCCCACCAGTTCGGCGGGGCAAGCCCCACCCTACGTACTGCCCGCACGCACAGACCAACGGCGGGCAGTACATCACAATTCACCGACAATATCTCAAGCTACAGCGCCCCCGCCTGCCGGCGCAAGCTGGCAGGCGGAGGCGGCTGGTCAATTGGCCAGAGTGTCGATTACCTTTCCACTCGAGTCTCGAATCTCAACCTTCACGGCGATAGTGCCGTCCAGCTTGTGCGTCGCACACGACAGGCACGGATCGTAGGCGCGAATAGCCATTTCAACCCTGTTGAGGATGCCCTGGTCGTATTTGCCGTCCTTGATCAGGGCCTTTGCCGTCTGCTTGACGGACATATTGATCGGGGCGTTGTTGTGCGTGGTGCCGACAATGAGGTTGACGTTGGTGACCAGCCCGTTTTCATCCGTTTCATAATCGTGGATGAGCGTGCCTCTCGGCGCCTCAACGCAGCCTACGCCTCTCGCTGCTCGCGGCTTGACCGGCACCCTGATGTCAGTGCCCGTAATCTCAGGATCCTTGAGAAGCTCGACGGCCTTTTCCGCGTTGTAGAGCAGCTCAATAAGCCTTGCCCAGTGATATAGCAGCGTGGGCTGAGCAGGTCTGCCGAATTTCGCCCGGAACTCCTCCAGCTCCTTCTGGGCCAGCGGAGTGCTGATCTTATCGCAGACGTTTATCCGGGCCAGTGAGTTCGTCCTGTAGATCGCCGACGGACTGGCAAGGTCCATCGAGAATTTGCCCCATTTCTTGGCGTACGGGAACTTCAGGTAAGTCCACGGCTCGATATGTTCCCCGATGTGCTCGGTGTAATCGGCATAATCGAAGTCTTCGTATGAACCGTCCGTTTTCATCAATCGGGCCTTACCATCGTACAAGTCCATCGTTCCGTCATCGGTTACAGTGCCGAGAAAACCTGTCTTGATAATGCCAATGGCGTTTATCGCATCCAGGTACTTGGGAAAGAGGTTCTCCTTGGCGAATGCTATCGCAAACTTCGCAAACTCCAGGACCTCGTTGGCCATCGGAACAAGCTTGTCACGTTCGGCCTTTGTCAGAGGCTTGCTGAATCCGCCGGGAACCGCCGTAACGGGGTGAATACTCTTGCCCGACAGTATATTGAGCATCTGGGCGCCGAGGTGCCTGTTGCGAACTACCTGCCTGCCTATCTCGGGATTCGCCTGGGCTATCCCTATGACGTTCCTTACGGAATAGTCGCTGTCGGGACCCATTACGAAATCCGCGCCCGCAAGGAAGAAGAAATGCAGTATGTGCTCTTCCGTATATGCGACGGCGTTGCATAATTCGCGGAGTTTCCTGCCGGCGCTCGGCGGGGTGACGCCGAATACCGCGTCGTTGGCCTTGGCCGAGGCAAGATGGTGAGACCATGGGCACACCCCGCATATACTCGTTACGATGCGCGGCAGCTCCTCAACTGGTCTTCCGATACAGAACTTTTCAAAGCCGCGAAGCTCAACCACATTGACGAACGTATCAGCAACATTGCCGCTGTCGTCAAGGTTTATCGTTATCTTGGCGTGGCCTTCTATCCTGGTTACTGGAGCAATTGTAATAGTCTTCATATACATATACCTCCTTACTATTATGGACGCGCCGGCAACGGCCTGAGTCTATTTTGAGCGCCGATATACCTGTTCAACAGCGCGCGTCTGTCCGGAACCTGCTTTGCATCCAGTCCTATGGACGAAATAGCAGTCATCATATCAACCATCGGATTGGCGCCCTTGCGGATCGGGCCGAAACATCCGCGGCACGGCATATATCCCTTGATACACCGAGGGATGGTTACGCCGCCTTCTTCCTTGTGGCCGCAGCCCGCTAAGGTGACCGGTCCCAGACACAAATAGCCCTGCTCCATGTAACACCTCGTATTATCCCAAGGCTTGCTCTGATCGAATTTCAGCGAGTCAAGAGTTCTCTTGATCTCGCCGCCGGAGGTCTTCTTCTCCCTTTTGACAGGGCACTCGTCGCAGACGCTCCGCTCGGGAATCTCAAAAGACCCGCCCGTCAGCAGCGCCGTCAGCGCCTTGACAACCAGGTCGGGATTCGTCGGACAGCCCGGAATACGGACATCCACCTTCACAACCTCGTCCACGGCGTACACCCTGTCCAGCAGAGGCGGAACATTCTGCTTAGGCGTATCGGCCGCATCCGTGGTCTTCGATTCCCTATATACCTTCCGGTACAAATCTTCCAGAGGAAACATATTTGCCAGGGCGGGAATCCCGCCGAAGCACGCACACGACCCCAGAGCAATGAGGGTCTTGCACTTTTTCCTCATCTCCACGGCAACGTGCTTTTCCTTCTCATTGCGCACGCCTCCGGAGATTATCCCCACGTCCGCATCGGGAATCTCCATCTCCTTCTTCTCCCCCGTTTGGCCAAAGTACTTATGGTCCATCAACACCGGCATGTGGACAAAATTGAGCTCAGGCAGCAGGTCAAGAAGCGGCTCGCCTATGTCCAGTATTGTGACCTCACATCCGCCACAGATGTTCAGCCATTCTTCTGCTACTCTAACCGCCACAGTATTACCTCCTTTCTCGAGAGCCTTGACTTTCGCCACAGTCTCTCACTATCTTATTCATTAGCGCCGCGCCGCCTTCTTTTTAATCAGGGTAGCGGGCGTCCATACTCAGTCACGCCTTTTTTTGGTGAGCTGCTCAATCTTCTCCAGAAGAACACTCGGCTCGACGCCTTTCTCGACATAATCGTCAACGGGCAGAAACTTATCGTGAATCCGCTCGCCGGGAAAGTCAAATCCGGTCTGTTCCCGCATGCCTGTCAGCATCAGCACGGGTATCTTTGCAAAACGCGGGTCCTTCCTCATCTTCCTGGCAAAAACAAATCCCCCGGCCCCCTTGCCCATCATCACGTCGAGAATGATCGCATCGGGCGCGTGCTCCTCGAGTTTGGCGAATCCCTCATCCGGGTTGTAGGCGAATTCCACCTTGTATTGTTTCGTCTCGAGGATAGCTTTGGTGATCTCCACGAAATCCGGGTCGTCATCGATTATAAGTATGGTCGGCGCATCCATCTTTTCTCCTTTCGCAACGATATTGTTGCGGCAGCCTCAATCGCCAATTCGTTCGCCGGTACGGCCCCTCGGTCCTCACTCCACAACGACCTCAGTGACAACGCGTCGCGTGTAGAGAAGCACTTTGCCGCCTTCGCGCACTATTGCGACCTCGAAGCCCTTTTCGCGGTACTGTTTCTCCACCGCACTTGCCTTTTCTTCGTTGTCGTACTCTTCTCCGTCCCACATGAATTTCTTGCCTTCGAAGAAGCGAGCTTTTTCTGCCATATCTTAAAGTCCTGTAATAGATTTTCTACAGCTTCATACCCCGTCGGCCCGACTTGCCACCCGGGGCGAACACATAATCTCAAGCCTTATACATGCTCGGCCCCAGCGCCCGGACAGCCTCTGTCATCTCACGGATTACCTCGGCGAACCTCGGACCCTCCGATGCCGATACCCATTCGAGCCTGAACCGCTGGGGCTCTATGCCGAAGTCTTCCAGCATAAGCTCTATCGCCTCTTTACGCTTCTCGGCCTTTAGGTTGCCCTCGAGGTAATGGCAGTCTCCGGGGTGGCAGCCGCAAATCAGAACGCCATCGGCCCCTTTCGTCAAGGCGTCGATAACCAGATTGGGATGCACCATTCCCGAACACATTACCCGGATGACGCGGAGGTTCGGAGGATACTGCTGCCGGGAAACGCCCGCGAGATCGGCCCCTGCATAAGAGCACCAGTTGCAACAAAAGCCGACTATCACCGGTTCGAATCGTTCATCTGCCATATTCAACAAACTCCTCTTTTAGGGTGAGGCTTGCCCCACCGAACATCTGGTGGGCTAAAGTCCACCCTGTGTGATCAGCGCGGCTTCCACCATCGCACCCAACTGATCGAGCCTGAAACCACGAACAAATATCCCTTTCTTCGGGCACGTGGCCATACAGACTCCGCAGCCCTTGCACAGCGCCGCGTTTCTTTCAACGGTCTTCTTCACGTCGCCCTTGAACATATATTCTATCAGCGCCAGTGCCTTGTACGGGCACGGATCGATGCAGTATGCACACCCATCGCAATTGTCGTCCACCACCTCGGATATCGTGGCTTCCAGCTCGATTTCGTCTTTGGACAGAATCGTGGCCGCACGGGCCGCCGCCGCATCCGCCTGGGCGATGCTTTCCTGGACGGATTTGGGACAGTGCGCCAGGCCGCACATGAAAACGCCGTCGGTGGAAAAATCCACGGGCCGCAATTTCATGTGCGCCTCGAGGAAGAACCTGTCCTGATTGAGCGGCACTTTGAACAGCTTGCTCACATCGCTGACGCTCTGGCCCGGCACGATCGCGGCAGCAAGCACGACCAAATCACAGTCTATGCTGATCCGCGCGTTCAAGACGGGGTCCACACAGGAAACTCTAAGACCGCCGTTGTTGGCGGACACCTCGGGCTTTTTGTCTTCTTCGTAACGGATGAACCGCACGCCCTTGTCCCTTGCCTGCCTGTAGTATTCTTCGAGCAGGCCGTATGTCCTGACGTCGCGATAGAGTATAAAAACGTCGATCTCCGGGTGTTTGTCCTTTACGGTAATCGCGTTCTTGACGGCCTCCGAGCAGCAGACCCGGCTGCAATACGCACGCTCCTTGTCTCGTGAGCCGACGCACTGAATCATTACGATTGACTTGACGCCCTGTAGGGTGGGCTTCCCCTGTAGGGTGGGCTTCAGCCCACCATTTCGGCGGGGCAAGCCCCGCCCTACGGAGTCCTGCGAAAGCCACTCCTCCAGAGTCCGCTGGGTAACAACATGAGGGTCCTTGCCATAGAGGTATTCGGTCGGTTCATACTGCTCGGCCCCGGTGGCCACTATTACGACACCGTGCGACACCTGCGTCTCGTCGCCGTCCTGTTTTATCGTGGATTTGAAATTGCCCACGGATCCCTCTGTAGCGGATATGACGCCCTTTAGATAAACGTCTATATTAGGATGCGAGCCGACCCTCTCAATCGTCTCGGCCAGCTTGCGCTGGGGGTCCTCGCCGCCCAGCAGGCTGTGTATGTGCCGCAGGTTGCCCCCGAGCTGCTCTTCTTTTTCAACAAGATGCACCTTGAATCCCTGGTCGGCCAGGTTCAGGGCGGCCGTCATCCCCGCTATCCCGCCGCCAATCACCAGGGCCTCGTTGTTCACCTTCAACAAGCCTCTGACCAGTGGCTCCAGCAGCCTTGCCTTGGCCACGGCCATCCGCACAAGGTCCTTGGATTTTCGCGTGGCCATCGCCGGCTCGCGCATGTGAACCCAGGTGCACTGGTCCCGGATATTGGCCATCTCGAACAGGTATTCATTCAGGCCCGCCTCGCGACAGGTGTTGCGGAAGAGCGGCTCATGCGTCCTCGGGCTGCACGACGCCACAATCACGCGGTTGAGGTCGTGCTCTTTGATCATCTGTTTTATCTTGTCCTGCGTATCGGTTGAGCAAGTGTAGAGGTTATGCTCCGCATAGACCACGTTGGGCAGCGTGTTGGCGTATTCAACCACGCTCGGCACGTCGGCCACCCCTCCGATATTCTTACCGCAGTGGCAGATAAACACGCCGATCCTCGGTTCCTGGCCGGCGACGTCCTTCTCGGGCGGATACTCTTTGTGCGTGATAAGAGTGCCTCGCTGCTCGCTAAGCAGCGCCATAGCCTTCGCCGCCCCCGCCGAGGCTTCCATCACTGTTTCGGGTATGTCCTTCGGCGAGGCAAACGGCCCGCAGACATAAACGCCCGCCTTTGAAGTCTCGACCGGCGCCAGGGCCCGCGTCGCGGCAAAACCGTGCTCATTGAGCTCAATCCCGAATGTCTCGGCCAGCTCGCGGACCTCATCAGGAGGCCTCATACCCGTCGAGAGAACAACCATATCGTACTCTTCGGTCTCGATTTCGCCGCCGGCGGTCTGGTGCGTGATTCTCAGGTTCTTCGTTGCGGGGACCTCCTTGACCGAAGATGGGCGACAGCGAATATATTTGACGCCAAGCTCCTTCGCACGCTCATAGTAGGCATCGAATCCTTTGCCATAAGCCCGCATGTCGATGTAAAAAATCGTGCAATCGAGGTCGGGCGCGTGCTCCTTGGCAATAATCGCCTCCTTCGTCGCATACATACAACAGACCGACGAACAGTAGTTGTAGTCCACTTCTCGCGACCCGACACACTGTATCCACGCGATCTTCTTAGGGTGCTTCTCATCGGACAGCCTCAGCACTTTGCCGAGGAACGGTCCGCTGGCCGAGAGAAGCCGTTCAAACTGAAGGCTCGACAGGACATTAGCATACCTCGAATAGCCAAGCTCCTTCTTGAGGTCGGGATCGAACTGCTCATATCCGGGCGCCAGGACGACGGCGCCGACGTCAACGTCTTGGATTTTGTCCTCCTGCTCGTAATCAATAGCGCCGGCCTGGCAGAAACTCTCACAGGACCCGCACACACCCTTGAGGAAGTGCATGCACGTGTTGCGGTCAATCACAGCCACTTTCGGTATCGCCTGAGCAAAAGGCACATAAATGGAAGACCGTTGAACCAGACCGACGTCGTAATCAGCCATTATGGGCCTGGGTTTGTTCAGCGTAACCTCGGACAAGTCCACAGCCTCGGTCGGGCAGACCACCTTGCAGGCGCCGCAGGCAATGCAGATGGGAGAGTGCTTGTCGTAGGGGGTGGCAACCTTTCTGGCCGAACCCCTGTTGACAAAATCCACCGCCCCGACCCCCATCATCTCCTTGCATACCCTCGTGCAGAGCCCGCAGAGGATGCAATCATCGTTCTGCTTGGGGAAGCGCGATTCCTCGATGCCCATTTCCCCGGCCATCTCTTTAATCCGAGGCGCATCCGGGCAGCGGGCCAGCAGCAGTTCAAGCATCATCCGGCGGGTCTTGACGACCCTTTCCGTGTCCGTCCGGACAACCAAACCTTCCTGGGCCGGATAGACGCAGGAAGCCTGAATCCACGAGCCTCGAGGTCCTATTAACTCAACCAGACAGACTCGGCACGCGCCGTACGGCGTCAGCGACTTGTAGTGGCAGAGCGTGGGAATCTTGATGCCCAGTTTCTCAGCCGCCTGGAGGATAGTTGAACCTTCTTCAACCTCAACCTTCTTGTTATCAATCGTCAAAATAATCATTTTCTGTCTATTTCTCTCGTATCGAAGCGGTAAGTTGAATCGTATGTCTTATGTTCATAAACAAAATCAATCTCAGGGTGCGCTATAACCAGCGTGCGTATGGTCTGCCCGATGTCACCCACAGGTTTGCAGTCCGGATGGCTCAAGCGGAATGTCGCCTTGACCGTTGTTCCCCTGCTTGGTTCGGAGTTCAGCTCAATCGTCCCGCCACTTTCTTTGGCCGCCTGGGCCAGCAGAGGCAGACCTAAGCCTACCCTGCGGGTCGTCCTTGTCGTGAAGAACGGATCAAGCGCCTTCTTTAGCATCGACTCATCCATGCCTTTGCCGTTGTCCGTAATCTCAACGGTCAGCAAGTCGTTGGCCCGGTCCTCATCGATCCTGATTTCAATTCTGCCGGCCGATGCGGCAATAGAGTTCTCCGCGATGTCCAAGATATGCAAAGATAGATCTTCCATTTTTCCTGTAACAATCCTCCTTCCGTCTTCACGGCGTAATGCCTTTTCCAGCTCATCGAGCGATAGGTCTTCCACCATAAAATGCGTCGGACTTTTTCCTATATCCGCCAGGAAGTGAGCATCGGAAGAAGTCACCACCGGGTAGCCGTAATCCTGCTTGCTTGAGGACGGCCTCGACACCTCCAGGGCATCCAGCTCCAGCCCTTCGGGAATAAAACCCAACTGGCCAATCAGGCTGAATCGCTCGCGGTCGATATGGGAAGCAATCGCCAGCCCTCCCCAGCGGTGAATCGCCTCGACTATCCGCTCCACCGTCAAAGCAGTGGCGCCTATCAGCAATCGGCGATTCATCCCAACCACGCGATCCCATTCATCAACTACCAACTGAGAACCGAACGCCTCCTCATCATTCTCGCCGGGAAGGTTTTCGTAAATTACATCCTGAAGGTGCGCCAAATCCCGCTCGCTCCTGAACAATCCCAGAATATGGACCTCCTCCCGCGAGGTCGCCTCAATGCCTGGAATGACCGCGAGCCCCTCCCGCGCGCCCGCTCTCATCACGGCGTTTACATTCTCAGCAGAATTATGGTCACATATCGCTATCATATCCAAGCCTGCCTGGCCGGCCTGCCTGACTATCGCCGTCGCCCGCATTTCAGCGTCGCCGCACGGAGAAAGGCACGTGTGCAAATGCAGGTCGGCCCTTATTATCCTCATCATCCCATTCCCGCAACTCCCAGCTCGTATAGTTTGCCGACTAATTCAAACGTCGGCATCTCGCTCACCATAATGACTACACCCTCTTTTTCCGCCTTCTCGACGGTTTCCTGCTCCGGCTCCCTGCCGTTCACCAAAACGATGCCGGCAAGGTCCTTCATACTCGCTACGGCCACAATGTTTTGATGAAGCTGCAAAGTAATCCAGAGGTTCCCTTCTCTGCTGTGGGCAAGGACATCGCTGAGAAGGTCACTTGCATACCCGCCCGTAACCTCACGCCCCAGGTTGCCCTTGCCCGTCCTGACGCTCAGGTCCAGCTTGTCAATCAGCTCATTCAGTCTCATTTTTAGCTCCCTCGTCAATGGCGATGCGAATACTCAATCGCGTGCCCTTGGCTACAGAGGATTTCAGGTCCATCTTAGTGGCGCACTTGAGGATGTTGTTCAGGCCCATGCCGGCTCCAAAGCCCAGATTCCTTACCCATTCCGGGGCCGTCGAATATCCGGGCTGCATGGCCTTCTCGATGTCCGGGATCCCAGGCCCGCAATCCTCCACTCTGACATATATCTCATGCGGCTCAACACGGACCCGCATCTTCCCGCCATCCGTATAAATGATCACGTTCATTTCAGCTTCATACGTCGCAATGGCTACCCGACGGACTATCTGAGGCGCCAGCCCAAGTCGCCGCAACGTCGCCTTGAGCCGGCTGGCGCCCTCCCCGGCCCGCGTAAAATCGTGCCCAACAACATCATACTGAAACAAAAGCACTACTTTATCCGCCAGAATGTCCTCGAAGAAATGTCTCACCCGCTGGCGGTATGACTCCTCTTCCTTGTGATAGTCAATCTCAAGCTTCTTTAGCAGTCCCTCTATAATGTCCCCTTTGGTCACGATCCCCACAAGTCTTCCCGTGTGCCGATCCATCACGGCAAAACGCCCAAAACCGTATCGTTCAAACTTGTTCACCGCCTGCGTCAACGGCTCATCGGCATGAAGCGTTTGGACTTCCCTGCTCATCTTCTCGCCGATGGGGCAATCCGGCCCCCGCTCGGCAAGCCAGGTGATAAAATCCTCAATGCTGATAATACCTACAAGCTTGCCCATGTCCACGACCGGTGTTCCGGAAATCCGCCTTTCCCTCAGGATACCTCTCAACTGGCTCATAGGCGTCTGCGAGCTCACAGTAATCACCTCGCCCTTCATCACGTCGCCGACGCGAATCTCATAAACCAGCTCCTGGACCTTACTGACTCTGTTCTCGGAAACCACTTGAGAGTATCCTGCAAAATGCTACTTCTTCTTCTTGTATTCCGAACAACCCGGCAGACCTTTTTTCCACAGCCGACCACATGACTCAAACATCGGCAGAGGCGTCGTCAACAACGGTATATTCTTGGATTCCGCCATCTCGATGGCTTCCTGGTCCGGCCTCTTGCCCCGCACAAAGCATATCGCTGCAAGGTCGGCCATTTCCGCCGTGCGAACCACTTGCGGATTAGTCAGGCCCGTCAACAGAAGCGACTCCGACTTCACGAACGACAAAACGTCGCTCATCAGGTCCGACCCGCAGGCCATCTTAATCTCCTTGTCCAGAAGATCGCCGCCCGTTATGACTTCCGCCTTCAATATCTTTCTTATGTCTTCCAGAGTCATGTTACAATCACCGCATCAAACTTGCACGCATCAAGGCAAATTCCACACTTGATGCACTTGTCTTGGTCGATTACGTGCACTTCCTTCGCCTCGCCGGAGATGGCCTCCTGCGGGCAATTCTTCGCGCACCGCGTGCAGCCCGTGCATTTCTCATCATCAATGGCAAACGTTATCAAGGCCCTGCACGCGCCGGCCGGGCATCGCTTCTCTTTGATATGGGCCTCATACTCATCCCTGAAGTGCCGAATGGAGCTCAACACCGGATTCGGAAGGCTCTGCCCCAGGCCGCACAGAGAGGCATCTCTGATTGCCTCACCTAATTCTTCAAGTAATTCTACGTCCCCTTCCTTTCCTTCTCCCTTACATATCCTGTTGAGTATCTCAAGCAGTGCGTACGAGCCTTCTCGACACGATGTGCATTTGCCGCACGATTCGTCGTTCGTGAATGCGACGAAGTACCTGGCCATCTCCACCATGCAGGTATTCTCGTCCATCACGATCATCCCGCCCGAGCCCATCATTGATCCGGCCTTGTCCAGCTGCTCATAGTCAACGCGCAAGTCCAGCAGGCTGGCCGGGATGAAACCGCCCGAAGGCCCGCCGGTCTGCACCGCCTTGAACTTCTTGCCTTTGGGAATGCCCCCTCCGATGCTGTGGACTATTTCTCGCAGCGTTATACCCATAGGCACTTCGACAAGCCCTGCGTTGTTGATATTCCCCGCCAGAGAGAAGACCTTGGTGCCCTTGCTCGTCTCGGTTCCTATCTGCGAAAACCACTTCGCGCCCCAGTTGATTATTGCTGGCACATTGGCCCACGTCTCAACGTTATTTATGACCACGGGCTTGCCCCACAGTGTGGTCCGTGGAGGTCTCTGTCTCGGCTCCGGTATTCGTCCCTCGATGGAAGCCACAAGCGAGGTTGTCTCGCCGCATACAAACGCGCCGGCGCCCTTGAAGATTTGAACATCAAAATCTAATCCACTGCCCAAGATGTCCTTGCCCAATAAGCCATACTCCCTGGCCTGCTCAATCGCCAACTGCATCCGCTTGACTGCAAGCGGGTACTCTATCCGCAGATACACATAACCCCCGGAAGCGCCTACCGCGTACGCCCCGATAGTCATCCCTTCAAGCACTGAGTGCGGGTCCGCCTCGATGATGCTCCTGTCCATAAATGCGCCCGGGTCGCCCTCGTCGGCGTTGCAGACTATGTACCTGGGCGTTCTCGGATCCTTCCTGCGGCTTTCCCATTTGCGCCCGGTCGGGAATCCCGCCCCTCCTCGTCCGCGCAGCCCTGAATCGGATATCTCCTTGATCACCTCTTCCTGCGTCATCGATGCCAGCACCTTCGCCAGCGCCTTGTAACCGTCTCTGGCAATGTATTCATCGATACTGTCCGGGTCGATCATGCCGCGGTTGCGCAGCGCGATCAGCCGCTGACCCTTGAAAAAGGGAATCGAACGCAGCTCGGGGATCGGACTTTCCTCGCCCGGCGGAACATACATAAGCTTCTTTACGGGCCTGCCCTTGAGAAAATGCTCCTCGACAAGATTCGGAATATCTTTGGTCTTAAGCTGCTGATAAAAGATACCCTCAGGCTGAACGACCAGAATCGGCCCCTTTACGCACAGCCCGCTCGCGCCGGTCGGCACAATCAGAACATCATCCGCCAGACCCCGCCGCTTTATCTCCGATTCCAGCGCATCCTTGATATCAAGAGCGCCGTTCGATATGCAATTCGTGCATGTGCAGATCATTGCATTTGTTATATGTGGCATTCTCGCAATCCCCTTAAAGCGTCCTCTCGCTCCCCGCCGCAAGCGCGTACTCGCTCACTATCCTGCCGCCCAGCACGTGGTCGGAGAATATCTTCCCGGCCTTCTCGGCATTGAGGTCCACGTACTTGACTGCAGGCTGGTCCTTCACCTCAATGGTAACCATAGGCTCGCGGCTGCAAAGCCCCGCGCAGCTCGAAATCGTCAGGAGAACATCCTTGACATCCGCCTTCTCCATCTCTTGCGTCAGAGCCTTCATTACGTCTCTTGCGCCGGCGGCAATTCCGCACGTGCCCATGTGAACGATGATCTTCACGCGGCATGCGCCTTCTCTAAGAAGCATTGTCCTCTTGATCTTTTCCCCAATTCGATCGAGGTCTTCAGGTCTGATCTTGGGCATCTGTCCTTCTCCTTGCTATGCGTACTTCCCGATCACATCGGGAACCATCGTCTGGTTCACATACCCGTATATGTCGTCGTCAACCGTGATCACGGGCGACTGCCCGCAGCAGCCCACGCAATTGACCGTCTCAAGGCTGAACAAGCCATCCTCCGTCACGCTGCCCACCTCGATACCCAGCTCCCTCGTGAAAGTATCCAGGATGCGCCGCGCGCCTTTGACATAGCATGCCGTACCCGTACAGACGCGGATCACGTGCTTGCCCTTAGGCGTTAGACTGAAAGCATTGTAGAAACTCGCCACCCTAAGAATGTGCCCGACCGGGATGTCCTTCACCTCGGCGATTCGCGAGATGACCTCCGGAGGCAGCCATTTAAACTGCTCACTGACATCATGAAGTATCGGCACAAGAATCTCCGGGCCCCCATCGTATCTGTTGAGAATATCGTCCACCTTGACCCGCATGCTCTCTTCCATCTGAGCCGGCGGATAGCCGGGCTGGTCCAGATATACGATGTTCTTAACCAGACAGTGCTGCACGCACTCGCCGCAACCCGTGCACTTGGCCGGGTCCACCGAGCGTGCCTTCTTCCTGATGCGGACCTTGAAGTTGCCTGCCGAGCCTTCGACCGATTCAACCTCGCAGTACGTCAGTTTCTCGATGTTGAGGTGCCCGCCGCAATCGACCATGCGCGGCGCCAGAGTGCACATAGCACAGTCATTCGTCGGAAACGTCTTGTCTAACTGCGCCATTACCCCGCCTATCGACGGGCCTTTCTCGACAAGATAGACCTTATACCCCGCCTCTGCCAGATCGAGCGAGGCTTGCATGCCCCCGACGCCGCCCCCGACCACAAGAACGGCGCCAACCTTTTCACTGGTTTGCTGAGCCATCTATTTTCCACCCTGTATCTGTTGCGGAACCGCTATCCTTTGCCGACACCTGACAGCAACTCGTCCGCGCTGACAAAATGTTTATGCAATCCCAATTCATCCGACGGCGCGCCGAGCGCCAAGCCCATAAGCTGCGTAAAGTAGAATATGGGCAGGCCGTACTTGGCGCCGTATTCCCGCTCGACCTCTTCCTGCCGCGTGTCCAGGTTCACGTGGCACAAAGGACACCCAACCGCTATGGCGTTTGCCCCAACCGCCTTGGCCTCCTCCAGTATATCGCGCGTCAGCTTGAGAACCACGTCCGTGCGAGTCATCGCAAGAGCGCCCCCGCAGCACTCCGTCTTGTACGACCAGTCAAGCGTTGCAATTCCCATTGAGCGAAGTATCTCGTCCATAGTCATCGGATACTCACACTCATCGAACTGCATCACCTTTGACGGCCTTGTAAGCAGACAACCATAATAGCACGCCACTCTGAGCCCCGGCAGCTCCCTCACGACCGCGTCTCCAATGCCTTCTCTGCCGCAGAATATCTCAAGCGGACTCAACACGTTCATTGACTTGGGCAGCGGCCTGTCAAGGGCCTCGCTGATTTGGCCGGCCACCTTGGGATCCTCGCTCGCTTCGTGCATCGCCGTCTTCAATCGCGCAAAACACGCGGCGCACGGAGCGACAACGTCGGTCGCCCCCATTTTCTCCGCCAAACAGAGATTCTCATAAGGCAGCGCGAGCGACAAAAGTCTGGACGTGCAATGCGCGGGAGAGGTCCCGCAGCAAATCCACCCTTTGATCTCCTCAATATCTATGCATAGTCTCTCGCAAACGGCCCGAAATGATACATCGTACTCCGAGCCGGTGGAGTGAAGTGAGCAGCCCGGATAGTATGCGTACTTCGCAGTCATTACTTACTGACCTCCTTCGGTATATCACCACGACCACTTCGCTTCTTCGATTGTTTTCTTGGGGTATCCCTGAAGACTTGTTTCACGTCATGCGTTCCGGTTCTTTTTCTCGATGCTCTTCACACGCCCAAAAATCTTCCATGTCCTGCCTGCGCCGGTGAAGCTGGGGATCATCTTGAGCTTACCTTTTCGGAACATCTTCATCCCGAGCCCTGCATCTTTGAAAAGGTCAAAGGTTCTCATCTTAAGGCCCACGATCATACCGAGCTCGTACATGCGCCCGCACTTCTTGATATTTGCAAGCGCGGCCCTGTAAAAAGACGCCACTTCGGGAATGGCGGGCTTCACTCCCCGCCGCAGCGCTATAATTTTCACGGCATCCATTACCTTTGCCACATCCACTTCCTGCGGACATCTGGTGGTGCACGTCTCGCAGGATGCACAGAGCCACATCGTCCTACTGTTGAGAACAAGCTCGTCCAGGCCGAGACGAATGGCGTGTATCAGTTGTGCGGGCTTGTAATCCATCGCGTACGATATTGGACAGCCGGCCGCACACTTCATGCACTGGTAGCAAAGATTCACATTCTGGCCGCTTTCGCGGAGAACCTCCTCGGCCAACTGCGACTGAGACGTAATAGTCAGGTTGGATTCCATAATCTATCAGCTTTCTTTCCCCCACTTGCCGTGCATAGACGACATGCGACGAAATGCTCGGATATTGTGGCAATCTGGATAACTTGGGCAGCATGGAGAATTTGGGTCACAATGGAACCGACAAATACTGTACGGTTGCCCGAAGTAAGCCTTGTACGTCTAAGCCTTCTTGCCAAACTCACAAACACTCTTTACTATGGCGCATGAATACCCAAGAACCACCTTCATCTCCTGATGCAGGGCAGACCCGGCCCATAAATGACCTGTGGCATCAGCATAATACGCCAGCTATTTAGAGCAAAAGCAAGGGAAATTTTATCATTTGTGAGAAAAAAAACAGCGATAGTCACCTGCGACTGTGTAAGTCATTATTTGAACGGGCCTTGCGCGTTTCCCTCTCGGAACGTAGTACCGCGTTTCACAAGTAATGCGACTATACCGTCATTTCGACCGAGCGAAGCGAGCGGAGAAATCTATTCAAACAGCCAAATTCCATTTGCCCTATAGTCGTCCCATTTATGAAACGCGGTAGTAGGGAGAACTGAAGAAGCTGGGCGCAATTCCTTGAGTTACTGTCCGGATGAATCTCACGTCCTCCTTTTCTTTCAGGCGCAGCGTTCCACTCTCTTGGCGCGTATTCAATAACCGGAAGACGCTCCACTCAGGTTTGGCATCGAAGAAACCTGCCGGCGCGCCCTCAAAGTGCCCTTTAACACTCCTTCGATATCCCCGGTTGCGGCGCTATATAAACGCCGTCGGGACCCTCATGGATTGGGGCGGGGGTCTCAAAGGTCATATTGTCAATATCTTTTACGAATTGGAAGTCGCACTTCAACGCCTGGTCCCAGGTAACATACTGGCCGGTGTGCGTAGCCATCCGCCCCATCAACGCGGCTACGTCCGCCTCGCCCGCCCGCCGGGCCTCGTTGTGCGGCTTATCCTGCCGGATCGCATCCAGAAGCACCTGCCACTCGGCGTGGTATGGGTTGCAGTCGGGCTGCCCGTACTCCCAAACCAGGTCTTCCGCGACCATTCTATGGCTCTTGTAAATCTTCGGTTCCGGCTCGCCCAGTGTCGCCATTATCACCGCCGAGCCTTTCGAGCCGTGGGCGTAGTCGGAGTAGGTGCTCCAGCAGCCGTTCATGTGACGCGAAAAGGCGAACAGCTTCGCCCCATCCGCAAACGTGTATTCCACCGTGTAGTGGTCGAACTGGTTGCCCGCCTGCTCGTAGCAGCGGCCGCCCATACCCTGGGCCGAGACCGGCCAGGCCCCCTTCACCCAGCAGGCAGCGTCGATGTTGTGGCAGTGCCAGTCGATAAAGAACCCGGACGATACCCACGTGAAGCTGTTTGGATTCTGGAGCTGGAATACCAGTTCATTGACGTCCTTAGGGCGCGGCGGGCAGTGCACCGGCCCGTGGACCCGGTATATCCGCAGGGTGTGCACATCGCCGATGGCCCCATCGTGAATCCGCCGGACCACTTCCTGCCTCGCCTTGGAGTGCCGCCACATAAAGCCGACGCCGACTTTCAGATTCTTCTTCTCGGAGAGCTCGGCTGCCTTGAGCAGACGACGCACCGCCGGTGAATCCACCGCAAAAGACTTCTCCATAAAGACATTCACACCCTTGGCGACGGCGTACTCGAAGTGCAGCGGCCGAAAAGCCGCGTGCGTCGTCAACAGCACGACGTCGCCCGGCCCCAGGCAGTCGATCGCCTTCTTGTAGCCGTCGAAGCCGACAAATTGGCGTTCGGGCGGCACATCGACCTTGTCCGCAAAATCCTTCTTCAGATTGTCTAAGCTGCCCTGGACGCGGTGCTCGAACAAGTCGGCCACGGCATGGAGCTTAACCGGACCGCCTGTGGTCGAAAAGGCATCGGCGACCGCGCCTGTGCCCCGGCCTCCGCAGCCCACCAGCGCCAGCTTGATCGTCGAACTCCCAGTAGCGTAACATCGAGCAGCCACGCCCGCCAAAGCCGAGCCGGCAACCAGACGTCCGGTCTGTCTGAGGAAATCCCGGCGCGACCTCGACCTGGCCTTCGAGTTAGATTTTCGTGTGCTCATTGCAGACTCCTTTTTTTAGTGTGCTGTCGTCGAATCCCAGTTTATTCACAACAAGTTATTAACGTCCCAAAGGTTGGGGGCAACCTGGTTGTTCAGTTCCGGAACGGCCAATAGCGTTTATCGCTCTATCCGCTACCAGCAGAATCGCAAACCTACAAGCTCTGCTGTGCCGGACAAGAGCTTACTATCCTTCGACGGTGCTATACAGCACAACGGCCCTGGTCCGCCGCCGGCGGATCGCAGCCGTTTTATTACCTGCTGTCAGCCCTAATGCGATAAACGCTTTTTCACCCAATGGTGTTTTCCCCACAAACCTTGGGACGATACCAATCACCCAAGCGGAATTACGCGCAGTAGCACAGTCAGATTCGTGATTCTGGTGCTGCCCTTTCATCGCACAACAACTCTCCGGAGCAGATTCTCTACTCAAACGCTCGTACCCGTAATTGACGCACGTTCCCGATGGCCGTCACGCGGGCGGCTTTTTGAGCTCCTCGACCTTCGGCAGGTCCTTGAGGGAATTGAGGCCGAAGACCTCAAGGAACTTCCTCGTCGTGCCGTACAGCATCGGCCTGCCCAAGACCTCAGCCCGCCCCACAATCTTCACCAGACCCTTATACATCAAGCCGCGAATCACCTCGCCGACCGCGACGCCCCTGATGGCCTCGATGTCGGCGCGGATCACCGGCTGCTTGTAAGCCACTATCGCAAGA
>Ga0315288_10003312_pt1 | contig 20579 bp, 12 predicted proteins | sample YL17G11_20_MG_FD_203454 | JGI IMG/M metagenome (GOLD analysis project Ga0315288, IMG submission 203454) | Sediment microbial communities from Yellowstone Lake, YNP, Wyoming, USA - YL17G11_20 | ecosystem: Environmental > Aquatic > Freshwater > Lake > Sediment | place: USA: Wyoming | collected...
GCCGCGTCCGCGAGATTCAGCGGAATGGACGCGAACCAGGCGATCACAAGCGAGAGGATCGCCGCCGACAACGCCCTGAAAGAGGCGATCGAATATGCCGCTTGGAGAGTCTTCATGGAGCTGGAGGGCACCCAATATACGGTGAATCATGTCTACAGCTACATTCCCTTCATCGCCCTGCGGGTTTCCCTGAATGCTCTTTCTCTGTTGGAAGTTTCATCGACCGTCCTCGGCATCGAGGAAGACGGTCTGACGAGGTTGATCGACCCGGTCGAAGATTCGGGCGGGGCGAAAGGCGACACGTCGTTGACCGACGGCGGCGATTTAAGCCGGCCGTCCCTGGACACATCGGTGGATCTGATCGGGGCCAAAACGGCCTGGGGCTTAGGCTACACCGGCAACCAATGGTATGTGGCCATCCTCGACACCGGGATCCGCAAAACGCACCAGTTTTTTACCGGGAAAAATATCGTTGAAGCCTGTTTTTCCCTGGGCAGCGATGGAGCCGCGGGGGCCGGAGATTGCCCCAATGGAAATTCGACCATGACCGGGTCCGGCGCCGCGGTCCATTATTCCAGCACTTATCCAAGTTATGACCACGGCACTCACGTCTCCGGCATCGCCGCGGGAAAATACGGGTCCCTGGCCGGCGTGGCTAAAGACGCCAACATCATTGCCGTCCAGGTCTTTTCGAAATTCTATGGCTACCTCTATTGCGGGAGCAACTCCTACTGCATCGCGAGCTGGAATTCCGACACGTTGGATGCCATGAACTATATTTATTCCATCCGGGGCAGCTACAACATCGCCGCCATAAATATGAGTCTTGGAGGAGGGAGATATTATTCCTCTTGTGACACCGACTCCAGAAAATCGGCGATTGATCTCCTCCGCTCCGCCGGCATCGCCTCGGCGATCGCCACGGCCAACAACAGTTATTGCGGCTCTATTTCAGGACCGGCCTGCGTCTCCACCTCCGTGGCCGTTGGGGCAAGCACCGATGCCGACGCCGAAGCCTACTTTAGTAATTGGCATGCCACCATGCAGAAGGTTTTTGCTCCGGGGAGTGGGATTTATTCCTCGACGGGGGCCTCGGATTCAAGCTACGCGTCCTGGAACGGCACGTCCATGGCCACTCCGCACGTGGCCGGCGCCTGGGCCTTGATGAAACAGCGTTTCAACGGGAGCGTCACGGATTTGCTGAACGCCCTGGTGACGACGGGAAAATCGATTACCAGCCGTTGCGAAAATAAGTCCCTCCCCCGCATTCAAGTCGATAAAGCGATTCAAGCGCTCCCCGCCGGCTTTAAATTGACGATTCAGTCAAACCAGTTCGGCACCACACAGCCAATTCCCGGCGTTTATACGTATGCCCCCAACACCCAAGTCCAGATCAAGCCCGTCCCCAATACGTATTGCATTTTCATCAACTGGAGCGGCGACGCGACGGGAAGCAGTGACCCGCTTGTCGTAACCATGGACAGGGATAAGACCGTCTCCGCTTATTTCCGGTACATCTATGCGCCGATCGCGACGGGGCGGAAAGTCCTGAACCGCACGTTCTCGCAGGCCGAATACATCAATATCCTCTCCTGGCAAACGGACCCGGTCAACGCGGGGCTGGACATCACCTTATATAGAATCTATACCATGAGCGGCGATACTCCGACGCTGCTGGTTGAGCTCGCCGGAGATAAAACCGAGTACTACCATCGCAAGGTGGGACAGACCAGCATCACTACGTATGCCATTCGTGCGGTCACGAGCAGCGGCCGTGAAGGCGCGCCAGCCCTGGTCACCGTTCAATGAAAGGAGCAGCCATGATCAGAAAAATAGGAATCGTCCTTGTTTTGTTATTGGTGTCCCAGGTCCTTCACGCCCAGCAGGCCACTGTCAACACAAACGCCCCGGCACCGCCGAAGGAAAATACCTTATCGATGTTTGTCGGCCGTTTCGGCTATTTCTTGGCTTCCAAGGAGTTCAAGGACATCTATGGAAACGGCGTCGTCTTCGGCGGCGAGCTGCGGCTGGGAGGACGGCGGATCACCGGCTGGCTCGAAGGCAATTACCGCGCCCGAACGGGCAAGTTCTCCTTCACGAAGGAGGAGACCAAGGTCAACGTGCTGGCCATCGAAGGCGGAGCGCTGTATAAGATTAAGATCAAGTCCGGCAATATCATGCCCTACGTCGGAGCGGGCCTCGGATATTATATGTACGATGAGAAAAATGAGCCGATCGGCGAGGCCAAAAAAAACCAGATCGGTTTTTGCGTCGTGGGCGGCGCTTCGATGCGGGTTTTCAAGAGCCTGGCCCTGGACTGCCGTATCAAATACAGCACCTGCAGCATGCAGCCGGCCGATTTTAAGATCAATATCGGCGGTTTGACCTTTGGCCTTGGATTGGGTTTGGGTTTCTAAAGCGGATCGCGTCAAACCCTCATGGCCCACGGGATATCGCGAGCATGCTCTTCTTATTGACTTCGGTCCCCAACCGAGAATATCCTTTCTCCATCGAGTACTGAAAGCTCTATCAAAAGGGGGGAGGAAATGGCCACTTTAGGTACAACGGAGGTCCGCGGGTAAAGCTCCGTCTAATACAACCTGTTCTATCGATTTCTCAGGCTCTTTGCCGACATCCGCCAAGGCGAAGCGCCCAAGGCGCTCCTTCTGGCCGCGAACGTCTTCCTCATCCTCATGGCCTACTACATCATCAAGCCCGTCCGGGACGCCCTCATCCTGACCGCGGAAACGCCTGAGTTCAAGAGCTATATGGGAGCTGCCCAAGCCATTCTCCTCATTTTCGTCGTTAAGGGCTTCAGCCTCCTTTCTTCCAAGGTCGCCCGCCAGGTTTTGATCACCTGGGTGACGCTCTTTTTCATCTCCAACCTGGTCCTCTTCAATGTCTTTGAGTGGGTCCGGGTCCCGATGGGAACGATCGGCATCATTTTTTACGTCTGGATCGGCATGTTCAACTTATTGGTCGTGGCCGCCGAGGCGCGTTACGACGGGAAGTTCATTCTCCGGACCAACACCGATCTTCCTGCGGCCGAGGTCGCTCAAACGTATAAGAGCCTGTGGCGGGTGGAGCGGACGTTCCGGGAGACGAAAAGCACGCTTGAGGTTCGGCCGATCTTCCATCACAACGATGAGACGACGATCGGACACATCGTCGCGGGGTTTTTGGCGCTGCGGTTGGAGGTGGACCTCCAGAGACGGCTCGATGAATGCGGCGTAAAGGCGTCGTGGCCGACGTTGATGCGGAATCTGGTTCAAGTGCAGGCGGTCCGGGTGGAGTCGGGCGGAAAGACGTATCTTCTCCGGACGGACCTCCAGGGCTCGTCGTATCAGGCGTTCCAGGCGGCCGGGATGCGGCCGCCCTCTCCCGCGACAATGATGGCATGAGAAGAATGATAGGCGTAGTGACAAAGAATTTTTCGGAGCCCGTAACTTATGGATTATGAGAAAGATCTATTTTTCAACTGTCGAAAAGACGGACTTTTGTTATCTAAAATTGAATTCTGGCCGGAAGTCGTTATATCAGATCTTTTCCGATGTTATACAGCCGCTATAGGAACCAGCGGTACAAGGAATTGCTGAAAAAAATCGGATTTCAAAAATAGCCTGAAAGTAATTTGGGGATTGCCCTGAGCCGCGTCGCCGAGGACTTCGTCATCTTCGCCAGCCGTGAGTTCGGCTTCCTCGTCCTAGACGAGGCCATCGCCACATCGAGTAGTTTGATGCCGCAAAAGAAGAACCCGGATTTCTTCGAACTCATTCGGGCCGGAGCGGGTCATCTGTTCGGGCACTTCAGCCGTTTGTTCATCACGGTCAAGGGCTTGCCGTCGGCTTACAATAAGGACCTTCAGGAAGATAAGGTCCCTCTGCGGCAGGGCTTGGAGGAAACGGCCCGCATCCTCGAGGTCTTCCGGATCACGCTGAACAAAATCCGGCCGAACCGAAAGGAAATCGAGAGGAAAGCGGAGCCTTTCCTCGTCGCCACCGATCTGGCCGATTACCTGGTCGGAAAGGGCGTTCCATTCCGAGAAGCCCACGGAGTCGTCGGGGAGATCGTCGGCTACGCGGAAAAGAAAAGAAAAGCTCTGAACGCGCTGACGCTGCGGGAATTCCGCGCTTTCCATCCTCTGATCGGGGACGATGTTCGGGCCATCTTTGACCCGGCCCGGTCGATCAGCCTCAAAAAGACGAGCGGATCGACCCATCCCGACCGAGTGAAGGACCAGATTAGGAAAGCCAAGATCCTCTGCCTGAAATAAACGAAGGTTCCCGCGACAAGCACGGGAAGACAAATATAGCTTCCCCGCGGTTCAATAATTCCTGTTGAACCGCTGGAGGATCTCCTCGGCGCCGACTTTCGGATCGGTCCACGTCTCTTCCGGGATCTGGAACCAGCGGGCGTTCAGTCTCCGCCGCGCCACCCGATGAATATTTAAAAGGTGGGTCGTCGTGATGTTGTCGGTGAAGATGTTCCCGGCCTGGGTCCCGCAGCTCAGCGTCAATGACGGCGTCAGCGTGTTGTAGGTCCCTCCGATCGCGCCCTGGGTCGCCGGCGTGTTGACGCAGATACGCCCCGCCGACAGATGTTCAATGAACTTCTTGATCACCTTTTCGTCGTTGGCGAAGAGGCTGACCGTGTGGCCCCGCCCCCCCAGCTCGTTCAACTTGATGCAGATCTCGAGGGCTTTGCGGACGGTGGGGACCTCATAATAGGTCAGGATCGTCGTTAGGATCTCATGGGAGAGCGGGTAATCCGGTCCCACGCCTTCGCACGGAGCGATCAGAAGCTTTGTGTCGGCCGGGACCTGGAAGCCGGCCCGTTTCGCTACGAACGCCGCCGGTTTTCCGACGATATCCGCTTTCATGAGGTGGTTATAGGAATCGAAGGCGATCGCTCCCAATTTTTCGGCTTGCGCGGGCAAACAGAAATAACATCCGCGCGCCTCGAGGAGCGGTTTGAGCGAGCGGGCCACGTTCCGCTCCACGACCAGCGCTTGTTCCGAAGCGCAGACCGTCCCGTTGTCGAAGGTCTTGGACAGGACGATCGAGTCGGCGGCCAGGGCCAGGTCGGCCGAGGCGTCCACGAACGCAGGCACGTTCCCCGGCCCGATCCCGATCACGGGCTTGCCGGAGCCGTAGGCCTCCTTGACGATCTGCCGCGTACCCGTAGCGATGATGAGCGACAGGTCGCGGTGGCGCATGATGTGCCACAGGTAATCCGGGTGCTTTTTGGTGAGCCATTGCAGGCAATGCTCCGGAGCGCCGGCCTTGAGAGCGGCTTTGTAGAGGACCTCGGCGGCGCCGAGCGAGCACTTCCGTGACGACCCGTGGGGACTGAAGATCAAGGGGTTGCGCGTTTTCATGGCGATGAGGGATTTGAAAATCGTCGTCGAGGTCGGGTTGGTCAAGGGCGTCATGGCCAGGATGGGCCCGTGGGGCTGGGCGATCTCAGCGATCCCCCGGACCGGGTCCTCGGAGATGATCCCGACCGTCTTTTGGTTTTTAATGTTCTCGTAGACGAGAAGGCTGGCCCAGACATTCTTGATGACCTTGTGTTCGAGGCGGCCCGTCCCGGTCTCCTCGAAGGCCTGCCGGGCGAACTCGATCCGGTTATCGTAGCCGGCCTTGAAGACGGCGTGAACGATCCGGTCCACCGCCTCCTGGTCGAAGCTCTTGAAGGCGTTGGCCGCGGCCACGGACCGGGCCAGTAGTTCGTTGGAGTAATCCTCGTAAACCGACGTCGTCATCTCTTCTCTCCTTCTCCGGGACGCGCTTCATAATGGTATGGATGAAAGCGGGGTGTTATACGCCCGGGACCAGCGGAGAAACGGCGCGGCGAACAACGCTCACAGGGTCTTATCTATACCACAGCGTCCCGCGCCTGTAAATCGGATCTTCGACCTGATCTCAAGGAAGAGTGTCCGCGCGGGGCGGCCGGTTGTTGGCTCAGACGTCATTGGGATCCGGCACCGGCAGCCCTTCGGCCTCGCAGAGCCTCCTCAGAACGGCGAAGCTCCGCGGATCCCCATAGTCATAGAATTCGGCGAACGGCCGGAGGAGCAGGTCCACGACCTCGGCCGTCTGGGGGTCGAACGCCTCGGTCAGGCAATGCCGGACCTCGGCCAGGTCGACGCGGCTCAGCTTGAGGGTCATGAACTCCGCGACGAGTCCCTTGTGGACGCGGAGCGGGCCGAGGCCGCGCGAGAGGATATAATCCTTGGCCTTGTTGATCCGCCTCTCGCCGAGATCGTCCAGGATGTTCAGATATTTCTGATGGAGCACCCATTCGCTGATCAGCAGGGCCGCTTCGCGGGGGCTGAAGCTCTCCCAGAAAGCGACGCGGGCGCCCGGCCTGACCAGGCTGCCGATGACGAACGCGCCGGCCTGATAGCCGGAAAGGCCTTTTTGGAGACAGCGGTCCAGGGCGGATCGCAAGAGCATGACCTGGCGCTCGGGCGTCAGCAGCTCGTAAGCCGCCAGGTTGATCAGGTGGGTGCCGAGGGTGACGTCCAGCAGGCGCCGGGCGAGCCTTTCCCGGTTGATGTCGAAGCCTTTATTGACGAAGGCCGCTCTCTGAGGATCCGTGCTGAGCCGGCCGAAACGGACCGAGTGGCCCAGATCCTGAAGGCTGTCGAATTCGGACGCGGCCACGTTCTCCAGGATCCGTCGATATTCCCGATAATAGGCCGCCAGGCCTTCGAACCTTTTGCGCTCCGCCGGGGTCAGATCGACCTTCTCCCCGGTCATGAAGCGGAGCAGGCGGGCCGGCGCGTAGACCGCTTTGCCGACGTAGAGGATCTTATACCGGCTCGAGATCGTGATCCAATCCCCTTCGCCCAGGGTCAAGCCATCGCGATTGATCAGAAGGCGCTGGTCGTGATCGATCCGAACGCCGTCGCCTTCCAGGTTCAGCAGGGCCGGGATCCCCAGGTTCTGGGCGGCCGTCACCACGTGGATGGCGGCCGGGCTCAGGCTGCAGATCCCGCTGACCTTCTGCATCTCGACGGCGTCCGTCGGATTGAACCGGTCCTTGGTCAGGATGACGTGTTCGCCGCTGCGTTCTTCACGCGCCCGCCGGGCCCGGGCGGAGGAAAAATAGAGCCGCCCCGTGACCGCGGAGCGCGGCAGCACCGACAAACCCCGGCAGAAAAGTTGGAGCTCATGGAGCGATTTCGGGTCGATGGCGTCGGATTCGATCTGGCGGACATGGTAGGGCTTGATCAGCTCCCGGACCCTCTCGGCGCCGATCTTACCGGCCCGGTGCATGTCCATGACGGACGTGACCATGCCCGTGCCGGAGAGCTCGGCCGGATTGACCTGAAGGACGGTGAACGTGCCGTGGACGCCGGTGAATTCGACCATGACCGGCCCGCAGAAGATCCCCTCGAGCTGGGCCAGCCGGTCCCAGAAATGATAGATGGCCGGGAAATCGCGGCGGGCCTCCTCGCGGCTGAGGAAATGCCGCTCCTCCGGCCTCAGCCGGCCGGTCATCAGGTCCTCGCCGAAGACGGCCCGGGCGAACTGGAGGAAGACACCCGTCCCCAGGCGCGGATGGCGGCTGTAGAGGACCCCGGCATAGGATGACCGGTCGATGACGCTGCAGACCATCCGCTGAAAGATCACGGCGGGGTAATGCGTTTCGCGGACCATGAAATTCCGGAGGGCGTCCATATGGCCGTCGTAATATTCATATGTTTTCGCCAGGAAGAAGAGGATCTGGGCATAAGCGCTGGAGAGCAGGCCGGGATCACGCTTCTCAATGAGGGCCTCGATCCGCGAGGCGAGCTCGAGATTCTGGGCCATGGTCAGGTCGGGCCGGATCTCTTTTTCAAAAGGCCGGAACGCTTCGGGATCCAGAGTTTCGAGGATGGTTTTCCGGTTGCTCAAGCGGATCTTGACCGCGCCCGCTTTGCCGTAGCGGCGGGGAAGACCCAGGGCCATGGCCGGAGTCAGCCCGACGTTCAGATACGTCGGCATGAAACCGGGGATATATTCCGGCAGGGCCGAGCGCATGGCGATGAGGAGCGGATTATCGGGATCTTCGAGTTTCCGGCCGCTGAGGGTTTCGAGATTGCGGAGGACAGCCTGAACGTACCTTTCCCGGGCCGCCGGGGCGAGTTTATAGGCGCCGGCGGAGAGGAGGTTGAAATCCGCGGTGGTCAGGCCGCGGCGGGAGAGGTTCAACAGGATGGATCCTTTGATGCTGATCTGGGCCTCGTCGAATTCCCCGGAGGTCGTGTAAGGGATGACGAACTCGTTCTCGATCAGCGTCTTTCCCGAGAACCGGGGCCAAATGCTGTGATGGACGACCAGAGTCCTCCGCGTCAGCTCCTGCCGCGCGGACAGGCCCCCTTGCCGGGCTTGAAGGATCAGGTCCAGGTGTTCGATCGCCGTCGCCTGCGGGACCCGGTCAAGATAGCGGACGTCGTAATCCCGGACAAAGATCGTGCCGGATGTCCCCTTGGAGGTCCGGTAGTCGATCTCGGCCGGAAGATACCCGGGCTGTCGCGTGAAGACGGTTCCCCCGACGCGGTGGTCGAGGTTCGAGGCGATCAGCCGGGCGCTGGTATATTCCGACCGGACCTGGGTGATCCTGACGACGGTCCGCGGCGGATCGGATTTCCGGCCAGACCGCCGCTTTCCTTGGACGCTCATCGCCCCGGTCCGTCCCCTCTCCCCCATCACTTGACGGCGGATTTCGGACCCGGCGGCAGGTTCGCCATCAGGAATGAGGTCAGCAGATTATAGAGGTGCATGGTCGTGCCCCGGCCTTCAGAGATGCCGTGCGTCCGGTTCGGGTAGGCCATCATCGTGAACGTCTTGCCGTTGGCCACGAGTTCGTTCACCAGGGCTTCGAAGTTCTGGTAATGGACGTTATCGTCGCCCGTGCCGTGGACGATCAGGAGATTCCCTTTGAGCTGATTCGCATAGGTGATCGGCGAGCCGTTCTTGTAGCCGTCCGGGTTGTTCCGGGGCAGGCCCATGTATCGCTCCTGATAAATGGAATCGTAATAGCGCTGGTTGGCGACGAAGGCGACGGCCAGGCCGGTCTTGTAGATCTCGGGATAGCGGAACATCATGTTGAGGGTCATCGATCCACCCCCGCTCCAGCCCCAGATCCCGATCCGGTCCGCGTCCACGAATGGCCACTTCTCGATCAAGGCCTTGGCCGCCGCGGCCTGGTCCTGAGAGGCCAGAATGCCGATCTGGCGGTAGATGATCTTGCGCCAGGCGCGCCCCCGCGGCTGGGGCGTGCCCCGGTTGTCGACGCTGGCCACGATATAGCCTTTCTGGGCGAGCATGAGGTGCCACAGGTAGCCGTTTCCTCCCCACCGGTCGTTGACGGTCGTCCCGGCCGGTTCGCCATAGACCTGGAAGAACAGCGGATATTTTTTCTGCGGATCGAAATCCGGCGGCTTCAGGCACCAGCCGTCGAGCCTCACTCCATCGCCGATATCGACGCGGAAAAACTCGACGGGCGAGCGCTTCAGGGCGCCGATCTTGGCCCGCAAGTCCTTGTTCTCAACCAGCGGCCGGGCAGAGGAGTGCGCCGGCAGTTTGACGAGGTCGATGACGGGAGGTGCGTCGAACGTCGAATACGTATGGATCGCCCAGAGCGCGGCCGGCGACATCTGGTAACCGTGCGTCCCGGGCTTGTCCTTGGGGCTGAGACGCTCGGGCCTGCCTTTGCCGTCGAGCTTGGTCCTGTAGAGATAGCGCTGGACGGGATTGTCGAGCGAGCCCATGAAATAGAGCCAGCCGCCCTTTTCGTCGAGGCCGGCGACATCCAAAACGTCGTAATCGCCGGGAGTGATGAGCCGGGCCTCGCCCTGGCGAGAAACGGAATAGACGTGCCGCCAACCGTCCCGCTCGCTCACCCAAGTGAACCGTCCGCCCTTCTCGATCCAGAAGAGATCGTCGACGACGTCGACCCAGGCCTCGTCGCGATCCGTGAAGATCGTCCGAGCCTCGCCCGTCCGGACGTCGCCGAGCATGACTTCGTTCGTATTCTGAAGGCGGTTGAGATGCTGAATGATGATCTCGTTCGAGTTGTCCGCCCACTCCATCCGGGCGATATAATTGTTGCGCGCGTCGCCGGGGACGCGGATCCAGCGGACCGGTCCGCCGAAAGCACTGACGGCGCCGACCCGGCAGGCGGAGTTGATGTCCCCCGGTTTCGGATAGGGGATGGGAACGAGCCTCGGGTAGAGCGAGTCCGTGGTGTTGATCAGATTGAAGATCCTGACGCGGGAGCTGTCGATCTGCCAGAAGGCGACGGATCGGCCGTCCGGGCTCCAGCGGAAGCCGTCGCGGAGGCCGAACTCCTCTTCATAGACCCAGTCGAACGTGCCGTTGATCAGCGTCTCCGCGCCGTCGAAGGTCAGCCGGAGGATCCGGCCCGAGGCGAGGTCCTCGACGTAGATGTCGTTCTTGACGACATAAGCCGCGCGCAAACCGTCAGGCGAGAATTTGGCGAACATGAGCCCGGCCGGATCGAACGCCGCGCCCAATTTCGAGAGCTTGCCCGAAGCCAGGTCGAGGACCCAGTAATCACCGCGCGTGTTCTGTCTCCAGACGCGCCGGGAGTTGGTGAAGACGAGGAGCTTCTTGCCGTCGGCCGACCATTCATAATTCTCGATGGCCAGAGGCTTCGCCTCGGCCGGCGGCGGAGGGACGAGCTTGGCCGCGGAGACGAGGATATCGCGCCTGCCCGTTTCGGCCGCATAGACGACGATATCGCGGCCGCCCGCCTCCCCTTTCGATTCTTCGAGCGTCGTATATGACGCGCCGTCCTTCAGCCAGCGGGCCGGGCCGAACCGCTGGGCGGCGAACTCGCGGGAATTATAAATGCGGTCCAGATTGAGGATGGGGTCGGGGGGTTGGTTCTGGCCGAGGGAAAAGAGCGGAAACGCCAGAAGGAATAAACCGAAGGCGAGATCGCCGATCCATGTTTTTTTGGTCATTTTTCCTCCTCGCTAAGATCGATAAAGCCTGTTATTTTTTCTTCGGTGGAGTCAGGTCTTCCTTCAGAAATTTTTGGGCCAGCTCGTCCGAATCGCCGTAATAGGCCTGGAGCTTTTTCAGCTCGGCCTTCAAGCCCCGCGCGACAAAGGCGTAGGCTGGGTCGTCATAGACGTTTTTGAGCTCGCGCGGGTCCTTTTCCAGGTCATAAAGCTCCCAGGCGTCGATGTCGTAATAATAATGGATGAGCTTATAGCGTTTCGTCCGGATCCCGTAATGTCTTTTGACCATATGGACGGCCGGATATTCGTAATAGTGGTAATAAACGGCTTCGCGCCCGGCCTTGGCCCGGCCTTCCCGGAGGATCTCGACAAACGGAACCCCCTGCATTTCGGCCGGCGGCCTCTGCCCGGAGAGCTCGAGGAAAGTCGGCCCGAAGTCGAGGTTGCTGACCAGGTCCCGATTGACCGTTCCCGGTTTGATCAGGCCGGGGAGACGCATCAGGAGCGGCATCCGCAGGGATTCCTCGAACATGAAGCGTTTGTCGAACCAGCCGTGGTCGCCGAGATAGAATCCCTGGTCGGAGGTGTAGACGACCAGCGTTTCGGCGGCGAGTCCGGAATTGTCCAGATAGTCCAGCATTCGGCCGAGGCTCTCGTCCACGCCGGCGACGCAGGCCAGATAGTCCTGCATGTAACGCTGGTATTTCCAGCGGACCAGGGCCTCGCCCTGCGGATTATCGCGCTTAAAGGCTTCGCGCTTGGGCGCATAGGCGTCCTCCCACAGGGTTTTCTGCTCGGCCGTCATCCGCGACGGAGGAGGACCCATCTTCAGGTCCGAGGCGATCTCCATATGGCTGCGAAGGGTCATTTCCTGCTCGCGGACGGCGCGCGACCGCGTGGCGTAATCGTCGAACAACGTCTCGGGCTCGGGGAACGTCACCCCGTCGTACATCTTCAAATGGCGAGGCGACGGCTGCCAGTTCCGGTGCGGCGCCTTATGGTGCATCATCAGCAGGAACGGCCGGTCTTTCCCCCGTTTCTCGAGAAAACCTTCGGCGAAGCCGGTGATGAGGTCGGTAACGTAGCCGGGATATGAGCGCCTGACGCCCATTTCGATGAAGTCCGGATTGTAATAGTCACCCTGTCCCGGAAGGATGTTCCAGTAATCGAACCCGGTCGGGTCGCTCTGGAGATGCCATTTTCCGATCAAAGCCGTCTGGTAGCCGGCCTTTTGGAGCAGCTTGGGGAAGGTCGTCTGGCTCCCGTCGAAGGGATGGGCGTTGTCGCGGATGCCGTTGAGGTGGCTGTGTTTTCCGGTCAGGATGACGGCCCGGCTCGGGGCGCAGATGCCGTTCGTGCAGAAGCAATCGTCGAAGCGGATCCCCTCCTTCGCGATCCTGTCCATGGCCGGGGTTCTGTTCAGCCGGCTTCCGTAGCAGCTCATCGCCTGGGAGGTGTGATCGTCGGTCATGATGAAGAGGATGTTCGGCGTTCCGGCCGGCGGCCGGCCCCCAAGGATATCCTTCCTCCCGGCGGCGAGAGCGGCCGCGCTCCATCCCACGGTCCTGACGAATTCCCTGCGTTTCATCGCCCGTTCTCCTTGCCGGTAACAACAATACTCATGTAGACAGGATTCAGGAGTCAGAATTCAGAATGGCCTGCGAATAGGCCTCCTCAAGTCCTCAAATCTCATCTCCGCCATTTTCATTCTGTCTCCTGAATTCCGACTTCTGGCTACCTGAGTAGTTGTCAGTAACATATGCAAACTTATCTTTAAAGTAAAGCGGGGCGGTGTTAAAATGAGGTCCAAAGGACATCCGCCATGAACCGTCATCAAAGAAGTCAACCCATTCGACTCCCCGGGCTGAAGCCCGGGGTATGCTCAGGGTTAATACTGAGCGGCGCTTTTTACCCCGATTTAAAAATCGGGGTTTGGCGCCGTCGAACGTATCAATTCCGGCGCCTCATCATCTTGGCCGGCGTCGGTATCTGCGTCATCGCCCTGGGATTGGCCTTCGCCATCGAGACGGGCGAGATCAAGGGGAAGGTCAAGGACGAGAACGGGACGGGCCTTCCCGGGGTCCAGATCACCGCCGCCGGTCCATCGCTCCAAGGCCTGCGAACGGTCCAGTCCTCGAAGGACGGCGACTTCCATATCCCGCTCCTGCCGGTCGGAAAATATACACTGACCTTCAAGCTCCAGGGATTCAACGTCGTCAAGCAGGAGAACGTCGTCGTCCGCCTGGGAATGACGACCGGCCTGGCCGTTACCATGCCGCTGGCCTCCCTCCAAAAGGAGATCGTGGTCACTGCCGAAACCCCGCTCATCGATAAAACCTCGACGGACACGTCCTATCGCCTCAGCGCTTCGGACCTGGCCAAGGTCCCGGCCATGAACCGGACGGTCGTCGATGCCGTCAAGTTCGCCCCGGGCGTCACCGGCGTCCGGATGAACACCCGCCGCGGCACGGCGTCCGAAGGCCAGCCAAGCTTCCGGGGCGAGGGCGAAGAAGGCAACACCTGGATCGTGGACGGCCTGGCCATCAGCGGCGTGCGCCTCAAGGACTCCGGGGTGAGGCTGAACTACGATTCGCTCGACGAGATCCAGGTCATCTCCGATCCGTTCAACCCGGAGTTCGGCTCGGCCTTCGGCGGCATCATCAACATGGTCACGAAGAGCGGCTCGAACGAGTTCCGGGGCGAGGCGAGCCTCGTCTTCATGAACAAGAACCTCCAGGCCGGCCGGCGGTCCCAGCTTTCGGTCCTGAGCGAGCCGGACTATTTTTCCAACGGCAACTGGTATCTCAACCTGGGCGGCCCCATCCTCAAGGACAAGCTTTGGTTCTTCCTGTCCGAGAACTATTACACTAACACCGAGCAGACCCGGGACGGCACCCTTGACTATCTATCCATCCCGGGCGGCCAGAAGACGACCGGCCGCAACAACGTCTTCGCCAAGCTCACATACGCCATCAACGTCAATCATAACCTTTCGCTGACCGTGATCTACGACAAATCGTCGCCCCAAAAAGGCGGCACGGGCCTCCCCGAGATGAACGAGGAGAACGCCACCAAAGACCTGATCGTCCGGATGAACTACAAGGGCATCCTGAACGCGACGACGTTCATCGAGGCCGGGCTGGGCCTCGTCCAGCGGAAATCGTTCAAACATCCCGTCTCCGGTAATCTCGGCCCGGCCCAGTATTTCATCAACGACCTGGCCCAGAACATCCACAGCTCCTACGGCAACGTCGCCGACGACGAGAAGCGGCTGGACGTCAGTTTCAAGTTCACCAAATATCTCGAGACCGCGAGGTTCGGCCACCACGAGATCGGCCTCGGCCTGGAATACTACGACATGTCCTCCGACTTCAGCTCGGAGTTCAGCGGGAAAGCCGAGGACTTCTTCCCGGGGGACGGCTACGACAACGGAACAAAATATTTCTTCGACACCTGGAAGAACGGCGGGGGGACCCCGACCACGTTCCGCGAATACGGCGTCTTCAGCTTCAAGAATTCGGCGCGGGGCATCGGGATCTACCTCAAGGACAAGGTCTTATGGGACCGCTTCATCCTGATGATGGGCATCCGCAGTCAGACCCAGCTCTGTTTGGACGGGCAGGGACAGAAGATCTGGTCCTGGGGCCTCCCCGACTTTTTTTCCCCCCGGCTGTCCTTGACCGCCGACCTGACCAAGGACGGGGCGAACATCCTGAAGCTCGCCTGGGGCCGCTTTTCGGACCCGATCACGACCATGCCCCTGGGTTTTTTCAATCCGGGCGGAAGTCTGACCTATCACGATTACGTCTGGACCGGGCCGGCCCATCCCTCGGACACCGAAATCCATAACCCGTCGAACTGGGGAGAGGGCTTCGAGCTGCCCATGCAGAGGTTCGCCGTCGGGAGCGGCATCTCTCCCAATTTCCAAACGCGCGTCTTGGTCGAGTTCGACCGGATGATCGGCCGGGACTGGGCGGTCAAGGCCCGCTATGTCCATTCCAACTCCGAGAAGCTCCTGGAAGCGTTGATGCTCTTCGATCTGACTTCAGCGCTGGGCTACAGACTTTCCTACGAGAACTTCGAATACAAAAGGCGGTCCTATGACGGTTTCGAGATCGAGCTCAACGGCAAGATCGGCCGGGATTTTTTCCTGAACGCGTCCTATTCCCACGCGCTGTCTGAGGGGACGAACCCCGGCCAAACCGAAACGGGCGCCTGGTCCCAGGAAGAAGGCAGCACGAACTACGTCGGCCTGTTCGGAAAACACATGTATATCCCGCCCTTGCCGGAACTGGCGGCCGTGAAGGCCGAGAACGACCGCATGTTCGGCGGCCTGGGCGGCCGGGGGATCGGCGATGAAGGCTGGTACGGGAAGCTGCCCTATTCGGTCGACCACGACTTCAAAGTGAACGCCTCGGTCAACGCCCCGCTGGGAATCTTTTGTTCGGCGGCGTTCGAGTTCATTTCGGGATATTATTGGGAGAAATTGGGCTACGTGCCCGGCTTCGGCGGTTATTACGCCTTCCCCGAAGGCCGGGGAACGCGCGAGACATCCGCCCACAGCTATGTGGACCTGTCGCTCGAAAAATCGTTCGCGGTGCCGGTCAAAGGATTTCTCAAGGACGCCTCGCTCTCGGTGCGCCTGGACGTCTTTAATCTTCTCAACAGCCAGACCCCGATCTCCTATGTTAAAGAGGATGTCCCGATCTTCGGTTCGATATGGGGCCGGCAGCAGCCGCGGCAGGCCCGGATTTCGGCCAAACTGAAGTTTTGACATAATCCCCCCTCACCCCCCTTTAGCAAAGGGGGGTGAGGGGGGATTACTCGACCGTCACGCTCTTGGCCAGGTTCCTCGGCTGATCGACGTCCGCTCCTCTTTTCGCCGCGATGTAGTAGGCGAACAGCTGCAGAGGCACGACCGTGAGGAACGGCATCAGCAGCGGATGGGCCGCCGGGACGGGGATGACCGCGTCCACGCGCTGACGGATCTGCGGGTCGTTCTCATGGGCTACGGCCACGACATACCCCAGCCGCGCCTTGATCTCCGAGATGTTGCTCAGCATCTTGTCATAGACGCGGTCCTCGGGAATGATGGCCATCGTCGGCATATTCTCGTCGATCAGGGCGATCGGCCCGTGCTTCATCTCGCCGCCGGGGTAGGCTTCGGCGTGGATGTAGGAGATCTCCTTGAGCTTGAGCGCTCCTTCCAGGGCGACCGGGAAATTCACCCAGCGGCCGAGATACAGGAAATGGGAGAACGGAACGAAATGGAGGGCCAGGTCCTCGATCGTCTTGGCCTGTCCAAGGATCTTCTCCATCTTGTGCGGGATCCGCTGGAACTCCTGGATGAAGGCCAGGCTCGCCTTCCGGTCCAACGCTCCGCGCGCCTGGGCCACGTAGAGGGCGATGAGGGCCAGGGCCGTCATCTGGGCGGTGAAGGTCTTGGTCGCGGCCACACCGATCTCCGGGCCGGCGTGGGTGTAAAGGACGCCGTGCGCCTCGCGCGCGACGGAGGAACTGACGGTGTTCGTCACGGCCAGCACCGCCGCGCACTTGTCTTTCGACGCCCGGAGGGCGGCCAGCGTATCGGCCGTTTCGCCCGACTGGGAGATCACCACGACGAGCGTCTCTTTGTCCAGGATGAAATCCCGGTAGCGGTACTCCGAGGCGTACTCCACGTCGACCGGGATCCCGGCCAGCGATTCGAAGAAATACTGGCCGACAAGGCCGGCATGATAGGACGTGCCGCAGGCGATGAGGACGGCCTTGCGGATCTTTTTCAGAAGTTGCGGCTTGATCCCGAGCTCGTCGAGGAGGACCTTGCCCGAATCGAGCGAGGTCCGGCCGAGGAGGGTGTCCCGGACGACCTCGGGCTGCTCGAAGATCTCCTTGAGCATGAAATGTTTGAACCCGCGTTTCTCGACCATCATCGGGTTCCAGGCGAGCGTCTCGACCTTTTTCTTGACGGCGTTCCCCCTGAAATCGGTGAACGTGACGCCCGACGGCTCGAGCACGGCCATCTCCCCGTCCTCGAGGAAGGCCACCTTTTGGGTGTGGCTGAGGATGGGGTTGATGTCCGAGGAGAGGAGGTACTCGCCGTCGCCGAAGCCGACGACAGCCGGAGGCCCGAGCTTGGCCGCGACGATCTTGTCCGGGTCGTCGGCCGAGATCGCGGCGATGGCGAACGCCCCTTCTAAAACGGCGATCGCCGCCCGCACGGCGTTCTCGAGCGACCCCTTGAAATGCTTCTCGATGAGGTGGGCGATGACCTCGGTGTCGGTCTCCGTGGTGAATGTATGGCCTTCGTCCTTGAGCTTCCGCTTGAGGACGAGGTAGTTCTCGATGATCCCGTTGTGGACGATGACGATCCGGCCGCTGCAGTCCCGGTGGGGATGGGCGTTCTCCTCGCTCGGCCGGCCGTGGGTGGCCCAGCGCGTGTGACCCAGGCCGTAGGACCCGGCCAAAGGCGACTTCTTCAGGCTCGCCTCGAGCTCCTTGATCTTGCCCTTGACCCTTTTGACATGGACCTTGCCTTTATCGACCAGGGCCACTCCGGCCGAATCGTAGCCGCGATATTCGAGCTTCTTCAGCCCTTCGATGAGAATGGGAACGACCTTCTTCGGGCCGATATAGCCGATTATTCCGCACATGGGACCCCCCTATCGTGAATGGCTCTCGCCCTTCTGTTCGTCCCGCTTTCGCCGGGCCCAGCCCGCCTTTTCAAACTGCCGGCCGCGGGCGACGGCCAAAGCGCCCGGCGAGACGTCCTTGGTGATCACCGAGCCCGCGGCGACATAGGCCCCCCGGCCGACCCTGACCGGGGCCACCAGCTCCGTCCCGGAGCCGATGAAGGCGCCGGCTTCGATGATCGTCCTGTTCTTCCGCACCCCGTCATAATTGCAGGTGATCGTCCCGGCGCCGATGTTGACCTTCTCCTGGATCTCGCTGTCGCCGAGGTAGGATAAGTGCCCGGCCTTCGCCCCCCGGCCGAAATCGGTATTCTTCATTTCGACGAAATTGCCGACGTGCGATCCGGCGCGGAGAAAGGTCTTGGGGCGCAGGCGGGCGAACGGACCAACCGTGGCGCCCTCTTCGATGGTCACGTCCTCCATGACCGTCGAGCTGAAGACCATGACCCGGTCGGCGAGACGGGAATGGATGACATGGACGCCCGGATAGAGGCGGCAGCCGCGGCCGACGGTCGTCCGGCCTTCGAGGACGACCGAGGGATAAACGACCGTGTCCCGGCCGATCTCGACGTCGAGGTCGATCCAGGTCGAGGCCGGATTCAGGACGGTGACGCCGGACTCGGACACCTCCCGGATCTTGCGTTCGCGGAGGACGTCCATGGCCCGGCTCAGGTCGGAGCGGGTGTTGACCTGGACGACGTCCCGGGGGTCCGGAGTTTTGACCGCTTTCACTTTTTTCCCGGCGGCGGAGAGGATGGCCGGAACGTCGGTCAGATAATATTCACCGGCCTTGTTCCTTTTGGCGACCTTGGGAAGGGCCCAAAGCAGGTCCCTCGTCCTGAAGGCATAGACCGACGTGTTCACTTCACGGATCGCCCGCTGGCCCCGATCCGCCTCCTTGTCCTCGACGATCCGAACGCCGCCGTCTTCGGCCCGAATGATCCGTCCGAATCCCGAAGGGTCCTCGATGTCCGCGCTCAAAACCGTGGCCGCGTTCCCTCCCCGGCGATGGGCGAGGAGGAGGGACCTCAAGGCCGCGGGCCGGACCAGGGGAAGGTCGGCGGGCACGATCAGGATGTCGGAGTCCGGGTTGTCGCGAAGCAGGTTTCGGGCGGCCAGAACGGCGTGGGCCGTGCCTTTCGGCTCTCTCTGGTGGACGAAGCCGACGCGGAGGAGCAGCGCTTCCTCCATGACCGCTTCGCGCTGATGGCCGACGACGATGGACGTTTTGACGGGCCTGAGGCTCAAGACGGTCTCGCAGACCAGCCTGAGCATGGACCGGCCGAGCAGGGGATGAAGGATCTTATTGGTCTCGGATCGAAAGCGGCGACCCTCCCCGGCGGCCAGGACGAGCGCCAACAAGGGTCGTTTCATCTCAGACGAGGCGGGTGATGAGCCTGAACTTCTTATCGTCCCACAAGGGTCCAAAATCGGATTCGTTCTGGGCCAGGATCCTGAAGAACTTATCGATCTGGATGGCCTTTTTGAGGTGCTCGAGGGCGGTCTCGGTCTGGCCCATCAGGCAAAAGAGATCGGCCAGGGCGTAGTGAATGCGGCCTTCCTCGGGCCTCATTTTCTGGGCCTTCTCGAGGAGTTGCTGGGCCTCTTCGAACTCGCCGGCGTTGGTCTTGTAAATGCCGCAATGATAGTGATCCTCAAAGGTTTTCAGGGGAACAGAGCTTTTGGGCTCCTTAACCTTTTCCTTGGAGATGGTGACGTACATCTTGGCCCGGTCGGTCAGATCTCTCTCGGAGGGGAACTTTTCGATGAAACTCCGGAGCGATTCGGCGGCCTTGTCGTATCTCTGCTTGCGGAATTCCTTCATGGCGTCCGTATAAGCGGCCAAAGCCTTCTGATAGTCGTCTTTTCTCGTTTTTTCGTCTTTCACGTATGTTCTCCCAAAATCGATGGTTCGCCCATTTTACTTATTTTTCATTCCTCTGTCCAGACGTCCGGGTTGTTCAAAAGAAACCGGACGGCCTGAAGATGGAGGCGATGACCGGCCCGGTGGGCGGTGAACCGTCCGACGATGGGGCGGCCCAAGAGGGCCAGATCGCCGGCGAGGTCGAGGAGCTTGTGCCGGACGAACTCGTCGGGGAAGCGCAGCGGACCGTTCATGACCCGCTCGGAATCCAGGACCACGGTGTTCTCGAACGACGCGCCGAGGGCCAGACCGCGGCCGCGTAGAGTTTCAACGTCCTTGATGAAACCGAATGTCCGGGCCGGGGCGACCTCGCCGGCAAAGGCCGCCGGCGTCAAAGACAGGCCGCGACTCTGGCGGCCGATCGACGGATGAGGATAGTCGATGGTGTACGACAGCCAGAGCCCTTCCCCGGCCGGAGCGGGCTCGGCGACGATCGAGGCGCCGTTGTCCTCGACGGCGAACGGTCTGCGGATCCCGAGGGCCGGGATGTCTCCCGCCAAGGGGCGCGCGCCTGCTTTTTCCAAGGCCTGGACGAACGGAAGGGCGCTGCCGTCGAGGATCGGGATCTCGTCGGCATCGAGCTCGACGATGACGCTGTTCACGCCGAAAACGAAGAGCGAGGCCAGCAGATGCTCGACCGTCCGGACCTTGAAATCGCGGCCGACGATCGTCGTGCTGTTCAGCGCTTCAACCCGGCCGGGATCGACGGCCGTTTCCAGGCCGCCGAGGTCCGCGCGCCGGAAGACGATCTTCCCCCCTTCCGAGGGGCGCAAAGTCAGCCGGACGGGTTTTCCCGAATGGACCCCGACGCCCGCGAGGCGGGCTTCGTTCCGGATCGTTCTTTGATTGATCATCGGGCACTTCATTGGTAGACTCTGCCTCCTATCCATTATGGACGGAGGCAGAGCCCCCTTTCAAACCGTGCGTGCCGTTTTCCGGCACACGGCTTACGGGTCGTCGTTCATGTCGTGGCATTATGCAGCCTCCG
>Ga0315288_10003313_pt1 | contig 20578 bp, 18 predicted proteins | sample YL17G11_20_MG_FD_203454 | JGI IMG/M metagenome (GOLD analysis project Ga0315288, IMG submission 203454) | Sediment microbial communities from Yellowstone Lake, YNP, Wyoming, USA - YL17G11_20 | ecosystem: Environmental > Aquatic > Freshwater > Lake > Sediment | place: USA: Wyoming | collected...
ATGTGGGCGGGCCGAAGGAGGCGCAGCCGAGCACGTGCTACATCCGACATATCGAAGCGCTGGGCCTGATCGGGGAGGAGGAAGCGATACCCATTCTCGATGAGTTCGCGGGGAGGATTCCGGCGGGGATAGGCTTCGGCGGGTTCATCACGACGTTTGTCAGGGGAGGTGTGAAGGAGGCCATTGAGGAGATCCGCGAGCAGGCGGCGTTCTGGAAGGCCGTGCGGAAGGAGCCGGGGCTTGAGCAGAAGATTGCGCCGGTGTTTACGTACGTTCGGCGCGAGCGGCTTGCGCGGTTCCGCCTGCACGAAGATGAGATCGTCCGGCAAACCGATACGGGCAAGCAGATTGTCGGGCGACTGACAACGCATCAGGATGCGGCGGTCTCGGGGGCGGCGAAGCAGCTTCTGTCGCGATGGGACAGCCTGGCGAAGTGAGAGGATGGGTACCGCGGATGCACACAGGTGAGCGCAGATGGTGGATGGGGATTGCGGGTTCGCGAGGCATCGCGGGACTGCGGGTGGTTGTTGCCGCGGTTCTGCTTGGCGGGATGACAGCGTCGCCGGCACATGCGCTGCGGGCGAATCTGCGCGGCGATCTGACGCGGCTGGAGGAGCTGGGGCATTACGAGGAGGCCTTGTTCTATCGTCGCTCGACGATGGACATGATCCTGGCGATTCACGTGGCGTGGTCCGGGGCGCCGTACGACCCAGCGATGGATGCTCTGTTCTTTGAGACGCGGACGGACCGGCGGTATTGGAACCTGGCGAACAACCAGAAGCGGCCGATCACGGAACTACTGAAGAAGGCGAAGCTCACCGGGGAACAGGCTGAGAAGCTCGATCTGCGTGTGCGTGTTTATGTCGAGGACCACTTGTCGCCGGAATTCGACGAGATGGGGAATTTCTACTTTCGCCGGAAGGCCTGGGTGATGGAGCGAATGGGGCTGTTTCATGACGCATCGTTCCGGCGGCGTTTGACGGGTTATTACGAGGATCGGGTGTGCGGGCCGTATTATGCGACGATGGCCGAGGATCTGGAGCAGAACGGCAAGAAGGCGATAGCAGCGGCGTACCGTGCAAAGGCCGAGTGGTACAAGGCGGAAGCTCTGCGCGAGTTTCGGCGGTGCAATGGCGACCAGGTGTTGGCGCAGCTTCAGGGGGGCAGGACCCGGCAGCAGCTCGGCAAGGCTCAGGTCGTGGAGATTCTGAAAGGGGGGGTGAAATCGGAGCAGGCTGATGCGCGGTTCGCAGCGGCAATGAGCCTGGCGGAACTTGGGCAGGCTCGGCTGCTTGAAGCGGTGGTCAATGATCCGGATGCGGACGTCCGCGACGTTGCGCGGCGGGCAACGCAGGCGGTTTTGCCACCGGCGGCGGGGCTGAAGCCGGGTATTCTCGCCCAGTACTTCAGCAGCCCGGATCAGCAGTCGCCCGTCGCACAGAAAGCACTTGCGGCGGCTGACATCGGGTTCTGCGGGAACGAGCGGTTTCCGGACAAGCTGCGGGGGGCTTGGGAGAAGGATGATGTGTTCCCGCCGGGCGCATCGGGGCAGTTTTTCGTGAGGCTGAACGGGAAGCTCGCTATCCCCGAAGACGGGCGGTACCGGTTCTATGTGAAGACGGATGGCGGGAATCGCGCGATCGTGCGTTTGAGGGCAGCGGGCATGGATGGCGCACCGATCATCTCGCCTCGCAATGACAAGCAGCTTCTGTACTCGGTGCAGAACACGTTTGACGGCCAGGTGCTGACGCGCGTGGATTTCAGCCCGGAGATCGCGCTGAAGAAAGGGTTGATCGACATCGAGATCGAGTACAAGGGGGCTGAAGCCAGGAGCAAGTACGGCACGCCAGGGCTGCGATTGGGCTGGAGCAGCGAAAGCCGCGTGATGGAGGCGGTGCCGGCGTCGGCATTCTGGCACGAGGGCAAATGAGCATCGGCTGGACGATGATTCTGGCGGTGGTCCCGCTGGGCAGGAGGCCGGGATGGGGGCAGGTGCTGCTGTCGTACCTGCCGATCATCGGCCTGGTGCTGGTGGCGGCTGTGGTGCTGGCGGTGCTGAAGCGTCTTGCGTGGCGATGGTACGTGACGGGCTTTTCGCGAAGGACGCAGTTTGTCATGATTGCGTCGGCCGTCGTCCTGGTCATATCGGCGATTGCGATTCCGATTCGGTACGTGCGGGGTCCGCGCGCGGGCGGGCAGCCTGTCGCGGAGGACCAATGGTCCACGTTCATGTGCAACGCAGAGCGGACGGGCCTGGGGGCGGGCGGGCGCGGGCCGACGGCGGGACAGAAGATCTGGACGTTCCGCGACGGGCTCTCGCGGTCGCCGTTTTCGGCTTCGCCGGCGGTTGTCGGCTCGCGCGTCTATGTGGGTTCGGATAACCGGCAGCTCTACTGCCTGAACGCGGACAGCGGCGAGGTGGTCTGGACATTCACGGCGGCGTGCGAGCTATTCGCTTCGCCGGTCGTTGCGGGGGGGCGCGTGTACTTGGGCGAAGGCCTTCATCACTCCAGCAACGCCAAGCTGTACTGCCTGGATGCGGCGACGGGGCGGAAGATATGGGAATTCGCCACGGCCGGGCACATCGAGTTCAGCCCGACGCTTTTTGACGGCAAGCTCTACTTTGGCGCCGGGCCTGACGGGATCTACTGCGTGGATGCGTTGGGCGGCCAGAAGCTCTGGCAGTACCCGAACGCCCACGTGGATCTCTCGCCGGCGGTAACGGAGCAGGGCGTTTTCTTCGGGTGCGTGTATGGCGAGCCGGCGTTCTGCCGGCTGGACGGCAAGGATGGGAAGCTGATCTGGAAGCGTCCAGCGCCCTATGAGGTGTGCGGGAGCCCGTCGACGGATGGCGCTCGCGTGTATTTCGGCCTTGGGAATGGCAACTTCGACATGAGCCATGCCAATCCGGTCGGCTCGGTGTATTGTCTTTCAGCCGACGGCGGAGCGGTTCTGTGGACGGCGAAGGCCGATGACGCGGTGCTGACCACGATCGCGCTGTGGGGGGGATCGGCCTACTTCGGAAGCCGCGATGGGCGTTTGTACTGTGTGGACGCGCAGACGGGGCAGAGGCGATGGGCATATGACGCAAAGGAGCCGGTGTTGTCTTCGCCGGCGGTTGCCGATGGGCGGGTGTATTTCGGCTGCAACGACGGCCTGATCCACTGCGTGGATGCATCGACGGGCGGCAAGGTATGGAGCTATGACACATCGCAGGCGGCGTTCAACACAGAAGTGCAGGTGATCGCCTCGCCCGCGATTGCCAACGGGCGGCTGTACGTCGGATCGACGAACTTCGTTTTCTTCTGTCTGGGTGATGCCAGCGCGCCAACGACCGGACCGCGCTGAGACGCGTTCATTCGCGGACGATGAAGATGGGTTGGGTGCAGGCCAGCGTTTCGCCGCTGCCGTAGCACTCGAAACGCACGTACGTCGCGTCGGCGGGGACGCTCACTTCAAGGGCCCCCTCGTCTGCGACGGCGAATCGCCTGGCCCATTGCTGGAGGGCCACAATGCGATGCGCGTTTCTTGTCTCGACGCGGATGCGCGTGTCTTCGACGCGGATGTCGGTGATGACGACACCTGTCGAGGCGTAGAACCGTCCCATGGCCATTGCACCCACGATGCTCTTGAGCGTGCGGTCGGGGGCGTAGACGACGTTCCAGCCGAGACCGACGTCGCCTTGCTCGCGGTGGCAATCGTCGTTGGCGAATCCCCAGAGGCGCCGGCCTTTGCTGAGGAGGATGTCCCACTTGTCGAGGGCGTAGGGGCTGCCTTCGAGGCGTCCGATGACGGCATTGTAGATCTCCAGACCGGCGTAGCCGTCCCATTCGATCATCTGCTCGATGGTGCAGTGGTCGAAGGTCGTCTGGAAGTTGGGGTGGCAGACGATGAGGAAGCCCGTGGAGCGCTGGGCCTCAGTGAGGATGCGTTGGCGTTGCGGGTGGGCCTTGAGAAGGCGGTCGGGATTGACGTGCAGGAGGTGCGGGCCGCCGGCAGTGATCTCGTTGCCGGGGATGAGCACCATTCCGCGGGCGTCAAATTCGCGGCAGGCGTCTTCGGACGTGTAGACATCGTGGTCGGAGATCATGAGGAAGTCGTAGCCGCGGCGGGCATAGTCGTCGATGGCGCTCTGGGGGTGGCGCTGGCCGTCGCTTTGGTTGGTGTGGGTGTGGAGATTCCCGCAGAGCCACTGGCCGGAGGTCAGTGGCCCGTAGGGATTGTCGATTCGGACAATCTCCCTCGCCATGTCTCCATCATATCGGCCAGTTGCGCGTATAACGATAGAGCGTGCGGTGGTTTGGACTGACCCCTGTCGAGGGCCATCTGAATGAGAACTCACATTGTGGCGATGATTGCGTCGGTCGTGGTGGCTTGTGCGACGCTGAGCGGTCTGTCGGCTGCGGAGAACGCGCCCGCGACAGGGCCGGCGATACGTCTAGTGAACTACAGAGACAGCGAGGTGATCCGGTTTCCGGTGCCTCTGATCCGCGGCGTGCTGTCCGATCCAGCGCGGACGTCAGTGCAGATCATCAACACCTCGTCGGCCCGCCTGACGCGAGAGATGACGGGACTGGCTTACAAGGGCCGGTTCAAGGCGATGACCGAGCTGGTGCCGGGAGCCAACAAGCTGATCATCCGCAGCGGCAGGGATGAGCTTCCGTTGACCTTGGTATACAAGCCGCAGACCACGCCATATTTCGTGCGAATCGTCTACCTGACGGACAGCAGCGGGAACGCGGAATACCAGACGCCTGTCGAGAACGACGCACAGGACTACGTTGGCAAGCTCGACACCGCGATGAAGATCATGCAGACGTTCACGGGGGAGCGCAACGACGATCTGGGGTTTGGGCGGACGACGTTCAACCTTGAGCTCGATGACAACGGCAAGGTGAAGGTGCATGTCTTCAAGCAGCCGGAGCCGGCGTCGTTTTACTACGGGATGAACGACGTGGCTTGGTGGGGGCGGGTGGCGGGCGAGCTGGAGAAGGCGTTTCCGATGAGGTACGCGAAGAACGTTGCGATCGCGGCATACACGCGCCTGGACGGAGCGACCGGCAAGGTGCGCGGGCATACGGCATTGGGCGGCGGGGCGCTGGCGCTGTTTGGCAGCGGGAACCTGTTCACGTGGCCGAGCAGGCTGGAGGACGTTCAGGCGGCCTTTATGGACACGCGACCGATCGATCCGAAGAAGTTCTTCAGCGATTCAGTGGGGCGGCACACGTTCTGGGGTGCGGCCTCGACGACTATCGGCGCAACGCTGCATGAGATGTCGCACACGGTTGGCCTGCCGCATACGCGCGAGCCTTATGACATCATGACCCGCGGATTCGACCACTTCAACCGGGCTTTCACGTTTGTCGATGCGCCGCACGCCGGCAATCGCAAGGCCGTGGAGTTCAAGGACGACGAGGTGGCGTGTTTCGCGCCGATCAGCGTGGCGGCGCTCGTGGCCAACCGGTGGCTGGCGATGGACGCTCGGCCCTTCAAGGACGACACGGAGATTTCCGTGCAGCTTGACGAGCAGAAGACGAGCATCCTCGTTGAATCGGAGTCGGCCTTGCGATACGTGGGCTTCGACATGCAGGGAGATGGCGTTTACCACATCGTTCCGCCCAGCGGCTCGCGGCAGATGCGCATCGGACTGGCGGATCTGCGACAGCGCCTCCAGTCCAATGACTTCGTGGTGCGGATCATCGACGACCAGGGCAACTACCGGCACCAGGGCGGCTTGCTCGTCGGGCCGTGCGTGCAAACGTGGCAGTTTGCGACGATCACGCAGCCGTGGACGGACAAGAGCGCGTTGGTGTCGATGAGCGACGAGATGCTCAAGCGTATCGAGGCGTCGGCTGCGTCAGCAAAGCGAGTGAGATCGGCCAGTCGATTCGTGGATTTCGCGTCACATTTCCCGGCGGACAAACGCGCGGACGTTGCGGGCTACGCATTCCGCGAGATCACGTGCGACCAAGCGCGGAGAGTGAAGATCATGACCGGCAGCGACGACGCGCTGCGGATCTGGGTCAACGGCAAGCTCGTCACACAGGTGCTGGCGTTGCGGGCGGCGCAGATGGATTCGGAGTCGAACGTAGCCGAGTTTCAGGCCGGGAAGAACAGCCTGATGGTCGAGGTGTCCCAGGGGGACGGCGATTGGGGTCTATACCTGCGGCTGGAAGATGTCGACGGCAGGAAGCTGAGGGTCAGGGAGAGCGGGGAGCTGGTTGAGGCGCGTTAGGGCTGGCGGGTGACGCGCAGCGCGATGTCGTCGGAGTATGGGGGCGAGGCGAGCTTCTTTTCGCCGCCGGCGTGCTGGAAATCCTCTGTCTTGTCGATCTGTCCGGTTCTGGTGTTAAACCACTCTGCCTTGAATGGGCCGGCGGGCAGGTCGATCTGCAACTCGGCTTGGGAGCCGCCGCGGATGTAGATGGCGTAGGCTTTGCCTTGTTCGGCGAGGCAGCGGACGGTGGCGTTGACCTGGGCGGGATTCCCCGAGAGCGGTGCGGTGATGGAGCCGCCCTTGATCAGGCCGTTGTTCGGGGCCATGCGGATGAAGTCGAAGCCGTACATGAAATCCTTGAGGGCTTTGAGTTGCTTACGCAGGTCCGCCCCTCCGCCACCGGGGGACCTGAAGTCTTTGAGTGTGCCAGCCGGGTGCGTGGGGGTGAAAGAGTAGTCGAGGTTACTGTAGATGGCGCCGCCGGCGATGAGAAAGTCCCAGGCCTCGGTTCGGTAGAAGACATCGTCCTTGCCGCGAAAGCCGGTTTCGTCGTCTGCGATGACCTTGTTGAGGCGGTAGTTCTCGGCGACGGTGTTGGGAGGCGTGGCGTAGTGGAAGTTGAAGATGGAGACGAGGGGATTGGGTTTGTCGATCTTCTTGCCGCCGTTGGCGATGTTCTGAGCGATCAGGTGCTTGTTGGGCAGGTTCTTTTCGGCATCGGCGATGACCTGGGCGATGTGCCCCTGCCATTCCTCGGTGACGCCGCCGAAGTACGGCTCGTTGCAGATTTCAAAATAGAGGTTATCGAAGGCGTTGAGTTCAGCGACGGCCTTGCGGACGAACGCATCGTGGATATCAAGCAGGGCTTTGTGCTTAAGGGTGTAGACGTCGGTGCGGGGGCAGTCGGGAGTATTGTTGACGTTGTTCCTGGGGTTCATGGGGTTGACGGCCCAGAGGTTGTCCTCGTAGAAGGGGCAGAAGAGGACATATTCGACGACGATGCCGCGTTTGGCAGCTTGGCTGAGGAAATCCTTGAGGCGTGCGAAGCAGGCATCGTTGAACCTGGAGAGGTCGAACTTGTCGCCGGCGGGGGCCCATGGGGAGCAGTAACGTTTGGGGGCGAGGGTGTTGTCGGTGATGCCGAAGGATGAGGGGACTTCGAAGTAAGTGCCGGAGAAGGTGCGGGTGAGGTTGAGCGAGTTGCTCTGGAGTTCGTCGAGGTAGGGGGCGAAGTCGAAGTCGAGGTTGAGGACGGCGCCGTAGTGCTCGCCGGAGGTGATCAGGATGGTGGATCTGCCGCGGAAGAGCAGGTAGTGGGGGTTCTGGGGATGCAGGCGGAGGGGCTCGGGTCTTGCGCTGCTGCCGGAGACGTTGTCCTGGGCGCAAGCGCCCGTGGCGAAGATGAGGAAAGCCAGCAGTGTGCAAATCGTCGGCGACATGGTTCTCCGGGTGAGTGACATGGCCATATCATGCCCGGATGGGCGGGGAAATGGAAGGCACGAGAGTGTTCAGAGGAGTTGCGGGGAGACGCCGCTGGGAATCGCGAGTTCGGGGGCTACAAAGGGGGCGAAAAGGAGATTATGATTGGGCCATTGGCGAGGAATGTACATGATGCAGCATGCGATTCTGAGCGCGATCGGGTCGGATCGGCCGGGGCTTGTGGATGAAGTGTCGGAGTTCATCCTTGAGCGAGGGGGAAACATCGAGGACAGCCGAATGGTGAACCTGCGGGGGCAGTTCGCCATCATGTTGCTCGTCGCGGCGCCGGAGAACACGATATCGCGGTTGCGGAGTGAGATCTGGCAGCTGACCCTGAAAAGCGGACTGCAGGCGGAGGTGAGGCCCGCAACGACGGCAAGCGGTGCGCCGTTGGCCGAGGCGATCCCGTATCGGCTGAGGGCCACGGCCATCGATCAGCCGGGTCTCGTGCATCGGTTCTCGCACCTGCTGCACACACTACATGTGAACATCGAGAGCCTGGACACGAAGCTGGCTCCCGCGCCGATCACGGGGGCGCCGGTGTTTGAGATGGAGATGCTGCTGTCGGTGCCACGGACAACACAGATCAGCACGCTGCGTGAGGAGTTGAGGAAGCTGAGCGACGAGATCAACGTGGATTGGCAGTTGGGGGCAGTCTGAGGAGCGAGGAGCGGCCGCGCGTCTGTGTGCCGCGTGTCAGGTCGCGCTGGTGACTTGCGTCAGGCCAGATGCCTGCCCTGCCGAGGCAGCGTGCTTCTACGCTCGGCGCGCGAGGGTTTTTCAGCGGGCAGGTGCTCTCGCAGGAATTGGGGCATCTCGCGGCGGCCTCCACACTGGTAGTCCTGCCAGAGCACGCGCGCCACTTGCCGGCAATCCTGTTCCGGCATTTCGCAGAGGTACTCAAAAAGGCGCTCGGCCAGCGTCTGCAGCGCAATGGCGTGCGTCCGTCCCATCCGCGTAAAGAGCCAGTCACTCCAGACCAGGAACGACCGGAATGGCGAGGAGGCTTTCCACAGGAGCTTGATGGTCTCGGTGAAATTGCCGCTGTTGCCGACGAGGTCCCAGTAGCGTGCGAATCGCCGCATGCGCTGCATGGTGGCGAAATCGAGCACTTTCGTTTGCAGCACCTCGTACGGCGGACGGGGGCTGTAGATCATCTGCCACTGGTCGCTGTGGCGCGAGATGGGCGCTCCGCGCAGGCGTTTGAGGATGCCGACCTGGATTTCCTGCGGGGCGAGCCCGATCAGACGATCGAACCCTGCCGCGAAGCTGTTCAGGTCCTCGCCGGGCAGGCCGACGATGAGGTCGGCATGCACGTGCACTCCGGTCTGCTGGCGGAGGAAGCGGAGGTTCTCCTCCACTTTCGCGTTGTCCTGTCGCCGGCCGATGCGTTCGGCCACTTCTTCGTTGAACGTCTGCACGCCGACCTCGAACTGCAGCGTCCCCAGCGCGAACCGCCTGATCGGGTCGCGGAGCACGTCAGGCAATCGATCGGGGATGATCTCGAAGTGGAGAAACAGGCCCGGCTGGTATCGCTTCAGGAAGAACTCCAGGATCGCGGCTGCGGTGTTGGTGTTCAGGTTAAACGTTCGATCGACGAACTTGAAATGCCTGGCCCCGCGGTCGAGCAGCTTCTGCATCTCCGCGAGGAAGGTGTCCAATGGCACATTTCGCGGCGGTGCGCCGAGTGATGACAGGCAGAACTCGCACCCAAACGGACACCCGCGCGACGCCTCCACATAGACCACGCGCTGGCGCAGATCGCTCGCATCGTACAGATGGTATGGCAGCGTGATGCTCGCCAGGTCCGGCGGATGAGCGGCGATCACTTTCGGCGTCGGTCGCTGACCGTTCAGCAGCTTGTCGCACAGCGAGGCAAATGCCACATCGGGCTCGCCGGTGATCACATAATCCGCGTCGCGGGCGATTTCCTGCTGGTCCGTTTCGTAACTGACCTCGGGCCCGCCCAGGACGACGATCACATACGGTCGAACTCGCTTCAGATTGGCCACCAGCTCCGCCGCCTGACTGGCGTTCCAGATGTACACCCCCAGGCCCACAATCCGCGGATTCTCGGCCAGGATCGCTTCCAGCACATCGACCGGGCGCTGGTTGATGTCAAATTCCAAAATGCGAGCGTGCTTCTGCAGCGGCCCGAGGTTGGCCAGCAGGTAGCGCAAACCGAATGCCGCGTGGGCATACCTGGCGTTCAAGGTGGTCAGGACAATCTCAGCCATATGGGCATTGCACGAGGGTCGGGCCCGTGCGATCTGTGAGCGTCGGTTCGCTTGAATCCACGGCGCCGGTCTCTACGCATCGATGACGCCATCGCGGAGAGCCAATCGCCTGGCCAGGGACACTCCGCTGTTCAGCGCCCCTTCCATTGAGCCGGCGAACCTGGCGCACGCGTGTTCGCCGGCGAAGTGGATCTGCCCGTGTCCCTTGCGAAGGAGCGGCCCGATCGTCGTCACATCGCCGGGCGCCGGGAACGAGTTCCCCGCGGACGTCCAGGGGTCGGCCGGCCAATCGATGAACCGCGAGGCCTTGTAGTTCCTTCCGATGTCGGGATACAGCTTCTGCAGGTTGGCCAGATACGCGGCATCGCGCAGATCCGTTTCGTATCTGCGCACTGCCTCGGCTGCCGGCCCGCCGGAATAAGCCACCAGCGCCGCCTCGCCATCGGCTTGACCTGCAGTTCCTTCCCAGGTTCTGCTGACGGGCCCGTCGGTGAAGCCGAAAGGCGAGAGGTTCTGTGCCTTCCAGAACCTGCCTTTCACCGCCACCAGGTATTTCACGGCGAGCCCCATCTGGACTCGCAACAGGGCCGGCAGTTCCGGATAGATCTGGATCTTCCGCCACACTGCCGGCGAGATGGCGAGCACAACGTCATCCGCCTCATACGTCGATCCGTCGGCAGTCGATACCCGCGCGACGGTGCTCGTAGTCTGGATGGCGACGACCGGCGAGCCGAGCCTGACGCGGTTTGGGCCGAGGGACCTGGCCAGTTTCATGGCGAGCTGTTGATTGCCACCCTTGCAGCGGTATACGCCGCTCAGTCTCCAATACCTTTCCAGCCCGCCGCCTTTGATCTGTGCCAGCTTGCCCAGGTAGCTCTGGCGCCCGATCGGGACGCCGCTGACGCCTTCCAGATCGGCCGTGATCGCGCGCTTGCACAGTCGCGACGCATCCAGTGCGGCCACCCAGTCCCCCACCGAGCGCATGTCCAGAGCCGACGCGTCCGCGCTTTTCCATGGCTCGTTGGCGTTGATCTTCCGCGCATCGTCGATCATCGGCCGCAGTGCGGCGTCCATCTCTTCCTTGAGCGATCCGGCGTCCCTGTCATCAAGTCGCTTGCCTTCGATGACGACGGGACATGACAGCTTCCCGTCGCCGGCTGCATCAAGCAGTTCCAGCTTGAACCGCTCCTTGTAGGCCATCCAGAGCGGGTGGTTGGCCCCGATGAACTCGCCGCCGCCCTCCACGATTTTGCCCTGTGCGAAGTCGGTCAGGCTTACGACTCGCCCGCCGACGCGTCTGCGAGCCTCAAAGACATTGACGTCATACCCCGCATGGTGCAGCTCATGCGCGCACGCAAGCCCGGCGAATCCCCCCCCGACGACGATGATGCGTTTCCCCGCGCGGCGGGAGGACAACCCAAAGCCCCCCGATCCGCATCCGCCGATCAACAGCCCTGCTGCGCCGGCCAGCGCCGCCTCGAGGACCTCGCGACGGCTGGGTCCGCCGGCCTGTTGCCCATAACAATGAGCCAGACGTGCATACAACGAACGCGACATGGTTTCCTCCGACCAGTACGGCCACTTCACGCCAGCGCGTGTCTAAAGGACCGCAAGTTGGCGGCAATGTCAAGGACGCAGGCGCGTGGGTAGTGGTAAAGTTTCAAATTACATCCACAACGGCGAAGTTTGGTGGGGTGGATATGGCTAGGGGTGGCCAGTTGTCGATTAGAAAACACCGACTATGGTCCCAAGATGGGGGCTGTCGTTGACGGAATTATCGCCCTTGTCTCCGGTATCATCTCCAGGATACCAACAATAATGAGGATCGCATACAGGAGTATGAAGATGATCGGAATCCACCTCTCTAAATGCGACAACGGATGATATGCCTTGCCGCGCCCCTCCCCCGCTTTCTTCCATTCGTAGCCATACGGCGCGGCGGGCATGTGTTGCTCAAGCTCGTGAATGACCCCAAATTTCAACGTATTGAGATCTCGATACGACGTGATTATCCGATGCCAAGTAATCGCAACCAGCAACCCGGCGATCGGCACGAGAATCATCCAATACGTATTGTACTTGCTTGCCGCCACCAACCCATACAGAGTTACGAGGAACGCATTGACCGTCAGGAGGTAATTGTTGGCTGCAACTCGCCGTTCGCTGATCTTCTCGGCTGATTCAACATAATGCGTATACTGTGCGAATAGATCCGTTTGGAAGGATTCCCCGTAGGTCACCTTTGTGTGCCGGATCAATTTTTCCTTCGGTTCATCGGACATTATCACCTCGCCCCGCCGATAAGCATCTTGAGATTGTCCCAAGTCCACTTGTAGATGCTATCTGAACTCCGCGCAGTTATCGGTTTCGTCGCATTCTTGTCGGCGTAGGCCCGCAGAAGGAAATAGTCCTTATTTTTTTCTTGAGCGATTTCCAACTCCGCAGCCGCGCCCCTAGCCGTGTGAGTCCATTCACCACACAGCACGATAACTACATCGATATTGTCCATCCGGCGGCGTACCTTTTCTTTCCAGTCGCCACTCAACGGCTCTTTCACCGATGCGTCAGTGAAATCAAAGGGACTATCTGGATGTTTTGCCTGTCCCGCCAAGAGCATCTTGGCATCTGCGTCATGGTCGTAATCAAAGCTGATGAACACCCGTGTTTTTGCCATTGCGTCTCCAGCAAATGCGGGACAACCCCTATTGAGAGCATACCGCGCCGCCTCGCATTGTCAACCTACCAGTTCATAAACCGCATCAAATACATCTGGCTTACATGGGTATTTTTCGCCCTTAGTTCCGGTAATTATCCAATCGCCCGGTTCGGCCCGCATTCTCCCTTCCAGTGTGTCGATGAACAGTGGATCAGGACCTTCATGGCGATATGCCTTCACCACAATCGCCCGCTTCCTAAACAGCTTAGTCTGCGGAGGGGTGTCCATCATGCTACCCACTATAGGGGAATTCAAACTTTGCCACTACCGGTGCGTCGGAGAACGTGCGGGCGGCGTGCCGACACCTGGTCGGCACGCCGCCCGTACTCGCTCGTCGGCGATCAGGCCAGTCTGCGCAGCCAATCGACCACAAACTGTTCGATCACGCCGATGATCGACCGGGCGGTTGGGTTGGCCATCGTGGCGGTTTCGATCGCGTCCCGGAACTCCGGATCATCGGCCAAGGTGGCGGTCGCCTGTTCGACCAGGAGCGTTTGATCGATCGCGGCCGCCAGCCGTGGATGCCGCTGGGCAAACTCGCTCCACTGGCCTGCCACCACCTTCTGGACCTCAGTCCTCAAGCTCACTGACAGCATAGTCGCCTCCCCTCAGGCAAGAGCCGCACCGCGCGCGATCTCATCGGCGCCTCGGTTCCCGCGTGGGTCCGACGCCCTTCAGCTTACTCCGCCCGCCGTTCCTCCAGCCGCCGCAGCAACTGTTCCTGGGCCGCGCTCAACCGGCTCAGCACCTCGGCATTCTGCCGCACCACGGTGATGAGCTGGTCGATCTGAACGCGGTCACCGATGATTCTCGCGTGTGCCTCGTCAAGTTGTTCCTCGCGTTGTCGGCTCGTGCGCCGCTCCCACAGCCACATCGCCCCCATGAGCCCCGCCGCACCAAGGTTTGTCAACTCGGCCAGCGGGGCCATCTCCCCGAGCAGATTCCAGATCATGCAGCCCTCCTCGTGCAGCGGGTCGCCAATCCGTTCCTGCTTTTCCGCTGCGCGCATCACGCTCTGGTCAGTTCCATCGTGTTCAGCCGCCGGACTGTATCCCCGACGCCATCCCCATCCAGGTCGAGCTCGACGCGCACCTGGCCCAGCGCCCTGCGATACAGGCGCTCATACAGGTCTGCTCTCACCATGTAGTTCGTCGGGGTGGCGGCGGCGGCAGCCAGTGCGTTGTAGATCATCTGAAGCGTTCCTAACACGCATGGCCTGCGCAGCGCCTCGGAGTTGGCGATCTGGGCCGGCTGCGTGACGGTCGAGTCCGGGTCCACGCCCGCCGCGCGCAGCAGCAGGTCGCTGACGACTCTTCGCTGCGGCCAGAACGTGTTGACGGCAAACGACAGTCCCGTCGCGGTGCCCGCCGGGCTCGGCGTCTTGGCCCCAGTCTCCGGGAAGAGCCCGTCGTACAGAACGCTCAGCGTCAACTGTGTGGCGCTGTCGACACTGACGATGGGGTAACTCCCCGCCAACGAGCCGCTGAGCACGATCACCTGGTCTGCCGCAACATGCGCCGCTACCAGCGATCCACTGGCAAGCGTGAACGCGGTCCCACTCAGGTTTCCCGTGCCGCTCAGGAGCTGTTGCGAGGCAAACACTGCGTCGCGGAACAGGCTCGGCTCCCAATGCAGCAGATCCACATCTGTGCAGAATATCATCGGATCCTCCTTGAACGGGGCGGCCCGCTCCATCGAGCCGCCCCGCCTCGACATGCTTCCGGCCCCTCGTCCCCCCGGGAGAAGGGACCAGAACGCCTCCCCCGCCTCTGACTGCGGCGACGATCAGGTTGCCATGCCCCTGATCACTCCGTGCGCGGCCTCGTTGCGGAGCTCCAGCGTGTATTCGCCAATGAGCTGGCCTGCTTCACGGTCTCCCGTGGTGGCCAGCGGCTTGTAGTGGAAGCTCCGGCCGGCCAGCGGCAGCACCTCGACCCGGGCGCTGTCCAACAGAAGCACGGTGCCCGGCGGCACCCAGCGGCTGAGGATGACGCGGCAGACGCCGAAGTCGCTCTCATACACACTGATCACGTCGTTGAACTTCTCGGCGTCCGCGGTGAAGCGCCGATTGGAGGTGGCAAACTGGTTGATCGCCCGCTTCTGCTTGCCGTTGACCACGATCAAGTCCACCTGCCCGCTGGTGGTCTGCCAGATTGTGCGCAGCGCCGTGTTCAACTGATCCTCGCTCAGCGTCGTGCCTGTCGGGAATCCGCCTGTGCCTGGCCAGAACCTGTTGGTGGTGATCGTGCCAGAAATCCCCCGCATGGTTCGCCTCACCGTCGAAGACCCTTGCGGGTTCGATGCCGGCGCCACGCCGTTGATCACGCAGTTCTCCAGGTCGCGCAGCAACTCGCGCAGGCGCTGTTGCTTCTGGTAGTCCAGCTCGTCGGCGACGCCGAGCTGCCGCACCGCCAGTTCCGATCCGCTGACCTCCACGGTCGACGTGAAGATCTGCATGTAGTTGGTTTTGCGGCTGCGCGCGGTGAATCGTGCTGCCGTCGCGTCCTCACCTTCGAGCGAGGCGTTGCCCAGGATGGCGATCTTCTTCGTGTCAGCCAGCGCAGAAGCCGTCGTGCCGCCGTAGGCGCGGATGACGGTCAGAGTGTTGGTTCCCACGTCGACCGCCGTTACGAGCATCACCTCAGTCGATCCTTCGAGCTGGATCTGATCTCCGACCCGGAAGTAGCTGCCGTTGGCCACCACGAACGTCGTGTCCGTCAGCGCGTTGGTGTAGGTGGAGTCCGAGACGACGTCTGCGTTGGGCAGCAGCGTGTCTTCCAGCCACTCATGCATGGTCGATCGCGCCGGCCTGGCCGGATCGCCCAGCGCGTCCAGCAGCGGCGTTTCATATGGGCTGGCGATTCCCACCAGATCACTCACATCCTCGACCGCTTCCGGCAACGTCGCCCCAGCCGAATAAGTTGCCTTCCCCGTAAATGCCATCGCATCTCTCCTTTCGTTATCACTTGCCTGATCTTGACCTTTGGTCTCTTACACGTGTCTCATCTCACTGCCCGCCGCAGACGCAAGTACTCCAACATCGCCCGCCGGTTCCGCGTCCGCACCAATTCCCGAGCCATCTCATGCAGCTTCGCGCCCGGGTCGACCGCCTCACGCGCCGGCATGCCCGCAGGCGGCGGCGACTCCAGTCGCTGTGTTTGCTCCCCTTTCCCCGCCTCATCGCCGGGCGGCCCCGCTTCTATGGCCACTTTGACGTCGCTCATCTGATCGCTCCTTTCTCCGTTCAGCACTCGGTCCTCCGTTCCTATCGCCCCTCAATAGCCAAGCTCCCTCAACACCACCTCCTTGGGCACGCCCAGCCGCATCTTCAGCTCCGCCTCCTGGAGCTTCTCCACCTTGTTGTCAGGCAGGGGACTCGGCCAATGCAGTTCCACTCGCCTTTCCGAGACCCCCGTCGGGAACACGCCCGCACGGTCCAGCCACGCCAGCGACAACTCGATCATCCGCTGCAGCCCCAGGCCGTACGTCGTCCTCTTCTTCTCGGTCCGCGCTATCAGGGAGATCAACGTGACCCGCAGTGCCGCGGCGCTCGTCAGCCGCCCGATCCGGTTCTTGATGACCCCCGCTGCGATCGGCGACACGCTGCTGGCCTTGTCCATCGCTTCGCGCAGGTCCGCGATGTGCAGCGACTCTGACGGGCTGTCCGCATCTCCCCCGAATTCGATCACCTCCGCGTCGCTATTGTCCGTGGTCCACATCCGCCCCGGCGCCACCGGCAGTTCGGTGAAGCCCTCGATCCCCTTGCCCAGGTACATCCTGAAGGACTGCAGCGCGATCCGGTTGGCCCGATCCGACAGCCGAGTGTTCAGCTCATCCTGCAACGGGATCATCGCCTCCACATCGCTGGCCCCCGAGTACTCGAAAGGAACCGCCGTGTTCTGGATGTGCACCAGCGGTATTTCCCCGAGCGAGTTGTTTCCCTCGGCCACCAGCGTTTCGCCCTCGTATCGCTGCCACTGATTCGACGTGATGATCTCCGTCACCAGCGTCGTCGCATCTGTTTCCCCGAGACCCAGCCGGCCGAGACTCGAATCCATCCATCCCTCGGCTGACCGCAGCAGCCGCTCCCACCACCGCCCTCTTCTGGACGGCTGGGAACCGGAACCTGATGGCCTCTTTGCCTCATATACCTGGCCGTACGCGTTGACGATCCGGTAGTCTTCCTGAGCGAGGACGGGCAGGGCCCGCGTTGGCTCGACGATCTCCAGCCGGATCATCCGGGCGATGCGCTGGATCAGCGCTTCTAGCGAGTCTTTCCTCGCGCCCGTTCCGGCAAGATCGCTGGCCGCGATCGGAGACGCCCCGCCGACCGTCTCCTCGGTCGGCGGAGCGTTCCGCTCTGCCGACGACGCGGGCTCCATGCCCGCTGCTCCCTCAAGCGCTCCCACGGTCGAAGGCGTCGGCTGCCCGTGTTTCCCCGTGCCGATGTGTGCCGACTCCGCGCCCAGCGGGGGCTCACCAAGCTCCTGCCTGCCGCAACCGCCGTGCCCGAGCGGCAGTCCCTCATCCTCGGACTGCTTCGGCCACCCTGCCCCACAGAAGCACTCTGTATCCAGCTTCACTAGCACATCCACGAATCCATATACCGCGCCCAGCAACGCAATCTGCTGGAGAAACAGCAGGCCGCCGTTGTGCGCCACGATTGCTCGCACCAGCCGGTCGATCACTTCACGGCGCGCCGGATCCGGCGCCGCCGATCGGATCACCACGGATTTGCCGAACAGGTAATCCGCCATTGTGTCGATGCGCCACCCGATGTCGTTCTCAATAACGACCTCTTTCCGCGTGATGCCGTCCACAGCCTGGCCCTCGAACAACTCGCGAGTGCTCTGCACGCCGGTGATCCGCGATGGCAGGCCCCATTCCTGTGCCTGCCTGTACGGCCGCTCGAGCCCGCAATCGCCTCTGTTCAGGGAGCTGATTCGCATGGGGTTCCGGTAGTACGCCCACAGCAGCCGCAGGCGCGATCCCTCATGACCTTGCAGCCGCTCGACCCTATGTCGCAGCTCGTCCGCGCTCATGACCACGCAACCGTCGGCCGTTCTCATCTTCTCCAGTTGATATGCCATAGCCCGCTCCGTTACCCTATTGGCGTTAGACCGAGCGCAAGACGGGTGCCCTGCGCACTTCTGACCCCTTGCCCTTGACTCCCGAATCCAGGTTGTTGATTCCTGCCCTTCGCTTCGCTTTCATCCTCGTCACTGCTTATCGCGTCCCTCTACCCCTACCCCCCCTTTGCGCGCGGCGCCGGCCGCGCGCGCAGCGCGTTCCCCTACCGCCCGGCTTTTCCCGAGGGAAACCAGCGGTTTTTTTTTAATTTTTCCGGGTTGCGCAGCGCCAAAGATCGCGTGTCTTTGCCTGTTGCGCGATGAGGAGGCACACGGCGCCCAACACCACGGCAATACTATATAAATGGGACTGCCGCGCTATTCCTCATTGACCCTGTGGTATCGGTATACCGCTCTGTACAGCCCCCTGACTTCTTCCGACCCCAGAATCTCCGGCCGGTATCGCTCGTTTCGCGGCTGCAACCGGATCACCGCCGCCCCGCTTGTGTCCGCTTCAAAAAACACCCGCATGAACGTGGTATGACCATCGGCAAACAGCACAAAACAGTCGTCCCCATGCCGCGCGCTCGCCGCCGGCGAAAACACCACGATGTCTCCCTCGGCGTACTTCGGGGTCATGCTGTCCCCATGCACCCGTGCCGCAAACGCGCCCGGATCGCTCACCTCCGGGCAGCCCAGGTAGTCCTCGGCCACTCCCCGCGCAAGAGTCAGGTCTGTCAGATCCTTCGGATAACCGGCCGACGGCCTGTTCAACACCGGCACCGCGTTCGTCATGACCCGCTCCACCTTGGCGCCCGATGTCCCGACCAGTTCCTGCAACAGCGCCGACAGATCCTCATCCTCCGTAGCCGCCGGAACCGTTGTCGCTCCGCCCATCTCTGCCGTGGTCTCGCCTCTCGCCTCGGGGTTCTTTCTGAGCAGCTTCTCCAGCACCGCCCTCACGTCCCGCGGTGTCCGCTCGATGTGTGCCTGCATCACGAGGTCGCCTGGTGCGAACCCCAGCACACGCTCCAGCCGCCTGAGCTTCTCATCGCTCGGCGGATTCGGCACTCGCCCCGTTTCGATCAATGACAGATAGGGTTTGGAGATTCCCGTCCGCCCTGCCAGTTCGTCCAGCGTCAGCCCCAACCTCATCCGTTTCTGCCGGAGTCTGGTCCCTATGGCTTCCATCAGAGCCCCCATGAGTTCGTAAGGCAGTTCCTCATTCCCTATTCTCTATACCTTACGAACCTACCTTCCGGCAAGCGAAATATCGTACAAACACTTAACACTCGCCCTGCCGCACGCCCATCCACCAGGATCGACGGGCCTTGGGTGTAGCGGGCCACCATACTTTAGATTTTGGGACAGCTACTTTAGACGGCCCCCCAGCGCAGACAATCAGGCGGACCCTTCCGGGCCGGACTTTCTGTCCCCCTTCGATTGTCGATCGACCGGGCGACGAATCCCGTTCGATCACCCCCTACTTGTAGACGAACACATCCGTCGCATCGATGACAGCGGCGGCATCGTCCACCTGAAATCCCTTGCCCAACGTCTCATCATCAGCCGGCTCATCGCACCAGACAGGGCGAGCGGTCGTGTCGCCCATGTACGCGGAGTACAGGCCGTCGGTGTTGCTGCCGACGTGGGTCGTGATCGTCTGGTACACGTCCTTCTGCGAGAAGAATCCGTTGCCATCCCAGGTATCCGCCGGGGGGAACGTCGATCGAGCATAGAAGGTCGTGATAAGTGACTCGCTGGAGAGCGACGCGGCCCCTTCCAGGAACAGCCTACCACGTTGGGTTGCCAACCTCGCCTGAAAGAACAGCTCGGCCTCTATGTGGTAGTGCCACCCGAGACTCCACATGATCGGCGCCTCTTCAGAGGATAGCGCCCCCGGTTCCTGGGCATCGTAGAATGCCTCCTCGGCAGCCTTCGCATCCGCCCACGTCGTCTCCATCGAGTCGCCGTAGTGCTTCTCCGTGCAGTCCTGCATATGGAGGTAGCGCGCTGGGTAGGGCCAGCCGACGGCGATCTTCAGTTGCTTATTCAACCCCGCTCGCCCTTCCGAGAAGATCTTCGTGCTGATGAAGTCGCCGGGCCTCCACGCGTACTCGTCGTACACCGTGATCTCAGTGGGCTGATCGGCCAGCGGGTTCGCCGTCATGACCCACTTGCCACCCTCGCGGTGGTAGACCTTGTAATTGCCGGTGAGGCCCCCCCACCCTACGAAGCGGGCATAGTCCCCTTCGGCAATCGCTTGGGGCTCCGTGTAGTGCGGGCTGATGTAGGTCGTATCCTCCGGGTCCGCGAACTCCGCGGGGAACGTGCAGGTATAGCCCGCATGGCCGTTGATGCTTCCGAAGAAATTGGCGGCGGTGTAGACCCACTCGGATGCGTTGATCGTGGGATCGACGGCACCGACGAAGCCCCAGTAACCGAATCCACACCAGGCCGATGTAAACAGTCAGCTCATTCTCCCAGTCATAGTCCCAGCCCACATTCCCGTCGCCACCCACCTCCGTCCCCGCGATGCCCAGCGGGCACTGGTCCATCCCAGGATACGGGTAGAAGATATTCTCGCGCTCATTCCTCGCCGCAACAAACTGGTTGAAGAACGCCAGTGCGGTCCAGTCGGTCGATTCGGTGATGGCATCATTCCAGGCCATGGTTCATCAGTGCGGTCTATCGTGCAGGCGTTCCCAGGACCAGCCGATGATCGGCTTGACATATTGACTTTCGCAAAAGTAATGTAACATAACTGCCGATCTATGAGGCATGAGACCAAACGGCACTGCGGCGGAATTGGAACGGCGGCGGCGGCGCGCCATGGCACGCTTGAAACGCGGACTGAGTC
>Ga0315288_10003314_pt1 | contig 20574 bp, 8 predicted proteins | sample YL17G11_20_MG_FD_203454 | JGI IMG/M metagenome (GOLD analysis project Ga0315288, IMG submission 203454) | Sediment microbial communities from Yellowstone Lake, YNP, Wyoming, USA - YL17G11_20 | ecosystem: Environmental > Aquatic > Freshwater > Lake > Sediment | place: USA: Wyoming | collected...
GGAACGCGCCTCCATCCGCAGCCGGTGTTGTTCCTGCTGCGCCGCCACCTGCAAATGACGTTGGCACAAGTATCCCGGCATTGAACGTCGTGATTGGGATTGTGCCCGTGTTGCCTGCGGTTCCGCCTGTCGCGTTTCTGAGCCGAATAATATCCAGTTCTAGCGCGGGGTAAGCAGGTTCTATGAAGGCGTCGATGGTTAGCGTGCCGCCCACCGCATTGATTGCGGTCTTGGTTAGCGCGGCAATCTGCACTGCTGTTGTCGTGCCTACGATGTTAATGACGAGAACGCCACCGCCTGATGGTGTGAACCCGCCCGTAACTTCGTACTCAAAAACCGTCGGCGTGTTAGCGCCGTCATTTAGTGTGAACTGGTCATTGTTGGTAAAGGACGCGGTCCCTGTGGCAACCGTGATGCTGGCAAACGCGTTCGTCCTGTATGCGTGTGCGCCGTTTGCGGGAAGTAACTGCATACTCCCGGTTACTGGCTGATTATTTGCCCCGTTGGCAGCACCAGCGGGTCCAGAGGCGATAATTACGTCGCCGCCAGCGCCTGCGTATAGACCGGAGCTACTAGCACCACCTGCGCCTGCGTACAGGGTGAAGTCGCCGCCCTTGGCACCCGGATTAGCAGTGCCTGCGTCAGACCCTGTTCCAAGCTGAACTGCAAAGTCGCCGCCGTGTGCTCCGTTGGAACCATTGCCGCCATCCGCGCCGCCGTTGCCTGTGTTGATAGTTAACGTACCGCCAAAGCTAGGACTCTCGGTTGCCGAGGTAGCCGCGCCACCCTCTCCCGTTATAATTGTTACTGGGCCACCACGTGATGCGTTTTGCGTTGTAGACCCGGTACCACCAACACCGCCGATAAGCGTTACACCGCCGCCTCTGGTAGATAGCCCGCCGCCATTGAATGCGTTTCCGCCTGCGCCGCCACGAATTGAGGAGCCACCTGCTTCTGTTGCATTAGTGGTTGCTGTGGCATTGCGTCCATTACCGCCAATGGCAAGGAATCCACCTCCGGTTATGGTGTTAGGCCCACCAGCGGCAGGGGCTCCGCTTCTTCCGCCTAAGAAAGAAAATCCACCGCCCTGACCAGGTTCAGCAGTAGTAGTTCCAGCGCCACCGTCGCCACCATAAGTGAATACGCCGCCGCCAACTCCGCCAACACCCGAACCTACGGTGTCAGCATTGCCACCTGCACCGCCTTGGAAGTAGAAGTCACCGCCTTGACCGCCAGCGGCGTTGGCTACTGTCGTGGAAGATCCGCCATCGCCTGTGAAGACGCTGACGTTCGCGCCAGCTACTGACGTGAGAGCGGCAGTGCTCGCAGTAACCAAACGAAGACCAGAGAGCACTCCGGGAGCAGACGCAGACGCTAGGATCCTTGCTTCGTTGGACAGATACCCGAAGGTTGTTTTGATGGTGTCGGTGTTGTCTTTGTGAACAACAAGACTGCTTGGGCCTACGTGCACTGAAGCCCAACGCTTATCAAATGCACCAAGATCGAACGTGTTGTCTGCGAACGGAGTGAAATTGGAATTGACCTTAGCCTGAAAAGTAATCTTTGTGGCTGGCCCTCCGATGCTTACATTCGTAAAGAATCCGTCTCCATTATCGCCAACCCAAACAGTGCCATGAGGGTTTGCGCCTGTGCCATGGCCTGCGCCAAGATAAAGTTCACCAGCGCCGCCTCCTGGTCCACCGTTAGCAATGCCACCTGAACCAGCAGTGAGTCTTAGAAAAGAACCTCCTCCTGCTGCTTGCGTGGCAGTGCCAGCGCCGCCGTTGCCGCCAGTTATTTCAAATTGACCTGATGAACCTCCTGGCGTACCTGGGGTGTCGTTAGCTGGAGAGCCAAACCCTGTGCGTAGGACAATTACGCCGCCAACTCCAGCGCCACCGCCAAGATTCGAGCCAGCGTTACCACCAAATAGTTGAATAGGTCCGCCACTGCCCGCAAGACCGCCAACGCCTGAGCCGCCATCACCTCCGGTGCCAGATACCCAGTAGAATTCACCGCCGCGCTCCGCTGGCTGTGTACCGCTACCGGCGCCACCAACGCCAGCTGCCAGGAATAATGCCCCGCCTACGTTTGCAAGCGAACCCGGTCCACCGGAGTTACCGCCATTGCCCGTACTAATGCCGACGATTCCGGGATACCCACCGTTGGAAGTTGCTGTTCCTGGCTGTCCGTGTCCAGACCTGATTACAATTGGGCCTGACTGTCCGGGTGACGACGTTCCGCCGGTCGCCCCGCCGAGTCCTGTAATGATAAATAGTCCACCACCGGAGCCGCCTGCGTTTGTTGGTCCACCGCCACCAGTTCCACCGCTGCCCGTTGTGATATTTACGGAACCACCTAACGCACCTGCCGATGTTGCGCCACCTGCGCCACCTGCGCCACCTGTAAAGTTAGCGTCACCGCCCGTGCCGCCAGGACTAGAGCCATTGCCATTCGAGCCAGCGCCCGCAAGGAACTGAGCCTGACCACCAACCGCGCTGCCACCGCCGTTGTTCGTACCAGCTTGACGTCCTTGAACGTATACGGGGCCACCGGCATAGGCGGGATATGTAGCGTTTCCTGCGCCGCCGATACCGCCAGCGATGCTTACCTGGGCACCCGAAGACCCAGCGCCAGCTGGCGTGAGGATTGACCCGCCATCGCCAGCAAACATGTAGATAGGACCAGCCGTGCCTGAACCCGCGCCTGCATCTATGCCGGGATTGCCACCGAATATTTGGATCGCGCTGCCATTGCCACCAGGTGCTAACGAAGAACCCGCGCCACCGATTGCGCCAAAGATATCTAAGTCGCCACCTTTTGTACCAGGTGAACTGCCGTTAGCTGCGGCTCCGACTCCCGGCTGAACATAAATAAGTCCACCATTGCCGCCGCCGAATCCGTTATTCGTACCGCCAGTACCGCCGACAAATCCTACGCCGCCACCCGCGCCGCCAAAGCCACCAACTGTCGCAGTACCCGCACCGCCTGCGCCACCAAACAATGACGCGCCGCCACCGTTTGTGCCGGGGGCAGCCAGCAAACCCGCAGCACCGCCGCCTGCGCTTACAAAGATGGACTCGCCTCCAACGCCTACAACCGTTGAGGGGTCTGCGAATAATTGATGGGCAACGGCTAGGTTGTTTTTGAATCGAATACCACTTACGACAGAGCCGACGAAGGTGATGTCATCGGCTATGGCGTCCCCGATGATTGTGTTTCCGAGGAGCCAGGTGTTCTTGCCGTTGCGACCGATGTTAACGGTTTCAGCTGTGGCCGCGCCGATGTTGATGTCCTTCGTAGCAACAGTATCGATAGATAGGTGGGCTCCTGCGACAGAGAGCTTTGCCTCTCCTGCTGTGAATCCAAGGGTCGTTTTAACGGTGTTGGTGTTGTCATCGTGAACAACGATACTGCCCGGCCCGACGTGAACTGTTTTCCAGCGTAGTGCCGTCGTACCAAGGTCGTTGTTGTTGTCGGTAAACGGAACGATGTCCGTCATGATCTTGCCGGTCAGTGCAATCTTGCCAGCTGTACGACCAACAAGAACACGTGCCGCGTAGACATTTCCAATTTCGATGTCTTTGGTAGTTCCTGCGCCCGTGGCGTACCCGGTGTCAATCGTGACGTAGCCGCTATCACCGCCACCGCCACCGTTGTCATCACCTGCGGAACCAGATGCAAAAGTTAGATTCCCGCCAGTACCTGCGGCTGCCGTTGCAGTGCCGCTACCGCCGTTGCCGCCGAAGATTGCCGAGGTGCCTCCGCTGGTACCAGGCGTTCCTCCGACGCCGGGCGCCCCGGCCGCGGCCCTTAGATACAGAGCATCGCCGTTGTACCCGGTACCGATAGAGGGGTCGACGCCGATGGTGTGGATATTTCCTGCGTTGGTGCTCTGGAAATACACCGAGTCGACGACACGCGACGTAAAGGTGACAAGATCCGTCGTCGCGTTACCAACCTGGACGTTTCCCCAGAACGTAGTCTGACCAACCACGATCATGTCGCCCTGGATCGCGGTGTTGTGACCGACGCGGCCGATGGCAACATAGGGAGCGTTCGAAAGGCCGATGCCGACGTACGGAGCCGTCCCAGTCGTAGTACCCGTGTCGATGAACACCCAGCCGCAGTCGCCCGTGCCCGAGCCATTGCCGCTTGTAATGTTGACGTTCCCGCCCCCCGCATTTCCAGTGCCGCCAGTTCCCGCGTTTCCGGCTTGCAGAAGAACGCCGCCGCCAACGGCAGGCGTCATGCTGCCGCTACCGTTGCCGCCGTTGCCTGCATTGCCGAACCAGTTCGACCCTTGCTTGGCAGTTCCGACGCCATCGGAGGCGCCGCCGTCGCCTGAGCGAGAACGAAAGGTGCCGCCGTAATTGAGAAGCGTGCCAAAGCCTGCGTAGAGAAGACAATCACCGCCCGAAGTTCCGGGTCCGCTCGGCGAGCCGCCGGCAACAATGACCGCACCACCGTCGTTGCCACCGAAACCGCCGTCGGCTCCGCCGTTGCCACCGTAGACCTGGGCACTGCCGCCAACTCCGGAGATTGCGGTTGCCGTTCCTGCGCCACCGGTTCCGCCAGTGAGCGTGGCCAAACCACCGGCCCGACCCACGCTCGAGCCCGAACCCGCTGCGCCGGCGCCACCGAGAACGTCCGCATTTCCGCCGACGCCACCGCCGCCACCGGCGTTTGTTCCGCCGACGCCACCGCGAAGACGCGAAACGCCGCCCGAGCTTCCAGTGGCAGTTGCAGTTCCGCTTCCACCGGGACCACCGTAGACAGCGATGGCTCCACCAACGCCGCCGCCAAGAGCGGCGCTTGCAGACCCGCCTAGGCCGCCGATGAGCGCAATGTCAGAACCGCTCGTGGCAGCGTGCACGGCATCGGCAGAGCCGCCAGTGGCACCCGCTACGGTAAAGCTTGCTGGATAACCGGGTCCGCCGCCATTGTTTGCACCGGGACCGCCGAGAAAGAACGATATGTTGCCTGCACTGCCTGCTGGTTGAGTTGCAGACCCGGCGCCGGCAGTTCCGGTTGACAGATAGAGAACGCCACTTACGGTTCCAGGATTTACTGAACTGGCAGCGCCTCCAACCCCGGAAATGATTTGGATGTCACCGCCTTGTGCGGGCGTGGTTGCGGCGTGTGTCGTGCCTGGCGTGCCTCCAGTGATGTTGATGCCGCCACCGTTGCCTGCACCAACTGTTGCAGTTCCGCTGGAACCAGTACCGCCTGTCAGACCAACAGAGCCTCCGCTTCCAAGTCCGCCGACGCCAGCAGTACCGCCAAAAACACCTACAACGCCACCATGACCACCGCGTGTGCCCGTCCCAATAGCACCGCCACTACCACCGGTAACGGCGGCATAGCCTGCAACGCCGCCAGGAACACCACCGGTTCCTGCTGCTCCCTGCGCGCCAAGTACAACCATAGCTTCGCCAGCTACGATTGGGTCTCCAGATGGCTTAACCTGGATAAAATGGGCGCTGTAACCACCGCCGTGCTCAAACAGCAAAGCAGGCTGACGTAGCGCTCCTTCGATACGCACCGCATTATGCGGACTATTGTCGTTCGGCGCTGGGCTTCCAAAGCCAAGCGTCGTTTGGTAGGTGTCAGCATCGTCACCGACGAGAACTATTCCATCAAGCCCGGTACCCACCCCTGCGGCGGCACGAACGTACACGTTGCCGCCGTTCGCGTTGCCGCTTGTTGCGGCTCCAGGGACAAGGCGAAGATGTCCGCCTGCTTGGTTCAGCACGGCCGTGTCGGCAACCTTTAGCTGAGCAACCGCGCCTGAGTACCCGATGGTCAGTTTGTCAGTGTCGGTTAGGTCGTTGTGAACAACGATACTCGCCGGACCCACGTGAGCCGAAGCCCACGGGAAAGCCGGCGAGCCGAGCTTGAAGAGGTCTGCCGTTGCCGGGATCAGGTCGCTAGCGATTCCGCTGTTGACCGTGAGTAGGTCCGAGCTCGCGTCACCGATGATCACGTTGCCGTTGAACTCGTGGTTCCCGGTCCACGCATTGCCCGCAGTGAACGCGGCCGCGGTGTTGATCGCGATGTCGTCTGCGTTGACGGTGATGCCGAAACCAGCGCCGACGTTGAACGTGCGGTCGGCAGTGAGATCTCCACCGCCCGTGAGTCCGGCGCCAGCCGTGAGAGTGCGGGTCGCAAGAACGTAGCCGCCGACGAGGGTATCGACGTAGGTCTTGTTGGTGACATCGGTGCCGACGAGCGGCGTACCATGACCCGTGATGATGAAGCCGCCGGCCGCGAGGTTGGTTCCAAGCGTCTTGTTGCTCAGCGTTTGGGCTGCAGCAATGAGCGCGATCGTGTCAGAAGTGACCGCGGGAAGAATGTGCTGCTGACCCACTGCAGGGCCGAGCTTTGCCACGACAATCGGAGAGGTGGCGTTCGTGAAGGTGTGTACCCCGGTCCAAGTCGGCGCAATCGTCTGGTCGAGCTGGTGGCGATGGTCCCATCTCGCCGCCGTGGCACCCGTACCGATGTCGTTGGTCGCCAGACTAGTGCTGACCGGAGTATTGCCTACGCCAGCGAGAACCGGGCTGTTGGCGAACTTGACGAAGGTGAGTGGGTCGGTGTCGATGATGTCCGAGCCCTTGTTCGTCGAGCAGACCCAGCCGGTGCCGTTGTAGTTCGTGCCTTGGTCGACGAAGAAGAACGCCCCTGAAGCGGTCTCCGGGCCGTTGAAGTCCAGCGGCCGCGTCCAGGCTCCGGACTGCATGAGCCAGAGGCCGTTTTCAGACAGGGTCGTCTGATTGGTCAATGCGATGCGGTCGTTCGACGAACCAGAGACGGAGTCGATGGTTTGGAGCCCCGTAAGGGCGACGTTCACATCCGACAGAAGGCGAACCTGCTCCTTTGGATGAAGACCCTGGACGATTGTGTCGACATAGAGTTTCGTCGTGGCATGACCCGCGAGAGTCGGAGCTCCAACAAGAACCGCGGTTGAAAATTCATGCGCGCCGGTCCAGGCGTTGCCACTCGTGAACGTGGCGCCGGTGTTTACGGCGACATCGTTTGCGTTGACGGTGATCCCGAAGCCTGCACCTACGTCGAACGTACGATCTGCGGCTAGAGTTCCGCCGCCGGTGAGACCTGCACCGGCCGTGAGTGTACGACTCAGCGGAGTGTAGGTCGTCGGGATCGCGTCAAAGGTTGTTTTGTCCGCAGCCGACATAAACCCAGCCACGGAAGTGGTTGCCGCGGCGTGTTGGGTTCCGCCGCCTCGAACACCATGCTGGGCATCGGTCGCAAGAACACCGACCTGGATATCATCTGCATTGACCGTGATCGACCCGTCAGCGTGAGCGACGACGTTGAACGTACGATCTGCGCTGAGGTCGCCGCCACCGGTCAGGCCTGCTCCTGCCGTGAGATTGCGCGTAGCCAAGCCATTCAGGATGACCTTGTCGGTTGCTGCGAAGAAACCATCGACACTGATGGTTGCAAGCGCATGCTGCGTACCGCCACCACGAACACCGTGCTGAGCGTCAGTGGCAAGAACCCCAACCTGAACATCATTCGCGTTGACGACGATGGAACCGTCCGCGTGCGCGACCACGTTGAAGGTTCGATCTGCGGCGAGCGTGCCGCCACCAGTGAGACCTGCGCCTGCCGTGAGATTGGTGACCTGAAGTGCATACGTCGACGAGATGGCGTCAAAGGTTGCCTTGTCGACGCCCGACATGAAGCCAGCGGCACCCGAGGCGATGACGAGCGAATGTTGAGAACCGCCTCCACGAGAACCGTGCTGGGCGTCGGTCGCTAGGATCCCGACTTGAATATCGTCCGCATTGACGATGATAGAGCCATCCACATTCGCGCCCACGGCGAGCGTGCGATCGGCGGAGAGGTCGCCACCTCCGACGAGGCCGCCACCAGAGATGACTTGGCGCGTGTTCGGAACCGAGCTCGAGATAAGGCTGTTGAGTGCGACTTTGTCGGTGGCTGCGAAGAATCCATTGACGAGCGTGGTGGCAACGGCATGTTGAGTACCCCCACCTCGAACACCGTGTTGCGCATCGGTGGCGAGGATGCCGACCTGAATGTCATCGGCGTTGACAACGATCGACCCGTCAACATTGGCGCCGACGGCGAAGGAGCGATCAGCACTTAGATCGCCTCCTCCGACGAGGCCATTGCCTGCGCTAATGCTTCTCGAGGCTGGAACCTCGCCTACGCTCGACCAGATTCCTTCGACGCTGGCGTAGAGTTTGTTGAGCGCTTGGTCCCAACCGAACTTGCCCGCTTGAGTGGAAGCTGCGGGGAACGCTGCAAAGTTGGCGTACTCCGTAATTCCGCCCGAGGCGAACTCCTCCCAGATGACCGGAGCCGTCGAGATGAGCTTGTAGATCTTGGAAGGGTCGGCCGCTGAGAGGCCGAGCATGCCGACGTAGTGAAGGGTTCCGTCGATTGCGTTGAGAGCCGCAAGCGTCGGGAGACGAACGGCTTCACGGACCGGAGGAAACGGTCCTGCTGGGACGAACGTATACCCTTTTGCTACCTCAGCCATTGCTCATGCCTCCACTACGGAATCGCCGTCAAAGTGAACGGCGAGAAGATCGTCGTCGGCGACTTGAACACGTTGTATCCGCCTGGAATGGTAACCCAAGCGTTGGTTACCGCAAAAGAAAGACCGAGGTTCGTCATCGGAAAGTCGTCGCCGGTTTGGTCCTTGAACTTGGACGGCGTGCCCCAGCCAACAGGAATCACGACGAACAAGAAGTCGGTCGCACCAGGCGTAAACGCATAGGTGTTCGACGTGAATCCTGTCTGCAGTCGGCCTCCGACAAGACCGTTCAGCGCCTTGGCCCAGGCGTCGTTGTAGGCGCCCGGGATCGGACCATAGCCAAAGAAAGCCCGCACGATGCCGACGTTGGCGCCCACGTTCGCGGTCTTGATCGGCGAGCCGCCGACCTTGGTGACCGTCACGGCCCAGTTGACACCGACGTTGATGGTGAGCGGAATCCCGCCGATGCCCGCGGTGTAGTTGCGGGACGGAAGGCCAGAGACTCCGCCGTTGTAGGCGAAGCCAAAGGAACTCGGTGTACCGACAAGCGTGATGGGCAACGAGCCCAGGCCGTCATTCACTGACGCGGCTTGCATGTTTGCGTTGGCACTGACCGAGAAGCTCGGCGTTGCGCCCGTGTTGCCGAGCTCGAGCGTGCCGGTGCCACCCGAGAACCCCGTGATCCCAAAGGCTGGGTCGATGTCGTCGAAGGTCAGTCGCTGAAAGGCTTTCGTGCCGCCGGGCTGAGTCTCTCGCAGGACTGCGCCGTCGAGGCCAGACAGAGGCGGTAGACTGGACGGAGGCGCAATCCAACTCGGAACCGAACCGTCGGTCGACAGAATCTTGCCAGCGTTTCCTCCCTGAGATGGGAGCTCGGCGGGATCATGCGGAACCCAACTCGGAACTGAGCCATCGGTGGTGAGCAACTTTCCGGCGTTGCCCGACTGCGTCGGCAGCTCGAGCGGCGTGTCTTCCCAGCTCGAGATGCTTCCATCGGTGCGAAGGTACTTGCCGGCGAAGCCTGTTTGGTCAGGAAGCGGCGGTGGCTCGAGCATCCAGAAAGCGGCGAAGCCGTTTGTGCTCAGGACGTAGCCGGATTTTCCGGTCTGGTCTGGCAAGACTATGTCGCCGGTGATGGGGACCCAGATGAAGTTCACACCATCAGAGACGAGCGACTCGCCCGAGTGACCAGTCGGATCGGGGATCGTCGGCTTGGGCGCTGCGCCTCGACGGTTGTAGCGAATCGTTCCGTCGGCACCGAACGGAGCCACGGTCACGTTGCCACGGGAGCGCCACTTAATGTCGGTCGCTGCGAGGCCCGTTACACGGAGGCGAATCGCTCGAGCGTCGACGTCAAAACCAACCGACCATGCCATATCGTCGGCGATGTGCGAGATGGTTGAAGTCGTTGAGATCTGCGTGACGACGTCGAGGTCACGACGAAAGACAGCGCAGATGTTCCAGCCGGCGCCTTGGGTTCCGTCTGACTTTCTTGCAACGACCCGAGCGTTGACAATGACCACGGAGTGGTCCGGTGGATAGTAAAGGCCCGCGGTATCCGTTGAGGCGTTGATGGTCTCGGTATAGCCCTCGAACGTGAAGATGGTGCCGCGGGAATCCCCGTCGAGTTCCTCGTTGATTTGTCCGATGATCTGGTCCTGGTCGGCAAGCTTTGCCTTCGTCTGCGCGGAGAGCGCATCGATCTCCTGGGAGAGCTTGGCGACGTCGGTGTTTGTTTCCTTCAGGCTCATCGACACTCCTGGGTATGACTCAAGTCGCCAGGAGACTGGCGGAGATCAAGCGGTACGTTACTCAGTGCGATTGCCGAATAGATCTTTCTTTTCCACGTTTGTTCTTGGCTTAACAGGTACCCCACCACTGAGTCCGTACGTGGTTGTCTTGTGCGAGGAGAACGGCGTACGTGCTGCCTTTGCAACATCGTCGCTGCGCTCGTCCATGGTTTCACCCACGGCCTTGCCCATCTGCTTGCCGTGCTCGACGGCTTTTTGGCCGAGACCTTTGGCGGCTGCCTGGAGATTGCCGATAGTGTCTTGGTTCGGCGCTACATGCGGCGTGACCTGCGAACCGCCGCCCGGAAGCTCAGTGCGAGTGGCCGGCCGTTGCTTGCCGCCTTTGAGTTGCACGTTGGTCTCGTGCTCGCGAGCCGCTGGCGGTTTCAGGCTCGTTCGCTTATTCCCCTCTGTTCCGAGATTGAGAATAGACCGAACGGCGTCCTGTGTTCGCTCGTTAGCGTCAATGTGTCCAGATAGCGTAGCTCCGGTCGCCCTCCTCATGACCGCATCCGTGAGCTTATTTGGGAGCAACGGATTTCTTCGGTTCTGCATGTTCAGCGACTGAAACTTGTGCTGCATTTCCTCTGAATTATCAACAAACTTCTGGCCCTGTTCTTTTACTAGCTTGTCGCCCCGGTTGAGGTCTGCCCGAATTTGTTCTGCGTCCAGTCCAGAAGCATCGACCGCAATTTTCTGCAGTTCATCGGCAAAGCCTCTCGCCATGATGCGACCTGCAGCGTCTTCTTCTTCGGCGGTCTTTTCGAGCTCGGTCGCTTGCTGCTCGAGCTGCTCCTTGATGGTGGGATCGACAGAGGCGAGCTTTTCGTAGACTTCGGTCAGGGTTTGCATGGTGGCTCCAGTTTACACTTCTACGGTGGGATTGGCATCAGGGTCGACAATGGCTCCGCCGCCTTGTTGCTGGCCGCTTTGGGCGAGCAAGGAACCAAGGAGCGTGAGACCAAGCATGGCGCCGAGCGCCGTGCCCACGATCGAGCCGACGCCGGTCTTGGCGACCGTGCCGACAAAGCCTGCTTGCTTTATATGTCCGAGCTCTTCGGAGAACCCGCGAAGAAAAGGTGACACAGCACTGGACTCCTTTTTGAGCCGACCAAGCGCGCCCGCGACCGTGTCTTCGATGTGACCAAGGCGCTCGGTGCGAAGCTTGCCTTTGTACCTACCCTCGGCGGCTCTTCCATTGAGCGCCATGTGTTCGGCGGCAAACTGCGGATCGACAGTCTCGCGCATTGCGCGCTCACGAAAGGCGCTTACCTCATCAACGCTCGGACTTCCCTTGGGACGACGCTTGCTGAGATACGCATTGCGCTGGATCTCGTCGACGGCATTGTGTTTCCTGCCAATAAGATCTCGCACCGCTTCGCTCGCGCTTTCGGTTTCTGCACTGAGAGTTTTCGAAAGATTCTGTTTATGCTCACCAATGCGACCCAGAAGCCGCTCAATGCGCGCCGCGTTGTTGGCGGACGGAACGCGCCTGACAGTGCGGTCGAGGACTTTTTTGACGAGGTCTGAGGATATAGCCTCTTTATTCATTGAAACACTGGATTCCTTTTCGAGAAGGTGTTTTGTTCCTAACGCGCCGCCACCTAGTACGGCAGCGGCCGCAACTGGAAATCCAACTCGCTTGGCGGTGTCCTTGCGGCTTTCGCTTTTGAGAAGATCCATCACGCGCTGTTCAGCTCCAATGAGCTCTTCTTTGTCGGCAACGCGACCCGCTAGGGCGCGTGACTGAGTCATCCGACCTGGCAGGTTAAGAGGGTTGTACTTCGTGGTAGCAAGCCGATCCGCCGGACCCGCCGCGTCGGATAGAATGTCTTCCATCCTCCTGTTGAGATGAGAGCTTTCGCTTCCAGTGACTCTCTCTTGAATTACGCCGAGATGATCTCTGATCGTTCCAAAGGGTTTCACCGGGCCGCGCTTACTCGCCGACGTGAGCAGACGATTTAGCTTCTCGCGTGAAACTCCAACGCCCTCGGCGAGGTGGTCTTTTTCAAAATCCAACAGTCCTTTTCCACCACGAAGAATTCTCGACTCCAGTGCTCCACTGTGAAGTGCCCTCCCGCCTTTCATGGCAGCAGGACCGAGAAGACCGGTCAACCCTCCAATTGCTGTCGCGGGAAGCGCTCCTGCTCCTTGCGACAATAGGGCTCCAAGTCCACCAGCGAGACCAGCGCCAGCGGTCTCTCCGGTAAGGAACTTCGAGATTGGATTCTTTGCCTGTTTTTTCATCTTAGCCTCCCGTGTATCCGCCCTCGGCGTTGATGAGGCCGCGGTTGCCTTTGCCTTGACCGCCGACGATACTGGCCTTGGCTGGAGGTGTCAGCAGAGGTTTTGCGGCTGGAGTTGAAGCGTTTTGCTCCTGCTTCTTTTGCAGGTCCTCCGTCGCCGTGTTGAAGGTTGGCGTCTTGCCGAAGAATATGCCGGCCTTTTGGCCGAAGGAGAGGTTCTTCGACGGGTCGTTGGCGAGCTTCAAGTACTCACTGGTGAAGCCTCGGGCGAACGGCGTGAGTGCAGAGCTTTCCTTCTTGAGCTTTGCGGCGTCGTGGCCACCGGTGCGGTTGTGCGGATGCATGTGCGTGGTGTCCTTGCGCATTGTGTCGTTGAGCGGTTCTTGTTCGACGCTGACGCCGGGGAGGTCGCCTTGGACTAGACCTGAGCCGTGGCCGTGAGCTTTCATCTTCGACGCGGCGTCGGCGGCTTCATTGAGACCGCCGACTCGCTTGCCGATGTGCTCGACGAGGCCTTTGCCTTCGCCGGCGAGGCCGGGGAGTTGCTTGCGCATCGAGGCGCTGAAGCGGCCGAGGCGTCTTGCCTTCTCGCCAGTCTCGAGGCCGCCCTTGGCGAGACTGCGGATCGCTTCGCCGATGCGGGCTTCGGAGACGGCGTGTTTTTGGTGGCCGTGGTGTTTCTTCTTGTGCTGCGGACCCGCGGTGCGCTTGACGAGGGACTTCACTGCGCCTGGGACGCCTTCTCCTGGATGACCATCGCTCACCGAGCTCGCGGCCGTGGAGCCACCGGATGCGCCACCGGTTGGCGACGCACCAACACCGCCCATGCCACCGCCGGCACCGTAGCTACAGTTGGCGTTGGCTTGCTTGACGAGTTTTTGCAAGGCGGCTTTCAGCATGGTGTTCTCCGTTGGTTTTCCAAGCAGCGGGATCGAGGTCTTGTCGCGATTGGCAAACATTACCTTATCGATGGTGAACTCTCCACTTAGGAGTGGAAGGTTCTTCACGCGCTCGCCGTGATTGAGATAGGCGAACGTGACGTGCGGGACGAAGGAGTGTGTGGCGGCGTCGTTGTAACCGATGGCCTTGGTTGCGGCCTTCAGCTTGACGTGGAGATCTTCGAGACCTGGCGCATCGAGGAGACCGACGAGGGCGGTGACCTTTTGCTTGTCCTTCGTCGCGCCGTCTAAGTAACCCCAACCCTGCACCTTCACTTTGATCGGAGGAGTGTCTGAACAGACAGTCCTCAGAGCTGAGAGAATTCTGCGAATCTCCTCGTCGGGAACGTCGTGCTCTGCCTTTGGTATGTAGAGCAGCGTGCAGTGGTCGATGTCTTGGTCGGTGGCCTTGTCGGCGGAGACAATTTGTTGCTGGATCTTCTTGAAGTGGTTCGACAACGTCTCCGGGAACGGGACGTAGGTGAAGAGTTGGACGGGGCTCGTCTCGATCGCGGCAAGCTTGGCGAGCCGTAGTCGATGAGCGAACCCTCGGGCAAGATGGTACTGCCACGCTCTTTCACCGCCGTAGATCACTTGGCGAGACTCGCGTTGCGTAGGACGTTCTCGACGTTTGCGGCGGCGGGCTTCAACCAACTTCCCTTCAGCGGGTTGTTGTCCCAGACGTAGCCGTTTGCGCCTTTGCCGATTTGCGCTGGGCGTTCGGACTTCGACTCAGGCGACTTGCTGGTCTCGGCGTCGAACTTGAACGGACTCAGTGATTGAGCGCCCTTGCGGATCTTGTCGAGGAAGCCCGATGCGATCTTGATTCCGCCTGGCTCGGCTTCCATTGCGTACGGCATTGCCGGCGGCTTCACGCCCATGCCCATTGGAGCGTCGGCGAGGTTGCCGGTTCGCAGGCCAGAGGTCGTGATGGTCGGTAGGCCACTTGGATTCGTGGCGTTGCCTGAGAGCGCCGCTTGACTCTGTGTTGCACCGGCCATTGCTTGGGCTGCGGGGTTCGACGGAGCCGACGAGAAGTAGGCCACCTTTTGCAGAACAGCGCCGGCTTTCTTGGCGATGCTCTCTTCCTTTTTGGTGTTCTCTGTTTGCTTCGGCTTCATCGCCGCTTTGTCTTGCTTGCTGTCGAACTGATGCGGCGTGTGCGTCACCGTCTTGGTCACCACCTTCATCGGACCTTTGTAGGTCGACGGCGTGAACGACGGGGCACTGTTGCCTTGCTGGATCTTCGACGCAGACTCTTGCTGCTTCATCTGCATCTCTTGCGCTTGCTGCTGCGACTGAGCTTGTTGCTGAGACTGCGCTTGCTGCTGCATCTGCGCTTCTTGCTGTTGTTGCTGCTCGGTTTTGGCGCCGAAGGTTTTGTCGAGCGGGGTGGGGCCGAAGCTGCCCATTGCTCGCTTGACCATCTCCACGAACGGAGAACCTGTCTTGGCAATACCCGGGCCCTTGTTCGGCGTCGGTTGGTTCATCGGTGGCGTGTGTGGTGCAGTGGCCTTCGGGGTCGAGGGTTGCTGTGGCGGGAGAACTTGCCTGGCCGTCGGCGGCGTAGGGCCGGTGATCTTGGCGGCCGGGGCCATCGGCGACTGGGTTGCGTCGAGCCGAACGGCTACCTTGCTGAGACACGTTCGTAGTTCGTCAAAGAACGCTTCAGCGACGGGCTTTGCCATAATGAACTCTCCGCGGTGACTGTACACAAAAGGAGGTCATACGTACGCTTTCGTACACACGGCCATGACCATACACAGGTGACGCATCTTTTTTATCGGCGACAACACTTGAACATCCTAGCTGAATCTTTTTGTGGCGTCACGGCCTTGAGATTTTGCGTTTGACCTTGCCGCCGGATCGAGAGCACAGTTCCTGACCGATGTCCTTTGAGCTCAAGAAGTGGTTGGACCAGAACGTTGTCCCCCTTCTTCAGAGCGAGTTGCAGATTCACTCGTTCATCTCAAAGCCTGGGCCCGACGGCATCAAGCCTGAGAAGGTGCTCGTGTGGTTGGTGGCCAAAGACGACTCGTCATGGCCTGCAATCGTAAAGCGGTTGCTGTCCTTTCCTGGCATCTACTTCGATTTTCTCCGTGACGCTGAGGTGGTCGAGCTCAACGGTGCCAAGGTCGCCATCTTCGGCGGCGACGGGACGCCGTTCATTGGTTCGAACTGCATGGCGATGACGCGCCTCTTTCACAAAACAGAGGACGGCATCGAGCTTTTGCTTGAGGTCGGTCGTCGGTATTCGCGGGCCGAAGCAGCTGCCGCGGCGGTGAAGCAGTTCTTCTCTCAATTTGAGGGCATAAGCCCAGTTGAGCTGTATTCACGGTATCGACCGCCCTTTGGGACGGCCTAACTTTTAGGGGTCTACATGCCTGTGCGTTTTGAGCTGAGCGACCGTCGCTCACCTATCAACTTGGACGATTCGTATCGACCATCAGACGTAGAGAGATTCTGGGCACTGGTTGAAAAGACTGAGACTTGTTGGCTGTGGAAAGGACGCTTTGATGAAGGCGGATACGGCCTCTTCTACGTCAACGGCAAATCCCAAAAGGCCCACCGCGTCGCCAACGCCATCGACAAGGGCCCGATCCCTCCCAACCTCAAAGTCCGCCACGTTTGTTCGAAACACCACTGCGTCAGACCCAACCACACCTTCCGAGACACCAAGTCAGCTCCCCGTGGCCATGGGCCCAACGAAAAGACAGTCGACATCGTCCGGTGGCACGTAGAAGAGAGTTTGAAGCGTGGCCACAGCCACCACCGATCTTGTGCAAAAGCAGCGGCCCTTTGTGGCCTGACCCATGAGCGCGTTCGAAGCCTGACCCGGCACCTCAAAGCCAAGTTATCCACAGTCTAACCACAGGTGTGATTTGTTCATACGCTGCCAAATTCCGTTTTCGGAGGTCAGGACGTCTTTTTCTCAAAAGTCGGCGTTGACCCTGTTTGACGCGGTGCAGTAGACCGGCATCGGAACTGTAGTCCGCCGTAATGAAGTGTAGTCAACTGTAATCATCTCAAAAGAAAGTGTAAGGAGAACAACACCCACTCTAGGAATAATGCACAGTTATAAAAAGAGAGATCGTTCATTCCCCGAGTACTTTGACCTGACGATGACTTATTGAGTTGAGGTTGAAAAGTCATCGACGGGTCTAAACTCTTTGGGAATGAACGGTTCTTCTGTTTTGGGTTTTTGCAATTTATGCACTTAGCTTGCTTTTAGGGGTTGGGTTTGTAGGGGTTTTTAGATTTTGCGCACAGTGCTCAGAAGCTCTCCGTGAGGCACTGACTTTGGACGGGTACAAGGCTGGTAGCCACCAGCTTTCTTCTTCACCGCGCAGCGGAGGGTTGATAGATGAATCTGTTTGAACAGTTTTCCTACGTAGACGCTCAATTCGAGCACCGCATCACCAAAAGACACTCCCAGTGGAAGCGCCTCCTGGCCAGGGACGTGGTGAAATTGATCGTAGAGCCTGCGCAGCGGGCCAATTGCTTCGTTACGGTGCAGCGCTTCAAGGATTCCATCTCCAACAGGGAACCGAGGCCCAAGGACGCAGACGCCGAGCTCGAGCCCGACCTCTTTGCGGACCACCAGCTCCACTACTGCGGCCCCTACTTCGACTTCGACGCCCGGCCGGACAAGCTGGGCATCTCAGAGGAGGAGTGCCTCTCGCTCGCGAGGGCCGATGCGGTTTTGGTGGCGAAATATTTTCAGGAGAGGTTCGGCTTTCCCGACCCGATGATCCAAGCCTGGTTCTCAGGCAAAAAGGGCTTCCACGTCACGGTGCGCCCCGAGATGTTCGGCATCCAACCGCACCGTAACCTCACGTACATCCTCCAAAAGATCGCCCTCGACCTCGTCAACCACCTGGACTTAAAGACCCTCGACAAGAGCGTCTACTCCATTCCAAGGATGTGGAGAATTCCCAATACCATTCATCACTCTACGGGCCGATTCAAGATCGAGCTGAGCCTGCACGAGCTCTACACCGAGCCCGTTCTCAAGCTCAAGGAGATGAGCCGCAATCCTCGGGTGGGCACGAGCGAGGACTACGTGGTGACCGGCGTTCCGGCTTCTCACATCTGGTCGCTCGATGAGTACAAGGACATCGGCGTCGAAAAGGATGCCCAGGCTTGGTTCCAGGAGTACGTCGAGCAGTACGAGGCGGCCAAGGAAGTGAAGAACATGCGGCCGCGCAAAAAGATCGAGCGGCCCGAAGGTCAGACGAGCTACCCGGTCTGCGTCAAGGACATCCTCGACAACGGACCCAAGCCGGGATCAAGAGGGCGCAATCGAGTTCTCTTGCCGCTCGTGTCGTTCCTGAAAGACGCTGGTGTTGAAAAGCCCGACGCCGAAGAGACCATCATGGGTTGGACCGACCAGCACTTCGGTGGCGATTCGAAGCAGCTCAAAGAGCGAAGGGCCAACGGTTTGTCGGTCATTGAGTCGGTCTATCGCTCTCCTCAGTACGCGTTTTCCTGTGCCACGATGCTGTCGAATAAGGGCACGGGTCCTGAGGGAATGATCGCGTGTCAGGGTGATGAATGTCCCTGGGTCAAGAACAAGCACGACCAGATGCCGGCCCAGGTGCCAACGCTTCACTTGGCCGAGGCCACCAGCGCCGCGTACATCGGCACCAAGGTTCAGGTGGCCGTGCACGTCTCGGGGATTGGAAAGAGTCCATTCGGTTTTCCGTCGAAGGTGCAGCTCACGTGCTTTGGCAAAGAAGACGAAAATGGCAACAAGGAGTACTGCACCAACTGTCCTACCGCGAAGGCTCAGGGTGTAAAGCCCGAAGCCACGTTCTCGGCCTGTGAACGAGAGACCCTGGCGCTCATCGGCGTCAACGACTCTCGAAAGAAGTCCACTGTCCGCGGCGAGCTCGGGATTCCGCGCCTGTGCTACGCCAACAAAATCGAAGAGCTTGCAAAGGGCAACATCGAGCAAGTGCAGTTCATCCCGATGGTCGACTACACCCAGGCCTACGCCAACGAAGAAGCTGGCAGGCTCGGGGCAAGGCACGTGGTGCGAACGGGATACTTCGTCGGCCACGGCATTCAGGCCAACAAGAAGTACGTCGTTGAAGCGTATCCCTTTGAGCACCCGGAGGATCAGTCAGTGGTTTTTCTATTCGACAAAGCGGAGGCCGCACAGACCGACATTGACCAGTTCAAGATGACGCCTGATCTGTACCGACAGTTGCTGGTCTTTCAGCAAGGGGCGGGACAGTCCGTAGAAGACAAAATGAAGGAGATCCATCAGGACCTAGAAATCAACGTCCACCGCATCCGCGGCAGAAGCGACATGGCCTACGCCTACGACCTCATGTACCACTCGGTCATCGGCTTTCGCTTCCAGGGCAACGACATCAACAAGGGCTGGTTCGAGCTGCTCGTCGTGGGAGATTCAGGAACCGGCAAGACCACGATGGTTGAACGCGTCATGCAGCACTACGGTGTCGGGGAATATCTCGCGGGAGAGGAAGCAAGGCGCACGGGCCTGGTCTATTCCTCTCAGCAGATTGGAGGCAACTGGGTCGTCATCTGGGGAAAGATCCCTCAGAACGATCGGCGCCTGCTCATCATCGACGAATTCGCTGCTATCCCGGGTGAAGAAGTCGGCAAGTTGACGCAACTCCGTTCAGAGGGCAAAGCCCGAGGTCAAGGCGTTGCAGCCAACTATGAAACGTGGGCACGAACACGGCTCATCTTTTTGACCAACCCGCGAGGTGGAAGGCCGATGGCTGACCACAACAACGGAGTCGATGCCGTGGCGGCGATCTTCGATGAGCACCAAGACCTTCGCCGAACCGATCTTGCCATTGCCGCTCGAACCGACGACGTGCCGCTCAACGTGCTCAACATGCGGTACGACGCCATCAAGCTCGAGCATCGCTACACCTCCGATGTGTGCCGCAACATGGTCATGTGGGCCTGGTCAAGGGACCCACAGCACATTGAGTTCACCCCGGGAACCGAAGACCGCATCCTTCATCAAGCTGAAGTCATCGGCGCCAAGTACGCCTGTGACGTGTACCTCGCCGACCGATCGGACATGCGCATCAAGATCGCCCGCATCGCCTGTGCAGTAGCTGCGAGACTGTTCTCCACAGACTCCGAGGCGAAGAAACTCTTTGTAAAGCCCGAGCACGTGGACTTTGCGTGCAAGGTGCTGAACGACGCCTACACCAAGCGTTCGATGGGGTTTGACATCTACGCATCCGAATACCAGGACGTCAATCACCTGTCCGACGAAAAGACCAAGATCCTCGACGAAGGTTTCTCGGTGTTCGATGGTCTCGACAACCTCGTCGCTCGGCTTCTCAAGATCAACTACTTCTCCAAGGCTGAATTGGGTGAACAGACCAGCTACAACAAGGAGGCACTCGACAACCTCTGGGCGTTCTTCACCCAAAACCAGTTAGTGGAACGAGTCACGAGAGGCTACAAGAAGTCCGCTGCGTTCACGGATTATCTGAAGCGGCTGAGAGAGCAGCGAGCACGAGGGGAGAAGTTCGAGTCAAGGTCTACTGGTCAATCCAGTAGGCCTGGCTCCTCGAACGGTAATGGTCACACCAACGGCAACGGAAGCAAACCCCACCGCCATCCCTACGCTCCACCGCCTCCAAGGGATATGTCCGATCGCGACGACGAGCCACCTTTGCCACCTGAACCAGAACGAGTGAGGCCCAGAACGGCTGACTTTGTCTTCGACCCTGAAGAGGAAGAACGCTGGACGAATAAGGGCCGCACGCCGGGTGAAGACGACAACTAAAGGAGCAGCCATGATTCACGTAGTTGGATGGCAGCATCCTTCGGGACAAGTCTTCGTCGCGGTCAAGGTCCCGTACAACGAGAAGTTCATCTTCGACCTGAAGAAGATCCCGAGCTACCGGCGCATGTGGGCCTCGGACATCAAGACGTGGTTGGTCACGGTGTCCGATCGCCCGAAGGTAGAGCGGCTTCTCGGGAAGCACTTCACGCTACGCCACGAGAACGACTGGCACTACGAGATCTGTCCCGACTGCGGCAGGGACAAGCACTGCAGGGTATGGGACACG
>Ga0315288_10003315_pt1 | contig 20573 bp, 23 predicted proteins | sample YL17G11_20_MG_FD_203454 | JGI IMG/M metagenome (GOLD analysis project Ga0315288, IMG submission 203454) | Sediment microbial communities from Yellowstone Lake, YNP, Wyoming, USA - YL17G11_20 | ecosystem: Environmental > Aquatic > Freshwater > Lake > Sediment | place: USA: Wyoming | collected...
CAGCGGCAGCAACGGTTCCACGAACGCCTCCAACCGACTCCGTACCTCGCGCAAAGCCTCTGTGTCCATGCCTTCATTCTGACAGGACCCGCACGCAAATGCAATGCATCTAACGGAGTAGTGCTAGGCTGAAAGGCGGGGTTTCGGAGAGGGCGGTGACGGAAGATGATCCTGGTATTTGACCCGCATCGGACAACTCCTCCTAGTGGGGAAGAACCTGGGCCGGGGTCAGCTGGAGGCCGAGCCTGGAGGATTCCGCAAAGTCCCAGGCAACTGAGTTACGCCGGGAAAGGGGCGAGCCCTAGGTGGACAGTCCTGGGCAGGGGACCGTTGGACAATGCATCTACTGCGGCTCCCGCAGAGAGCTCGCCGATGAGCACATTGTCCCATTCGGGCTGGGCGGGAGGTGGACGCTCAAGAAGGCGAGCTGCCCCTCATGCTCCAGAACTACAGCTGGCTTCGAGCGGGAGGTCCAAAGGGGCATGTTCGGGGAATTGCGGGCCGCCCTCAAGACACCCACTCGGCGTAGGGCAGAGCGCCCGACCAAGTCAATCCTGGGACTGGAGCGAGCCGGCAGCATTGAGTTCGTCGAGGTCCCAATCGAGCAGGCTGTCCAACTGCTTGTTCTTCCGGTGTACCCTCCACCCGGCTTCTTCAGGCAGGGTCAGACTGATGAGGACCTATCGGCCACCGGGGTGGAGATAACACCCCTCAGAGTTGGCCCGGCCAAGGAGCTGGCGCTGGCCCGAGGAGCTGAAGCCCTTCATAGGGCTTTCACCTTCAAGCCAAGGGCGTTTGGGCTCCTACTGGCCAAGATAGCTCATTGCGCAGCCGTTGACGTTTGCGGCCTGGAGGGCTTCAGCGAGCTGTACCTCCCGGGACCGATCCTGCGGCAGGCCCAAGGCCTTGGGTATTGGCTCGGAACCGGCAAGGTGAATCTTCCCCCAAGGGAAGACGACTACGATGTGCGTGTGATGGCTGATGAACGAGGGCTGGTGGTCGCTCTGATTGATCTCTTTGCTCGTATCGGCGGCACGACGTACGTGGCGGTTGTTGGCCGTCTTGGTACGCCAGAGCCATAGCCCACGCGATGCCGACTGCCCGCTACGGCTGCCAGGAACCAGGCGACCCTGGTGCTTGCGGACCAGTCTGGGAGAGGGCCGCTACCGACTGCGCTCAGCGCAACACTGCGTTGGGCAGTGGGGAGATGAGACAGATGAACTTCGCCGAGGTATGGAGCCGGATTGAGAGCCACGCTGGCGAGGAGTTCACACAGATTCGCGGAGGAACGTTTCGCTACAGCATTGTCGGCAGCAGCCTCCGGCCAGACAGAACGAATCGTCGCCTACCCAAAGCTCAGTTCGAAGAGCACTGCGCCTAGTCCCCTTTCCCAACACGACTGTGGTACATCACTTGCAAGGTCCGTCATATATCTACGCCATACTCATGGACCCAAGGATCCGCCGGGGCGATTGGTGATGCGTCCGCAAGAGCGGCGAGAGGATCAAGAGCGTGGCCACCTGGCCACGAGGCTCCTGGTAGTAGGCAGTTGTACTAGCCTAAAGCGGGACGACGGGTGTCCGCATCCCTTGTCCCTCAATGACTTCCGAGACGCCGACCGGCTCCGCGAACGCGAGGCGGCCTTGGCCGCGTGGCGGCGGCCGGCCGGGGAGATGTACACCGGCCGCCAGCACACCCAGGCCGTTGCCGGCATCGAGACCCTGCGACGGCGGTTCGGCCACGAGTTCGCGGAGCTGGCCATCGTCTCGGCCGGCTACGGCCTGCTGCGCGAAGACGCGCCCATCGTCCCCTACGACGTCACTTTCACCACCATGTCGCGCGGCGACGCCCGGGCGTGGGCCCGGCACCTCGGCGTGGCCGCCGCCGTGCGAGAAGCTTGCGCCGGCCACCCCCTGGTCGTCTTCCTCCTGGGGAGTCGCTACCTTGACGCCGTTGAGCCACCCCTGGCCGCGGGCGGGACCCAGCGGTTTGTCTTCCTGGCGCGACCGGCCGAAACGACTCGGCTCGCGGGGCCAGGTGTCACCATAGTCCCGGCGGGCGCGCGGGAGACAACAGCCTGGGGTGCGGGGCTTGTCGCCCTCAAAGGCAAGATGTTCAGGCTGTTCGCCCTCGGTCTCGCGCGCTCAGGCGGGGCGCTCTTGGAGGATGTTCTCCGAGATGACACACCGGCCGGCTTCGTCCGGGCCATGCGGCTCGGACTGGAGGTGTCTCCGCAATGACCAGCCCCCTCGGAGCCGATCGGCGGCGGGACCTCGACCGCTTCCATGAGCTTCTGGACCGCCTCTCGGCCAGGCTTGGCGGGCCACGTCGTCTTGGGCGATGCCGCGGGACCGATGGATGGCCCGAGCGCGGTGTCTACTTCTTCTTCGAGGAGGGTGATTTGCGTGAGGGCGGTCTGCCCCGGGTCGTCCGTGTAGGAACCCACGCTGTCTCCCAGGGCTCGCGAACGTCCCTCTGGCAGCGCCTGGCCGATCACCGCGGGACTCTGGCGGGGACGCGCCCCGGCGGAGGGAACCATACTACCCGCCCGAGGTGCGCCAGGCCTGGAATGCCCGAGAGGCCGATCCAGAACTCAAGGACACGGAGCATGACCTCGAGCGAGCGGTAAGCGACTACATCGGCCGCATGCCCTTCCTGTGGCTGGCCGTGCCGGACGCGCCCGGAAGAGACAGCCACCGGGCCTACATCGAGGCCAACGCGATTGGGCTGCTGAGCAACTTCGGGCGCGCCCCAGTCGATTCCCCTTCACCCAGTTGGCTGGGCCGGTGGGCCGACGCCCCCAAGGTGCGGGAGTCGGGTCTCTGGAACGTCAACCACGTGGACGGGAGCTACACCCCCGGTTTCCTTGATGTCTTCGAGAGCTACGTCGATGGGCGCAGTTCCGCGCACCACTCGGGACATCATCGGCGCCCCGTGCAGGGCGCTAGTGTGTGCGTCACCCCCCCCCGACTCTCGGTGATCTCCTCGGGTAGCAGGGCGAAGCGCTTGATCTGCTCATAGGAGTCGAACCCCTCGTTCACCCGGTCGACGACACCCTGGTAGAGCCCGCGGACGGCCTCCAGCCTGACGGCCTCCCCGGGCCCGGTGGGGGGTAGCCCCTCCCTCTGGAGGAAGGCCGCCACCTCGGCGAAGTTCGGGACGATGAGGGCGGTCACGTAGGGACGCCCCTCGGCGATGACCACGGCCTGCTCGACGGTCCGGTCGAGCTTGAGCAGGGTCTCTATCTTCTGGGGGGAGATGTTCTTGCCGCCCGAGGTCGAGAGGATGTCCTTCTTGCGGTCGGTCATCACCAGGTAGCCGTCCTCGTCGAGGTAGCCGAGGTCCCCGGTGTGGAGCCACCCGCCGGCCAGAGCCGCCGTCGTCTGCGATCTTGATCTCGGTCCCTGGGACGGGGTGGCCAAGGGCGCCGGGCTTGAAGTCCTCGAAGGTGCTCGTCGAGACGGTGCAGGCGGCCTCGGTGAGGCCGAAGCCGCGGCTGATGAGGATGCCGATGACGCGGAAGAAGACGTCGATCGTCTCCTGGAGATGGGCCCCCGCCGGAGGCGAAGATGGGCATCCTCCCGCCGAAGACGGCCCGGCCCCGGTCTGGTGGGCCTTGGCCCCCCCGGACGACGATGCCCCGGTCGTCGCTGGAGAGCCAGGCCTTGTACCGCTCAAGGTAGCCGGTGCCGTGGGCGGCGTCGACGCCCTTGGTGTCCGCGTCGCGGGTCATGGCGTAGCTCTCGGCGGTTCACAGCGGGACGGTTGATGGGGTGGCCGACGATGTCGGCCATAGGCTTGCCGAGGATGAAGGCCTTGCGCTTGGGCAGGGTACCGCCTCAGTCGCCGGAAGGGCCACCACTTCGACGTAGGAGTCCGCCCCGCCGTCATCCTTGGTCGCCCTGAGGAGGGCGAGATGGCGCCCGTCGGGCGAGAGCTCGTAGCTGCTGAAAGCTGGGCCCTCGGAAGCCCGCACCACCGTTGACCAAGCCTTGGTGCTCGTCGCGATGCGACCGCGTGCGCTCGGCCGGGGGCTGCCGGACCTAGCTTGAGGCCACCCGGGCAGGAATTCTCTACCGGCGATGGAAGGAATCCTCCGGGCGTTAGCGAACACCTGTTCGATAGGCATCTGCATGCAGTGTCGAAGAACTGGGAGGCGCCAGTGATGGGCGAGGTCAAGGATTTGGTCAGGCGCTGGGAAAAGAGCCGCAAAGCGACAAGGACCATCGCCGCCGCGATCCCGGCCGGGAAGGAGGACTTCCGCCCGGCCCCGGAGACCGTGACGCTCGGGCAACAAGTCCTCCACGTCGCGTCGGGCGAGAAGATGGTCCGCGACGCCCTGACCGTCACTCGCGGGAAGTGGGAGTGGAACACCGGGATCGACCTCGAACACTACTCCAAGACCACGGACATCCTCGCCGTCCTCGACCGGGAGACGGAGGCCACACGCGGCTACCTGACCGGGCTGGCCGACACGGACCTAGCAACCCTCATCAAGTGGCCCTGGGGCGAGTCCACCTTGGGCGACCTGTGGTACGATGGGATCTTCCACGAGATACACCACCGGGGCTGCCTGGTCACCGGGCTCCGAGTGGCCGGGGTGACCGCGCCGAAGATCTGGTAAGCGGTGGCGACCCCGGTGCCCCGGGGAGGAATCGGCGTCAACCGCTACAAGAACCGCGGCTAGGCCGCGCCCAGGACGGAGCGCCGTGCATTCCGCCCTGGGTCTTTCCCCTCTGCAGTCCGCGAAGACCCTAGCGGCGAACTCAACCGGATCCTGCGGCGCGCCGCGCGGACGGCCCAGATCATCGGGGAAACCGTGGGTCTGGAGCCGGTGCTTCTGACCGCTCTTCGCGAGGTCGATCTCGGTGAGCTGACGGGGCTGATCGTTTTGGCGTGTGGAACCTGACCCTCCTCAACGATACCTGCCATCTACGCTAGGGCTTCCAGCGGCGGGGCCTACTGCACCGGCGGGCCGACGATGAGAAGCATAACTACGGTGGCGACGGCGGCCAGAACGGGGAGACCGGCCGTGATCCACAGGGCCAGTTTCCTGGGCCGCGGACCGCCGAACCAGTAGAGGATGCCGGCGACGATCAGGAAGATCCCGATGCCAATGCCGAACGGCATGCCCCAGAACCGGAACAGGGCGGCCAGGCCGAGGGCCGCGTAGGCCACTCCGGACCTCGGGACGGCGACAGCCAGCGGCCCCAGGCCCGCGACGACCACCGCCGACAGGGGCGGCCGATTGGTACGGAGCACACGATGCAGAGAGCGGGGGCAGGGCGCCTTCCCCGGGATGGCTAGCATCGCGCCCTGGGCGACCAGGCCACTGTCATGGATATCCACGCCGCCCCCAGGAACGGCCGGAGGAGGCACGCGCGCCAGCAACCCCGTGGCCTCGCGCTTGGGCCCCGAAGCCGGGAGTCCTCCGGAGAGGGGATAGGGGAGGGGGTAGGGGCGGTCCGGGAGCAGCGAGGGCCTGGAACAATAGCGCCGCCAGTTGCGCAGGAGAGACCGACCCATACCGAATTGCCTGACATCTTGAGTCTAAAGCCAATCCCGACGGGCCTGCGGCTTGGGCGCGCACCGTAGCGCTCAATAGGATAGGGCAGGCCCCTCCCACCTACGGGGGGGGGGCTGGGTACGGGAAGGAGGAGTCATGATGGGCGACCCAACGTCATCCAAGACGGTCACGAGGGCGAAGACCGGATCGAACACTACCTCGGTTCTCGGCTGGAGGCTCGTCCAATAGTCACACCTATCGGAAGGAATAGCCATTGGTACCTCACATCACTTCCGCAGCGCCAAGTCAACGGCCTAGGGTTCGCTACAACTGGGGAAGGTGCCGCTCAATGCCAACTACCGGGGTCTTCGTGATCAAGGACGACAAGAAGCTTGTGCAGATGTCAGAGCAGCGGTACGGGAGGGTCTCCTTCAGAGCCTCCTGGCCGACTACCCGGACCTGCTTGCCGGATGGCAGATTGATGACGCGAACCCAAGGCGGTGGCTCTTCGTCTCCCGCGAGGTCGCGGTGCCCAGCGAGGAGGATAGCCCCGAGGCACTTGGGCTGCGCGCGGGACTGATCCTCAGCGTGTCTTGGACGACTTCCTCGGTCCCGATCTAGACCCCGAGGCCTTTTGGGCGACGGCGGGCACGAAAGCTGCACGCGGGCAAGATCCGCTTAGTTTTCGTGGCCGACGACATCCTCCGAGAACTCCAGCGCATCGTGGAGTTCCTGAACCAACAGATGGACCCGGCCGAGGTCCTCGGTGTGGAGATCAAGCAATACACAGCCAAGGGTGAGGGCCTCAGGACCCTCGTTCCCAGAGTCGTGGGCCACTTGGCGCAGCCGAGGCGCACTAGCGGACGGCAGTGGGATGAGAGTTCGTTCTTCGAGGACCTTGCTCGCCGCAGCAGAGGAGAACCGAGAGAAGGCAGACTGGATTTGGTGGGGCAAAGGAGACAGGAGCGGCTCTTTCATCCCCATGTTCGGTCCGCGCGGGTCGGCCCAGACCCTTGTCGCCGTATGGACCTACGGGTCCGTGGAAGTGCAGTTCCAATGGATGACGCGGCCACCCTTCTCGGACGTCTCCGAACGTAGGGCCTTGCGTGAACTCCTGAACGAGGTTCCCGGTGTCGCCATCCCGGAGTCGGCCCTCGACAAGAGGCCGGCCTTCCCTCTCTCGACCCTGGCGGACAAGGCGTCGCTGGCCAGGTTTCTCGGAGCCCTGGACTGGGCAGCCGCCAAGGCGCGAGCCGCTGGGCAGACCGCACCGTAAAGGGGAGCAGTTGTACTCTGCTGCCCAGCGAGGGCAGGTGCACGACGCCGCGGCGATGGTAAACCAGTCGTCGCCCATCTACTCCATCAACATGGACAGAGACACAACGTACAAGGGCTACTTCTACGACACAGGGTACTGGACTCCCAGCGCGTCGTTCGTCTGTAGTGTCGGAACCTGGGCGCTGAGTCTCGGGGAGAGCTGGCCCGCGGACCTAACGCCGGGTCTCGATGAGTCCGTGGCGAAGAAGCTTGACCTCGACCTGGTCAGCGATAGGTCATGCCCGACGGGACCAGGATTTGGGTCGAGCTCGCCGCCTTGGCAGACTCTGATGAGGCTGCTGCCGTGTGCGAGACCGAGGCGGCCACCACAGAACTGGCAGCCCAACCGGGGACTTTCAGCGGAAATCCGCTCGGGGATAGCTCATGGACCTGGTGCTCGCCGACCGGCTCCCAGCGGTTTCTCGTGCGGAGCGGGCGATATGTGGTCTCCCTGCGTGCCCTGGGTGCCGATCAGACCGGCGATAACGGGGACCTCCTCGAAACCCTCGCCCGGACCGGCCTGAAGCACATTCTAAAGGGGGAGTAAGCTGGCCCTCAGGGAACAGTAGACTGAGTTCGATGTGTCGGGCCGGCCAGGGTGGCACCGTGGTCGGCCCGCCGCACTCGGCGAACGGAGGTGCAGCGGACGTGTCAACGCGAACCGGACATGGGAGGCCCTGGATGCTGGTCTTCTTCGGCGGCGCTGTATGTGTGCTGGCCGCGGCTGTCTGCGCTTGGGTGTTCTTGGCGCCACGGCTCGGCAGCGCGTCCCGTTTGGGGGCAGTGGCTCTCCGTCCAGAGCAGATGGAGGGGTTCGTGCTGAGCAGCGAAGGAGCCACCGCCTGGGAGGCCGGGGCGATCCAGAACCCCACGTCCGTGCGCGCGGTCTTCCAGGAGTGGGAGCACACGGCGTCGGGCGCCACCTTCAGGGTCACGTGGGCGGTTTTCCGTTCCCCGGAGGATGCGCAGGCGGCCGGCCTGACGGGAGGCTCGTGGACTCAGGCTCGCCTGCAACCGGGGACATACAGCGGCGAGGCGCTCGGAGACGCAAGCTGGCATTTCGAGGAGGCCCCGATTGGGGGCGGGGGCTGGGTGTCCTTCAGCAGCGGGCGGTTCGCAGGCTCCGTGAACTCCTACCCGAACGCTAGCGAGTTCCACGGGGCCCTTGTCGAGGAGGTGGCACGGAGACTTCTGCGCAACATGACAGGGCCGGGCGGGGGTGGGTGAGCGTGCTGTTCGACCCGGACCGATCGCTGTAGCGTCTCTGATTCTTTGGCCGGAAGGTGATGCGTCTTTCTCAGAATCCTTGGCCTTCCGGCGCTACCCTCGGAGTGCGCTCCAGGGAGGCGACTCCGATCCATCCTTGAGCATGGACTCGACCGGGTCCCCCTCGAGCCGCAGCCCGAGACACCCCCCCGCCACGCACCCGAACGTGATTCCATGAGGCGCTGGACCGGGGTCATCATCTGCGGCATTGCGTGGGCAGTTGCGGGCCTTGTCCTCATAACGGCGGTTGGTTGGCCGCTTACGCTGCAGTCCCTAGCTGGTTCACCCATCCATTCCGAGTTAATCAACGTCCTGCGAGCCGATCATTGGCTGGGCTTAGGCAAGCTGCTCTTTCCCCCCGTCGCGTTAGGCACCGACCTTCTGTTGTGGACGGTCGGCACCGTGGCGTGGCTCATGAGTCCCGAGGGCTGGCCCGGCTCCGCTCTGGGGCGTGTACTGTCCCCTTACCCCACCCTAGTCTAGGAGCTGTGGCGGTTATCCTGGCGAGCGTGGTCGGCGGCGTTCTCCTCTCCCTGGCCTCCCAGGCAGCCCAGGTGACTTGAGCATGTTGAGATAGGCCGACGCCGAATGAAGAAAGCATGACCGAAGGCCTTGTTGACAGTGGCAGCTTCGCTTCTGCTCGCGAATTTGCCTCAGCCCGGCAGGCGGGGTCTAGAGAGGCTGACCAAGAGCGAGGCGACAATCGACCATGCTGGCGGGGGAGACCGTCGGGGCCTCCCCCGCTCTGTTCTAGGCATCCAAGTCCACGTTGACAGCCCCCTACGCCACCTTCGGCCTCGGCAGCAGCCCCGCTTTCTCCACAATCTCGGGCACGATGCTCTCCCAGGCAATCGGCATCACGTGAACCCCTGTAGCCACCGGCTCCACCCCGCGAATCCGGCACCGATGACTACCAGGTCGGAGGTGCCAAGATTGGTGCGGGGTGAGGAAAGGTTGGACATCAGAGACATGTGCCAGGCTGGCATGAGCGTGGGCGAGATCCACCGGAGGACCGGGCGAGATCCCAAGACGATCCGGCGGATGCGGGACCGGGCCGAACCCGTCAGGGAAAGCGTAGCAGAGCCCGCACGGCCGAGCAAGCTCAACCCCTTCAAGGCCTACGTCCTCGAGCGGATAAAACAGGGGGTGCTGAACGCCGTGCGGATCCGCCGGGAGATCGTCCCGAAGGGCTACGACGGGGGGCTCACGATCTTGAGGGAGTTCATGATCCCGCACCGGCCGGTCTGCACGGCCAAGGTCAGCCCTCGGTTCGAGACCGAGCCCGAGCAGCAGGCCCAGGGCGACGTGGGCCACTTCACCTACCGCGACCCGGAAGGGCGGCTCAGGAAGACCTACTGGCTGGCCGCGGTCCTGGGCTACTCCCGGATGCTCTACGCTCTGTCCGCCGCCGGGGTTCCAGGAACTCGGGGAAGAAGCTTCCCTCCCGCAGCTTGGGAATCCTGAGGTCGATGCGCCCGACCCGGGTGTCCCACGGCCGGTCCCGATACCCGTTCCGGTGGGTCTGGCGTTGCACCGACCTCGGACGAGGCTACCTGTGACGGTTGCGGCGTCTGCGTCCCGGTCTGCTACTTCGGGGCCAGGAGTAAGGAAGGCGCCCTCGTCGACTCCGCCCGCTGCGCCGGCTGCGGTCTCTGCGTCGAGGTCTGCCCGGCGGGGGCGACAACCATGGGAGAAGCGCGAGGCGGACGGGACGCCAGGCCGCGTCGTAGGGGGGCATGTCTGAAGCTACCTTCCGGCTCGGACCGCTTCGCGCAGGATAACCTCTCAAGGTCCTGCCGCACCGACAAACCGTCCGAGAGGTTGTGCCGTCCGGCTAGTCGTGCTAGACTCGGAGTAAGGACGCTGGAAAGTAAGGCGGCTACTTCGATAGACTGGGGGTGCTCTTGTGAAAGGCGTCAAGGGGCCGAAATGGGACGTGAAGGTTACCTCCAAAGGCCAGATCACGCTGCCAAAGGAAGCCCGCGACGTGATGATGGTACGCGAGGGCGACCACCTCGAGGCTGCCATCCAGGACGATGCGATAGTGCTCAGGCGGCGGGATGAGGTACCTGATACCGAGAGGATGAGGGCCTACGCGAAGCGTAGCCTCAAGAACATGGGGATCGATCCAGAGAAGCCCCATCCGGACCTCAGCGCCGCCAGAGTAAGAGAGAGGATGCCAGAACTATCCATAGACCTCTCCCAACGGTTACGCGCCCAGAGGGAAGGCCGAGAGGAGCCCTGAGCCGTGACGACGTACCTCGTCGACACCAGCGCTCTCTTCAAGCGGTACCTGCCGGAGCGCGGATCAGAGCGAATGGAGTCCTTGTTCCTTGAGAGCGCTGAGGTATTCATCTCGACCCTCACCGTAGTCGAGTTTCTCTCCAACCTCCAGAGGCTCCGCTCCGCGGACAAGGTCATCAGCGACGGCCAGTTCAGCGAGGTGTGGGCGGCCTTCTCGCTCGATCTCGCCACAGGCAGAATCCAGGCTCTGGCTGTCTCGGCCGAGGTGATCGGCGAGGGCGTCCAACTCCTGCTTACCCGGTACGTGACGCCTATTGATGCTCTTCAGGTAGGCACGGCCATGTCGTCGGGGGCAGAGACAATAATCGTCTCATCGGACCGCGGACTCAACCGATTGCTGGCCGCGTTAGGGATTCGGTTCCTGGATCCGACCGGGGATGAGCCGTCCAGCCAACTCGGTTAGGCATGAATGCCCCCGAACAGCGGCTACAGCTTGACGTGCGCGCCTGCCCTATCCAATCTCCAGGCGATGAGGGACATGACCGCGAACGCCAGAACGCCCATCGCCAGCAGAGCAGCCGACGCCGCGACGTAGACGGACCTGCCGCGCTGCGCCCTATGGAACAGGTCGGCCAAGACCGTGGAGATGAGGAGCATGGCGCCCCAGCAGAGCCAAGCCACCCATGAGCCTCGCGAGAGTGTCGGTCCTTATCAGGGCCAGGGTTATCAGTCCGGCGACCCCGATGGCCTGAAGGACGCTCCATGCCCCTCTGGCTTCACCCGGCGCCACAAGGGCGGCGCCAGCCGTGAAGATGGCCCCGATGCCCGCGCGGCCCGTCTCCCAAACGACATCCCGTAGGTGAGACCTATGGCGAAGATGAAGGCGGGGAATCCATCCTGCCGGCTGCTCCGTGGGTCACTCCCCGGTTAGGAGACTCTCGCAGTGCTCCAAGCTGAACCGTGCCTTTCGCAGGGCGTCCAACGCGTCATCGCGGGCATACAGAGCCTCGGGAGGAATACCACTCTCAGGGTCGCCGTAGAAGCTGAGCTCGCGTTCCGCCCGCAAGCCCCTCGATATCGAAGCGAGTTGCGGGATTGCCGCGGCGAACCCGGTCGGGAACCTGTCCGCCTGCTGCCTTAGCAGCGGACCCACGTCATGTACTTTGGGGACAGCTACGCCGGCCCAGGTGAGAGCTCCCTTCAACGCCGATTCCACCGATTCTTGCGATCGCCTGACCGCAAGGCTCCAGTGGCCGGAGGCAGATAGGGTTTCGGCCTCCTCCAATATGATCTTCGCCCGCGTGAAGCTGCTCTGGGCTGCGCTGAGACTGGTCAAAGCTCCACCACATCCCCGGGCTTGAAGTCGGGTTTGAGGTCCCAATATCGGAGGTGGCCAATTGTCTTACGCTGGGCCCCCAGCCGTTTCAAAGCTTCCTTCAGCCGGAGGATGACCCCGGCGAAAAACCCGCCAGAGTCATAGAGGACTACGCCGTCCTCGATAACCTCCAGAAAGAGACTGTGTGTCTTCTCTGCCTCGCTCGTGGTGAGCACAATCTCCGTGAAGTCAGTGAACTTCCCCTCATGCCAGAGCTCGTCAAGCGCCGGCTGCACCTTGGCCCGCACAGGCTCCAAGATAGCTCGCCGTGCCCGGGCGCTCATGGGCGCGTTCCGAAGGACCACAATAAGATCGATATCCGACATTGGACCACACTGCCGTCGTGCCACCGAACCGAACAGAATGACGGACACGAGGTCGTCGCCGAGTACGGCCCTTGCCGAGAGCGTGTACTGCCGCGCCACCTCGAGTAGCCTGTCGTCAAGTTTGCCCATACTCGCTCCTCCTGTCATCTGATAATAGCACACGCCGAAGGCCGGTTCCTCCCGGACTACCTCAGCAGGACTGCCATACCCTTCCACCTGGACGAATGGGAATCCTCTTGGGTTTCGGGCCCCCCCTTCCGGGTCCCCCGGGACCGCCTAGGGCAGGAATCCGAGCCCATTCTCTAAAACCTCCCCCAGCAGCGTGACCAGCCCGCGCGAGCGGCCGCGCAAGTGGCCCGCGCCCGTGGCGCGAGCGTCCCGGAGGTGTTCTCTTATGAAGACCACTCTTCACTGTGGCGACCTGGTGGCCAAGGTCCTGAAGGCCGAAGGCGTTACTCATGTCTTCGGCCTTTCCGGCGGCACCGGCCGGCCGGGCGTGGCCGTGGTGACCGTCGGCCCGGGCGTCGTCAACTCCTTCCCGGGGGTGGCCATCGCTCCCCAGACCCGGGCGCCGGTGGTCGTCATCGCCGGCATACCCTAGACGACAGCAGGCGTGATATCCCCGTCCGCATCGTTCTGGAAGCCGAGAGGAAGGTGTCGTACTTGCCGGGGTGAGCCCGGTAGCAGGAACCGTCCGGGGCCTGAGGGAAGCACAACCGTGCCTGCCGCTGGAAATCCAAGCAGGCGGTGGCAGGGCGGAAGAAGGATGTCGTGGATGCGAGTGGGTAGTGATTGAAGAGCGGCTTGAACCTGGTGAACCCCGCGATCCTGCTGGCAGGTGCCACGGCTACCCTAGCCCAGGTGATCCTAATCAGGGAGTTTCTGGTCACCTTTGGCGGAAACGAGTTGCATATCGGTATCATCCTGGCCAGCTGGCTTCTTATGGGGGCTGTAGGCAGTCTCCTAGCGAGCCGGCTACTCAGAGAATCGGAAAGAGAGATAGAGGTATACGTCAGCCTCCAGTTGGCCGTTGCCGTCTTTCTCCCGGCGACGGTGTATGGTGTCAGGATGGCCCGGATCTTGTTCGGCATTATCCCCGGCGAGGCGGTCGGTCTCTCCGCCGTTTTCCAGGCTTCAATGATTCTCCTCGCTCCCCTGGCCATCGCCCACGGAGCCCAGTTCACCACCGGCTGCCGCGTCCATGCAAGACTGACCAAGAGACACTCTTCATCGATTGCACGGGTCTATGCTTATGAAGCCCTTGGGACCCTAAGTGCCGGTTTCATCTTCACATTCTTTCTCGTTTCCCGCTTCAACTCCATGGAGACGGTTCTAGGCGCTGCTGCCTTGAACCTGGCTTCAGCCGTCATGCTCAGCATCCTCTGGATGAAAGGGGCCTACCGCGGGGATTCCAGCCGTCTGAACAGAGGCGTCTGCCTCCTGCTACTTGGATGCATCATGCTGGCCTTCACTGGCTACCTCTTGTCTGGAGCCAAGTCGGGCGACCTGCATACCCAGTCCATCCGGAGACAGTGGGAACCTCATGACCTGCGATACTACGGGAACTCGACCTACGGCAACATCGCCGTGGTCGAGAGAGGCGGGGAGTTCACTTTCTACAGTAACGGCGTCCCCGTTGCCACGACGCCACACCCTGACGAGACCCTCATGGAAGAACTAGCCCACTTGCCCATGCTGTTTCACGCCTCGCCCCGCCACGTGCTCCTCTTGGGCGGCGGCGTTGGGGGATTGCTGAACGAGATCCTGAAACATCCGGCGGCGCGGGTGGACTACATTGAGCCTGACCCAATGTTCATCAGCGTGGTCCAGAGGTTTTCGACCCCGCTGACCCAGTCCGAGCTCGGTGACGCAAGGCTTGTCATAAGACAGCTTGACGGCAGGACATTCATGACCAGAACCCAGCAGCAATACGATGTAATCCTCGTCAACCTCCCTTCCCCCTCAACGCTGCAGCTCAACAGGTTCTACACCGTGGAATTCTTCCAGGCGGCTAGGGACGCCCTGAGCGAGGATGGCATTCTCGCTGTCAGGTGTCCCGGATCGCTGACCTACGTGGGAGAGGAAATGGCGGACCTCATCGCGTGCTTCCGCCTGACCCTCGGGGAAGTCTTCCCGCACGTGCGCCCCATCGCCGGGGACCCCGTTCTCCTCCTGGCTTCCCCCTCTCCCGGAATCGCTGCGGTTTCCTTCGAGGTCCTTGCTCAGCGGCTGAATGAGCGCGGGTTGGAGACCAGGTTTCTAACCGACCTTGACCTCAGGTACAGGCTCGACGAAGAACGGACGAACCAGCTTCTCGCCTCCCTCGATCGCGCGTCAGACGTCAGGGTCAACCGGGACTTGGTCCCAGCAGGCCTGTTCTATGACATGTCCCTCTTGGGCACGCTGGTCTTCCCCGAGTTGGCCCGTACTCTCAATCTGATGGGAAGGGCAAGCTTGTGGACCTTTCTCCTCCCCCTAGCCCTGGTTTCCGCCGCGACGGTAGCCCTGCGGAGGCGAAGGGGCAAGGCGACGGCGTTTTCGGTTCCATTCGCTATTGCCACCAACGGTTTTGCCGGGATGGCCCTCCAGATGATCCTCATCCTAGCCTTTCAATCCCTCTATGGCGGCATCTACCAAATGGTCGGACTCCTCATCGCTACCTTCATGACCGGGTTGGCGGCAGGGAGTTCATGGATGAGCCGCTTTGTAGAGCGGGTGGAAGGGAGTGGGTCTTCACTCGTAAGACTGGAGTCCCTGGTTCTGGCCCAGGCTATCCTGGTTCTCATCGCTCTCGATGTCCTCTACGCTCACCAGGGTCAACCGGCGGCCTTCGCCATGGGGCAGGCAGCCATCTTGACCCTTAGCCTGGTCTCCGGGGCGCTGGTCGGTTCCGAGTACGTCCTAGCCACCGCGGTCTATCTCCGGGTCACCCACAGCGTCGGCAAAACCGCAAGCACCCTCTACGCCGCCGACCTAATCGGGGCATGGATGGGAGCGCTCTTGGTCAGCACATGGTTCATCCCGGTCTTGGGGATTCCGCGAACGTGTATCCTGGTGGCTGGGCTCAAAGCCACCAGCCTCATCCTGGTGCGGTTCTCACCGTCGCCAACACTCTTCGGTTCCGGAGGGAAACCGACGCTACCGGTAGGTGATATCCGCCGACCTGCTACTGACCGCACAGGTCCAGCCTGAACGTGCCGCCCCCTTCTGTTGCCGCGTAGAGCACCCGCCCGTCTGGAGAAAGGGACAGGGCGGAGACGGCTTTGGTTGTCAGCCCGTCGTTGATGAGGACCCAGCTCTCCCCGCCGTCGGTCGACATGTGAACTCCTCGGCTGATATCGGCGGCATAGAGCCTCTGGGGCTCCAGGGGATCGATAACTATCGCCTCGATGTCGGTCCAAGGAATGGAGTAGTACTCGCTGATCTTGGCGCGCTTGGGTTTCTCTAGCGAGACACCGACCTGGACCTGGCCCACGCGCTGGAGGAACGAGGGACATTGAACCCGAAGACCGACGTTGATGGGCTCCCAGAGCCCGCCCCCGTTCGTGCTCTTGAAGATACCCACGCCTTCGGCCAGTCCGGCGTAGACGACCTCCGGATTCGTAGGGTCCAGAGCGAGGGAACGAACGTCCAGGGAGAACAGCCCGTCATTCACGGCGACCCAATGCCGGCCCCCGTCGGTCGTCTTGAATATCCCGTCGCCCCACATCCCGGCGTAGGCGACATCAGGGTTCGCGGGGTGGACCGCGATGGCGTTGATGTTCTTGCCGGTTTTCTCGAGGCCGCCATTGGCCTCTTTCCACGTCCGCCCGCTGTCAGTCGACTTGTAGATACCGAAGCTGGGCGAGAAGGGGAAATCCCCGTTCACCGTGCGCCTGTCCTTTCGCATGCCCGCGTAGATCACCTTCGGATCCGACGGGGCATAGGCGATGGCCTTGAAGCCGTGGCGCACCTCCGGCTCGCCGCCCGCTTGCGGATGACGGAAGACCGCGGTCCAGGTCCTGCCGCCGTTCGAGCTCCGCAGCAGGTTTCCCAAGCACTCTCCCCCGATCAGCACCTCCTGGGGGTTCCGCGGGTTGACCGCCACGGTGTTCCATCCACCTGAGTCGGCCGGTGAGAAAGCCAGGCCCTTCCATGTCCGGCCTCCGTCAAGACTCTGGAAGGGGCCAGTGGTGGTGACCACATACACACGATCGGGGTTGCGAGGATCTTGAGCGACGGAGCTGACGAGCGCGCCGGTGTACCCCCGGCTCCAGTCGACCCAGGTCTTGGCCCCGTCGGTGGACTTGAAGACACCGCCCCCGTAGTTGTTGGCATAAACCGTCATCGGGTCCTTGGGATCCACGACGGCACTGATGGGAAATCCCGCTCGAATACCGGGAGGTCCGTAGCAGTTCTCCCCTTTCTTCGTGAGCTTCTGCCAGGTTCGGCCCCCGTTGTCGCTTCTGTAGAAAGCGTGAGACCCCCCGGCGTAGAGCACCTTCGGGTTGGACGGGCTGATGGTCACTACCGTGATTGGGGCCCCCTCGGGGTCGAGAACCCTGACCCAGGACTCGCCGCCGTTCGTGGTCTTATAGACACCGTTGTCCGCAGGGTAGGGGTAGCCGATCCTCCCTGCCGCCGCGTAGAGGGTCCGTGGGTCTTGCGGATGCATCGCCAAGAACCCGATGAACAGCTCCCGTAGACCGTTGTTCACCTGCTTCCAGGTCTCGCCCCCGTCGGTGCTCTTCAGAACCCCGACGCCCATGATGTTGTAGGCTTCACGGTCGAAGATGCCAGTCGAGGCGTACAGGATGTCCAGGTTGGTCGGATCGAAGAGAACAATTCTGGCCAGGCTCTCCCCCTGCCAGACGCAGCGCCAGTTCTCGCCCCCGTCTTCTGTCTTGTAGATCTTGCCCTTGACGCGGTCGAACTCCCTTCCCATTATCCCGGTGGTTATCTCCGCCCCCGCGAAGACCACGTTGGAGTTGCCTGGCCGGATACCGAAGCCTCGGAAGGTGATATCGTTCCACTCGGCGATGCCGTTGTCTTTCTTTACCCAGGTCTCACCGCCATCGGTCGACTTGTAGATCCCCCGCATGGACTGCGTTCCGGTCCACACGATTTGGGGGTTGTTGGGGTCTATGGTGAGACAGAAGATGGGAATCGCGTCGCCGGAGGAACCGCCCCGGGCGGTTATGCCCGTATTCCGCTGAACCCAGTTCCTCCCGCCGTCGTAGCTCTTGTTGACGCCGGAGGGGTTGTCCGTGACGAACATGGTCTTCGGGGACTGCGGGTCGATTCTTACATCGTAGCCCAGGCCGCCTAAGGGGCCGCCGGTCTTCACCCACTTCCGCGTCTGCACTAGCTTCGTGCCCGTAACCAAGATATCGTCAAGACACACGATAGTGTCTACACACATCTCAAAGGAGCATGTCCCGGCCAGGACAGGGATTTCGTTGTCAGTGTAGTCGATCGCCAACGCTCCATCGAGGTAGATCTTGACCCTGTTGCCGTCCAATTGGGCCTCGAAGTCGTGCCAGACGTTCAGGGTGGGAGACATGCTCGCCCGCATCAGGTCAAAGACGTCCGGGGCGATCTGTTTGTGAAGCATGAGGTCGTCCGCGTGCACTGCAAGCAGGTACCTGGCGGAGCTGCTAACCCTGAGGTTGACGTGAAAGCCATCCCGCATCAGGTTGAACCTGAACTTGATCGTGTAGTCGGTCCATCCGTCCCCCAAGGGGCGGGCGAAGTTGCGCGCCCCGGAGCCTCTCAGGAAGTAGCTGTCGCCTTGAGACCCGATGTCCCATCCTGCGTCGAGAGCCCAGCCGTCGGCGTCTTTGTCCTGGAAATCATCGGTGAAGAGGATCCCCTCGGTCTTCTCGACAACCAGGACGGGGGGCCGGGACCCCGAAGGAGACGCGCCGACTCCCAAGGTGACCCAAGTGGCGCAGAGAGCCACACCAAGGGCGAGAAGGCGACCTGCGCGCCGTCCCGTGCGACCGCCCCGAGAATGCCCCAGGCGAATCAAGGTGTTGCACCTCCCTTTCACTCCCACACGCCGGAAATCCGGCATCCGCAGAACTCACACTCCCCGTTTACGATATTGAACTCCTGGATGGAAAGACCCTTCCTGTAAATGAGTCTGGCGCCGCAGTCAGGGCAGTAGGTCGAAGCGTACTCGTGCCCGGAGACGTTGCCGACGTACACGTAGTGCAGTCCGACCCGGCGCGCAATGTCATGAGCCTGCTCGAGGGTCGAAAGCGGCGTCGGAGGAAGACCCGCCAACTTGGCCGTAGGGAAGAAACGCAGAAAGTGCAGGGGGACGTCCGGCCCCAAGTTATCCGCGATCCAGACGCACATCTGCTCGATGTCCGCCATATCATCGTTCCACGTGGGGACGATGAGGCAGACGATTTCCAGCCACACCCTCTGCTGTCTGATCAGCTTCAGGTTCTCGAGGACCTGGGCGAGGTCACCCGTAGTAAGTTCGTGGTAGACGCGAGGATCGAACGCCTTCAGATCAACGGCCGCCGCATCCACATAGGGCAGGAGCGCCTTCAAGGGTTCCGGGTTCATCTCGCCGTTACTGTGGAAGACCACCCTCAGATCCTGTCCCCTGGCCAGTTTGGCGATGTCATACATGAACTCGTACTGCTGCGTCGGTTCATTGTAGGTAAAGCAGATGGTACGAACGCCGTGGTCAACTGCCATCCGGACCACTTCCTCCGGGCTCATGGAGACTGCTTCAACTTCCTCGGGCGCCTTGTGGGCGATGTGCCAGTTGATGCAGTTCTTACACCTGAGGTTGCACGTGGCCGTACCCAAGCACAACGTGTCACTCCCCGGTTCCAGATGGAACAACGGGAGCTTCTCCACCGGGTCGATATGTACGGCTACCGGTTTCCCGTATGTCAGCGTATACAGCTTTCCGCGGACGTTCTCCCTTGCCAAGCAGAAACCCCTGCCCCCATCAGGGATCACGCAATTGCGGAAGCAGAGCTGGCACTGGACAGCATTCCCATCAAGCTGTTGATAGTACCTGGCCTCGGTGAGCTGCTCGTGTGCGTTGGAGGGAAGAGTCCCCCCTGACGAGGTCGGAGGAGAAGTCAGCCGGATAACCCAGAGGCTCCCGGCCACCACGAAACAGACCAGGAGGGCAATCTCCAGACCTGTCCTGAGGTTAACCTTCCTAGGCCAGATTCTCATCCTGGACCCCAGCCTCACCAGACCCGGGCAATCAACCGCAAGCCGTATACGAGAAGCAGGAGACCGCAAGCTTGCTGAAAGATCCACCGAATTGCGGATGTCTGGAACAACAACCTTGGAACTACGCTGGCCATGATCCCGACCATGACTACCGGCGTGATCAGCGCCGGACCAAGGCCGAAGCAAAAGCCGTAGAGAGCCCCCTGCAAGGGCCCTTGTGCCGTGGCAGCAATGTGCGTGAGGACGGCGAGGAGTGGCGCGCAGGGGGCCAAGCCCAGGACGAAACCAAGCAAGGCCATGGTCTTGGCGCTGTCATCAATGGCGTACCGGTTCAACCAGCGGCACACCGTCAGGTGAGGTTCCTTGCCCAGGACGATTGCCGCACCGAGTAGTGACATGGCGAGGCCGGTGAGGACCCAGACATGGACGCTGAAGGTGCTGCTACTAAGGATATCCCTAACCAGCGCTCCTGAGAAGCCGGCGAGAAGTCCCAACACGGGATAAGTGGAGAGGCGGGCCAAAGAGAAGATCAGGGTGGCTCGAAGACCTCCCCGCCACTCCTTCCCGCTTCCAGCAACATACAGACCAAGAACAGGGCCACAAGTGAACATGCACCGGCTGGCGCCTAGGCCAAGGCCGGCCAGGAACAACCCGGTCACGGTGTAGTCCACTGTTCGGCCCCCTCGTCCCAGAAAGGAACCTGACCGGTGAACAGCCGTATCAAGGATACAAAGACAGGTAAACCTTCTTCGCCTTTCCATGGATTCCTCCGTGTTTCCAGTCCGTCCCACATCGCGCCTGGGGGCGCTCGGGGGAATGCGCCGCAAGCAGGGGGGCTCTAGCTGCTAGCAGGGGGCAGTTCGGAGGAGTCGATCACCGGACCGCTGAAGTGATCCGGTTGACGCTGACGACCGCGTCGAGGATTCCTTGGAGAATAGACTGAGGTTCTTCGCCTGGAAGAACCGGGTCCTTCCGGGTCCCCCGCGACCGCCTCGCCTAGGGCAGGAATCCGAGCCCGCTCTCTGAAAGTTCCCCCAGCGGTGTGACCAGCCCGCGCGAGCGTCCGCGCAAGTGGCCCGCGCACGTGGCGCGCCCGAGCGTCCCGGAGGTGTTCTCCTATGAAGACCACTCTTCACGGTGGCGACCTGGTGGCCAAGGTCCTGAAGGCCGAGGGCGTAACTCACGTCTTCGGCCTTTCCGGCGGCCACGTGTCCGCCATCTTCGACGGCCTCCTGACCGAAGGCATCCGGCTCATCGACACCCGCCACGAGGAAGCGGCGGTGATGATGGCCGAAGGGTGGGCCCGCTACACCGGCCGGCCGGGCGTGGCCGTGGTGACCGCCGGCCCGGG
>Ga0315288_10003316_pt1 | contig 20570 bp, 26 predicted proteins | sample YL17G11_20_MG_FD_203454 | JGI IMG/M metagenome (GOLD analysis project Ga0315288, IMG submission 203454) | Sediment microbial communities from Yellowstone Lake, YNP, Wyoming, USA - YL17G11_20 | ecosystem: Environmental > Aquatic > Freshwater > Lake > Sediment | place: USA: Wyoming | collected...
ATAATAAAAACGGTCTATTAGCGAAGTTTCAGTTGGTAAGAAATTTGTTAATTCAATTACTATTTTAAAATCATCTTTATTTTTATAAAAATATTTGCCCAAATTACCAGCAGCGCATCCTGTAGTTTTTTTAATTTTTTCTATTATTTCATCTATACACATAAATATACCTTTTATTATATATATTCATGCAAATAAAAGAATATTGTGCTATTCTATCAATAATATTTCATCATTTTCATTTAAATTTTCTGCTTCTATCCATACTAATTCGTTGTTTTTTTCTATTGCAAATTTATGATTAGATGTGCATTTAATAATGCAATTGTCTTCAAATGTTAATTCTAATAATTTGGGTGCTATATATTCAAATTTATTCAATATTTCTTTAGGTCCACTCATAGTTAAAACTTCTTCGCCTATATTTAAATCTTTTATTTCCTTTATTGTTCCATCTTTCATAATTAATTTTGTATCACCAAGTGTGCATGCGTATACATGATTACATACAATAAATGGGATACCATTTTTAGCAAAATCATTTCCTATTACTCTAAAGGTTCTACGAATTGCCTGCTGTTTAGTCATATCCCTTTTATTATCTCCAGAAGTTGTATCAGCTTTTTCTTTTATTGAAGATAAGTTTCCAAGAGAATCAAGAACTACCATTATTTTAGGCGGCGTTTTTCCTGATTTTCTTATATCTGCTACAGTTTCATTTAATTTAGCAGTTAATGTAGCAAATTCTTCAACTGTACTTACATTTTCAATACGAAATTTAGAAGTATCAATTCCTAATCTTTTAATAAAATCTATGTCTATGGATCCTTCTGAATCATAATAGATTGGAAAATAATCCATTATTTGTGCATTTCTAACTACGCTCAATGCAAGATAAGTTTTTCCTGTTCCTTCCTGCCCCGCAAACATTAAAGATCTTCTATTTGGCATGCCTCCAAATAAAGATCCACTCATTGCTGCATTAAGAATATAAGAACCAGTAGGAATCCACTCATCAATTTTTGCATATATACTATCTTCTATAATAGCACCCTCTGGCGATATTTTGGTGAGAGCATCATTTAATGAACTAAATGATACCATTTCCTTTTTATGATTATCTGCTGTCTTTTTGGCCATAAATAATAAATTTTTATTTATTTATTTTATCAACTAATAGCCGAAAAGTTTTATCTTTAAGTAAATAAAATACTATAACATTCCATACATTTCAAGAAGTCTTTGAAGAAATATCACTGTTACATCCCAATTTTCTCCTCTTTCGTGTTTAGCCGCTAAATATCTCCTATATGCTTTAGCTCTATCTTCAATGGCATTTGCCATATTTCTTGCATACATACGTTCTTTTGCAGAATCTCCTTTTGATTTTTTTACAAGACTATCAATTCTCATAACATCTTTAGGTTCTGCATTTGCCCAGCGAAGTCTATAATCTCTTTCTAACACTTGTTTTAATTTTGCATTTAATTGCGCAACTAATCCAATTCCCATATCTTTTATAGGATCTGAATCATCATCTGTAAATTTTTCGTTTAAATATTCTCTAACTAATTTCATTTTAATGTTTTATTTTTTCTTAGATAATGGCTTACTATATCATTCCAACAATATATTTTACATCTATTAGATTTTAAAGATATATTTTTATACGAAATATATTTTTCTAAAAATATATATTTTTCTAAAAATATATTTAAGGCGTTAAAATATTTACGATTAATCCAGTCATCTTTACCTAAAATGTCTTTAGGAATTTCATGAACTTTAAGAATAATAGGTATAGTCGATTTCATGAATTGCAAAAACTCTTCTTCAGTATGAAAATTTCTTTTTGCATATAATCCTATACTCATATCGTGAATAGGATCCGAATCTTCAGTAAATTTTTCGTTTATATATTCTCTAACTATTTGCAACTATATTATCTTATTTTAATATTTATATCATAATCAATTACCCATTCGCATAAATCATTAAAATTCAAATCAAAATTTGGTGCGTTATCTGATCTTCCTAATTGATCCACAATTTCATCATATTGAGTTTGAGCATATTCTCCAAAATTTTCTCCAATTTCTTGACTATAAGTTTTTAATCGTGGAATCAATTCTTCTAATATATTATTAAAAATCCAATTCTGATCATATTTTTGCCAGATATCAGAAATATTAATTACGATTTTCCAACTATCCATAGATTTTTATTCTATTTATTCAACAAAAAAGGAGAAAACTTCTCCTTTTTAAATTTCAACTATAGATTCTGTATTATCAACTTTATCTTTTCCCACAAGTTGTCGTATATTCATTAACTTACATACTTCATATAAATTTATAGGCTTCCACATGTTATCGATGCGTCCTATGTGACTATTTCCCATTCCATTTTTGTTGTCTATCCCTACATCCCACGATAAACCAGAATTTTCAAATCTGCCGTGACAATGTCCATATAAATGCCACGAACCGTGAATTTTTCTGTTCCAGCTACTCATCGGATAGTGGCAAAGTACGATATGAATATTAAGTCCAAAACGTGAATACGTAAAATCTTTAATTTGAGTTATTTCAGTCCAATTTCCAAGATGATCAACACTTTTATCATGATTTCCAGTGATAAGATGTTTGTTTCCGTTTAATCTCGCCACAAATTTTTCAGCATCTTTTCTTTTTCCTAAAGACAAATCTCCCAAAATATAAACATCATCTTTTCTTTGGATATATTTATTGTATACTTCTTTAATGAGCCATTCATCGTTTTCTTCTTTAGAAATTGGACGACTACAAATATCTACAATTTTTGGGTGATGCGCATGAAGATCTGCAGTAAACCAGATTTTTTCCATGTCTTTAATAATTTCTGGAGTTAATTTGTTTAATATATCAGTTTGTATATTTTTATTAATATTCTTCATTTTCAAATATTATTTTTTTGTTCAATTTGTTTGCTACAAATATTACAACTCCATAAATACTATGTCCTCCAAATAATTCATACCATTGACTTTTTGGATTCATTATACATGAATAATCTCCACTATTGCACAATATAGTATCTCCGGAATAATCTTTTCCAAAATAATCAAGAAATTTTTTACATTCTATTAAATATTCCTCTTCCGATAATTTTTTCATATTTTAGTTTATTTATACAAATATAAACAAAAAACTTGAAATAAAAAAATTTCAGATCATTTATTTTAATCTTTAATTTGAGATTTTTTATACGACTCTTCATCTGCGTTATGACAATTTTCACATCGTTTATACGGTTTTCCGGTATTTTGATTATACATAATTTTCCATACGTGAGGCTGTAATGGTCTATGATTATCAGGATGACCAGCATAAGTTGTTTGACATTTTTCACATCCTTGACAATCCGGAAAATTATCAGTTGTCCAAGCAATTGCTTCTCCACATTTACATCTAAGTGTTCTCATACTTTTTTATTTTATTTAGTATTATATAATTAAAACAACTTAAGGTTTTACTCATATAATATTATATGAAAGAATTTAGAAAAAATAATGAGAGTTTATTTGTTTGCGAAGAATGCGGAAGAATGTTTACAACCATTGTTAGTTTATCTCATCATATTAATGTTCATTATAATAATAAACAATATTTTGATAAATGGATAAAAGATGAAAAAGATGAAAATTGTGTAATTTGTGGAAATAAAACAAATTATCTTGGTTGGAATCGCGGATATTCAAAAACATGTTGTGATCAATGCAAATGGAAAAAAGTTAAAAATACTATGATCAAAATATATGGTGTTGATAATCCCTCAAAAATTTTGGATGTACAAAATAGAAGAATCGAAACTTATAAATCACATATTGAAGAAATAAATATAAAGCGAAACAACACGTATTTACTACGATTTAGTGGACATATGTTTAAAAATGAAAAAATAAAAGAAAACATAAAGCAAACATGTATTGAAAAATATGGGGTAGAATATGTTTTACAAAATGAAAAAATAAAAGAAAAAAGTAAGAAAACTTGTGTTAAAAAGTATGATGTTGAAAAACCCAATCAAAATAAAGAAATTTTTGAAAAATCTCTAAAATCTGCATTAAAATTAAAACCATTTAGAGACACTAATCTTTGGTATCAAGGAACATATGAACTAGATTTTCTTGATAAATATTATGATTTATTTCATGATATGCAAAGAGCGTCTTCAATTAAATATATCTTTAACGAAAAAAATAAAATTTATCATCCTGATTTTTACATACTATCATTAAATTTAATAATTGAAATTAAAAGCACATATTTCTTAGAGAAAAATAGTGAATCCGTTGAAGCAAAGAAAAAAGCCACTATTGCTGCCGGTTTTGATTATATCATGATACTTGATAAAGATTACACAAAGTTTAAATCTAAAATAGTGAACGCGCATAAATAAGATTTTCGGGAATAGGATTAAAACCCATTGCCTCCATTATACGATTAAATGGTGAGATAATAGTCTTTTCAAATTGAAGATCGTAATCAACACCGGGCGCAAATTCATATGGAAAATTTCCTGGAAGAAATCCAAATACTTCGTTTCCATCTTTTGTATAATAATATTTAACTTTATCTCCTGTTTTTATTATATTATATTTTGTTCTCCACTTACTATTTAAAACTGCATGATTATACACCGCAGAAGCTCTAACATTCTGAGGACATTTATCTCCTAATCTAATTTCTTTTTTATCCTCTAAACAATATTTTTCATAATCTCCAAGAGATTGTGTTTTTGCTACATCATCTGGATTTTGAAGAACATACTCTTTTTTATATTCTTTTAATTTTTTTACTACATCTGCATATAAAAGTCCTTTTCCTTTTTCACATGCTAATTTCTGTAATTCTTTTAAAACTTTTCTTGCAAATTTAGGAGTAGAACCTTGAACAATTTCAACACCTACATATTTAATTTTTTCTTGGGGTTTAATAAAAACACCAGGTTCTTTCCACGCTAAATCAAGAATATATTTTTTCTTTGCTACCATAGTAGCAGAATAAGAAATTTTTTCTAATTCTAAATCTTGTATGTTTGTTGTATTATATTTTTTAGCGTATTCTTCAAATTTTTCTTTAACATAAGAATTTAATCTTAATTCTTTTATTTTAATAATAAAATCTACAGGATTTCCTACATAATCGCAAGATTTCAATATTGAATCAAAAGATATCATTGCAGAATCTGTATCCTGATATATAGTTACAGTTTTTTCATTTATTTTATTAGCATATGTTATCCCTAATTCTTTGTGCAATTTTTTATCTAGATGCCAAATATTCATAAAATATTCATCTATCATTTTACTGGCGTATTTAGCAACATCTTGCCCCTGAAGAGTTACTGCTTCAGCGACATAAATATTATATCCTACAAAATAAGGAGAAGCACAAGCACCGTAAATCGAATTTATGAACACCTTTATAGCTTGTTCATGCCCCCTATACTCTTCTTTTAATGAATCTAATCTAGAAATTTCTGTTTCTAATTCTTCTAAAGAACAATTATGTGGATCTATTTTTGTTAATTTAAACTCCATATAGTTTTACTTTTTATATAAAGATTGTGATAGCAGGTTTTAAATTAACATATTTTTAATTAGAATCCTTTTTGTATAATAGTAAATCTATTGTCGAACATTTTTTTGGAAACAATCATATTATATCTTACGCCAAGCCAAGAATAATTATCTTGTTTTAGTTTTTCTCTAATAATTTTAACATCAAAATCATATGCTTTATACGCAGTAATACCTATATAACCATTGTCGTAATCGTGCACTCTTCCAATAATTAAAAAATGTTCAGGCTTTATTCTTAATCCTGTGTTCCAACTTGTAAATCTACCAGAATGATTTTTAGTTACAGCAATTCCTTTTCTTTTTGATTGTATCACAGAACCAATAGAAAGTGTATAAAAAGAATTTCCTATGCCAATGTCATGAATAGGATCTGACTCATCTGTAAACTTTTCATTTAATTTTTCTTGTAGTTGAATTCCTTTTTCTTTTAATTTTTTTAATATTTGTTCTATACTATAAAGATTGCTATCAGCTGCTCTTTTAATTGTCATTTCATTAAATTTTGTACCAATATTTATTAAATAGTTTGCTGCGGTTTCTTTATTACATACAATAGCGCAATCTAAAGAATTATACGCATCATTTTCATGCAAATATGAGGATTCATCGTTGGGATTTTCTCCGCAATCTATTAATATTTTTATTAATTTGATATTTCCTTGTGCAGATGCCCATCTTAATGCAAGAGAGTTAGCTTCTCTAAAATTTAAACTTTCTTTTTTTATTTTTATAAGAAGATTAGCATATTTATGTTGTTTTCTTTGTATAAGAAGACATAACAACGCATAATAACTTGTAGCATTTAAAAACTTATAATTTTCTGTAAATTCTTTACCATTGTTAGTTTTTTTAAACCACTCAGTTATCTTATGCATCAATCCAATACCCATATCTTGTATAGGATCGCTTTCTTTAGTAAACTTTTCATTTATATGTTCTCTTACTAATTTCATAAATGTATTTTGTCCTCCAATATTTTTACAAACAGCTCTAACTTCTTTTTCTGTAAATCGTTTGGCATTTTGCGTACATATGAAAGCGCCGGTACTCATGTCATGAACAGGATCTGATTCATCTGTAAATTTTTCATCTAATCTGGGATAAAATGTTTGCAAATTATTTTTCATTGATTCTTTTATTTCTTCTATTTTTTCAATTTCTATAAATACTTGAACACTTCCGGCCGTGCGAATTACTAATTTAACAGAATTGATTTTATCACCAATAATTACATCATAATTAATATAAATTCCTTTATTATTATTACTATCTTTGATGATAATTTTCCCTGTATTATTTTCAGAATCGCCAGTTCTAATATCATATAGAGTTAAGCCTCCATTTTCTTCATATTTTATAATTTTTACATCATCTGGATTACCACTAGCTTTTCCAACATATTTAAAAAATGTTGGATTTTTTCCTAAACTTAAACTATATGCTGCAATATTTATAAATATATTATTTTCTAAAGTAGTTTGTTCAATTAAATATTTTAACATTTTTAATGCTGCATATTTTCCAAGAGCCAAATCTGTTTTATTAAATCCATCAAGAGGTTTTTCAACAGCATATATAAAAGTATCTGAAATATTATTTTTTTCTAGTAAGGAAGGTATTTCATTTCTAATTTCAATTATTTTATCTAATAATTTTAGTTTATCCCATTTTCTTTCTTCTACAGTAATATTATAATGTTGTTTTGTTGAATTTATACTATCTAAATAACTTTTTCCTTTTCCGCCTCTAGCTTGGGTTTCTTTTAAAGATATTCCTAATATAGACCTATTTTTATCTATAATATCAAGATTATTTACAAATGTAGAGTTATAAATGTGTGCTTTTTGTTCCAGATTATCTTCATTTTTTGCATCTGCCCAGATTTTTAATATTTTTTGTTTTGATTCAGGTTTTATAAGAATTATATCCATGGGATTCCATTTATCAGACTTTAAAAATTTTAAATCTTTTGCAGCTCTAAATTTAAGATCGGAAAAAAAACTATCTTTATGTATTTCCCATGAACTATATAGACTTTCTTTTAATTTATTTGCAATAGACATTGCGTTAAATATATCATTAAGAAAACTAATATTAAAATTATTGGATTCTCCTTCAAGTGCATCTAATATTTGCGTTACATTTTTAATTTCTAGTCCTTTAATATCATTGATTTCGATATCTTTTTTTATTTTTTCAACTAATTCAAAATATTTAGTTTCTTTTTGTGATGGACTTTTTTTACTAAATGCTGCATAAGATTCTAGTGTATTAAAAAAATAAACTACCATACCTTCTTTAAAAGCTGCAAGGGTTTGTGTTAGTTTTTCTCCAGGTAAAGCACCTGAAAATTTTACTTTAAATAATTCACCATCTAAATTAAAACAAAGTGTTGGATATTTATCTGAAATTCCGCCAGCAGCTTTTCCCGGAGGAAGAATTTTTATAGAATTTATATCTATGTTTAAATTATAATCATTTATAACAGTCTTAACATCTTCCACTAATTCATCAGTACTAACTTTAATTCTATTTAATATTCTTCTTCCATTAATAAAATGATATTTAATTGAGAATTTTTTTTCAAGTTCTTTAAGAAGAAATACATTGCCCGCGCCTTTATTATATAAACGTTTTGTTATATTAAGGTTTTTTTCATCTTCCAATAATAATTTTGGATAAAAGGACATACTTTAATTTTATTTTATATATTTAAAAAAATTAAAATGAAAAATCCCGGTATAACCAGGATTTTAAAAATATTTAAATAGTGAGGGTGTATACTTTAATTATTCTGTATCAGTTGTCATTGATAATACACAAGTAGTATCACTATCTTTTGATTTAAAAACTAAACGATCTTCTCCTAATTCAACATTATAGTTTTCAACGTCAATATTTGAGTATTGTTCTTTAAACACACTTAAAGAAGTTGAAACTTTTTCAATTTTACAAATTGTTAAATCAAATGTTTTTCCTGAAACAAAAACTTCATTATCTTTAAATTTAAATTCTATAAATTTATGATCACTATCAAGAGTACATAATGAATTTATTTTTTCAATATTAGATTTTGTTAATTCAAAAGAACCTAATACATCAACTGTAGCAATTGAATTCTTAAACAAATCATCCGTTATATACTTAAAGATATTAAGTGATGTACAATCAACAGACATTTTAAGATTTTTATTTCGTAAAAGAATCGATTCACCTGCATATTGTACATTTGAATCATCGCCTACTAAATCTTGATAATTTACTGTTATAGTAAATTCCATATCATTAAATTGATCAATTACTTTAATTAAACGGGGTATATTAAAAATACCTATTTTTATTCGTTTAGGATCTTTATTTAATTTTGTAGTTAGACCTGCATCATCAAATTTTATTGTACTCATTTTTACAACGCTACGTTCTTCGTTATAAGTTTTAGAAATAAAAGTGGATGATTTTTCATCTATTTCTAAAAGTAATGAATTGTCTATAGAAGCGAATCTTCTAAGCCAATTCGTAAATGCTTTTACATTTTTTGCTGTAAATTCGATAGTTTTTTTGCTGCTTGCCATGATTTTTTAATTTGGTGTAAACTGATTTGTATTTTTTATAGATGAGAATAAGTAAAGTTTTAAGTTTTTACTTATTTTTTATTTGTGGTTTTATTCAACCAACAATTTAATATGAAGTCTTTGGCACTAGGGTATTGGTTATAATAATACATATTTATCATACTTTTATATTCTTCTTTTGACACCCCCAAATATACTCGTATATTATTATATCTTTTTGTTTTTTTATGCCATACTATATATCCGAATATGCCTAAAATTGCTAATACGAAAACATAAATAAAACTAGGAATAAGTTTATAAGGTTTAGAAAAGTTTAATAAATGAAATAAAAATTGTACTATAAAGGGAAATATTAAAAATAAAGATATTATTGCAATAGTTATCTTATTATCATATATGCTGATAATAGAAACATATTTTATAAAAAACATTTCAATTTTTGAAGGAGGAAATTTTCTATAAGCTATTTCAAATTCTTCTTTTGTTATCATTTTTAAATAAATACATATTTGTATATTTATTCTTCGCTTTCGGGATTTTTTTCATCTTTTTCATCATAAACATCTTGACCATCCCAAATCAATATTCCATCCTTATTTTCTACGATATCATCAGTATCAAATAAATTTACTATATTCTTTTTAGAACCTACACCGCGAGTAAGAGTAGGATCTACATATTTTTCAAATATTTTTTGAGTTTCTTTCAATTCTTTTTCTTTTTCTTTTAAATCTCTTTTTAATCCAGCAATTAATCCCGTAGTTGCAAAGAGTTCATCTGTAGTAAATTTCTTTGAAGTTAATCTTTCAAGTCTTTCTATTATTTCCTTATCATAAGATTTTAACCATTTATCAATTTCATTTACACTTCGTTGTTTTTGTAACACAAAACTTATAAATAATTCTTTGGCGTAATTAAATTTAAGTTCAAAAGATAATTTATTTCTTTCATATTCATTATTTTTTAATTTTAAACGAACTACTTGCCATTTATAATCTTCAAGATATTGTTCAATCGAATCATATGTAAGTACTTGACTATCTTTTATAAATACGGGATTTTCAGTAACAATGATTGAAAATGTTTTGTGAATATATTTTAATAATTCATCCCATTCTTCTTTTCCTTTACCAGTATATATTATATCTATATTTACTTTTGTTTTTGAATTATTAATTATACGTATATTACTTTCAAATTTGTTAAAAAGATAATCCAATTTTTTAAGTACTGCCATATACTTAAGAACTGGTGGAATTTCTCTAATCATTATTTTTTTGCCTTCTACCGTTACATTAGAAGATATTAGCCACGCTTTATCAATACTATTATATTTTTCTATTGTTCCGTTAAATCCTTCAAAATATGGTTTAACGCTTTTACGTTTACCTTCTAAAAATTCTTGAATATCTTTTAATTTTCTTGGAAGAACTGTAGTTTTGTATCCTACAGCAATACCAACTATGGGTGTTACAAGGCCAATAGGTATATCCATCCAAAACGGATCGTAGGGCCCATCAGGTTCCCTTGTCGTAAGGTGATTATATTTATTAAGGATTCCATTAGCAATGGTAGAAAGTTTAACAGAAGTGTATCTAGCGGCAGCAGGTGAAGGCGATACTTCCGTTCCAAAAAATCCATATCCTTCTAATATTTGTAGAGCATTACCAAACGGCCTAGCAAGTTTTGAAATCGCTCCTTGCAAAGAACTATTATGAACAATTATATTAGAATTACTGATAGAAAAATTATGATAGTTATCTACAGATATATCATAAAATTTTTCTTTATAATCCAATTTAACTGTTTTTATTGTTTTTATTTTCATTTATAAAATTTTGATAATCATTCGTTAATTTACTCAAAGATATAGAACATTTAATTCCTTTTGAAGAATTTACCGAATGCGTTAATATTTCTAAATTAACTATAGAACCAATAATTTCTGGTGAAATTTTATTTTTATATCCTTCGAATGTAGAATATTTATGATCTATTGTTAATTCATTTTTATGATCTTTAAATTTATTTTCTTTTTTCCAATTATTTTTCCAATATTTTTTATGGATTCTCTCGTTATTTGCCAAACATTATATCTGTATATATCATATTCATCTGTATGTCTATCTAAACTCCATAAGCCATTATTTATAAATGTTTGTTTTATTTTTTCTTAATTTCAGGAATTTGTGATACATTTAATACATCTATATTATATTTTTCTTTAAGTGTTTGTTTGATTTTTATTTTAACATCTTCTCTTTGCCAAACATTTGTGATTCCCTCGTCATTCAATAATTTTTCTTCCCATTTTTTTCTAGAGGATGAATTTTTTGAAAAGTTATGTTCTGTTCCACAGGTTTTTTTCCAACTTTGTTTTCTTAATTCATACGCGCACTTTTTACTGCATGTTCTTGATTGCACAAAAATTTCTTTTCCACATATTTCGCAATTTTTATGATTTTTTCTACAACCACAACAATATTCTGACTCAGCATATTTTTTTATTGTGTAAAAAATTCTTCCGCAATTTTTGCATTTTCTATCCATGATGATATATTTTTTATTATATATTATCATGGATTATATAAAGATAATTAACTTAGTGTAAAAATATCATCATTTTCTTTTAGATCTTTTGCTTGTGTCCATATTCCATTTACAAAAAATGGATGATTTTTTGTGCATTTTACAATTTCTCCATTTTCAAGTTCTATTTCTAAATATTCATCTGTTTCTTGTCCTATTCTAGGAGAATGTGCAATACCTAAGATTTCATTATTATCTTCATCTTTAGATTTAACCAATAATACTGCTTCTGGATATTTTTCAAACCATTCACCTATAGTTATTTGCGTCCCATCTCCAAGATTTATTTTTGTATTATATTCAAGACAATCGCCATGATGATAGCCATCTTCTATAGATTTACCAACAACACTAAGAGTTTTATTAAATGAAGTTGGTGAATTTTTTAGTATATACCTTTGTACTGGTGTAAGAGCATCATAAAAGCTGGGAATTCCACGAGCTTCTAATACATATACTGCATAATCTCTAAATTTACTATCAATAAATTTAGATATAGGCAAGCGTACTATTTTTTCTTTTACTTTAGGTTTTGTTAAATCCTTCTTCATTTAGTTTTAAATAGTTTATAACTAAATACTACTTCAAAGGCTGGTATAACTCCTACATCAGATATATTACAGCCTACACCAAATTTACATAAAATATTTTTATTAGACTCTGGAAATAAAACAGTTTTAGCCCCAACTAAAATAATTACAGATGAAACAGTTTTATAATGTTGATAATCATAGGGTTCGATCATATAAGTATAACCTTGAGATGCTAAACCAGCAGATGCATATATATTTAATATACGTCCTACTAAATCTACATGTTCATCTCCGTATACAACTAAGCCTGCACTCCATGAATTAAGGTGATCGCCTGAAGGTGTAAGTCCTGGTCTCCAGCCTCCAACTAATGCAAATCTACTTACTTGCAATTCTATACCAGCTAATCCTCGGAGTTCTGAATCTCCAATGTTAACATCTAAAGATACTGGAACTTGAGCATGTAATGTTAAACATGTAAATAACATCATTACAATAACAATTAATCTTAATTTTTTCATAATTCTATTTTTAAATTTATTAATATATTTTATATTATATCGAAAAGACATTTAAAAGATTTAATTTTATAAATTTATTGATTAAATATCCAACAATTTAATACAAATTCAAAAACTAAAGTTGATCCCTTTGAACTAAATTCACCACCTAATCCTGCATTAACACAAAATCTATCACAATGTTCTTTAAATATGTCATTTAATCTAACTTTATAACCGGCCATAACAATGGTTGAATTTATAGATTTTACTGTACCATCTAAATCTTTGTAAGGATAACCATTAGTAGTTTCGCCAACTGTTAAATAAACACCTGACATGTACCAAGGATTACTATAAATTGATAATGCCAATCCGTATGAATTTACATGTATTTCTCCATAAGAAGAAAAGGGTATGGGTCCTATTGTATAATATCTCCAACCTGCTGAAATAGAATAATGAGAAATTTGAAATTCTGCTCCGAGATTTCCAGTAAGTTCTGAATCTCCTATTCTAAGTCCTAAAGCCATTGGGGTTTTTTCTGATGCATACGGTGAATACGAAATATTGGTCAACTGCGAGTTTGCAATTAAAGATATGCACATTAAAATAATAAAAATGCTTATTTTTTTCATTGTATTAAATTTATTTTTTTCTTTTCCATAGTATAAATATAATCAATTTTTCTGAAACTAAAAAATATTTGTTAAAGAATTTTTAAAATTTATGCATATTATATTAAATATTTAATCGTATGATTTTTTAATAGAATTAGAAAGATTGATAATTTTTTGATATTCTGCTGGCGTTAAATCATGAAATAGATAATTTATAGCATTAACTTTTTGATTATTTTTAATTACTTCATAATGTAAATGTGGTCCTGTAGATATTCCAGTATTTCCAACATACCCAATTATTTCTCCTCTTTTAATTTTTTTTCCTTGTTTAATATTGAAAGAATTAAGATGTCCATATAACGTTTTATATCCATAGCCATGATCTATAATTATTAAATTGCCGTATCCTTCAGAAGCTTTATCTATAGATTTAATAGTAAATTGAATAACGCCATCACCAGTAGAATAAATAGGAGTTCCAACTGGTGCTGTAAAATCTAATCCATAATGAAATTTTAATATGTTATAAATTGGATGAGTTCTCATTCCCCAGCCAGAAGCAACTCTTGTTAAATCTTTATTACTAATAGGTTGAATTGCAGGAATATGCATAAGCATATCTTGATGCGAATATGCAGTTGTAGTTAAACCGTATAAAGAATATGCTTCTTTTGCAAGATATTGATCAAGTTCAGAAAGTTTTTGATTTGTTGAATTAACGATTTCATAATTACTCATGCTATCGTATTCAACCCCTATTTGTTTTTTAACAATATCAGAAACATCGAAAATTGATTTGTAAATAATACTATCTTGTTCCTTTATCTGTTGAAGTACTGCTTCAGCATAAATTATTCTTTTATTTATATTATCAAATTCATTGAATAAATATGAAGTATTTTGTTTTAATTTTCTTTCTTTGGGTGTATCATAAAAGGATGAAAAAATAAAAAAAAATAAAATTGACACAATCATTAAAATAATAAAAAGAAAAAATAAAGTTTTAAATTTTAAAATATGATACCTGTTATAGGAAATAGATTCTTTGCTATATGTGTATAATTTTAAAATAATGGATTAATATTTTTTGATTTTAGTAATTGTTCATCTTTAATATTCCACTCAGGAACTTCAATATTTAGTTGTTCTTTTATCCAGGCAGAAACTATATGTCTATGACAAAATTCTCCAGATTTTTCCCAGCATAATAATACGTTGTTTTTAAACATATTATGAACTTGTTGTGCATCTAATTTTGCAAGTATTTCTTCTCTATATCTTTTTTCATATTCTTTTTTATCTATTTTTTCGGATTTTATATCATAAAAACTACTTGTAGATGGGGCTAAAGCGGGAAACTGTAATCCTGACCAATCTATTGGAGGATAAAGACAAATTGCTACACCCATATCACCAGTATAATATTTAAAATATGAAGTTTTCATTAAAATCCTATTTTTTTAGTATCAACAATTTTAGTATTGTTATCTGCTCCATAATAATAAATATCTGCCAAAGTCATGGTTTCTTTTACTTCAACATCATAACCTAATTTATTTAATAAAGCTTTTGATTTTTCAATAGAAAGTTTTTCAAATTTATAATTCATTAATAAGCGTCCTTTTCTTAAAAGGGCTTCATCTATATTTCTGATATTTGTATTAAAAGTAGCTACAATAGATATTTTTAAGCAATCAGAAAGTAACCCATCTGTTAAATTAAGAACATTACTTACAGCACTACTTCTGCCTCCTTGATTTCTTTTTTCAAGAGCAGGCTCAGCATCTTCTATAATAAGAATAGAATCATTATTTTTCATAAGAAATGGAATAAAAGCAGGATCTGTAATTGAATCCACCATATCAGGAGATATAAAAATTATATTCTTTTTAAGTTTAGATGTAAGATATCTGATGAAAAACGTATTATGACTTAATATTCCATTTGTAAAATATACTTTATTAGAATCATGATCTAATTCTAGATCGTACATATTTTCCTTTTTATTCAAATTTTCTATAGATATAATTTTTTCGGCGCCGTTTATTGTTAATATTTCATCGTTGATTTTTAAATCTTTTACAAAAATTTCAGAATTATTTTTTAATATTATTATATGATTATCTGCACATAATAATTCATGCGATTTTGTTTTTAGTAAATATACATTATATTCGATGGTTTTATGAATAGCGTTAATATCCACCCAACCATCAGGAGTTAATACCTGATAATTATTAAGTTTCTTAGATTTAATAAATTTTTTATTCATGTTGTAAAAATTTTAGACATTTTTGTATAGTATTTTTATCATCTATTTCATTTTCCCAAATAATTAAAATTTGATAATTTAATTTTTTTAATGTGTTTATTTTGAATTCATCTTTTTTCCAAATTTCTTTAGCTTTTAATATTCTAGATTTTGCTATCATTATTTCAGAATTTTCATCATAAAATAATGGATTTGCATGATAAAAATTTCCATTAAATTCAATTATTTTATTATCATAAAGCAAATCAACATAAAATCCTTTATTTTTATTATATCGTATCCATTTTTCTCTTTTACCATAAAATAACTCTGCGTTTATATATTTTTGTAATTCATTAAAAATTTTTTCTGATATTTTACTGTATCTTCTATAGAATGGATTTGTTCTTCCACCTCTTTTTTTGCAAAATATTTCAGTTCGTTCTTCACCAAATTTATCAATTAGTTGTTGTTTTGTTTTTCCTCTGCTTTTATTGATTTTTTTTCTTTCGTCTTTAGATTTAGAATAATATGTATTTTTACGCTTAATCATCATATTATATATTTTTTCATCGCTTAAATTTATAATACTACATTTATTTTTTAAATTATTAATTTTTTCTATAGCATCAATTTCTGAAAATCCCCTTTCAACCCAATATTCTTTTAAATATACATTTGCTATATTATTTTTATTTTGTTTATTACTATTGAATAATTGTTTTTCTTTTATTTTTTGTAAAGCTTCTTCTTCTGAAAACCCTTTTTTAATCCAAAATTCTTTGCACCAACAAGAATTTTCTCTATTATTTTTTTTAATATTTTCTATACATTTAATAGAATCTTCTTCTGAAAATCCTTTATTTTTCCAATATTCAATCGAATATCTTGATGTTCCCTTTTTCATAACAATACTGTTTATTTTATATATTATTATGAAATATGCTGGAACTGCCAAAACTACATCAAATCTGCAATATTAATTTCTTCTTCTTTTTTTGTTTTTTTATTTCTAATTTTAATTTTTGTATTTCCAACTACACATTTTCCTGTGCCAGCATCTCCACTTAATATAACTAAATTAGTTTTATCTTTACTATTTAGACCATTTATTATTTCTACAGATTTTTCTATAAACCCATCATTATAATTTTCTGTTAGATCAACATTTATCTTTTTAACATCAAATCCTATTTTATCAAATCCGTGTTGATTTCTATATACGATATAAATTTTATTCTTAGATACTTTAGGTTTTCTAACTCCTCTTAATAAACTTAGTAAATCATGAAATATATTATTTTCTTCTTTTTCATATGCTATATTATAATAGATTGCTCCATCATTAGGACCATCGAAATATATCAATAAATCTTTTCTAAAAGCTATTATAAATGAAGTTAATTTAGATTCATCAGAATCTTGAAATGAAATTTTACTATAGGAAGTTTCGGGAACTTTATAATTTTTAAATAATTCATTTATAAATTTATAAATATTAAATTCTTCAAATCTATAGATAGCAGGATAATACCCATTAACAATTTGAAATCTATACGCAAAATGATTTAGTTCTGAAGAATAGGAAAAAAAGCCTTCATCACTATCAGCCATTTGAGTAAATTCACTAATGTTATAAAATGTAAGATCAGTTACATCACTAAATTTCTTAGCTTTAATTTTCTTTATATCAATAGCAATATCTACTGTATCTTTTTTATTTTCAGTTGTATTGCCTTCTTCATAATCCTCAAAATTATCATATTCTATTTGCATATCACTATCTATATTAAATAATTTTTCTATAAAATTAAAATATTCTTTATCATGTTTAAACTCAGTTTTCACTTTATTTACCCTCCAACCAAACTTTCCGTTTTGCGGTGGAGTCTCCAAAAACAATTTCTAAAAATCTATTAGCACTTCTATCATCTATCATAGAAAATAATATTTTATTTTTCATTACGTTTTCCCAATCTTCTATATTTAATGATCCTAGCCCTTTAAGATAATTGACATTTGTTACTTTTGTGGTCACTATAAATTCTTCATATTCTTTAAGCGTATAAAAATACGTTCTTTCTTTTCCAATACTACAAACTACTAATGGAGTTGTTATTCTAAATAGTTTTTTACTTTCTATTATATGTGGAAACCATTTATGAAAAAAACTAACTATTAAAGAAGCTATGTGATGGCCATCTCCGTCTTCATCGCTTGCAATTATTATTCTATCATATACCGGTTGTTTATTGCTTCCGGGTTCTATTTCAAGAATACTCATTATATCTAACCATTCTGCATTACCCGTTAAATCTGATAGTTTTCTTGCATTTTTTACTTTTCCTTTAAGGGCATATACAGCATCAGATTCGGTGTCTATTACTTGTAGAAGAGAACCTTTTGCCGAAAGCCCCTCTGTAATATAAATATTGTGTTTATATTTAGAAGCTGGACTAAATTTATCAGAAATTTTACGTTTTGATTGTTTTTGTGCTTTTCTTATTTTAACAATATTTTCATTATGTAGTCTATCTTCAATAGATTTTTCAATATTTCTAGCAATTTCTGATTTACCTAAAAATTTGATTAACTTATTATAGAATGAATCTTTTAAATGTTCTTCTATTTCCCATCTGCCAGTAGCAAATTTAGTTTTATTTTGATCTGAAAATTTCATTAGTTGAGATGGAACATTAAGAGATATTAATGTTTCATAAAAATGATGCGCAAGATTATAATTGAAATATTCATTGCACCAATCATTAACCACTTTTTGATGAATTCCTGTACATTGAGAACCATTAACAAAAGATAAAGAACAAGAATTTTCATAAGCTTCCCATAAATATATAGTCCCAAGGTAATTTGTAACAGTTATATGATTTGGAGGAATAAAATCAGTTGTAATGTCAATATCAAATTCTTTTCCTTCTTTAATAAAATATCCTTTTAAATTTAATTTGTTAATTGTAGGATCATTTTTAATTAAAAAGTATTTAAACGATAAATATGTTGTTATTAAATCAATATCCCATTTATATTTAGGGAAAATTTGTTGAGAAGGTATAAATGAAATAGAAGTTCCTATTTTATCTACAGAAGTTTTTTTGCGAATTTCTTCTTCAACAATTTTAAAATCATCCCAAACAAATCTTACATAATGAGTTTTATTCACTGTAATTACAGAAAACCTTTCGGATAATATATTTGTAACAGCAGATCCCACGCCATTAGTACCAATAAGGTTAGATTCTGTATCTGTAAAATTAGAACCTGCGTGTAATTCTTCTAATGCTGTACGAACAACATTCTTTTTAGTTTTAGGATGTTTTTTAGCTGCATTGTGAAATCCTAAACCTTCATCTGTAACTGTTATTTCATTACTATCAAGATTTACTTTAACAGTAATATTTTTCATTTTACCCTTACAACGTTTAGCTTCATCTAAAGCATTTTCTAGTATTTCTACAATAAGATGCATAAATCCTGGAGACCAAGACTTATCCATATACAATAATTTCCCATCAATAACAAGCGGAAGTTTCTCTTCTAAAAGAGAAACTTGAGATACATACATTGTAGGACGCAATCTTACTGCTTCAAACGTATTAAGGGCGATTATTTCTTTAGAATTTTTTTGTTCTATCGCCATAAAGATTTTTATATTATATTGTAATTATATATAAAGGTTTTTAATGATGTAAATGTAAAATTTTTAAATTTTTTCATTTTTTATTTTTTTAATAGGAGTTATATGTTTATTATATTTACTCCAAAACGCACAATTATAACAAAGTTCTTCAGATTTCATTATATTAAGTATTTCTTTTGTTATAAAACCCTTAGGCATAGTATCTTTTTGACAAGTTTTGCAAATCATAGTTATTTAATTTTAATTATGCATTTATCATATATTCTTCAGCTACTTGCCAAAGTACTTTATTAAAATCAATGTTACGAGTTGCATTAGTAATTCCACGTGGTCTTGATCTTCTTCCATTTACAGTATGTCTTTCGAATTCACCTTTAACAAGTCTTTCTTGTACTACATTAAATACAGTCCAAAGATCTTCACTTGCATCTTCACCTCTAAGAGGTTCAACTATTTGTCTTGGATTCATAATAGCAGTTACTTTTTTGGTATCTATTGTTCCATCTGGTTGAACAAATACTCTAGGTTCACGAGCTGCAATAGCCTTTATTACAAATTCTTCTCTTTGATCTTGATTAAGAGTATATTGTTGCATATCACCTATATGCTTACCAATTTTAGTATACTGTTCAGCAACAATAGACATTAACTGTTTAAGTTCATCAATATCAATGCCAACGTGACGAAGTTTAATAGATGTAAACATTCCAGGCATTGCAACTATAAGTCCATTTGTACATACAAGTCTAAAAAGACCCATGTGACCCATGGTAGGAGATCCACCATTATGAGAATTATCGATAACAAACTGAGGCTTAACTTTATCCTTTTTAAGGTTCATGAAACCAAGTTCAGGATTAGTAAACCTTATCATATGACGAGCATAAGGACTGGAACCATTTTGTTTAGCAAAAGTTGGTAACCATCCAGTTTTTTCAAAGGCGACAATTAAATCATCGGTAGGAACGAAAGAATAACGTTCAGAAAGTTTAGGGCTCTCATGTTTTGAGAATGCAGCAGGAACATGATTACGAAGATCTTCAATTGTTTGAACTTTGTAACCAATTGATGTTAAGGAATTGTCAATTTGAATCATTGCGGTATGAATTAAGTTTAAACTTCTATAGTAAATATAATCAATTTTTCTGAGACTAAAAAATATTTTATCAATTATTTTCTAAAATATATAAAATAAAACAAAGTGAGAGCCAAATTTGT
>Ga0315288_10003317_pt1 | contig 20568 bp, 29 predicted proteins | sample YL17G11_20_MG_FD_203454 | JGI IMG/M metagenome (GOLD analysis project Ga0315288, IMG submission 203454) | Sediment microbial communities from Yellowstone Lake, YNP, Wyoming, USA - YL17G11_20 | ecosystem: Environmental > Aquatic > Freshwater > Lake > Sediment | place: USA: Wyoming | collected...
AGGGTTAGCGTCGGGGTTATCAGCACGCCATCCATTGTGGCCACTGCCCACTGCCACTGGCCCTGCGTGACAAGGGGGCCTACGGCTATCTCGCTGGCGTTCGCCGTGTCGTCGTACAGTTCCAGGTCGAGCTTGCTCGTTGCGTCGATCCAGAACCTGAACTCACGGTCGGTGCCAGCCACATCGTACTTGGCCAGCATGGTGTTGTTGACGATGGCGTTGGGCTGCATCCACACGCCTACGCTGAAGGGGGCAGAGCCGAAGCTGTAGTCAGCGTGGTCGATGCCCGCCAGGTGGTGGTCACCAGTCGGGTGGAAGTGGTAGGAGTAGGGTGGCGTCCAGGCTAGGCCCAGCGGTGCGGGCGAGAAGTCGTCATCCAGGTCTTCGGGTGCACCAGCAGTCTCTGAGGGGATGAGGTCGCCCACGCCGATGCCCGTTACGAGTGGCCCGTACATCTCCATGAAGGGCCAGAATGAGCGCTTGGTGGTGCCCAGGATAGTCAGGATGTCGTTGATCCTTGCGTTAAACTGCGGGTTGTAAACTGTCATCTCTCATCACCTCTACGGGATGTCCTCGTAGACAACGAGGTAGAATAGGCCCGTGGTGTCCTGTGCGTGTGCCTCGACGTTCATGGCCCCCGCCCCGCAGCTGAAATCATCGTTGCGATACTGGCCCATGACGTAAGTGGCACTAAGCATGCAGACGGCCACAACCCTATCTGTCGCGGTCATCGCCGCGATGGTGATGGTGTCGTCCATTGTTTCATCTTGGCCTGCGACGATCACGCACTTGAGGATCTCGGCAGGGTAGATCGTTAGTTGTCCCATATCTTCACCTCACTAGTGGGCGGGGAGTAGGACGCGCCATTACATTTCCGAGATGACGGTCTCCCACTCCCCATCCACCTTTGTAGACTACGCGTTAGGGTTTCTCAGGTTGCTAGGCTTGCGCTGTACGAGCAGACCCGTGCGGACTGCGAGACACGCAACCAACTGAGCGTTGGCAACGTCCGCGATGGTCAGAAATGCCCAGTAGTAGCCACCAGCGAAGTCCAGGTCAGCAGCCTCGATGTGGAAGACCATCAGCGCTTCGAACTCGTCCGTGTTTGCGCTCGGCACGGTGATCTCACTGGCTGCGGTCTGGGTCACTTCACCCCACGTCTCGTCGCCGTCCAGGGTCGCCTCTTCCTTGTAGAAGTAGTGGGCGATGACGTCCAAGTCCTTAGCCGTGCCACCGGTTGCGGCGTTGGCCTGCTGGATGTCAATCACAGGAGGCTGGGCGTTGGTGCCTACACCCTTGTAGACCACTAGGTCAACGCTCTCGCAGTCCTTGAGGGACACGCGAGTGCCGACCGTGGGGCCGCCAGTCATGTCAACAGGCGTGATGCACGGTACCAGGTCGTAATCCATTCCTAGTCGTTCCATGTTCTTTTCCTCTTTCCCGCCCACCAAGGGGTGTGAATGCCTCGATGAGCCTAGACTAGGGGTGGGGTGTTAATGCCAACCCCTAGTCGGATTCTATTCAGTTGTTCTACGCTGCGAGCGTAACGAACGGGCTCAAGGTCGCTCCGCCGTTGACAGGAGTGATGGCGGACTGTATCCAGCCGCGACCGTCCACGCGCTCGATGACCTTGTAGACCGTCTCATCTTCCAGGAAGTGGATGTCCTGCGAGGATGCAGCCGTCATGGTCTGGCGGTCACCCAAGAGGTAGTACCCGAAGTCCAGGAAGGAGATCTGTCCCTGGCAACCCAGGGCCGGGACCTTCTCGGTAAAGATAACCGGGCGTCCCAGGATGCTCACCGGCGGTCCAACGACTCCGTTGTTCAGCCAGATCGCGCTTCCACCGGCACCGATGGCGAGAGCCATCTTAGCCAGCTCGGGGAACGTGTCGATGCTCGCCACCCACACTCCACGACCAAGGCTGGCCGGAAGCAGGCGACTGTACATGTTCACGATGTTCTGCCACACGATGGTACCGGCAACCTGAGTTGCTTCCTTCGGGACCACGATGAGAGCAGGACTCTGGAGGATTCCCTGCGGTTCACCAGCGCCCATACCATTGAGGAACGCTAGATCCTCGGTGAAGGCCATGGCTTCCGGGAGCAGGGAGTTGATGAAGGCAGCGAAGGAGACGATGCTGTCCTGAAGTAGCTCGTTCGGAACCACGCAGCCAGCGGTCAACTTCTTGGCCTCCAGCACAACGCGACCGAACCTGGCGTTGTTGAGCTGGATGACGCCCGACTCTGGCGTCCAGTAGCAGACGATTCCGCCGTAGACAGAACCGACATTGGAAGTGGAGTCGATGCAGGGGAACGGAACTCGTAGCGAGTCCATGGGGATGACCCGGGCACGAGGACGGACAATCGAAGTCTCAAGGCTTACGCGCAGGATCTCTGCTCGCAGGGTCTCGGGAACGAGGAATCCGCCAGCGTCCGGGACGCTCTCGCTGTACGCCTGTAGCTCAACGAGGCGCGGGTCAGGATGAGTGACCATGCTCTTGTGCCAGATGGCCTTCAGGTAGTCACCGGTGCCGTCGAACAGAGAGTCGATCTTGGCGCCGACCGCCTTCGGGTTGTATGCGGCACAGGGTGCAAGTGGACTGTTGGGCGTCATGTTGGGACGCTTTACGCCGGAGTCCTTCAGCCATTCGGTAAGGGTGGCCTTGGTCTCTTCAGCGATCTGCTTGCTGATATCTCCGACCTTGAGTGAAGCCTTGGCGTAGGCGTGTACAAAAGCCGTGAAGGTCTCGGGGTCTGCGGTGACCTCCTTCAGCTTTGCCTCGTCGCTCAGCACTTCCTCAAGCTCTTCCGCCGTCTGCGGAACTACGAACTTGGGCTTGCTCATGACAGTACCTCCGTCAAAGCGATGCTAGCAGACCGTCGAATGTCTGCGGCTATTTCTGACATGGGCCGCTCGACAGCAGCCTTCTTTTCTGTATCCTCAGGATGACTCTTCGTCCAGTGGCGTTCACAAGATTCCTTATTCATGCGCGGGTCTGCCACGCAGCGCCTCATGAAGTCTTCTTTGTCCTCGCCCTCGTTAGGGTAGGGATCACGAGGCAGGGGCGCATTGTGATACTTGCTTAGGTCAAAGGAATTCGTGACCGTTGCGCGTGCACCCACCTCATCTGCTAGACCCGCCGCCACCGCCTGGTCCTCTGTGTACCAGGTCTCGGCGCGCATCCTGTTGCGCCAGGTAACCGTCTTGCTGCCGGGAACTCGCTCTTGATAGATGCCGGCGATCTGATTACTCACTACATCCAGGCGATCGGCCATGACCTGCATGGCTTCTGCATCACCCATCGCTACGCCGTGAGCATCGTGAATCATCATGCTCGAGTGCCGGGCCATGATGATCTTGTCTCCTGCCATTGCGATGACCGAAGCAATCGAGGCAGCCAGGGCATCCACGTGAACGATCACGTTGGCCGGATGATCCCTGAGAGCACCGTAGATAGCGATGCCGTCGAAGACATCCCCGCCCGGACTGTTGAGGTGAAGGTTAATGGTGCTCGCCGTCACGCCGCGTAGGTCAGTGATGAACGCATCTGCCGTGATGCCGCCAAATCCGATCTCGTTGTAGACGAATACGTCAGCGGTCTCGTCGGCTAGATTTTCGATTCTGAACCAAGAAGGTCTATCCATGCTAGTCTTATTTTATCACGTACTTGCGGCTCGTGTTGGATTCACGCGCGGGACAGCCCGAGATGATGTCTACCAGCTGTTCCGTGGCCGCGGTATTCTTGTCGAGCACCGCCGTCAGGTGAGTCAAGTGATTGGACACGAGCGTGTTGGCCATCTCCATGACACGCCGCACAACGAGATAAGCGCCGACGCCGAACGCCAGCAAGATGCCGACGCAGCCGCCCTGAATGATGACTTGAACCATGTTGGGATCGATCATCTGTGGAAGTACCTCACATTACACTCACAATTGGGATGACAAGGAATGGTGTCATCGCCGCTCGAGAACTGATCATCGATGCCGATATCCCCATCATCTGCATTGCCCTGACAGTCATCACAGGCGCTAACTCCCTGGGTTACCCACCGTTTTCCGTCACGCCCGCTGTTAGCAGCGGCATCACGACTGCCTTGACCATGAGCCATTGCCGTCTCTGTCCGAGCAACCAGCGAGGCGCGTGTCTTATCAAAGACAGGATCTACGCGTAGCAGTTTCTTGAGTTGCCCTAGACTCTGGCCCTGCTCAATGGCATCACCGACGAGCATCTTAACGCGATCACGAGTAGTCGCCGCTAAACTACGACTGCCGTCCAACTTGAGCAGTTCGCCAGCCTCTTCTCTGGCCCAGATAACGGCAAGACGATGTGCCTCACCGATAGGCATCGTAGGATCAACGAGGATAGCCGCTCGCTCAAAGCCCGCAGACAGCGCGTCCATGAACTCCTCGCTGTAGAGCATCATCCAGTCGTCATACCTAGGAATCAAGGTCGCCCTCATCTAGCGCCTCTAGGGTCTTGGTGAGTTCGGTCTTCAGGATGTCTTCTACCGTTCGCTGAACCAGGCGCTCGCTTGCCTTGCGCGGATTGACCTTGGCTATTGCCATCGGACCCGCGGGTTTCTTGGGCGGTCCTGCAACCGCAATGGCAGGCAATCCTAGCTTATCTAGCACGTCGACCTGATCAAAGCCAGCGTCTATCAGAGTCTTGGCCGCTAGTACCATCGCTGCGAACTCGGTAGTCTGCTGTACCTTGTCCTCAGGTGTCGGGTCAACGAAGTCAAACTCGAGACCCGCGCCGCTGGTACCGTACAGAGGAAGGAGTTTCTCGTTGAGCGCTCGGCGGATCCTCTTCAGGCGCGGAGTGATGAGCCAGCGAGCGAAGACTACCTCGGCAGCCTCTGCGTTGGCCCGGTTCACGTCGGTAGTGATGCCCAGCATTGACTTGGGAAAGCCGAATGCCGTCCGGATGACTTCCTGGTTAACCTCTCTCAGCTGAGCAAACTGCATGTCGCGCTGAGAGAACTTCCTGTCGACCCAGGTGCCGTGCTCGAGGATAGCCACGCGATGAGCGTTGGCGACGCCTTGGTGTTGTTCCTGCCATCTCTCGCGCATCTCTTCGAACTCGGCGTCGGTCAGGTGTCTGTCTACCTGGATGATCCCGCCCGGTTCAGCGCTATTCCTGAAGAAGTTGCTGTTCCACATCGCGCTATAGCGTTCGCTGTCGATGTCAACGAGAATGGACTGCACAGGACCCAGACCACGGTAGGGATCCAACGGGTTGGGGCGCTTGAGTTGAATAACCTCTTCGATGTCCCACGGCATGGGATCTTGCCCGGGCAGCGTGTAGACCCATCCCTTGATGAACTCAACGGGGTCGGGTACCGGCACCACCCTATCAGGTCTGATCGGCCACAGTTCTAGAGGAGGACCGAGGCCCGCGGTTGAACGTCCGATGTACCAGATGCTCTCGCCGACCAGCTCGAGATGCTGTTGGAACGTTGTCACGAACTCATTGCGATCGTAGAAGGGATTCGGTCGATGCCACAGATCAATGGCCGGATGCGCGAAGATCTCGACTCGCTCTTGTCCCGGCTTAGCGCTGCGATATAGGTGCCACTCTGCTCCTGCCACCGCCTCGGTGACCTTGTCGATGATCGCGAAAATCGTCCCCACGCTGCCGTAGGTTCGCATCAGGGTCTCGCTGTTGGAGCTGGCCCCTAGAAGCCCGCCGATAACACGCACGCCCTTACCCACGTAGGCAGGACCGGTGTTCTTGATGACCCGTTTAAGGAAGCTATCCACGTGTCTATCCTATCACAGTTTTCCGCTTAGGTGCTGAGCGCCCAGCCCGCTAGAAGGCATCCAGCGGCCGCCACGGTCAACGCAGGTGGCACCCCGAAGGCAAGCCACGCGGCTAACACCAGCAGGGCAAATCCAGCCGCGTCACATAGACGTGGGGCGTATTCTGCCTTGAACTTAGCCAGTAGTTTCTTGAGCATGTTTCCTCCTCTGTTTACACGGGTTGCTTCTGGGACGTGAAAGGATCCCGTTCCTTATGTTTACAAGTAGCGCAATCTAGGCGCCCCGCCAGCCCGAAAGTGGTGATTTGCCAGGGCAAGACTGCACACGCAGTCATCGTTCAGTCCCTCTGGAGCCGAATATCTCACGCCCGTACGCGTGTATTCATATTCAAATGCTTCGAGCTCGTTGACTATCGGCCCGTCGGGGAAGTGAATCAGTCCGCGCTGAATGCTCAGAGCGAGTCCCTCCATGAGAACCTGCTTGCTCTGAGCGGTGAAGTTGTAACCTTCCCATGACCCGGGTCCTTGCTGAAGCGCCTCAACAATGGCGTCTCCTACCCCGGTGGAATCGATCAAGGCAGATACGGTGCCGGTCAGCCACTGAATGCGTGCTACCTGTAGATTCCAGGGCGCTTGGAATCGGTCGAATCCGCAGACTGTTCTGCCCTCATTCAGGCCCGTGCCCACTGTCCAATCAGCGCCTGTCTTCTTGCCGCGCGCCAGGTCCCAGCCCCATGCAACGGCAGGACCAACACCTATCGGCGCCACGCAGTCTGCAATGGCCTTGATGCCGAAGGGATTACTGCCGTCTTCTGTAGCTTCTGCGAGATACAATTCCTTGAACACATCAGGAGGCAGCGCGTTTCTGGCGTCCTCTACCTCTTCGGCGCTCAGGATACCGCCCTCCACCGCGTCCTTGCTGGTCAACTTGGCGTAGTGACTGTTGGGCAGGTCCCTGGCTTCTGCCATGCGTGCCAGCCGGTAACACCAGTTGTGCCTTCCCTTGACGTTACCGATGATGCGCACGGGACCCTCGGTAGCTGTAAGCGTGCTTCTAACCGCGTGCCAGGCTTCCTCTCGCATCCTGGTTGCTTCGTCCATGACACAGGCAGATACATCTTCACCGTAGAGGTTATCTGGTTTCTCGCCCGACTTAAAGAAGATGATGCTGCCGTTGACCAACGTGATCGTCAGTTCGCTCTCGTTCGCCGAGTAGATGTCCGCCGGCAGCGCTCGCTTGATGCGCCTGAAGGCGATCTTGGCCTGGGCGTAGGTAGGAGCGATCCACCAACAAATACACGTCTTCTTGAATGCCTGCTCCAGCAACCATACAATACACCCGGCTGTCTTCCCGCTCTTGGTGCTAGCCTCTATGACAGCATAGCGCTCGGGAGCGAAGATAGCCGCCTCCTGCTTCTCGTAGAGCCAGGGACGATTATACGTCAGGGTTGGCGTAGTCGTCCTCCTCTACTTCATCCCGGGGGTGACCCAGTATAATCGTGAACGCATCTGTCAGCACAGCCAGAGAAGCTGGATCCTCAGACCACTTGATGAGCAGTTCCATTGCCCGGACATTTCCCTCTAGCGCCAACGCGAGAGCAACATCAAGGACGGCTTTCTTCTTTGACGGAGCCATCTCTCGAAGTAACTGACGGAAGGACTTGCCCTTGGGTCTACCCGCCGGGTTCCCTGATTTGCCTTTGTGAAACGGCATTGCTTTCCTACCTACTTATCAATCTCGACGTAGCCCCGGCGCGCAGCAGGATCCATAATGCCATAAATGCAATTGGTCATAACCGTCATCGCAGACACCTGCTGTTATCACTGGTACTGAAGACAGGACTTCCCTGTCCTAGCCGCGCCAGTTTGCGCAGCAGGCAATGCAGACTCATGTGATCTCCGGTCTCCATGAGTTGAAGGTTCTCGGGATCATCGTTGAGCGTGTTGAGATCAACGTGATGGATCTTGTACTGGCCCTTCTTTCGACCTAGTCCCGGTGCCGGAACAGATCCGTGAACATTCATCCAGTTAATGTGGGCCAGCGGGACCTGCTGTCCGTTGATACGGATCCGAACTCGCCTGCCACGAATGCTAACCGTTCCCTCGCGAGACCGTGAATACTTCTCCCAGCGTCTGGCCGCCGCTTCTCGCAGATGAAGGCGACCCTCTTCTGTTCGTTCATACACGCCTCTAGGCATGCTTCCCCTCTTCGGTTCGAGGTTCGTACACCTCATAGACCTCGCCCAGCTTGTACAAGATGTAGGTCCCCGTTCCATAGAACGCACATACACGCCATCTTCCAGGCCCCATGGAGCTGATCCCGAGATAAGATTTCGAGCCGTCCGGGAGGATATGCCGCTGACCTTCGCGATCAGCCAGCTCAGGTGGACAGTTCTTGAGAATGATCTTCTTGCTCACAGGTCTACCTCCATTGACCGCCGGCGTGTACTGAGTTTTGTCTATCATCTATATTCGCCCTTCGTCTTTCCCATATCTATGGTAAACAATCTCGAGTTCTTATGTGCAAAACCCTAGATATACAAAAGCGCAATGACAAAAATAGTTCAAAAATTGTTGTACTTTTTGGCACAATGTTCTTATGTGTTTGTCATCTTCCGGCGAGATGAGTCACTTAGACTATACCCGGGTTAGACAGGCAGGCAGCGGAACGCTAACTTCTAGACGAGCTCCACGTTGTAGCCGAGAGACTCGAGCCAGGTTACCAGATGGTCTTCTACTTCGACCAAAGCGTCCAAGAGGGAGCCCTCCACGGAGTTATTGATGCTAGTGCCAAAGGCGTCGGGCACGTATTCGCGGACGCAGCAGACGACTTGATTGCCATCAGGAACCAGGTCATGACGTCGGAGTTCCTCGAAAGAAAAAGCCTCGTCGTTTGGACGCTGGAACGTGAGAAGACGTGAGGCGGGATTATTGTGGGGTCCGAGACGCACGTAGATTGTGATGGTCCCGTCGGAACCCGCCGGACGAACAGGAGTGTTTGCTTCTAGAACGTCGGCGAGGGCCGTTCGCTCCCACTTCATGTGTTCGGGCACCCATTGCCATCCACATGCCTTGACCGCGGCAGACAGACGCTTGAAACGTCCCTCCATAGTCTCACGACAAGCCGGGGGTAGAAAGTTTTGTAGGGTGCCGATACGGCCGTCGGAACTGGCCTCTAGGGTCTTGATGACGTGCACCACAATGGGTGCGAGGTCGAGATTAGACTCTCGTGGACGATTTCTGTATGTCATTTCCTTCCTTCCTTCCTAATTAGTCCGCTGCCTTCCTGTCTTCCTATACTACTGTACCCAGGGTGAAAACTGCTGGTTCAGCGACGTTGCCAGGCTTTTACACATCCAGCGCTGATAGCTGCACGATGCTGAGGTGATAACATCCTACTTCGCTGTTTCCAGGCCTTCACACACGCAGCACTGATGGCCGCGCGCACCTCTGGTCGCTTGGCAGGATTGTTCTCGCCAGGGATGCCCACGCCGTTTGAATGGGCATGGTTAGGGTCTTGCCAATAATCTCGCATGACGGCACTGATGATGGCGCGATGTTCGAGCGAGACCACATGACCGGCGCCGTAGGCATTGCCCCGCTGGTTAACGTGTCTGTGACCGGCCTTGATGCTGGCCGACACGTCAGGTCGACACTTACCACACCATCCGTAAACGCCACAAATATGCTTCTTGTGTTTGCCCATCTCGTAGATACTATACCCGCTTCCGAATCTAGCAAAAATATTGTTGACAATTTTAACCGAAATTGATGTAACAAACACGGTCCTCAGGCGTTCTATATATAGGAAGGGAATACAGAGGAAGAAACAGAGGGGAGGTGAGACAGATGGCAAAGTCCAAGAAGATCATCGACACCACTCCAGTCGCATGGAGCAAGGAAGACGCTGCGATGCTTCAGGCACTCGTGGGTGACAAGGTGTCGAAGGCCCGGGTCATGGCCCTGGCAACGACGCTCGACACGAGTCCCGGGGCCGTGCGGAACCTGCTCGCGGCAGCGCACGCCTACAAGCGTGACGGTGTCACTCCCACAGCGCACCCGACACAGGGATTGCGGATCCACTCCTCACTCGCTGACAAGACCCGCACCCTCATCGCCAACGCTGGTAAGTCCGAGTCAAAGCCGGTCAAGCGGAGCCACAAGAAGGCAGCCGCAGAGCCGGTTGCCGAGCCCATCGCCGAGGTCCCGAGCGAGCCCGAGACAGGACTCGAGGGGCACGTTCTCGGCACAGGTTTGGAAGGAACCTGCTAAGCCGAAACGCCCTGCCGTCAGGTGGGGCATCTGACGAAGGATGAGGCACGAGCGGCGGAAAAGGAACTGCTTGAATGACACGCTACGTCGTTCTACATAACTACCCGACGTGTTAATCCAGCGCCTACTTCCAGATGTTGACCACAGGAAAAGCGGTATATCTGGAAGCTGTACTGTCTCTAGATACGGATTGCACGATTGACAGAAAAGCCTCGCTATGGCGTGCCTAGGAATCTGATCACGGGGATCAAGGCAGCACGTGCGATCTGTGGGGCTTACGGGCACACACCTCGAAACCTAACCAAAGGAATCGTGTTCCAGGTTACAACTGTGTAGGCATCCACATCTATCGTGGCCGGTGCCGCTCCGCCGACAATTGTTAATTGGCCCGACAGATCAGGTTCACCAGCGTAGTGGACACAGAAGGTGCCATCACATGTAGGGCGACTTGTCCACTTGTTGGACGTGTCGTAGACGGCCTGACAGTGAAAGAGGATGTAGTTGCCCTTTAGGAGGGTCACTGGAGACGCTAGAGTAATCGTTCTGACACCTGTGGCGGCCCCGCATACGTCCACAGGTCCATCGAAGTACTTGGTCTGCCCATCCTCAGAGTAGAGGGCAAACCTGATGGCGCTCGTTGCACCCCCGCCAGCAGCGCTAATGTTATACTGGATGGCCTCAAGGACAATCGGCTTAGGCACAAAGACTACACCCAGGTGGGCTACGGTGACTGCATTCAGAGACTGACTGTTTACGCCAACAACAGGTGTTACGGGCAAGGGATACACAGAATACACGTTAGGGTCACAGAGGCTATGCAGATAGAGGAAGTTATCACGGATTTGCTCGTTCAATCCGCCTACACCATCTGCGGTAATGACTTCACCGCTTGTCCATGTCCTGGGTGCTGTCCAACCCATTATGCTGCTCCTATCAATCTGACTTCAGGGATAAGCGCACCAGCGACAGACGTGAAGGCGTCGATGTCAATTGTGGCGGGGGCTGCACCTAGCCCACCTGCGATGGTAAGCGTTCCGCTCAAATCTGGCTCATTTGCAACGTGGGGGTTGAAGGTTACGTCATAAGTAAAGCGGATGACAGACTTGGCACTGGTGCTGTAGACCGAGTGACCTATCCAAACGATGTAGTTGCCAGGGGTTAGCACGGTATCCGGTACAACATCAACTGTACGGATGCTGGCCGCACAAGCTCCACATGCGTCTACCACATCTATCACCTTTGTTGCCCCGTCCTCAGTGTAGATGGCAATGCGAATGGCTGTTGTGGCACCTCCCCCAGCGCTGACATAGTATTGGAGACTCTTGACCGTGATTGAGAGGGGCACTGTAATGACCCCCAGGTGGGCCAGGTCATCATTTGCGGGAAGCGCAATACTTGCAGATGCTGCCGTAAGAGGCTCGACCGGTAGCGGAATCATTGACACCGCGTGGACTCCACTTGAGAACATTGCTAGTTCATTGTCGCGTATCTGTTCGTCAAGCATAGCCTTGGTGATTACCTCACCAGCTACCCATGTTCTTGGTGCTGTCCAGCCCATCGTCTTTTCTCCCTCTAGTATTCCAATCTGGTAGTTGGGTAAAGCAGGTGAGCGTTGTCACGCTCTAATGGGCTATAGTCAAGGACCCAGTAGGAGCCTTCACCGGAGCATGATACCAGATCGTAGGTCACGATGTGTCGAGTCTTTCCCGTGTCGATTGCGTGATGAATGTTCTCGACGTAGAAGTCTTCGTGGATGCCCAGACCGCTTACCCCATCCGCTTCGATGGTGACTCGGTCTCCAACGAACCCAGTCAACGCTTGGTGCATCTGGGCTTCATTTTTGCTAGCAACGAAGGTCATTCGCAACCTGCTATGAGGATCCTTGTAGCGGCTTACGATGTAGTCACAAAAGTTCTGAGCAGCGCCAGTATCCGACAACCATTTGGGCGTCAGTGGGTAAGCTCGCAAGCCGTAGGTAGCGACGGATGTCGCGTCCTCTGCAAAAACAAGCATGGGAGCCGCTTTCAAGTAAGGAATCCCTCGCGCCTTAATGATGTACACCAGGATGTATCCGCTAAGGTGTGTATTCTGGACTGAGAAGGTCATTTCATTGGCGCTTTTCACAACATCGGCTACCACCAGATAGGCATCCGTACCCGCTCCCCCGGTACTACCGATATCCGTTCCCACGACTGGGGTTGTCCACGGATTGACGTACGCTGCCGCATCGCCGCCGTACTTGGAAGTAGGATACTTGGCGGTAAGGAAGCGCTTTTCCTTGGGGGCGAGATAGATTGTCTCACCCGGTACCCACAGATCCGTAAGTATCCCGGTGGTGGTGTCCACCCCCTTGACGGTGATTTGCACACTGTTGTAGATTCCGTTAAGCGGGTCAAGTTGCTCTAACCCAAGGATGGACAATCCTCCGCCGGGGGCGTCCGAGAATGTTGCCTGTGACACCAACGAGCGGGTGCTTGTCAGACGGTGCCATCGGTCGGTGTAGCTGTAAAGAAAACCGTTGATCACATAGTTACGCTGCTGGCCATTCACCAGCCATCCCCCAAGAACTGGTCGCTCGTAGAGCAAACCGGGCTCGCAGTCCTCCATCTGGCGACACAATTCCAGACCATCCACGTCGTTCGCCGAGTAGAAGAGACCCGTCATCGTTTTCCCCGCGTCCCATTCTCCACCACCGAATCCGATGCCGATGTCAAGCGCGGTCATAATGTCCTGTATCCAAGCCCCAGTCAGAGCAGCCGCCGCAGGTAGATCAAGATTCTTAGCTACATTGAGACGGGAAAGCGGTCCTAGACATTTGAGGAGGACGGTGTGCGATGCTCCTACTACTGGAGCACTTGGCAAGATTATACTGACGACGCCGGACCAAAGTCCGTAGTAAATTTTCGTGTTCAAGCCAGCCTCGGAGAAAGTCGTACCACCAGATTGCGTGAGGTGTATACTGCCTGCTGGAACGACTGAATAACGCGTGCCTGAGACTTCGTCCATCTGCCACCACTGGGTGTGAATCTGATTTCCGGCGGCATCATAGAGAAGGAACTCGCCATCTGTTTCGCTCACACCTAGCTCAGTAAAATGCCGCCCGTACCCTACGTTGTAGAGCCATGTGAGTTGCGCTGCTGTCAAGTTGGTACCGGTGGGCTTCCAGATAGCAAGCGGACCGACATCACCACCGAACCAGTAACTAGTGCCAGCGCTGATGTGGCGTCCAACTTGAAAGTCTCCAGTGTTATCGCGGATTCCAGTGATCGCTGTCGTATTATGCGCCCCGGCGTTAACTGAAATGCCTATCACGTTCCCCGTAGGGTCGTGATACATGTGCACCATGCACCAGGTACCCGCTGGAACGTTGCCAAAGGTAGTGGCCGTGGCGTCCGCAGTAGCGGTATTTGCTAGATTGCGTGCCCGAAAGACGAATTTGCTGCCACTCACGAGGAGCGCGTATTCAAAGTTCGGACCGGTAATGACATCGACCCCCTTGAAAATGATGCCCTGAGCATCGGCAGGAGTTCCAACTTTGACCCACGCCACCACGTCCCAGTAGATGTCTCCTACGGACAGAGTTGTGTCATCCGTGTGCATCAGGTAGCGGTGATTGGCCGCTACGAACTTGGCGGCCAGGCTCGATTCACACAAACCCGCTGAGAGAGCGACCGGGCGGTTTGTTTTCAGGTAGCCGGAGAGGGGGGATCCTGCGTAATCCGGACTATACTTCCTGTCGTCGTTTCGTAGGAGGGCGTTCAGTTGCCCAGGTTGCCACCGCCCAACCGCGGAATCAAAATCTCTCCCGCACATCGCCTCGACGGACATAACGTCACCCGTCAGGTTATCGTTGGGGTCGAAGAGATACTTCGCCGTGAGTGTGTCGCGCCAGGCGACTTCTAGCAAGTAGTCAATATTCACGGTTACACCGCTATCTGACCTCGAAACTTGCCGTGCCGCAGGGCGTCCGCCATTACGCGCTCAAGGTCGCGTTCGCTGAGAATTGATCCCATGACGTGCATGTGAATCTCATTGATGTAGGTGCCCCCGCCGATACCGACGCCCTGTCCCAGCGGAATGACGGCCTCCTTGCCGTGTTCACCTAGCAGAGCCAATGTAGGCCGCGTCACGATGCCTCCCGCTGCCATACCAGAGACGCCGAGGTCTCCTGCAAGGCTGCCTACACCAGAGAGTATCTTCCCGCCAAGGTCTCCCAATGGCCCTAGCAAGTCCTTGATGGCTTCCACAAGCCCCTTCAGTCCTTCAATGATTCCATTCTTGATGGCTTCCCCGATACCCGTGGCTGCCTCAAAGATGCCACGAACAACACCCCAGATTCGCCCCGGCAGTCCAGTAAAGAAGCCCACGATGTCATCCACGCGGTCAGATACGAAGTTCTTGGTAGCGGTCATAGCATCCTGTAGAGCCGTTCGCACACCGAATCCGTCAGTCGCCAGGGCTACAATGGGGGCAAACGGGCCACTCAGGATGACGGCTATCTCAGGCCAGTGTTCCTTGAGGAAGTCCAGGACAGCAGTGAAGGCACCCGTAATCTTGTCCTTGAAGTCACCCATCTTGTCCTTGACCGCATCCCAGGGAACGAAGCCCTTGAGCATCCCTAGAATCTCATCTATGAAGCCGAGCTTAATGAAGGCCACGATAGACTTCAGAATATCCTCGGCCAGCTTCTTGATATCGCCCAGCGCAGCCCCCCAGTTGCCGCTGAACACGTCCTTAAAGAACTGGATAATGTCCTTGCCCACCTGGACGATGGCCTGAAAGTAGGGGATGATATCCTCAATGGCGTCCTTGGCCACCTTCATTGTAGCCACTATCGCAGGGCCATACGTCTCAGACAGGTCCTTGATGACGGGGATGACCTCTACCTTAATCCAGTCAGAGAAGCGCATGAAGGCCGGGATGAGGTCGGTAGCTACGAAGTCAGCCAGCTTAGCTATAATGGGAAGGAGTGCTGTCCCAATTTGTTCCTTCGCTTCCCCCATCTGGATTTTGGCCTTCTCCATTTGCCCAGCCGTAGAGTTGGCATAGGTCTCAGCTTGCCCAGCGAACTTCCCCTGCAAGGCAGCGAACGCTTCAGCCTCTGTAGCGCCCTCTTCCAGGGTGATGCCCATCTTCTTGAAGACGTTGACATTCTCCTCGGTCACCTTGCCGAGCAGTTTGGAGGCCTGTTCAAGAGGGATGCCCGCGCCGCGGGCAACGTCTTCGGCCAGGGCGAGACGCCTCATAGCCTCATCTGCATCGCCCGTCTGGGCCATCAAAAGAGACAGGGATGCCCGCGCATCGTCATCAGAGAAGGCAAGCTTCTGGGCCGCAGTGACTACACCCTCCACCTTGGGGCCATACACAGCAAAGGAGGCCCCGGTGTTCTCAATCGCCTTCTTTAGACGTAGCTGGGCAGCCTCATCCTCAGCCGCGGCGTTGGCAGCGTCCATAAGGAAGCCACCCAAGGATGTAATGCCCTGGGCTACGACAAAGCCACCAGCAATCTTGCTGACATCGCCCAGCGCGGAACCTAGCCCCTTAGCCTTGGTCTCAACACCGCCGATGACCTTGGAGGCATCATCCTTACCCGTGATATGGATTACAACATTATTAGCCATGTTACTTCTTTTCGGCCAATCTCTCGATAGCTAGCAGGCGTAGCATGTTGGTGCTCTCAGCCAGCACTTCGCTGGGGAGCTTATGGAATCTGTCGCAGAGTCCCAATACTACGCGCATCTCGACTACCTCTACCGGGAGCAGCTCAGGAAGTCCGAGTTGAGCCCAACGCTCTATTTCCCGGGTAAAGGGGCGGATAGAGTCACCTGCGCCTCCATCCACTTCGTAACGATCTCGTTGATGATGACCGGATAGACCCGAACTACGCCCTCGTAGTCAGTCGGAATCGCGCCGGCATCGTCTTCCAGGTTCCAGTCAATCAGAATATCCGCCACGAGACGGCATAGTCCTTCGATGTCCTGAGACACCTGAAGCTTCTGTGCTGCGATGAATACGCTGAGCGGATGGTCCAGAGTAACCCTGGCCTCAGCGCTCTCGTACTCGCCCTCAAAGACCAATCTGGCCGTGCGGGGCGTCAACTTGTAACTCATGTCTTTGCCCTCCTTAGCGAGGCTTTTCTGTCAATCGTGCAATCCGTATCTAGAGAACGGTATGACGCCAGATACGTGAACTTTTCTCAGGTCAATTTCTGGATGTAGGCGTAGGGTAATCACGTCGGGATCCTACACGAATACAGGAACCGTCCCATCTGCGAGCTTGCCAGAGGCCGTCCACGTGAGTGATCCGTCTGTTCCTCGGCTAACAACGTAGGAACTGAACACGAGGTTCATGACCAGCGTATCCAGCGCCCCGCCGCCCGGGTAGGTAACGGTTACCTCACGCGGATTACCAACACCGCAATCAAAGAACACGCGGTGAGACAGCGCCTCATTGAACACTCCCTTGAGCGACAGTTCAGCATCGCCCAGCAGCAGTTGTCGTTCCAGGGCCGCCTTGTCCAGACCGGTCACGTCCCACTCGCCTCTCGAGGTGTTGACCGTGAAGTCTGTGACATCGTTACTGATGTCCTTCGCAGCCCCGGCGCTGTTGTCTACCTCGATGGCGACCGGAATTCCGCTCAGTTTGCTCATCGGTTACCCCCTACGCAAATGTCGGTAGCGTTCCGCTAGACAACTTGCCGGTGGCCGTCCAGGTCAAAGACCCGTCGGTGCCGCGAGACAGGTTGTAGTTGGAGAACACCATCTCGCAGATTAGATTCACGAGACCGGCGCCCGGCAGCACGATCGTTACCGTTCGTCCTACCTGTCCTGCCAAGATCGCCAGGTCTGCAAAGACCGTGTGCGACAAGGCCGGATTGTAGATGCCGTTCAGGCCCAGTTCTGCGTCGCCTAGCAGCAGCAAACGCTCAACGGCGGCCTTGTCAAGGCCCGTGACGTCCTGCTCGCCACGCGATGTGTTGATGGTACAGCTGACCACGTCAGGGCCGATGGCCACCGGTGCGCCCGCTGCGTCATCAACTGAGATCGTCAGACCGATTCCACTGGTCTTCATTTGACTAACTCCTTACCCTACAGGGCAATGCCCCGGATTGCCGCCACAGCAAAGTCGACCGTGGTCGGATAGTTGCTTACCGTTAGCGTGGTCACGCGGAGCCACTTCTTCGCCTGGGTGACCGTCTTCGTGATACGCTCGGCGGTCGGGACGGCTGCAATGTCCACGTTGGTGAAGTCAATCAGCGTGGTGTAGGCGTCAAGTCCCCCGTCGTCATCCGAGTGTTCGATTCGCACTGTTACATCGTCGCCCGCTGCGCCAGTCATGGTGAACATGTGCAGGACGAAGGTAGTAGGGTCATCGCTGGCAGGATCACTGGCATAACCGCATAGGGTACCGTCCAGCCCAGGAAGGTCTTCGGCGATGACGCTGTGGTACTTCCCTGGAGTCAGCGAGTAACCGTATTCCAGAGGATATCCGCTGCTCTTGACAGAGATACTGGCCCCGACCAGGGAGCCGTCTGAGCCGCGCGACAGGCCGTAGTTCAACTGCTTGCCCAGCAGCGACGCGGTTACAGCGCCCAGCAGAACGCCCCTGAAGTAGCTCACGAGCGCGTCCGCGTCGGGCAGATCACTCAGGATGGCGTGTAGCCCCGGACTGACGGGATCGTAGTAGTTGGCAAATCCGATCTCGCTGTTCTCCAGCAAGAGAATACGTTCCTCTGCGGACTTGTCCAGCCCGGTCACGATCTGTTCAGCGAAGGTCTTGACCAGGGACTGGATCGCCCCGATATCTCCAGACAGGTCATATCCATCGACGAAAAGACAATCGTCCAATCCCGCTGTTTTAGTCATCGTTCTTTACCTCTTCTACGGGCTCAACATAGCCCTGCTTGATCGCGCTCGAGATGTCCATTAACTTAGGCGGCGTGAATTCCTGTCCTGCCGCGACGTTCATGAACACGTTCTTGTTGTTTCTGATGCTGAGGTCTACCAGTGCTCTTACCTTCATCCGAGTCTCCTATGCCAGCGGCCAGCAGTCGTTGATGATCAGCGGGAGAGTAATGTCGACGCTCCTGTACATGAGATGGTCGACCTCGACATACCCGGCCGTGGCTTTCAACTGAGTTCCGCATTCGCCGAAGACATCGATATTCCTAACACTCGCACCTAGATCAACGTCTCCCGCCAGCATCGTGAAGACCTTGTCGATCGCGTGAGCCAGGATCGTATCTATCTTCTCCGCCGGTTCCTGTAGCATGTTCGTGTAGAGTCGAATCGTGTAGATGTACACGCCCGTCGCCGCGTTTAGTCCGCTGACTCCTGCCGCAGGCGCAATGCTGTTCAGATATACGCACGCGGTCAAGCCACTTCCTGGAGCGCCCTTCGGTTCAACGGCCTTGACCTCGCGAAAGATCGCCATCTTCTTGAGAGCGCTGCGCAGATTGACGAGTGTGGTTTCTACGGGCATCTTAGTCCAGCTTCCCGATCAGCTTCTTGATCACGCCCTCGGCGATAACTCCGATGTGTTCTACCAGGTACTGGGCTGTCCGGCGAAAGGACGAATATCCCTTAAAGCGAGTAGTAGCATTGCGACTGCCCACGCCTTCCAACCAGGGACCGTAGACGCACCCGCCGTCGGTGATGAGCGCGTGCAGATTGCCTTCTACCTTGCCCTGAACATTCTTGCGGTAGTTGCCCACCGAGCCACCCTCGGCGGTACTGACATTAAGATAGACGCCGGCCGGCCGGGGACGTAGCATCTCATCCAAGTGCTTCTCGCCTTCCTCTACCGCGGCCTGCATGATGTCGCCCATCGCGTCCTGAACCTTGGCCGAGGGGTTGGTGAAGATCGGCCCCTTCAGTTCTACGTCGAATGTCACAGCCACTAGATACTCCTCGGTCCTCGTGTGCGCTTGTAAGCATCCTCGGCCCGCTTGCGTACATCGGCGATGCCCTTGCCGGATATCTCCCGGACTGCTTCTCCCTGTCCTACCGTAAGAGCCATGTGACCCTTCTCCTGTGCCAGAGCGTAGAGGGTCTCGGCCAGGCAGAGTTCACTGATAAGTCCGGGTGCGACATTCTTGCTGATAAGAGTCGTATCCACGTGAGCAATCGCCACGGTTCCTACCGCACCGCGCTGAACCGTCAGTGTCCGAGGCGCATAGACCAGGGCATCATCGAGATGTACCGCGAGCGCAGAACCGTCGTATGCTCGCTTCACGCCCAAGACATCGCCCACGATGCCCTCGACCAGCATTCTCTCCGCGTCGATGGTGATAACCTCGCCCTGACAGATGAGCGTACCGTCATCAACAGTGATCGCGATCACTGCCTCGTCTGCGGCGATATCGCCTACCATATCAACGGCCACTCCTGTTGACAACAGGGTCTTCTCGTTGACAATCATGCGTTCATCCTCGATAAGGATCAGATCGCCCACGCCGATAAGAGAGGAATCGCTCACGTCGAGCGCCGTGGCGGCATCATCATAGTCATCGGCCAGGGCACCGGCTGCAACGGAGTTCTCGCAGAATCCCCAGCGTCCAGTCACTTCGATGGCTCGTTGCGAGGTAGGACCGGATTGCCAGTATGCGCTGGATGATAGGTCAATCTCGATGCGGTTATAGGGAGGCCCGTAGTTGACAGGCTCTTTAAAGTAGTCAGCAGCCAGGATGATGGCGCCACCGCTCACCAGCAAGGTGACCTCAATCAAATCCTCCCCAAGCCAGTAGCGATAGTTGACAGGACCTTCAGAACTGGGATAAGGGAAATACTTGAGCGCCGTCAGAGGGTAAAAGATACGGTTGAAGACACGCTCGAGTTCTCTTGAGGTTGATTCGAGGAGACGATCAATGGAAGGATGTTCGTCGGGGCCGTTTATTTGGGCAGCCCTTTTGACTGCCTCTCGGGTGGAATACCAGAGTCCCATATCGCTTCCTCAGCTTTCAAAGGAGGCGGGGACAGCACATAGGGAGGAGGGTCACCTATGCGCCGTCACCCCCCGTCTGACCCGTCGTTTTGAATGGACAGAATGGACAGTAAATGATACCTCTCGCCTGCTTGATCGGCTCCCCGCAAATAGGGCAAGCCACAGGTGGCTGCCGCTTGTCTTCAGCAGCCATCTGCTTTGCTTCCTTGAGGATCGAGAGGAATTGGTAGCTCATGTTAGCTGAGTCCCACTATTGGGTTCATGATGGCGTAGAGGGCCTTCACTTCAGCAGCGGTCAGACACTTGCCAGTCAGGAAGGGCATCGCCATCCGACCGTGGAACTCGTTGGTTGGCACGGCGGTCACGCCTGAACACCCAATGGTCAGGGGTGTTGCGCCAGGGATGATGTCAATGAACGCGCCGGTCTCGGTCGTAACGCTGGTCACAGCCACGCCATTGACGTACAGGGTTAGCGTCGGGGTTATCAGCACGCCATCCATTGTGGCCACTGCCCACTGCCACTGGCCCTGCGTGACAAGGGGGCCTACGGCTATCTCGCTGGCGTTCGCCGTGTCGTCGTACAGTTCCAGGT
>Ga0315288_10003318_pt1 | contig 20567 bp, 21 predicted proteins | sample YL17G11_20_MG_FD_203454 | JGI IMG/M metagenome (GOLD analysis project Ga0315288, IMG submission 203454) | Sediment microbial communities from Yellowstone Lake, YNP, Wyoming, USA - YL17G11_20 | ecosystem: Environmental > Aquatic > Freshwater > Lake > Sediment | place: USA: Wyoming | collected...
ATCTTCGATGCTCAGGCTAATATAGTGCCGAAATTAAGCCAGTCCTATAATCTCAACGATTCCGATCTAGTAAAGCTAACTCCAATAGTAGAGCAGAACCTGACCACATACTCTAATAATTTCACGATAAGGTCCGTCGCTATATTGGATAACGGAAGGAATGCGATGGAGACGAGGAGCGTAGTCGGAAGAAACGGAAAAGTTTTGTATTGGAAAGAATCTTGATGTATCATAGAGGTTTTAAAGGCGTGATAATATGTTCAAATTAGACATAAGCAAATTTAATTTTTTGGCCCAGAAAAGCAACAGGGAACTGGTGGGCATAGATTTCAGCAGCAATAATTTAAAGCTTGCCCACGTTAGGATATCCGGAGGCAAGAAAGAGGTCGTCAACCTCCTGACCCGGAATATCATAGGCTTGGCCGACATCGACGTAGCCAAGACGATCAATACCTCTTTCTATGAGCTGAGGGCAAAAGACCCCGAGATCATCAATACTATTCCTTTCAATTTAGTGATAACCAAAAATATCGAGATACCATCCATCGATCCGAAAGAGATAAGAGACATCATAAATTTACAAGCGGGCAGGCATACACCCTATTCGCGCGACGAGATAATAGTGGATTATATCGACATAGGCACTTACAAGCATAGTTACACCAAGATATTGCTGGTGATCGTGGCGCGCAATGTCGTGAAAAGACAGTTCGATATTATGGATAAGGCTGGTTTGAGATTAGAGAAGGTCTTCTTTGCGCCCGAAGGCTTGGCCTGGGCCGCCTCTAAGATATTGAAGATAGATACCATGACGGCACCTGTCAGCATCGCCCACGTGGACGAGAGCTTTACCGATTTTACGATAGTCTTTAAGAATAAGCCGGCATTCGTGAGGTCTATACCGATAGGGATGCAGCATTTGATAAGCGAAAAAGAGCGGTATGAGATAAGGTTCGCGGATGAGCTTAAGAGGTCTCTGGAGGCGTACCAGAGCGAAAACATCGAAACCAATCCAGGCTCGCTTGTTTTGACCGGCGCCTTAGAAGATACGGGAGACCTTGAGATAGTCTTAGGGAATGTCTTAAGCCTTCCTATAAAGGTGGTGCCCTATTTTAAAAATCTATCTATGGCGGGCGAAGCGCTGAAGGTGGCGCCCCTAACAAAACGTTTATCGTTTTTTAACGTGATAGCGTCTCTTCTTGCATTCGGAGAATTGAAAGTCAACCTCGTTCCGGAAGAAGTGAAGTTGAGGAAGGCGCTCGAAGAGAGGGGCAAGGAGCTGATAAAGACAGGGATCCTCGTTGTCACAGTATTCTTTGTGATCTGCCTCATATTGCTGACAAATATTTATTTTAAGTCCGCGTATTCAAGGAACTTGGACAGGAAGTATAAAACTTTGAACGAAGAAGCCCGGGTGCTTGAAAAGGATTTTACACAAGTCAGTCTGATCAAGAATTATCTTTCAAACCGCGGTTATTCACTGGAGGTATTGGCCGAACTATATAATGTCACGCCGGTCGATATAGAGGCTACCGATATCAGATTTGACGAGCAGGGCAAGCTTTCCGTAAGGGGCACCGCAGAATCCATGTCAGCCGTATTTTCTTTCGTGGATAAAATGGAAAAATCGAAATATTTTAAGGACGTGAAGACAAAATACACGGCGAAGAGAAAAGAGGGAGGGGCGGATGTCGCTGATTTTGAGATAACCTGCCAGCTTGAAAAAGGGGCCACTTAGATGAAGTTCTCTCTTCCTAATATACAGGTGATATATGCTTTCGTCTCCCATCTATCAAGGCGGGAGAGGGTGATCCTGTATGCCATCGTCTTTTTTGTGTCACTGGTATTGTTGGACCGCGTGATAATATTTCCCATTTCCTCTAAGATGAGAGGCTTGACGAAAGAGATCCAGGATAAGGAGCTCAACATCAAGAAGAATGCGCATATAGTGGCCCAGAAGGACAAGATAGCCGCCGAGCGCGCTAAGTACATCGCTTTCCTGAGCAAGGTTCAGTCTGAGGATGAAGAGGTGACGTCTATACTGAAAGATATAGAGAGCATAGCGAATCAAAATTCCGTATATCTTATAGACATAAAACCAGCCGGCATAAAGAGCATAGGTGTGTCGCAGAAATATATGGTGACCCTGAACTGCGAAGCGCAGATGGAGCAGCTTATGAAGTTCATGTACGATATCGAGAACTCGAAGCAGCTTTTCACGATCGAGAAATACCAGGTGAGCCCGAAGTCCAAAGAATCGAGCGTAGCGAAATGCAATATGTCTGTATCGAAAATGGCTATACCGCAGTGAACGCTTATTTCCATATTATAGCCGGAACCATTTAACCATGGAGGTGTAGTATGCGTATAAAGTTTTTTATGGGTTTCGCTTTAGCGTTGGCGTTATTTGTGTCGCTTGCGTCAGCGTCATGGGCCCAGGTGCCCGAAAGGGTTAAACACGCTGACAGGAATAAAGACGGCGTTGTAGACAGAAAAGAGATTGTCATGGAGAATAAATGGGAACATAAGCAGCGCGCCAAGGTGAATACGCCTGCGGAAAAGAAGCTGGATGTAGACCACGATGGCGTTGTGGAGCCCAAAGAGGCGAGACTAGGCTGGAAGAAAGCGCGCGCCAAGGTGAATACGCCCATCGAGCAGAAATACGACAAGAACGGAAACGGCTGGCTGGAGCCTGATGAGGCAAGAGAGATGCTTAGGGACAAGATGCTCCTGATCAAAACAAACGGCAAGGCGAAGGTTGATACCGAGCTGGAGGCAAAATACGACACCAATAAGGACGGCATCTTAGATCCAGACGAAGCGGCGGTTATGGAAGAAGATTTGAAATAGGATATACGCTAAGCCGCTAAAATTGTAAAAGCAAATTAAAAAAGGAGGAAGGCATGAAGAGGATATTTTTTATTGTATTGATCTTGGCTGCCGCGTTCAGTTTGAACGCCTACGCTGCGTTAGACACGACGTCTCTTCTCGATCTGAAGAATAAAATCTTTGAGGAATCCCAAGCGATAAGACCGTTATTGACAGAATCGGGATCGAAAGACATCATCTTGCTGAACAGCATGTGTGACGTGAGCATGATGACCATGTCGCAGCTCGATGCCTATTTTTACATGGCCGGTATTTTTAACTCGGTAAAAGATAGCCCGGGCAGCGCGACCGCCGTTGACTACCTTATCAAATGGCTGTCTGAAGTGAAGAAGGGAAGCGACGCCAACTTAAAGGTCTTGGCCTCAATAACGACTCCCGTGGAAGCCGGCACGACCAAGCATATCCAGATATTAAGCAACTATTATACGGATCTGAGCAAGCAACTGGATGTAGAGATAAATAAAGTGGTTCTCTTGAAGAAGGCATTAAAGCAGCAATAGGCCGACTCGCGAAATAGATTCAAAAAATATTTCATTTGACAATCTTTTGTCAATGTGTTAATATTCAACGCCTCTATTCAAGAGGTATTTTTTTATCTCCCGATGTTAGGATGGGTGCTAAAGGTTTGATTTAAAAAAGGATCTCGAAAAAACATATTTTATGAAGACATATATCGCAAAAGAAAAAGACATACAAAAGGATTGGCACATCGTAGATGCCAAGGACAAGGTCCTGGGCAGGCTTGCCGCCAAGGTGGCCAGCGTATTGATGGGGAAAGACAAGGTCATATACTCTCCTCATCAGGATACAGGCGATGAAGTGATCGTCATAAATGCGCGCAAGGTCAAGACCACCGGCAAGAAGCTGAAGCAGAAGGTCTATAAAAGATATTCGGCCTATCCGGGCGGATTGAACCTGGAGACCCTCGAGACAGTTTTAAAGAAAAGGCCGGATTATGTTATAAGGCACGCTGTCAAAGGCATGCTTCCGAAGAATAAAATGGGCGATAAGTTATTGAAAAAGTTACGTGTGTATCCAGATGAAGCGCATCCGCACAGAGCGCAGAAACCGAAAACGCTAAAGATAGATTGAGGGGTAATCATATAATGGCAGATAAAGTTCAATATGCAGCTACCGGAAGACGCAAGAATTCAATTGCCCGTATCAGGCTCATGCCCGGGGAAGGCAAGATAGTGGTCAACTCAAGACCTTTTAATCAGTATTTCCCCAGGGAGAGCAATCGTCTTATCATCATGCAGCCCTTGGAGCTTGCGAAGCTCGAATCTAAATTGGATGTTTACGCGAATGTCCAGGGCGGCGGCTTGAGCGGCCAGGCAGGGGCAATGAAACACGGCATAACCAGGGCACTGGTCAAGTTGGACGCGGACTTAAAGACGGTTTTAAAGAAAGCCGGTTTTCTGACGCGCGATTCAAGGATGAGAGAACGCAAAAAATACGGCAGAAAGAGAGCCAGGAGGAGATTCCAATTTACTAAGAGGTAATACGCCCGCCTTCGCCAACAGCTTCGGCGGGTCTTATGCCGAGGTTGACCGAAGGCGCACAAAATTTCCGACGATTATTTTAAAACCTATCTGGTCAACTCCGACGATGATTTTAGTTGACACGATAGGTTTTTTATTTTAATATAGACGATACGTCTCAAATTCAGTCGGGAAAACGAAAAGGAGCGCAAAATGCTTAGAGTGGGCGTGATTGGAGCGACGGGTTATACGGGTGAAGAGATAGTAAAGATTTTATCAGGACACAAAAAAATAAAGCTGACGTATCTTTCGGCGGTCATAGATAAGGAAGAGCCGATCTCTAACATATTCCCCAGCCTTATGGGCAGGATCGATCTGATCTGCAAGAAGCCGAATACCGACGAAGCCGTAAAAGAAGTCGACCTCGTCTTCTTGGCGCTTCCCCACAGGGTATCGATGGAGATCGCGCCGAAATTCCTGAAGGCCGGAAAGCGGGTCATAGATTTAAGTGCCGATTACAGGCTCCACCAGGACGTATATAAGGTCTGGTACGGCGTCGAACATAAGGATAAAGAGAACCTCCCCATAGCTATCTATGGATTGCCCGAGATATATCATCAGGCTATCAAGACGGCCAATTTGATAGCGAATCCCGGATGCTATCCGACCAGCATAATATTGGCGATAGCGCCTATGGTGAACGAGATGACCATCGGAGACGCTCCCATAATAGCAGATTCAAAGAGCGGGGTGACGGGGGCGGGCAGAAAGGCCGACATAGCGCTCTCATTCGGCGAGGTCAATGAAAACCTTAAGGCATATAAGGCCAATGAGCATCAGCACAAGCCGGAGATAAATAAGATATTGTCGGCGATAGCGGGTAAAGATATAGACGTGATATTTACGCCGCACCTCGTTCCGCTGAATAGGGGAATACTGTCGACCATATATTTAAAGTTGAAGAAGAAGATGGATACGAAAGGCGCCATAGGGCTATATAAGAATTTCTATAAAGATAAGCCTTTCGTAAGGATCTACGGAGAAGGCAAATTCCCTCAATTGAGGGACGTGGTGGCTACAAATTATTGCGATATAGGTATAAAAATGACAGGCGATATGGCGATAGTCGTTTCTTGCATAGACAATCTTAAGAAGGGCGCCGCAGGCCAAGCCGTGCAGAATATGAATATAATGTGCGGATTCGACGAGGCCGAAGGATTGACATAAAAGGCAGGATGATTTAGTTTATAGCTTATAGCTGGAGAGAGAATTATTGATATGATAGTCGTGAAAGGCGGAGTTACTGCCGCGAAAGGTTTTTTGGCGAACGGTATAAAGGCCGGCATGAAGAGATCCGGCAAGAAGGACCTCGCGCTTTTATATTCCGAAGCGCCGGCAGTGGCAGCAGGCGCATTTACATCCAACAAATTCCAGGCGTCACCGCTTAAGATCAGCAAGCTGCACCTGAAGAATAAGACGCATCAGGCCATAATCGTAAATAGCGGCAATGCCAATTGCGCGAACGGTAAGTCCGGAGATAGATCTGCGCTAGCAATGGCCGATTATATAGCGAAGGGCGTATGCCTGGCCAGGGAGGAAGTCCTGGTTGCCTCGACCGGAATAATCGGAAGGGAACTGCCGATCAGAAAGATCCAAGATAAGATCCCGGAGTTGATAGTAGGGCTCGCCAGGGACGGCGGCGATTATTTTTCCGAAGCGATACTCACTACCGATACTGTAAAAAAAGAGCTTTCGGTAAAGGTCAGGCTCGGCGCCTCAACGGTCACCATCGGCGGCGCCTGCAAAGGCGTCGGTATGGTCTACCCGGCCATGAAGGTTCAGCGCCACGCGACCGTATTATGTTTTCTGACGACAGACGTCGCTATTTCAAAAGCAATGCTTGAAGCCGCGCTCGGCGAGGCGATGGAAGAGTCGTTCAATATGGCGTCAGTCGACGGTGACATGAGCACGAACGACACCTGTTTCATATTGGCAAACGGCATGGCCGTAAATAAAAAGATAGCGACAAAGACAGGGGATTATCGTAAATTTACGGACGCGTTGAAATTCCTTGCGAAAGAACTGGCGAAGATGCTTGTGCGCGACGGCGAGGGGGCGACGAAGTTTGTGGAGATAGAAGTGACCGGCGCCAAAAATAAGGACGATGCGGTCAAGATAGCGAAGAAGGTATCCACCTCTAATCTATTGAAGTGCTGTATATACGGCGAGGACCCTAATTGGGGCAGGGTTATAGCCGCTGCCGGCGCAAGCGGTTCAGATTTTGATGCGGATGCCGTTGATGTTTACCTCGGCGGGATAAAGGTGCTGTCGAACGGCTCGCGCGTGAAAAATTACGATAAAGACAGGGTCGCCGCCTCGTTCAAAAAAAGCGATATATCCATAACGGTGGATCTAAAAAGCGGAAAGCGCGCTGCTACGGCGTGGACCTGCGATTTTTCAAAAGAATACGTTGAGATAAATTCGGAGTACTCTACATGAAAAATGCGATAAAGAAAAGCGAAGTGCTGATAGAGGCGCTGCCTTATATAAAGAAGTTCTTCGGGAAGACCATAGTGATAAAATATGGCGGCTCAGCCGTCGAGGAGAAGGGCATAGAAAAAGGTATCCTCGACGACATAATGTTCATGAACTATGCCGGCATGCGGCCGATCATAGTGCACGGCGGCGGGCCTTTCATTTCAAAGATGATGAAGAGGGCAGGCCTTGAGCCGAAATTTGTGCACGGCAGGAGAGTCACCGACGGCCGCGCTATCCATATAATCGATAAGGCGCTCCATACGATAAACAGGAAGATAGTGCGCGCCTTGAGGGATATGGGCGCTCAGGCGTTCGGTCTGAGCGGTAAAGAGAATAATCTCATCAGGGTGAAAAAATTGAAGTGCGAGCCGCCTCTCGGGTTCGTAGGCGAGATCACATCAGTCGATACGACGGTCGTTAAGCGGCTCATAGAGGACGGCATCATACCAGTGGTTTACCCTCTCGGCGTGGGGAGGGATCACAATATATATAATGTTAACGCGGATGATGTGGCGAGCGAGATAGCGATGGCGTTGAAGGCGGAGAAGTTCGTGCTATTAACCAACGTTAACGGGATAATGAAAGATAAAAAAGACCCTAAGAGTTTATATCGGACCATTACTGCACGCGAAGTGGAGAGTCTTATAAAGAAGAAGGTGATAGACGCTGGCATGATACCTAAGGCCCGGGCGTGTGTCAATGCGATAAAGGGAGCCGTCAAAAAATCCCATATACTTAATGCGAATATTCCGCACGCCCTATTATTGGAAATATTCACCGATACGGGCATAGGCACAGAGATAGTGAAGTGATGAAGAGTAAGGGTGAGGGGATGTCAAAAAAATCAAAGATGAAAACAGGCGATGTTGTAAAATTTTACGACAAATATGTGATGAACACATATAAGAGGGTGCCTTTATGCCTCGAGAGAGCCAACGGCGCAAAGGTCTGGGACATAGACGGCAGAGAGTATCTGGACTTCTTTCCGGGGTGGGCTGTGTCGGGGATAGGCCATTGCCACCCGAGGGTCGTGGCTGCGGTAGCGAAGCAGGCGAAGAAACTGATGCACGTGTCGAACAACTATTATAGCGAACCTCAGGCCAAGCTCGCCGAAACGATAATAAAAAATTCGTTTGCCGGGAAGGTCTTCTTTGCGAATTCCGGCGCCGAGGCGAATGAGGCGGCGGTCAAGCTCGCCAGAAAATACGGGCACGGCAAAGGCAGATTTGAGATAATAACGATGACCAAGTCGTTCCATGGCAGGACGCTCGCTATGATAACGGCCACAGGCCAGGACAAGGTCAAGATAGGTTTTGAGCCGCTCCCTCAAGGTTTCGTACACGTGCCGTTTAATGACCTGGAGGCTTTACGGGAAGCCATAACGGAAAAGACCATAGGTGTAATGCTGGAGCCCGTACAGTGCGAAGGCGGCATAAATATCGCGGATAAAGGGTACATGAAAAACTTAAGGGCCATATGCGACGAGAAAGACATAGTGCTTATCTTTGACGAGGTCCAGACAGGCATGGGCAGGAGCGGTAAGATGTTCGCATGTCAGAATTACGGCATCACGCCCGATGTCATGACCCTTGCCAAATCGCTTGGCGGAGGGTTGCCCATAGGCGTTTGCGTCGCCCGGGAAAAATTCCAGGACGTCCTGACGCCAGGGACGCACGCCTCGACGTTCGGCGGTTCTCCGATCGTTTGCGCTGCAGCGCTGGCAGTTTTTGAGGCTATCAAAAAAGAGAAGCTGATCGAGAATGCGCAAAAGATGGGCGCATATCTGGTTAAAAAATTAAACGCCTTTAAGGCCAAGTATCATTTCGTAAAAGAGGTGAGGTCCCTTGCTCTTATAATAGGCGTAGAGCTTAGCATAAAGGGTGACGATATCTATATGGAGTGCCTTAAAGAAGGTTTGCTCATAAATTGCACGCAGGATACGGTTTTAAGGATAATGCCGCCGATCACCGTAACGAAAGGCGAGATCGATAAGGCGATTTCGATATTGGATAAGGTATTCTCAAAAATTTAACTTCATAAAGGAAGCGCGTCATGAAAAAGGACCTGATTTCAGTTGAAGATCTAAAGACCGAGTCTATATTCGAGATATTGGATCTGACGGCGAAGATGAAAAGCGACAGGACCGCATATTCCGATTCTTTAAAGGGTAAATGCATAGGCCTGACTTTTCAGAAGCCGTCGAACAGGACGAGGGTGTCGTTCGAGATAGGCATGGTCCAGCTCGGCGGATACGCGATATATCTTGGTCCCAGCGAGATAGATATGGGCGTAAGGGAATCCGTCAAGGATGTTGCCTGTGTATTGTCAAGATACCTGGATGGCATAGTGGCCCGGACATACAAGCATGAGGACATAAAAGACCTCGCTAAGTACGCGACCGTGCCGGTCATCAACGGCTTGAGCGACAGGGCGCATCCATGTCAGGCGCTGAGCGACATATTCACCGTTAAAGAAAAGTTGGGGACTTTCAAGGATATCACGCTTTCATATATCGGAGACGGTAATAATGTCCTCAATTCTCTTATGTGCGCCTCCGCGAAAGTCGGCCTGGATATGAAGATAGCCACGCCAAAAGGATACGAGCCGATGAAGGAATTGGTCCGGATAGCGAAGGCGCTCGCTAAGGAATCGGGTTCTGGGCTTGAATGTTCCAATGACCCGAGGCTTGCGGCAAAGAACGCGGATATCATATACACCGATGTATGGGTCAGCATGGGTCAGGAGAAGGAAGTGAAAAAGAGACAGGGCGCTTTTAAAAGTTTTCAGATCAATGACAAATTAATGAAACTCGCGAAGAAGGATTGCCTTATCATGCATTGTCTGCCAGCCCACAGAGGGCAGGAGATAACGGATTCGGTAATAGATTCTAAAAACTCCATAGTCTACGATCAGGCAGAGAACAGGATGCACACGGAGAAGGCGATTCTTTTAAGACTTTTAAAGTAAAGAGAGGGTCAGCATGAAAGAGAAAGTGGTTCTTGCGTATTCAGGCGGGCTGGACACATCCGTCGCGATAAAATGGTTTACGAATAGGGGATACGACGTCATAGCCTATATGGCCGATGTGGGCCAGGGGGCGGATTTCGCTACTTATAAAAAGAGGGCCATCGATACGGGGGCCGTCAAGGTCGTCATAGAAGACCTCAAGAACGAGTTCGTGAAAGATTTCGTCTTCAGATCGCTAAAGGCAGACGCGATATATGAGGGCGGCTATCTATTGGCCACAGCGTTGTCGAGGCCGCTTATAGCGAAGGGCCTGGTGAAGACAGCTCAAAAAGAGAAGGCGGCCTTTGTAGCGCACGGTTGCACGGGAAAGGGCAATGACCAGGTCAGATTTGAAGTTACAATAAGAGCGCTTGACCCCGGCCTGAAGATACTAGCGCCGGTCAGGGAGTGGGAGTTAAAGACCAGACAAGAAGAGATAGAATATGCGAAGAAGAATAATATACCCATTGACACAACGAAGAAAAAGCCATACTCGATTGATGTTAATCTTTGGGGAATATCGATTGAAAGTGGGAAATTGGAAGATCCTTATTACGAGCCTGACGAAGATATATATCAGCTTACGAAAGGAATAGATAAGGCAAGGGCGAAGCCTGCCTACGTTGAGATAGAGTTCAAGAACGGCGTGCCGGTCAAATTGAACGGCAAGGCAATGGACGCCGTGAACCTCATCTCGAAACTTGCCACGATCGCAGGAGACGCGGGCGTCGGCAGAAGCGATATGGTGGAGAACAGGCTCGTCGGAATAAAGTCGAGAGAGATATATGAGGCGCCGGCGGGATGGGTGCTGTATAATGCGCACAAATCCCTGGAAAGCCTGGTCCTAGACAGAGAGCTTTTGCATTTTAAGGAGTCAGTCGCCTTAAAATACGCAGAACTTGTCTATTACGGGCTATGGTATTCTCCGCTCAGAGAAGCGCTCGATAAATTCATAGATGAGACTCAAGCGCATGTGAGCGGCACGGTTAAATTAAAACTTCATAAGGCCAACTGTATAGTTGTCGGGAGAAAATCTCCTAATTCTTTATATAAGAAAGAACTCGCAACTTATGAGAAGGGCGATAAGTTTGACCAGTCTCTGGCAAAGGGTTTTATCGAGATCTGGGGACTGCCATATAAAGGCTCTCAAGCTAAATAGAACCTGTCCCACCTACGAGGTGGGACGCGGTAACCAAAGAGGTGCGTATGGCTAATAAACTATGGGGCGGGAGATTCAGTAAAAAAACGGATCCGCTAGTCGAGGAATTTACTAGATCTATACAGTATGATTATAAATTGGCAAGATACGATGTTTTCGGCTCAATAGCCCATGTGCAAGTGCTGAAGAAGGCCTGCATCCTTACGCCTGAAGAGGCGAAGAAGCTGACGGAGGCATTGGAGGATATTGCCCAAAGTATCAAGGATAAAACATTCAAGGCGGACCCCTCGTGCGAGGACATACACACCAATATCCAGAACCTTCTTCATGAGAAGACCGGTGACCTTGCATTGAAGCTCCATACCGCGAGATCGAGAAATGAGCAGGTCGTGGTATCGACCAAGATGTATTGCAAGAAAGAGCTGTTGAAATTGCAGGTCTATATTGCGGAGCTTAGGGTCGTATTGTGCCGATTGGCCGAGAAGAATAGACACCTGGTCATGCCGGGCTTCACTCACATGCAGCACGCCCAGCCTATCTACGTGACGGATTATCTTATGGCGTACGATAAGATGCTGGCGCGGGACGATAAGCGTTTGGAATTTATCGCCGACAATATCATCATAACGATGGGCGCCGGCGCTTTAGCGGGTACGCCGATCAATTCCAAGGCGTATGGCGTAAAGTTGTCGGACGCGGTTAAGGGCGGCGACCTGCCGCAGGCGTTCAGTATCCATGTGACAGAAAATTCGGTGGACGCGATAAGCGACAGGGATTTTGTAATGGAGATCTTAAGCAGCCTATCCATAATAGGGATGCACATATCGAGATTATCGGAGGACTTGATCATATGGTCGACGAAAGAGTTCGACTTCATAGAGATAGACGAGTCTTTTTGCACGGGCAGTTCCCTTATGCCGCAGAAGAAGAACCCGGACGCGCTGGAACTTATGAGAGGTTACGCGGGGCGTCTTTACGGCAACCTTGTGAGCGTCCTTACGATGATGAAAGGGCTCCCTCTGGCGTATAACAGGGATATGCAGCTTGATAAAGAGCCGCTATTTAATTCGCTTGAAATAGTCTCATACGAGTTGAAGATATTGGCGGGATTATTAAAGACGCTTAAATTCAACAAGGCCAAGATAGAGGAATACCTGGAAGACGAATCATTATACGCGACGGATCTGGTATATTATCTTGTCGATAAAGGAGTGCCTTTTAAGACCGCCCACACGATCGTAGGCGCGCTCATCAAGCATTCTATCGATAGTTCTATCGACATAAAAAGCATGAGCGATGTGGAATTGAAGAAATTTTCGGATAAATTCTCCAGGGAAGACGTATTGAAACTGTTCGACCCGGAGGTTTCGGTAAAATCGAAAAGGTCCGTGACCAGAAACTGTAAAAGGCGTTAGCGTTTTCACGGCATTTAAAAGGAATATATGCACGAATTCAAATTTAAGAATAACGAACTGTACTGCGAAAATATAAAGGTGAACGATATCGCCAAGCGCGTTCAGACGCCGTTCTATCTGTACAGTTACCGCACGCTCATCGACCATTATCAGAAATTGAGAACGGCATTCAGCCCCATAAAGCCGCTTATATGTTTTTCAATGAAATCTAATTCGAACCTTGCGGTCTTGCGCGCGCTTGTCAAAAACGGCGCAGGGCTAGATGTCGTTTCGGGCGGCGAACTTTACAAGGCGCGTTTGGCCGGCGCTGAGGCGAAAAAGATAGTATATGCCGGTGTAGGCAAGAGGTCCGACGAGATAGAGGATGCCATCAGGTTCGGCATACTGTTCTTTAATGTCGAATCAGAAGAAGAGCTGGAGGAGGTGCAGAACGTTGCCCGCCGGTTGAATAAGAAGGTCAATGCCGCCATCAGGATAAATCCGGACGTGATACCGAAGACGCACCAATATATCGCTACAGGCAAAGGCGAGAGCAAATTCGGATTGGACTTTGAGACGGTCCATAAGATATTCAATTCGAGATGGCGATATCCTAATATAAACATAAGAGGCGTCCACATACATATAGGTTCGCAGATATTGAATGCCGCGCCTTTCGAGGATGCTATAAAGAAGGTGCTGGACTTTTTGAAGACCTGCAAGATAGACGTGGATTATTTCAATATCGGAGGCGGGCTCGGGATAATCTACTCGATAGAGAATCCGCAGACCGCCAAAAGTTTCGCTAAGAAAGTCCTGCCGCTTTTGAAGGATTCGAAGCTGAAAATAATACTTGAGCCCGGCAGGTTCATATCAGGTAATTCCGGCATACTTGTGACAAGGGTCGTGTATGCCAAAAGAACGCCGCGTAAGAAATTCATAATAGTTGATAGCGGAATGAGCGATCTTATAAGGCCGAGCCTCTACGAGGCATATCACAAGATAGTTCCCGTGAAGGTAAGGGAGGACAGTTCAGAGACCGCGGAAAAGGTGGACGTCGTAGGGCCGATATGTGAGGCGGGCGATTTCCTCGGCAAGGATAGATTCCTGCCTTGTTTGACGAAGGGAGACCTCTTGGCTGTCATGGGTTCAGGCGCATATGGCTTTACCATGTCCAGCAACTATAACTCTCGCCCCCGTGCCTCAGAAGTCATGGTCATCGGTAAAAATTTTTATATTGTCCGGCGAGCTGAGACTTACAAGGACCTGTCGCGAGGGGAATCGATACCCAAGGCGTTAAGGTAAATATGGAACAGATTAAATTTACGAAGGCAGTGGCGACGGGGAACGATTTCATCATAATCGATAATCGGACCTCCGCCTTTAATGCTAAAGATTTATCCTTGCTTGCCAAAAAGGTGTGCGAACGGAGGTTCTCTATCGGCTCTGATGGCCTTTTGGCGCTAGAGGCTTCAAAGATAGCCGATTTTAAGATGCGCATATTCAATCCCGACGGGAGCGAAGCCGAGATGTGCGGGAATGGTTCGCGGTGTATCGCCCTCTATGCGCTCAAGAGAGAGGTCGTCAGGGCCGAGATGACCATCGATACGATAGCCGGCATCTTGAACGCGAGCGTAAAAGGCGATATCGTGAAAGTGAAATTGCCCGATCCGAAGGATATAAAATGGAACTTTTGCGTAATGATCAATAAATGCCCGTATAAGCTTAATTTCGTCGATACCGGAGTTCCTCACGTCGTCCATTTTGCGGATGATCTCGACAAGGTAGATGTTAAAAAAATAGGCTCTCATATAAGGAACCATGGTGAATTTTCTCCTGAAGGCACTAACGCGGATTTTGTCAAGGTCCTAGACAAACATAGCATAAAGATACGGACGTACGAACGCGGCGTGGAGGACGAGACGTTGGCGTGCGGCACGGGAGCCGTGGCGAGCGCTATAATATCGGCGGAATCCGAGAAGATGCCGTCGCCGGTCAGCGTAGAGACCAGGAGCGGAGAAAAGCTGAAGGTCTATTTCGAGATGATAGATGGTGAATTTAAGAACGTTTATTTAGAAGGAAAAGCAGGGCTTGTTTACGACGGGACGCTGAAGATAGACGGCTGATAGCTGAAAAGGCAAAAATTAGGAGATGATATATATGTTCAAAGGTTCGATGGTAGCTTTGGTCACGCCATTTAGGAACGGGAAGGTCGATGAGAAGGCCCTGAGAGAACTGGTGGAATTTCATATAAAAAACGGCACCACCGCACTGGTGCCTTGCGGCACTACGGGTGAGTCTGCGACTCTGTCATATGATGAGCACGACAAGGTTATAGAGCTTACCGTTCAATTCGCCAAAGGCCGCATCACCGTTATTGCCGGGACAGGTTCTAATTCGACGGAAGAAGCGATAATGTTGACGCGCCACGCAAAAAAAGTGGGCGCCAACGCGTCTCTTCAGGTGAGCCCGTATTATAATCGCCCGACCCAGAAAGGGCTCTATCTTCACTTTAAGGCCATAGCGGAGGCTGTGGATATCCCGATAATCCTGTATAACATCGCTTCGCGGACAGGCGTTAATATCGAACCGGAGACTTTTGTGAAACTCGCGGAAATAAAGAATATAATCGGCGTAAAAGAAGCGAGCGGCAGCCTCGAGCAGATGTCGCGGATAAGGAAGTTATGCCCGAAAGATTTTCTTTTGATATCGGGCGATGATGCCCTGACGCTTCCGGTCATGTCGATAGGCGGCGTAGGAGTTATATCGGTAGTCGCCAATATAATCCCGCGAGATGTCGCTGATATGTGCGCGGCCTTTGAAAAGCGGGACATAAAGAGAGCAGAAGAGCTGCATTATAAGATGCTTCCGCTTGTGAAAGCGATGTTCATCGAGACCAATCCCATACCGGTAAAGGTCGCTATGGGCCTGATGAAGATGATAGACCCGCAGCTGCGATTGCCTTTGTGCGAGATGCTGCCCGAGAACAAAGAGAAGCTCATAAAGACGATGAAGGACTACAGGCTGATATAATAGAAGTTTTAACAGTGTGCGTGACGATTCAATAGAGGGAGCAAGCGATGATTAAATTATGTGTAAGCGGGTCCAAAGGAAAGATGGGCTCGAGGATAATCGAGCTGGCGAAGGAGGATCCTGCCGGGTTCCAGTTAAGCGGCGAGTTCGATGTCGGCGTAGAGCCTGAGCCTTTAATAGAAGGGTGCGATTGTCTGGTAGAGTTCACCTCGCCGCAGGCTACGATAGAGCATCTGGCATTATGCGAAAAGCTTAAAAAGGCGATGGTGATAGGCACTACCGGCTTGTCGGGCGCGGAACAGGAAAAAATAAAAGAGGCATCAAAGACAATGCCGATAGTATTTTCTCCGAATATGTCTGTCGGGGTCAACCTTTTATTCAAAATAGTAGGCGATGCCGCCAAGGTCCTCGGTCAGGAATACCATGTCGAGATAGTTGAGGCACATCACAGCAATAAGAAGGACGCGCCGAGCGGAACGGCCAAGGAGTTAGCGCGTATAGTAAAAGATGCCGAAGGCCACGTAGATATTCCTATCGAATCCGTTCGTGAGGGCGAGATCGTCGGAGAGCATACGATCACGTTCGAAGGCGATATGGATGTGATAGAAATAACCCATAGCGCAAAGACGCGCGACATATTCGCGAAAGGCGCGCTTGTGGCAGCGAAATTTGTTGTGACGAAATCGAGTGGACTTTATAGCATGAAAGATGTACTGGCTCTTTAAAATTTTTCGATACAGCAGGATATGCTATGTCGAGTGGTTCGCAGGGACGCTCGTCCGCCTCCAGCGGGCGGACTCGCTTCGTAAAATTTTTTGTACCGCCGATTTTCAATCGGCGGACCAAGCTACAAAAAATTTTAAGACCCTGCTCACCACATCGCCATATCACGTTCCACGAAACTAAAAATTTTAAACTCGCTGGTGGGGGAATAAAAGGCTCGGTCGCGCTTGCCCTACGAAGCATTCTGTCTATTAAGTGTTAAATGCGAAGTATGGCCACCCGAAAAAATTTCGAGCTGCAACAGTATAAAATTTCGGGATTAAGAAAACTAGCTCTTTAAAATTTTTACGGGTCCTGTCGCCCCTCAACCTTTTGTTCTAAAGGGGCTACGACTGGCTCGAGGCGTATAGAGACACGAACGCGGAAAACTCCAGCGCCGTAACGCCCCTATTTTCTCAAAAGGTTTTGGGGCGCCACCCGTAAAAAAATGGGCTGCAACAGTATAAAATTTCGGGATTAAGAAAACTAGTTCACTATCGGCGCGCAATAGGACGCGTGATTTAATAAAATTTAAAAAAAGGTGATAGATTTTTCAAATGCCGGAAAAATTTCTCGAAAGTGCCCGCCTTCGCCTGTGAATGTGTCTGGTCTAGATTGGCTTCGGTGGGCATCCGCCGAAGCATTCAGGCTGCTAACAGGTGAATGCGAAGGCGGATGGAGCAGAGCTGTGGACCATTGCTGTGGAGCGAAAAAATTTAAAATAAATAACAGGAGTTGTAATGATAAAGATTGAAAGATCTGAACGACTGAAGAAGCTCCCGCCGTATCTTTTCGTCGAGATAGACAAGGCGGTTAAGAAGGCTCGTGAAGAAGGGAAAGACATCATAGACCTGGGAATAGGCGACCCTGATATCCCCACACCCAGATTTATCATCGATGCATTATCTAAGGCAGCCCAGAATCCGGCTAATCACCGTTATCCGCTCGACCAAGGGCTTCTTGAGTTCAGACAAGAGGCCGCGACATGGCTAAAAAAGCGTTTCGGCGTCGCCTTCGACCCGGATGGCGAGATATATCCGCTCATCGGCTCAAAAGAAGGTATAGCGCACATACCGCTCGCCTTTGTCAATCCCGGAGATTATGTCCTCGTGCCGGACCCGTGTTACCCCCCTTACAGATCAGGAACGTGGTTTGCGGGAGGGGAAATATTATCCATGCCGCTTAGGTGCGAAAACCATTTTCTGCCGGACCTGAGGGCCGTTAATCACGCGCTTCTTCATAAAGTCCGCATGATGTTCATCAATTATCCGAACAATCCGACCGCAGCAGTCTGCGATAAGAAATTTTTTAAGGGAGTTATAGATTTTGCCATAAAACATAACATAGTAGTCTGCCACGACGCCGCGTATTCAGAGATCGGCTTTGACGGCTTTAAGGCGCCCAGCATATTCGAGGTCGAGGGCGCCAAAGATGTAGCGATCGAATTCCATTCTTTGTCAAAGACATTTAATATGACAGGATGGCGGCTCGGATTTGCCGTAGGGAACAAGGAGCTGATAGCGGGTCTTGCCAAGGTGAAGTCGAACATCGATTCCGGCGCCTTCTTCGCCATACAATGGGCAGGCGTCAGCGCGCTTAAGAATTACGAAAGGCACATAAATTCTGTTCTTAAGATATATGAGGAGCGGCGAAATATCCTTGTGGACGGATTAAATTCGCTCGGCTGGAACGTCGAGAAGCCCAAGGCTACCTTTTACGTGTGGATGCGCATACCGCCCAGATATACCTCCGCGACATTCGCCCAAGCGCTTTTGGAGAAGGCGGATATCGTAGTGACCCCTGGCAATGGTTTTGGCTCAAGCGGCGAAGGCTATGTGAGAATGGCGCTCACGGTCGATAAGGCGCGCCTCAGAGAAGCGATAGACCGCATAAAGAAGAGGTTGACATAAATGGTGACCGGCGGTTCAAAAGATATTGCAATCTGTTACATCGGCATCGGTTCAAATCTGGGAGACCGGCAGTCGTACATAAGTCGGGCTATCGAGGAATTGAACAAGGCCGTTGGGATACAGATAAGGAGAACCTCGTCAATATATGAGACGTATCCGGTGAGCAGCATACCCCAGGGAAAATTTTTAAACGGCGTAATAGAGATAGAGACTAGCCTCGGTCCTAAAGACCTCATGAGAGAATTGAACAGGATAGAGGATACGCTTGGACGCAAGCGTGGCATAAAAAATGGTCCGAGGACCATGGACTTAGACATCCTGTATTACGGAGAGCAATTTATCCGGGACAGTGATCTCGTTGTTCCGCATCCGAAGATAAACGAGCGGGAATTTGTGCTTAAGGGTTTGAGGGAACTGGGTAAGGCCTGAAGATGAAGATAGTAGATAATATTTCCAGGATGTCCACTCTCAGTAAGATGCTGAAGAAAGAGGGCAAGGTCATAGGGTTCGTTCCGACCATGGGATACCTTCACGATGGCCACTTGAGCCTGGTGAGGACCGCGAAGAAACATACTGACGTCGTCGTGATGAGCATATTTGTCAACCCTCTGCAGTTCGGTCCAGGCGAGGACTTCGAGAAATATCCGCGGGATTTTAAACATGATGAAGAGGTTGCGGGCTCTGCGGGCGCGGACATACTATTCTATCCAGCCAGCAAAGACATTTATCCGGAGGGATATTCCACGTATGTGAATGTCGAGGGATTGACGGATGGTTTGTGCGGGGCATCCAGGCCGGGCCATTTCAGAGGGGTGGCCACGATAGTCGCTAAATTGTTCGGGATAGTGAGGCCCGATGTAGCCTATTTCGGGCAGAAAGACGCGCAGCAAGCCATAGTTATAAAGAAGATGGTCGAAGACCTGAATATGGGAATAGAGATAAAGATGGTGCCGATAGTCCGCGAGAAGGACGGCCTTGCGATGAGCTCAAGGAACGTTTACCTCTCCGAATCAGAAAGGCGCGACGCGGTCGTATTGTATCAATCGCTCAAGAAGGCGGAATCCCTTGTCGAGCAGGGTGAGAGGGATTCAAAAAAGATCATGAAAGCGATAGAGGCGATGATAAAGGAAAAATCAAGCGCCAGGATCGATTATATATCTGTGGTAGATACAAAAAACTTAAAAGATATGAATAAGGTTTCAGGGGAGGTCCTTATAGCGCTGGCAGTCTTTGTCGGGAAGACGCGACTCATAGATAATGTTATCCTCAAGGTAGATCCCGGACAGGCAAGCGGCAAGAAAGGTTAGTGGTGATATAGGTTATGGTATCCAAAGAAAAGAGCGACTTAAAATATAACGAAGCGCTGAAGAAGAAGATCGCGAGACTTAAAGAGAAAAGGAACGCGGTGATAATCGTGCATAATTATCAGCGCGACGAGATCCAGGAGATAGCGGATATAAGCGGCGATAGCCTCGCCCTGTCTCAGGCGGTTGTGAGGACCGATGCCGACGTGATCGTATTCTGCGGCGTGCAATTTATGGCGGAGTCTGCCTCGATCCTGAATCCGGATAAAAAGGTATTGCTTCCGGTGATGGAGGCGGGATGCCCTTTGGCTGATATGATAACCCCTGAGAAGCTGCGCGCCAAAAAGAAAGAGCACCCGGAGGCCGCGGTTGTATGCTATGTGAATTCGAGCGCAGAGGTCAAGGCAGAGAGCGACATAGCCTGCACTTCAAGTAACGCCGTGGAGGTCGTAAAATCCTTAAAGGAGAACGAGATAATATTTGTGCCCGATAAGAATCTGGGCCGCTATGTCCAGACCCAGGTGCCTGAAAAGCGTATAATATTGTGGGAGGGTTTCTGCCCTACCCACATAAGGGTCCAGGAGGAAGACATAATAAAGACTAAGAAGGCGCACCCGGGGGCAGAGGTCATTGCGCATCCGGAATGCAGCCCTGAGGTCTTAGCGCTGGCAGACCACATCTGTTCAACGGGCGGCATGTTCAAGTACGTAAAACAGTCCAGGTCCACCGACTTTATAATATCGACCGAATCCGGTATGTTGTTTAAATTACAGCGGGACAATCCGACGAAAAAGTTTCATCTCCCCACGCCCCACTTGGTCTGCGCCAATATGAAACTCATAACGTTGGGATGGGTCGCCCATAGCCTTGAGAACCTGGTCTACGAAATAAAGGTTTCTGACGAGGTGAGGGAGAAGGCGAAGAAGGTACTTGAAAGGATGCTTGCCGCAACGGGCGAGAAGAAAGAGGCGGCATTAGCCGGATATTAAATAAACCCTTCGGCGCATCCCCGGCCTAAAGGCCGTGGTATTTGCTCAGGGTAATCCTGTGCTTCGACATGCTCAGCATGGTTCGAAGCATGGTGAGCAACG
>Ga0315288_10003320_pt1 | contig 20558 bp, 13 predicted proteins | sample YL17G11_20_MG_FD_203454 | JGI IMG/M metagenome (GOLD analysis project Ga0315288, IMG submission 203454) | Sediment microbial communities from Yellowstone Lake, YNP, Wyoming, USA - YL17G11_20 | ecosystem: Environmental > Aquatic > Freshwater > Lake > Sediment | place: USA: Wyoming | collected...
ATCTACTACGCGCCCAACGAGCACCTGGACATAGGTTTCACCGATTATCAGGCGAAGGTGGCGGAAGTCCTCGCCCGACAGCTCGACGGCCTCTTCCCAGTGCTCCAGGCCCACCCGGACTACCGTTTCAACCTGGACGGAAGCTGGATTGTCGAACAGTGGCTGGCGACGCGCACAGCCGCGCAGGCCCGCCGCTTTGCCGACGCCGCCCGAGCCGGCAAAATCGCTGTGAATGCCTTCTACGCCGGCTTCCTGACCCAGGCCCTTTCGCTGGAGGAACTATGCCGCGGGATGTATTTCAGCAAGGAACTGGAATCACGTTACGGCGTTCCCTTTGAATTCGCGAATGTAACCGACGTGCCGTCTTATTCGTGGTCGCTGCCTTCTGTTCTGGCCGCGGCGGGTGTCCACTACTTTGCCGCAGGTGGCAATCAGGACCGCGGCCCGCTTCTCGCCCACGGGCGCTGGAACCTGCGCTCGCCGTTCTGGTGGGAAGGGCCCGACGGGGCGCGGGTGCTCGCCTGGTACTCCTACCATTACCATCAACTGCGGGCCGTTTTCGGTTTGCCCCCGGGGCTCGAAGCTGGTTCGGGCGGTCTCTCTACTTTCCTTCAAGCCTTTGAACGCCCCGATTATCTTCCGGACGCCGTGCTCCTTTATGGCACTGAGGTCGAAAACGTGCCACTCGACTACCAGGATGCCGAACTGGCCACGCGCTGGAACGCGCAGTACGCCTATCCCCAGATCATCCCCAGCCGGTTTGCCGACTATTTCCGCTATGTCGAAGAACGCTACGCTGCCCGCCTGCCCGTCATCCGGGGCGACAGCGGGGCCTATTGGGAAGACGGCGTGGGAACTGCCGCCGCTGCCACAGCGCGTTACCGGACAGGTCAGACGCGGGCGCTGGCTGCCGATGCCCTCGCCGCACTCACCGCCAGCTTCACTGCGGCACTGCGCTTCCCTCTGGACCTCAGCCGCGATATCTGGCGGAACCTTATGCTCCACGGCGAGCATACGATCACTTCCTATCGCGGGCCTCTGCAGCCAGAGCACGACGAGGCGACAGCGCAAATGGAGGTAAAGGCAAGCCGGACCTGGCGGGCGGAAAGGGAGATCGACGAGCTTCTGCGCCGCGGCCTAAGCCAGCTTGCGGACCGGATCGACACGCAGGGTGAAAACCTGATTGCGTTCAATCCTTTGAGCTGGAAACGCAGCGGGCTGGTGCGGTTCCAAGTGGATACTGGTACCACCCTTACGGACGTCGCTTCAAATAGGCCAGTCCCTTATGAAGTGGTCGAGGAACACGAGGGGTATCAGACTATTCGCTTCTGGGTGCAGGATGTTCCCTCCCTGGGCTACAAGGTCTATCGCCTGGGGCGCGGAGAGACGGTCCTGCCGGGCCGCGCGGAGCCGGAAAGCAACGTCTTTCAGAACAAGTTCTACCGAATCAAGCTCGACCCGACGCGCGGCGCCATCAAGAGCCTCTACGACAAGGAGCTGGGACGCGAGCTGGTGGATAGCGCCAGCCCGTACTTGTTGAACGAGTACCTGTACGTCACAGGCGGCGGCAGCGAGAAGGGGCGCGGCGAGGAGGCCGAGGCTACCCAGCTCACGCGTGTGGCGCGGCATTTGCCCTTCGCCGAGCTCAACATCCACCATCCGGAAGCCGGCCAGATTGTATCGGTGGAGAAAACGCCGTGGGGGCATGTAGTGCGGCTGGCAGCAAGCGCGCTCAACACGCCGGTGATTGAAACGGAGATTCTGTTGCCCGACGATGAGAAGCGCATTGAGATCCGCAACCACATCCGCAAGGATCTAGCCTACGCCAAGGAAGCTGCGTACTTCGCCTTTCCCTGGGCCATGGCGAACGGCACGTTCCGCTTCGACATCGCCAACGGCTGGGTTGATCCGGAGAAAGACCTGCTCGTGGGCGGAGCGAGCGAATGGTTTGCTCCCCAGAACTGGGTGAACGTCGAGGATGGCTCAGGCGCCGTCACGCTGGCGGTGGTGGACGCACCGCTGGTTTCGCTGGGCGACATCAACCGCGGCCGCTGGCCCGCCAAGTTCACCAAAGCCTCTTCTGCCGTGTTCTCCTACGTGCTGAACAATTACTGGTTCACGAACACGCCGCCGGGTCAGTCCGGCGACTTCGTTTTCCGCTACGCGATTTCCAGCGGGGCTCAGTTCGATCCACAGCAGGCAACGCGGTTCGCGCGGGAGGCCCGCGCCTCGCTGGAAGTCTCTCAGCTTCGCCCAAGCGATAAGAAGTTGGAGTCGGCGGCTCAGCCCGGGGCGCTTCCAGCAGGCGAAGCCAGCCTGGTTGAGGTTGCGCCCGACAACGTGGTGGTTGCCGCCCTGAAAGGCGCGGAGGACGGCGAGGGATTGGTCGTCAGGGTTCTTGAGATTGCCGGCAAGGCCGCCGAGGGCAAGCTGACGTTTCCTCTGCTCACTATCGCCTCGGCCAAGGAAGCGAACGCAGTTGAGGTTCCTGGCAAGGCTTTGGAGATCGAGGCCCACAGCGTGCGCTTCAGCATCAAGCCGCACCAAGTGCTGACCATCCGGCTGGCAACACAGTAGCGGCGATACGTGAATCGCCCCTACAACGGCTGGCGCGCTTCTGCTAACATACTTGAGATGTACGACGACATCGTGGCCGTCACCGAAAACCAACCTCTCAGCGGCGGCCATTTCCTTTTGAGCCTGCACTCTCCGCGTCAAGCGCGGGCCACCCGCCCGGGTCAATTCGCCATGCTGCGGCTTCTCGGCCGCTCGGACGTGTTGCTGCGCCGGCCGATGAGCATTTACGACACCAAGCCTGCTGCACGACCCAGGAGGAGGAGTCGGGCCAAGGGGTCGCCCGAAATCATCCAGCTTCTCTACAAGGCCGTAGGGCGAGGGACGCGGCTGATGGCCGACCTCCAGCCCGGAGACCAAGTCGGGTTGCTGGGGCCGCTGGGCCATGGATTTTTCGAAGAGGATTACCTGCCCCAGGCGCGGGAGGCTGACGAGATCCTGCTGGTGGCCGGCGGCATCGGCATCGCGGCACTCCTGCTTCCGGCCAAGCAACTCGCCGCAGCGGGTTTTCACCAGCGGCTATTCTTCGGAGGCGGTACGAAAGCGGACTTGGTGGGATTCAGAGAATTCAAGCCTTTGGTGCGTGAAACCTTGCTGGCTACCGAGGACGGTTCGGTGGGCCATCACGGCTTCGTCACTCGGCCCCTCGAAGCGCACCTGGCGCGTCACCGGAAAAAGAACTTTCTGCTGCTGGCGTGCGGGCCTTGGGCGATGCTAGAGGCTATGGTGGAAATCGCGAAGTCATACGGCCACCGCTGCCTGGTGTCTTTGGAAAACCGCATGGGTTGCGGTCTGGGTGTCTGTCTGGGTTGCTCAATCCGGGTGCGGGGAGAAGGCCACGGAGCCTACGAACGCGTCTGCACCGAAGGGCCGGTGTTCTGGGCGGAAAAGGTGGTTTGGGAAAGAGAGGAGATCCTCGAGAGTTGAAGAGAAATCAAATGTCGAAGGTCCAAGGTCGCAAGGGCCGAGGCCACGCGCCAAGAGCAATGGGCGAGGCGGGACAGACGCCTGCCTTCGTCCCGCGCATCGATACGACCATCGCCGGAGTGCATTTCCAGAACCCGGTGCTCACCGCCAGCGGCACCTTCGGCTACGGGCAGGAATTCGCTCAGCTGATTGACTTGAACCAATTAGGCGGCATCGTGGTGAAGGGCATCTCCGCCGACCCCATGCCAGGCAATCCCTCTCCCCGCATCTACGAGACCGAGTCCGGGATGCTGAATGCCATCGGATTGCAGAACATCGGCGCCAAGAGATTCCTGAAGGAGAAGCTGCCCTTTCTTCGCACCTTGAAGGCGCGTTGCATTGTCAATGTCTTCGGCTATTCCACGGCGGATTACGTCCGCTGCCTTGAGATCCTCAATGCCGGCGACGGCATCGACGCCTACGAACTGAACATTTCCTGCCCTAACACTCGGGCGGGCGGAATGGTCTATGGCAACGACCCGAAATTGACCGAGGAGGTGGTGGCGGCCGCGAAGAAAGTGGCGCGTTTCCCGGTCATCGTGAAGCTCTCCCCGAACGTCACCGACATTACGGTAACTGCCCGGGCGGCCGAGGCGGCGGGCGCCGACGCGCTGTCGCTTGTCAACACCTTCGTGGGGATGGCCGTCGACATCCAGACGCGTACCCCGCGCCTCTCGAATGCCACCGGGGGGCTCTCGGGACCCGCCATCAAACCTGTGGCTTTGCGCATGGTCTACCAGACCTATCGCGCCGTGAAGATTCCCCTCATCGGCATCGGCGGGATCGCGACGCCGGAGGATGCCCTGGAGTATCTCATCGTCGGCGCACAAGCCGTGCAGGTGGGCACAGCAAACTTCTACGACCCTGGAACCTCGCTCCGCGTTGCCCAGGGAATCCGCGACTACTGCCAGCGGAGGCATTTGCACCTCTCGGAACTCATTGGCAGCCTGCGACTACCCGAGCACCTAGCCCCGGGCGCGCGCAAGTCCTAGTGGCGACCCAAGGTGAGGTCTGAGACGGCTCCCGAGGCTCACCTGGAGACCGAGATTAGCCCAGGTGGTTTTGGTAGTTGGTTTGCTCCCAGGGTGGTAGGAGGCGCCGACGGAGCGCTGCGCTTCCCTTTGCTTTCAAGAACTTACAGGAGCAAGCGCAGTCCCGGAGGATGAAGAAGGGTTACTGGGGTGAAGGTGATTCATGGCGGATGGCAATCGCGGAGCATCCTATCCCAGAGGCGGGTGAGACACAATGGCTAAAGGGTTTACCGCGGCTTCAAGACCTTTGATTTCAAGCGGTTGGGCAAATGGGCCGAGGCTAGATTGACACATTGCCGGCCGTTTGTTAGATTGGAGGACTAAGGACTTGCGAACGAGCCTTTTTGTGCGACGGAAACCGGTGTGGGGCGGCCTAGCCTTGGTTGTGGCCCTCCTGGCAGTCCCAGGTTGCGCGGTCCGACGGACGACGCGGGTTCCTCCCTCGCAGATGCCTGCTCCCGCGCGCGAAGCCTCGGTTGCCGACCTCATCGCGAAGGTCAACGCGCAGAGCGAGGCCATCCGCACGCTCGTGGCCACGGTCGACCTGGAGCCTACGGCAGGCTCGGTCTATTCCGGCGTCATCAAGGAATATCGCGACGTCCGGGGGTTCATCCTCCTGGAAAAGCCTGCGCTGATTCGCATGATCGGCCAAGCACCGGTGGTGAGAACCAACATCTTCGATATGGTCTCGGACGGCCAGGAGTTTCGGCTCTACATCCCCCCCAAGCAGAAATTCATCGTGGGGAAAACCGAGTTTCGCCGGCCGGCCAAGAACTCCTTGGAGAATCTGCGCCCCCAGCATATCCTGGAAGCCCTGCTGGTGCCGAGTATGGACTCCAGCCGTGACAAGTACGTGCTGGAGGAGGCGCAAGACGGCTGGCAGCGCTATTATGTGGTGATGGTCCTGGAACCTCGCGAAGACGGGGAGCTGGCGCTGAGGCGCAAGGTGTGGTTCGACCGTTCCTCGCTGGAGGTGGCCCGGCTGCAAATCTATGGGCCGCAGGGTGCCTACCTCGAAGATGTCCATTATTCCGGCTACCAGGACTTCCAGGCGGTGCGTTACCCCTCGCGCATCGAGATTGACCGCCCCATCGAGGACTACCGTTTAGCCATCACCATGGTGAAAGCAACCTTCAACCAACCCATTGCCCGGGAGAAGTTTGAATTGCAGAAGCCCGAGGGCGCCGAGCTGGTGGAGCTGGGTGCGGCGCGCGGGCCGGAGGTTCCCCGTGGTCAATAGGATGGTGATGGCCAACATTCTGCACCGGCCCGTCCGCACGGGCGTCAGCATCCTGGCCGTGGCCATCGAAGTCGGCATGGTGATGTTGGTCGTAGGGCTGACCACGGGCCTGCTGCACGACTCCGCCCGGCGCGTGGAAGGCGTGGGCGCCGATATCCTGGTGCAGCCCCCCGGGGCGTCGTTCTTCTTCGGCCTCACGCAGGCTCCCATGCCTGTCAAAATCGGAGACCGGTTGGCGGAGATTCCTCGCGTCCTCGCCGTGGCGCCGGCCCTGTTCCAGTTCAATTCCACCGGCGGCCTGAACATCATCTACGGCATTGACCTGGCGAGCTTCGACCGGGTGAGCGGAGGGTTTGTCTACCACGCGGGAGGGCCCCTCACCAACCCTTACGACATCCTGGTGGACGACTGGTACGCCAAGGCCAACCACGTAAGGGTCGGGCAAACGCTGAACTTCCTCAATCACGACTTCCACGTCGCGGGAATCGTAGAGCACGGCAAGGGCGCACGTCTATTTATACAGATGAAGACCGCCCAGGATCTCTCGGGGGCCTACGACAAGGCTTCCATCTTCTTTGTGCGCTGCTCCGATCCGGGTTATACGGAACAGGTAGTCAACTCCATCCACCGCCTGCTGCCGAGGTACCAGGTTCTCTCCGTCAAGGAATATATGTCCTTGATGACCTCGAACAATATGCCGGCCTTGAACGCCTTCATCACCGTCATGATCGCCGTGGCAGTAGGCATAGGGTTTCTGGTGATTTTCCTTTCCATGTACACCACCATCACCGAGCGCACCCGCGAGATAGGGATTTTGAAGTCGTTGGGGGCCTCAAAAACATATATCATTGAGGCTATCCTGCGGGAGGCCAGCCTTCTGTCCGTGGTGGGAATCGTGGCCGGCTACGGCGTTACGGTGATTGGACGCAAGGTGATCCTGGCGGCCTTCCCCACGCTGTCGGTAGATCTCACGCTTGAGTGGGCGCTTTGGGCAGGGCTGCTGGCGATCGTGGGCAGCCTGATTGGCGCGTTCTATCCGGCGTTACGCGCCGCCCAGCTTGACCCGGTCGATGCTTTGGCGTATGAATAAACGGCGGAGTCAGAAGCCAGAAGCAGCAACGGAAAGCTGACGGCTGATAGCTGAAGGCTGTTTTCATGGAACCGATTATTGCCACTCAAGATCTGAAGAAGATTTTTCGCGTGGGCAAAGTGGAGGTGCCCGCGCTGCGCGGGGTGGACTTGGTGGCCCAAGAGGGCGAATTCCTCGCCGTAGTCGGACCGTCAGGTTGCGGCAAGTCCACGTTGTTGCACGTCCTGGGTGGCCTGACCAGCCCGACCTCAGGCAGCGTGTTCGTGGATGGAAACGACTTCTCCACCATGACGGACTCCGACCGCACGCGCTTTCGCCGCCACAAGATCGGCTTCGTCTTTCAGCGTTTCAACCTGCTGCCCACCTTGACGGCTCGCCAGAACATCAACATTGCGCAGCACATTCAAGGCAACGGATACAATCCTCACCGCTTTGATGCGGTCGTGGACATGCTGGGAATCCGCGAGAAGTTGGAGTACAAGCCTTATGCGCTGTCGGGCGGCGAGCAACAGCGAGTGGCCATCGCCCGCGCCGTCATCTGCGAGCCCAAGATCTTGCTGGCGGACGAGCCCACGGGAAACCTGGACACCGAGAATTCCCAGGTCGTCCTGAACATGATCCGGGCCCTGAACCGCTCCTTCCGCCAGACCATCCTGATGATTACGCACAACCCCGAAGCCGCGGCGGTGGCGGACCGCGTGGTGCGCATGCGGGACGGCCGCATTGTTTCTGATTGATTCTTGCCGCGTTTCCCGCTATTTTCTCCAGACGTAAGACGATGGCCGAAAGCACCGAACCGCGAGACCGGACCATTCCGCAATCAGAAGCACCCGCGGGAGCCAGACCCCTCCGCCGCGCGTGGGGAAAAATCAAGTTGGCTCTGGTCCGTTCGGTCTTCTGGGTTTACGAGCGCGGCACCTGGCAATACGATCTGATCGTGCTGGCCATTCTGGCCTTCATTTTCCTGAGCCCGCGATCCTGGTTCGAGGACCGTCCGGCGCTCCAGCTAACCGACCTTCGGCACAAACAGGGCGTCGTGGAGGTTGGTCATGGCAAGGACGGCTGGAGCTACCTGGTGGATGCACGGTTAGTCGAGTCGCTGGCGCCGCAGAAACCCGAGGACGCCATTCGCGAGATTATCCGCCTGCGCGTGCCAAAGCCCTTCACAATCAAGTCGATTGACCCGTACCGCGACCGGAACAATGTAATCCTGGGCTATACGGTGGTCGTCGTCCTGCAATGAACCGCTGGCCCCTTATATCGGGGGGCGGCACGCACAGGCCCACAAGACCGGCCTGGGAAATAGGCCCACGTGAACCAAGCACCTCGCTCACTCCTGACTGCTGTCGCCTTGGCGTTGGCGTTGCTCGCGGCCGGCATCCCATCCCGCGACGCTGCCGCCAGCCCCCGCAAGGGCAAACTTCCGCCCCCCTTGTCGGAAATCCTCTCGCGGATGAACGACTCCGCCAAGAACCTGAAGACCGTTTCCGCCGACCTCGAGTACACCAAGGTCACCGTCCTCGTGGATGATAAGTCCACGGAAACGGGCCGGATCTTCTACCACAAGAGCAAGAAGGAGATCCTGATTGACATCACGAAACCCGAGGCCAAGACTGTCTTGTTCAAGAAGAACAAGGCGGAAATCTTCCTGCCCAAGATCAATCAGATCCAGGAGTACGACCTGGAAGAACAGAGCGGGCTGGTGGAACAGTTTTTCTTGCTCGGCTTCGGGACCGAGAGCGACAAACTGCGGAAAGATTACGATTTCAAGTTCCTAACGGAAGAGGAGCTGGACGGAGATACCACGGCGGTGCTGGAACTGACGCCCCGCTCCGAAAGCACCGCAGCCCAACTCACAAAGATTCATCTGTGGGTCAGCGAAGAATCCTGGCTTCCGGTCCAGCAGAAGTTTTTCCAGCCCGGCGGCGACTACTTTGTGGCCCGCTATACCGCCGTGAGAGTCAACCGGCAGCTTCCCCCTTCCACGTTCCAGATCCCCGGCGCCAAGGACGCCAAACGCGTCAAGATGAACTAGCCTTCTGAAATCTGCCCTCTCAAATCTCTGATTTTCCCCGCCGCGGCAGCCCAGGCTGGCGAAGTGCAGCTCTTGTAGCGGCGGTCTGCCTGTCCCGATGCTGTGTATCGGGATGACCGCCGGTTGTTGTCCCAGAAGGGCGTCCGTGAGTAGGCACAAGCCGCCCTCGCTTTGCTCGTCACTTGTCACTGAAGAGGGGTGGATGCAAACGAACCCGCGAGCCGATGCGGCCTGCCTGCCCGCCTACCGCAGGCAGGCCGCAGGCAGGGCTGCAGATTGACCGCGTGCCGTCCCGATCTGATCGGGATTTCACGATTGCGGCGGCATCCCGCTTGGCGGGACTGCCGACCGATCCCGCAGAGCGGGACCCGCCTCGGAGGGAAGAAGCCGCAGACCTCAAGAACAGGTGTGCGCTACTCGCTTCTGACAAACGCGAGGTTTGCAATTTCGGCATCATGGCTTATCATGAAGGGTGGGACTCGCCACAGCGTTTCCGCCGTCAAGTTTGAGGGTTCTTCGTCGCCTGCGGCTCCTCAGAATGACATGGTCGAGAACATTTGCGGCATTCCACGGGGGCGGCGGCGTGGCGCGGCGCGTCTGCAAACCAGAATCCGAAATGAGAACTCATGACTGAATCAATTCGCAACATCGCCATCATCGCGCACGTCGATCACGGGAAGACCACGCTGGTGGATGGCATGCTCTGGCAGAGCGGCATTTTCAAAGCGAACCAGGAAGTGGTGGAGCGCGTGATGGACTCGAACGAACTGGAGCGCGAGCGTGGCATCACCATCCTGGCCAAGAACACCGCGATCTTTTACCACGGCGTGAAGATCAACATCGTGGATACTCCCGGCCACAGCGATTTCGGCGGTGAGGTGGAGCGCGCCCTGAAGTTGGTGGATGGCGTGCTGCTGCTGGTGGACGCGAGTGAGGGGCCGCTGCCGCAGACGCGCTACGTGCTGCGCAAGGCGCTGGAGGCCAAACTGCCCCCCATAGTGGTGGTGAACAAGATCGATCGTCCGGACGCGCGCCCGCAGGAAGTGGTGAACGAGGTTTACGACCTCTTCATCGAGCTCGATGCCACGGAAGAGCAGCTGGATTTTCCCATCCTTTACGCCAACGCGCGCCGTGGCGTGGCCATGACCCGGCTCGACGAGCCGTCGGACAGCCTGAAACCGCTGTTCGAGGCGATCCTGAAGCATATTCCTGTTCCCGCCGGCGACCCGGCCGAGGTGCTGCAGTTGCTGGTGGCCAACCTGGATTACAGCGAATACCACGGACGCCTGGCCATCGGTCGAATCTTTTCGGGCGCCCTCCATCGTGGCGACGAGGTGGCCATTGTCAAGCTGGACGGCACGAACCAGAAGACGCGCATCACCAAGCTTTACGGCTTCGCCGGCCTGGAGCGGCTCGATATTGACCGCGCCGCAGCGGGCGAGATCGTGGCCATCGCCGGAGTCGAAGGTATTACCATCGGTGAGACGGTTACAAATATTGAAACACCGCGCGCGTTGGTGCACGTGCCCGTCGACGAGCCCACCATCTCCATGGTGTTCACCGTGAATACCTCACCCTTCTCCGGCCGCGAAGGGACTTATGTCACATCGCGACATATACGGGAGCGGCTGGAGAAGGAGCTGTTGACGAACGTCGCCCTGCGGGTGGAAGAGGCGGAGACCACCGACTCGTTCAAAGTGCTGGGCCGCGGCGAACTGCATCTGGCCATCCTGATTGAGACCATGCGGCGCGAGGGGTACGCGCTGGCGGTGGGCAAGCCGGAAACCGTGACGCACGAAGTTAACGGAAAAATCCAGGAACCGATCGAGCAGCTCAGCATCGATTGCCCCGCGGCGTTCGTGGGCGTGCTGATGCAGAAAATCGGCAACCGCAAGGGCATCAACACCAAGATGGTGGGGCACGGTAGGCCCGGGGGGCGCGTGCGCCTGGAGTTCGTGATTCCCTCGCGGGGGTTGATCGGGCTGCGCAGCGAAATCCTGAAAGACACGCGCGGCACGGCCGTGATGAATATACTCTTCGACGGCTACAGCGACTGGCAGGGAGACATTCCGCGACGGCTGACAGGTTCGTTGATCGCCGACCGCGCCGGCAGGACGACGGGATACGCGCTCTATAACCTGCAGGAGCGCGGCGAGCTGTTTGTGGGCCCGGGCGTGGAAGTCTACGAAGGCATGGTGGTCGGCGAGAACGCGCGCTGGGACGACATGGACGTGAACGCGGTGAAGGAGAAAAAGCAGACCAACATGCGCGCCTCCGTGGCTGACGAGGCGATTCGGCTCATCCCTCCGCGACCGCTCAGCCTGGAGCAGGCCATCGAGTTCATCGCGGAGGATGAGTTCGTGGAGGTCACGCCACAGTCCATTCGGCTACGCAAGAAAATCCTGGAGGCCAACAAGCGCCCGCGCCGCCACCGGCCAGAGGCGTGAGGCGTGGGTGCTTTGAAATGTTGCCACGATCGTGTATATCACGACGCGATGTAATTTTGACATGAGATGCCGAGGCAAGCAGGATCGGATGAAATTTGCCCAGCGCGTCAAGATGAATTAGCCTTCTGAAATCTGCCCTCTCAAATCTCTGATTTTCCCCGCCGCGGCAGCAAGGTAGCGCAGACGTGTTCTTTACGTCTGCGGCTCTTTGAGGGAGTTGTGGTCCCAGAAGCGCCGGCTGGCGCAGACCTTCTCAGGTCTGCGGTCGTCGCCGTCTTGATTGCTTGGGGACGGCGGCTCGCGAAGCTGTAGCGGGCTCCAGCATGCCGCACCGCCCTCGCTTTGCTCGTCACTTGTCCCCGGCCCGCATCCATTCAGGGGAACCGGGGCGGGCACTCGTCCCTCGTCACTGCGTTTAGGAGGGAAGAAGCCGCAGACCTATTCAGGTCTGCGCGTCTCGACGCGGCCGCCCCAGGTCTCGCACACGTGCGGCTGGCCGAGAGCGGTAGCTCTGCGATCTCTAGAGGAGGCTAAAATTGGCGAGGCTTCATTGCTCGTAGACGTCCCTGCGGTGGCGGATTCGCGTCACCTCCACCAGAAGCTTTTGGTCGTCGATGGTGTACACGACGCGGTAATCGCCCACGCGGATGCGCCACTGGTCTCTGTACCCTTTGAGCTTCTTGCAGCCTGGCGGACGGGGGTTCTCGGCAAGTGCCATAATCTTGCGGTCTATCCGGGAAAACAGCGCATCATCGAGCGCATCCAGTTCCTTCCCGGCAGATGGCTTTATTTCGAGAGAGTATCTAGCCACGCTGATCATGGCCCTTCAATCGGCTGGCCCGGTATTCCTCGTAGGGAATGCCCTTTTCCTCGCGGCGCGACTCGGATACCAGGACATCCCAAAAATCCTCCCAGAGCGCCCCGTGCTTTCTCAGGTCAATCTGGACGGCGACCTTGCGCCCTTTAACGTCGGTTACGAACTGAATTCCGGTCATGGCTTCATTCCCCTTCCTAAGCGCTCGAGAGGCGCCCTGCCCCGCCCGCGTCCTACAGTCAACCCCAACTAGGTATGATAACATCCTCTCAGCATACGGTAGCTACGAAGATTGATCCCGTTCACTGATCGCCCCGACAAGTCGGGGCGCCACCCGCGCTATGACCTGTTCGATGAATCAGGAGGACCCGTGAGGTGCAGGATCGTCCCATCGTCGGCGCCAGGGTCCCTTTCCAGCTTCCTCGGCAAAAGGAAACCCCGAAGGGCACCGCACACACCGCAGATTACAAAATAGAGGATGACCGAACACCACAAAAAAGCGTAACCTTGAACCCCCGCCACGAAAGAGATAAGAAGAGCGACTAAGCCACTTCCCACCATGATGAGGCCCACATTGCGGGACTCCTCCAATCGGAGCCTCTCCTTGCATCCTGGGCAGGCAAAACGCTCACGGCGTATATCGCCCCAGCGCATTTCCCAGCCGCAGACCGGGCACTTGGCCATCTTGTGTGCTCCTTCGCGTTCAAATCATGCGGGCTGTAGTGCTGTCACCGGGTCCGCCACCAATCGTATGCGGCCTTTACCGCGGACCAGTAGCGGCTGGGACAGATGTCATCGAAACTGCGCGGCTAACGCACGGTCTTACCCCACTCGCTAATTCCTAACACCGAGTCACCGTCCCTATTTCCCGCCGCCTTCATGGATGCGCCAGCAGGGACGGAGGCCTCACCGTGTTTTAGGGGGTCCGGTGTCAGGTGCGTCTGCCTCACCTTGCTGAGGCTCGTGGAGAAAGTCCAAGGTCAAGTAGTCGGGTTGGTAAGGCTTGAGTTTGGGCGGCATCAACCACCTGTACAAAAAGGCCATAGTGAAAATAACCGGCACCAGAATACAAATCGTCGCGAAGAGGAGTCCATAACCTCGGAATCCCAAGATGTAAGCCAAGGAACCTGAAGTAACGACATCGATCCAAGAAGCGACCATGAAATAAGAGGACGGGATTTTAAGCTGGCGTCGGCAATTCGGGCAGCGGAATGGAGAAGCAAAACTGACACTGCCCCACTTAATCTTCGCCGCACAAATCGGACACCTCGGGAGGGTCGTCATACTCGCCGCCCCGGTTCGAAACCCGCACGGTCGATAATCACGGATCTAGCGTCTCCTATGTGGTCGGCTATCGCTTCCGCAACCAATCCGTGAATTGATATGACCATGCCGCGATCGAACCCCAATTGGCTGCCGGTGCAGTTGGAGCAAAACCCATGATCAGACTTCCAGTGAACCCGATTATACCAGGCACAGCCGCCTCCGCGGCCACGCTAATCTCGAACGCCAATCCCTTGACCGCCGCCGCAACGCCAGGAACGCCCACATAGGCCGCCGCCACCGAGGCCACGTACCACCCCCCAATGAACCACGGGTTCCCGACGAAGGCGCTGCGTCTGCCCGAAGGCGCCGTAAACGATCTCCGTGTAAGTTGACCCCACAAGCTTCTCCACTCGCTGGCCTAAAGCGTTGTAGGTGTAACTGGCGGCGCTGCAGCCGGTTCCCCCGACTGACGTGAGCCGTCCCTCCGCGTCCCACCGATACGTGTGCGCCCCGACACCCGTGCCATCGCTGGTCATGTTCCCCGCTGCTCTCTTCCATGATCGCAGACCTCAGAAGGTCTGCGCCAGCGGGCGGGGTGTCACTTTGTTGTCTCAGCCTGCGCAGGCGCTGGGGTGGCCGGGCCCGAGCACGGCGGCAGAGACTTCGGATACACGACCGAAGCCCAGGGGAGCTGCTCCAGAACCGGTGGGGCCAAACCAATGAAAAGGTCTGGACCGGCGGAATCGAGTTGCAGGAGGTAGTACTCGGTGATTGCCCTGTACATCTGCTCACCGTTCCTCGCTAGTTCCTGCAAGCGCTCGTCCGTGAGTTTATATTCCTTCCCTTCTTCGGTATTCTCCAGGACCGAAGCGCCGCCGGTTGCTTCGGCAAGAGCGCGGGCCTGGTCGAGAACCACAGAACTCCCAAGGTCCCGCAGCAGCCAGGATTCCGAGGCGCCGCCTCCAATAAGATCCTTATAGCTGTACTCGCCCAGTTGGAAGGCAAACACGCGAACACGGCGGGCGGCCACAGCGTCCCGTACATTCGGAAACCTCGCCTTGTGCTTCCTTTCAAGCCCCATCGTGATGACGAAGACTGCGTCGCCTGTTTGCGGCGGCTGGAACCAAGTCGAGGCCTCCAGGACAGCGTCAAGCACGCCCTGCCCGGCAGATTCACCCTTAGGAAGATTCCTGAGTTCCTCGGCAGCAGCTCGAAGCGCGTCCCGGCTCGAACCGAAAGGCAGCTCCATGCGCGGGCCGCCGGCGGTGAGCAGGGCGAACGAATCTTCCGGACGCGCCCTCGAGAGAACGCGTGAGATTACTGCCCCCTCGATCTTCCGAGCTGCTTCGGGCATCTTTTTCCCATTCTCCGGCACGAAGACAATGCGGCGAGGACCGCGGTCGAGGGCGACGGACTTAATCCGTATCCCATGACGCTCGTCTCGCGCAATAAATGCGTCCGCAGAGAGATCGTGGACGCGCGCGCATTCAGGTGGGAAGCACGAATTTGGCCGTCCTGCGGAACCAAAAACGTGCCAATCGCGCTCCCAGCTCCAACCGCGCCGGTGCTCCTTCATCTCCTGGAGATGCTGCTTCCACCTCGCAACCATCGCGTCGGCCTCCGCCTTGGGAAGCGAGGACAAATCAGGAACGACGACGTCCACTGGAGCTGTGCAAGGCCGTTGCTGAGCTAAGGCGGCCGAGCAGGCCAAAACTAGAAGAGTGAACGCCACGTGGGTACGCATAATGCCATCTCCGAAAGCAGGCCGCCATTGCGGGCCATTCGATAGTCTCTCTCCGGGCGGAATTCGCTTCCAGGACAGGAGTTCCCAGCGTTAAGTGGACCGGAGGATATGCTTTGGGCTACATCGCGTTTCACACACCAGATACCCTTTGCGCTAGAAGGACCGGCTAGGGCGTAGGACCTCCTTGGCTGGTCGGGGTCGGAGGTCACCATGGGTAAGGGAAAAGCCAAGTCCGGCCCCCTGTGTACGGATTGGGGACGCCACCGATAATTACTCCGCCAGGCCCCTGTATTAACGTTATGCTCGACCAGTCAAACTGATTGATGGTACCAGGCTTTCGAAATTCCTTGCCATAGACACTTGGTATAAGCCCTTTCGGCTCGGCAAGGTTCTCGGCTGGGGTGGCACTGGTCGCTCTTTGAACAGGATCCCAATCCTTGTTGACAACATATCCCGATATGGGCACCAACCCCGCCCTGTTTCGCGATTGTTCGTAATCAACAAAGGCCCACGTTCGCATCCACAGTTCTTCATCAAATCCAAACCCCACGTTTCCATAAATGTCGAGCGTCAGATAGGTACCTGGCGCTCCCATCATCGCGTCGAAGATGTCGTAGCCGTGGTCAGTCCTCCCGGTGTTGAAGTACCCCTGGCTCATCGGACAGGGTCCCATATGGCCGCCAATGAAACATATCGTGTTTCCGTAATACTGCCACACGCAGCCCATGGTCGTGCAACTCGGGCGATGCGGGTGCTTGCAGTCCTTGTCCGAGGGCTCGCATACCATGCCCGGCGGCGGCGTGCCATCAAGCCCCAACGGGTCAATGAAGCTCACGGGGTTGTTCAGCACATAGGCGTAACGGTTGAGGGATTGGGGATTGTAGATACTGCCTGCCCCCGGGTCGGGCGAGAGCCAGCGGTAGAGGCGAGACTCATACATGCGGAACAGCGTCGGGTCGTTGCCCGTTTCCGCGTCGCGGCGGCCCAGGCTGGCGAAGCGCTCGTCATAAAGCGTCCCTGCGTAGTCCCAGCGCTCGCCCCAAGGGTAGAAGATTTCGTCTTGCGCCACCGTCCCGCCCGTGTGGTTGAAAACCATGCTTGTCGAGCCCAGGTGATTGCCGTGGATGAAGTAGGTCACATTGCCCTGATACTTGGCAAACGGCGCCGCGCCCAGATAGAAGAACTGGTCGGTCCAGTCGGTCCGGTTGTGGTAGCCGATGGGCTGACCGCCTAGGCCGTAAACGATCTCCGTGTAGGCGGAGCTCACAAGCTTCTCTACCCGTTGCCCCAACGCGTTGTACACATAGCTTGCCGTCGTGCCATCGTCCACCGATTTCAGCCGGCCCTCCGCGTCCCACTGGTAGGTATGTGTGCCCGCCCCCGTACCATCCTGCGTCGTGTTCCCCGCCGCATCGTAGCTGAAGCCCGAGGTGGAGATTTGGTTGTTGCTATTGAACGTCCAATTGGGGCAAGGACCGTTGGTCTGCGCGTCGGTCACGCAGGTGGCGTTCCCGTAGCGATCGTAAGAGAAGTCCAGGTTGTGACTGACCGTGCCGGGCGAAACCGGTGTGGCAATCGAGCTGGTCAGCCGGTTCAGGTTATCATAGGTGAACTCGGTCTTGTGCTGAAGCGCCGAGTTCGGGGTGTCGCGATAGAAGTAGCCCACCATGTTCCCGTTATTGCCGCTCGCCGCTTGCGACGGCACCGAACACGTCGTCGGCGTGCCCACCCCCTGATAGTAATTGTACACTAGGCAGAACTGGGCGGCGGGGGAAGCGGCCGTCCCTAGTTCGATCCAATAAGGCTGGAGCCGGTTGTTGTACTCGTATGTCTCCCGACGCTGGACACAGCTTGCCCCCGCACACCCGTTCTCCAGGGTCTTGACCGCCCCCCAGGGTGTGTAGGTCAGAGCGGCCAGCGTGCCGGGGTGCGTGGAGTCGTTCAGGCTGCTGCTGACTTGCGTGATGCGTTGTGCGGTGCTGATCTGGTTCGTCACTGTGTAACCCGCCGGCGGCGTCCAACTGGCCACATCGCTAGCCAGATCGTAGGTGTACGAAGTCCCCCAGTAAGTCCCGCCGGGGCAGGTGTAGGGAGTACATTGCCAATAGTCCGTGGTCCGCCCGGCGACATCGTAGCTGTGGATGGTGATGGCAGCCCCCGCAGCCGCCGAGGCGTGACTCAGCCGACCTTTCGTGTTGCTCAGCGTCTTGCCGGCGTAAGTGCTCTCGTCATAGGAGAAGTACGCCGCCGGGGTGGTGTCGCTGTAGGTCTTCGAAGTCAGCCGGTTCAGCGCGTCGTAGGTGTAGGTCGTCGTCACCGTCAGGGAGCCGGTTTGATTCGGCTTGGGCGCAACCCGGGTGAGGACGTTACCGTTGGCATCGTAGGTGAAGTTTACCGTCCCGGACTCCGGCGTCTGTGCCTGACTGAGCCGCGAGAGCATGTCGTAAACGTAAGTCCGAGTGCGCCCGCCTTGGTTCACTCCGGTCAGATTACCCAAGGTGTCGTAAGTGTAGGTGGTCTGATAGGCCAAGCCGCCGGGGTCTTCGGTGACCGATGTGACCCGGCCCAAAGCGTCGGTGCAGAACGTTCGCTTTTTCGAGGCCTCGTCGGTGCTCGTGGCGCAGTTCCCACTGTAAGAAAATTGCACGGTGTTGCTGTCCCCAGAATGCTGTATGGAGGTGACCCGCCCCAGCGCATCGTAGGTGTAACTGTCGGTCCCGTAGGTCGGCTCGGCAATGCTTCGATAGGGGTTGCTGACGGTGGAAGTCCGGCCCAAGTCGTCATAGGTAGCATCCACCTTGTCGTCACCCTCCGGGTCAGCGAGTTGAGCCTGCGTGACGCGGCCCAGGCCGTCGTATCGCGCAGTGTCGATGCGGTTCATGCTGGTGGTGAGTTTGGTCGTAGTGACCACATTCGGAGGCGAAGCAGTATCGTTGTATGTCCAACTGACCTGCGCACCACCGGGCAGATCGACACTGGTAGGCCGCCAGAGATTCTCGTAGCTGAGCGATGTCGGCTGGCTGTTTTCGTCCGTGACGGAAGAGGGTACCCCGCCGCCGCAATGCCAGGTCATCGACCGCGAAAGGGACATGGGCAGGCTGATGGTGGTGGGAAATGAATTGTTGCAACTCGTGTTCGTGTAGGTCGTTTGGTTACTGTTGAAATCTGTCGAAGTTTGGAGCACACCGGTGGCCGAGTATGTGAACGACCTTTGAATGCTCGCGGGCGAACCTCCGGTGTTAATGTGCGTTTCCGTGAGGAGATTGCCGCTGGCATCGTAGGTGTTGTCAGTCTCGGCTTTCAGCGAGGGGGCACCGTCGTAAACCTGGATGGCACAAGGCCGGTCCAGAACATAGGACTTTGTAACGCCACAATCCGTGCCGCTCGGTCGGTCATATGAAACAGTGGTCTTGCGAACCAATGTAGGACCGTAGTCGTATTCGTCGGTTTCGGTGGGGAGCCCGTACGTGTCGTATGTGGTATAGGTCTTCGCGGGGGACACGCCTGGGAGCGTTACCTGCACGGTGCGGTTCGAGATAGCACCGATGATCGAAGTGCCCGTGCAGGGAATGGTCGCTCCGTTGTAACAGGTGTCCACCGTTTCGAGCAGCGTGCTTGTGCCCTGATAGACCTGCCGCTCGGTTTCGTAGATGTTTTGGAAATTTATGACGGTCTGATTGCCGGCGGGGTCGGTGATGGTGGTAGTCCACGCCGTGCCGTTCTCAGCGTGTGCGTACTGCCAGTAATTCGACCCCGTGTCAGGTGTGAAGCGCTTGAGGGTGGCTGTGCTGCCGTCAGCACAGACGATGCCGTTCTTGCTGCCGGCGTACTGATAGGAGATCGTGCCGCCCGTGGGCAGGGTGACGGAGGCAAGGCGGCCGGTGACATACCCGGAATAGCCAGGTGTTGGTTCATACGCGAAGGTGTAGGAAGTCCCATCGGGCAAATCGATCTTGCTGACCAAGGGGACGCTCGAGGCGGTGTACTCGGTAATCCCGGAACAGCCGAAGTTCGTCTTTATGTTCTTGTTGGTATATCTCACAGTCTCGGAGACAGAGCCTCCGGGGCCCGTGTAGGTGAATACCAGGGGACTGCTTTGCGTTCCGCTGCCACTCGCCGTTAGAGCGGTCATGCCCAGAGTGTCCGTGAAGGTTAATCCATTGGTGGAAATCTGGTTGCTGTTGCGGTCCGTGATACTGCCTGACCCGGAACTCGATTGCAGCGGCGCGTTTATGAGCGCGCCGGAGCGCGTGTGTAGACTCGCTGAAGGGCTAGCAGTTGCTGCGAGAGTGTATCCCGAGCCGTCATCTGCGGTCACGGTCATAGAGTAGGATGGCGGCCCACCGCCACAGGGCGTCCCGAGCTGGGCCCAGTCGGAGACCGACCCAGCGAATGAATGCACATCGCCGGCGGGGTCGTGGTATGCCCAAACTGAGTAAATGTGCCAGTAATAGTAGTGGCCAGACGGACCCTGTGGCCACCAACACTGGCCTTGCGTCGCCAAGTACGTTACGTACCCCGTTGTTATTTCTGTTACGCCCCGCCAGCCCCACTTGTTAACGTGCGTCCAGACCGCTCCCGAGGGGTACCAAACGGAGTTGTCGTAACTCAAAGCGTAGGAGAAAGGCTGGCCGCGCCCTGGCTTGTTCACAACCGGGAAATCGAAATGGACGTTCAGGTTGGCGTTATTGATGATGTCCGGTCCGCCACTGAAACTGCCGAAGGGTGGCGTGCCTGTCTTGACCAGGGCGAAGGTTGCCGGGACAGCGGCAACAAGCGCCAGGACGAGAAGCATTACAATGAGAAGTTGACGGCGGATCATGGCGGCACTCCTTGCGATGTGACCTTCGGGCAGGTCTAAAACCCGCCCCTACTGAACTTGAACAGCGAACAGGCTGTCCGACAGGCCGGAGTTGACGGCGGCGCCGCTCAACGTGATGTCGAGCAGCAGGGTCCCCTGCAGGAACTTCTGGATGTGGAACGGCAGCTTGACGCCATTCACCAGCCGATAGTCGGCAAACTGAATTTCCACCGGAATGTCGAGATTGAGGTCGTTGTCAGGATGAGTTTGGAACGCCAGCACGAGCGGCAAATAGGACCCTGCGTCCAGGTACAGGTCCACTGTGCTGAGATGCTGAATCTCAGCGGTCATCTTGGCCGTCTGACCGGGGACGGTGCGGAAGAGGCGCAGGTGATGAAGCGCCACGCCTTCGCGAGTCTCTAGCCCGGTGTAGAGGATTGACACTTGCGGGTCCGTCGAAAGCGCCTGAAGACTCAGCGCCGGAAAGAACCAGGGAGCGTCTGGCCAGCAATTGTGTACGGCCATCGGATGTTGCTGACCCTCGGGGCCG
>Ga0315288_10003321_pt1 | contig 20557 bp, 21 predicted proteins | sample YL17G11_20_MG_FD_203454 | JGI IMG/M metagenome (GOLD analysis project Ga0315288, IMG submission 203454) | Sediment microbial communities from Yellowstone Lake, YNP, Wyoming, USA - YL17G11_20 | ecosystem: Environmental > Aquatic > Freshwater > Lake > Sediment | place: USA: Wyoming | collected...
CCGGAAAGCCCGGCCTCATCCAGGATGGCCAGAGCCTCGAAGGGGTTCCCGCCGAGGTGCTGGTCGAGAGCCCGCCCGAAGAACCACACCGGGTCCTCGACGTCGGAGGAAGCCACCTCCTGCTCAAGCTCACAGAAGTCGATGAGTTCCCAGAGGGCGCCGAGGAAAGTCCAGACGGCCTCGTAGTGACGGTGGAGCGAGGAGGGCCGCCTGGGAAGCATGGGCTCCAGGCGCAGCACCATGTCCCGGACGTCGCGGCCCGCAGCCGCGGAGGCGCGGGCCAGAACGAAAGCCGCCTGGATGGCGGCGTTCAACCTGACCTGGTCTTCGGGGTCTTCCGTGAGGTCCTCGTCTATCTCAAGGTAGTGGCGGATAGCTCGCCGCACGTGGTCCCGACCGTCCAAGCGGAAAAGACCTCCCCGGGCAACCATCTATTGACGCTAAAGCGACGGTCTTCGCCTGGCGGCTCGGGACGTCCTGTCCTGCCCGGTGCCGTTCGCTCGACAGGCTTCCCGCCGGGTGGCCCCCGCCGACGGCCCGACCGCCCGCCCTGGTGTCACAACGCGGCCGGTGGAGAAGGTGAGTGTCGCCCTGTCGGGGAATTCGCGGTCGGGAAACGACAAAGGGTATCAGAAAGCAAGGCTTGCGCTATTGGAGTGACGCCCCCGTTGGAGAACCCAAACCGTTGGCGCATCCTCGCCGTCGTGCTCCTGGGCGGGATGATGGGGCCCATCGACTCAAGCATCGTCAACACGAACCTGCCGGCCATCGCGGGGTACTTCGGCGCGCCGGTGGCCGCCGCCGGCTGGATCCAGGTCTCCTACCTCCTGACCATCGGCAGCCTCCTCCTCGCCGTCGGGCGCCTCGGGGAGATCCACGGTTTCCGGCGCCTCTACGTCATGGGCCTCGGGGCCTTCGCCGCCACCTCCGCTCTCTGCGGCCTCGCCCCCAGCCTCCCGGCGCTCATCGCCGCCCGGGCCCTCCAGGGGGCGGCCGCCTCGATGTTCATGGCCGTCTCCCCCGCCATCATCACCACCACCTTCCCACCCCACGAGCGCGGGAAGGCCCTCGGGTTCAACGGCATGACCGTGGGCATCGGGCTCGCTCTCGGGCCGGTACTGGGCGGGCTCATCGCCGAGAATTTCGGCTGGCGCTGGCTCTTCTACATCAACCTGCCGGTGGCCGCCCTGGCCCTGGCCGCGACGCTCCGGGTGCTGCCCGAAGACCGGCCCACGGTCAAGATCCCGCTCGATCTGGCCGGGGCGATCCTCGGCTTCGTCAGTCTTCTCCTCGTGCTCCTCGTAGCCAACCAGGCCGAGCAGCTCGGCCTCGGCTCGCCCCTCCTCCTGGCGGGGATCGCCGCCGCCGTGGCGGCTGTCTGGGCCTTCATCCGGGTCGAGCGCCGCCAGCCCCAGCCCGCCCTCGACCTCGCCCTATTCCGCAGCAAGCCCTTCACCCTGGCCATCCTGGGCTCGGTCCTGAACTTCGCCGTCCAGTTCACCATCGTCTTCGTGATGCCGTTCGTCCTCCAGCAGGTCGTGGGCCTCACGCCCGAGGGCATCGGCCTCGTCCTCACGGCCTCCCCGCTCGTGGCCCTCTTCGTCGCTCCCTTCTCCGGGGCCCTGTCGGACGCCATCGGGACGCGGCCCCTCGCCGCCCTCGGGACCACCATCATCCTGGCCGGCGTTCTCCTCTTGGTCGCCATGCCCGCCACGCCGCACCCCATCGACATCGCCTGGCGGCTGGCGCTCATCGGCCTGGGGTCGTCGGTCTTCCAGTCGCCCAACTCCAGCGCGGCCATGGGCTCGGCGCCGCGGGCGCGCCTGGGCCAGGCCTCCGCCGTGCTAGCCACGGTCCGGAACGTGGGCATGTCGCTCGGGGTGGCCATCGCCAGCGGGGCCTTCGCCGCGCGTCTGGCCTCGGCCAAGGCGGCGGGGCTTCTGGAGGCCCCGGCCTACCTTCTCGCCGCCCGGCAGACCCTGGCCGTGGGGGCCGTCTTCGCCTTCCTCTCGCTGGTCTGCGCCCTGGCCAGCCCGGGGGTCAAGACCGAGCGCGGCCCGGCCCGGGGATGAGGGCGGAACGCGGTTGACACTTACGTAAACGTTAGGTAGCATACGGGAGGGAGCGCCAGACGGGAGGAGCGCCCATGGCCGAAGGCCGGAACGGTCTTTGGACCATCTCTGACCTCGCCACCGAGTTCGGGGTCACGCTCCGCACCCTCCGCTACTACGAGGAGTTCGGTCTCCTCTCCCCCCAGCGCGTCGGAGGCGACGGCCGGCGCCTCTACACCCGCCGCGACAAGGCCCGCCTCAAGCTCGTCCTGCGCGGCCGGCGCTTCGGCTTCTCCCTCCAGGACATGAAGGAGCTCCTCGACCTTTACGACACCGACCCCACGCGCAAGGAGCAGATCCGCCGCACCCTGGAGGTCGGCGAACGGCGCGTGGCCGAGATAGACGAGATGATCCGCGAACTCCAGCTCCACCGGCAGGAACTCCTCGACTACCGCGACCGGCTCCTCCGGTTCCTTGAGGGCCAGGCCGGTCCGGAGTCCCTCGACCTGCCCGTCGAACCGGTGGACGAGAACAGCAAAGGAGGCGGCGAGCATGCATGAGCATCTCCTGACGGCCGAGCAGAAGGCCCTGCGCGACGAGGTCCGGGCCTTCGTCCGGGAAGACGTCCCGCGCCAGCTCCTTCTCGACATGGACGCCGACAAGGTCCGCTACCCGCGCGAGTACGTGGAGAAAGCCGCGGCCCGGCGCCTTCTGGGCCTGCGCTTCCCGAAGGAGTACGGTGGGCGCGGCCTCGGCTGGACCTCGGAGATCCTGGCCATCGAGGAGGTCGGCATCCTCGGCACCTCCCTCGGCTGCCTTTACTCCCTCCCCAGCATCGTCGGGGAAGCCATCCACCGCTTCGGCGCCGAGGACCAGAAGCGCCGTTACCTCCTCCCCACTCTCCAGGGCAAGCTGACCACGGCCGAGGCCCTCACCGAGCCGCGCGGCGGCTCCGACTTCTTCGGCACCGCGACCGAGGCCCGGCGCGAGGGCGACACCTTCATCCTCAACGGCCAGAAGCGCTTCGTCGTCGGGGCCGAGGGCGCCGACTACTTCCTGGTCTACGCCCGCACCGACCCCGACGCCCCGCCCCACAAGGGCATCAGCGCCTTCCTCGTCGACCGGGGACCCGGGGTGGAAGTGGCCCATGTGTACGGGCTCATGGGAACCAGGGGCGGCGGCACCGGCCGGCTCGTCTTCCGGAACGCCCGCGTCCCGGCTGAGAACCTAGTCGGCAAACTGAACGGCGCGGCGGAGATCTTCTACCGCATGATGGTCCCCGAGCGGATGACGAGCGCCTCCGGGGCCGTGGGCATGGCCAAGGCGGCCCTGGATGTGGCCACCCGCTACGCCACCCGCCGCAAGGCCTTCGGCCAGGCCATCAAGGAGTACGAGGCGGTCAGCTTCAAGCTCGCCGACAGCCTGACCCTCATCGACTCCGCCCACGCCCTTCTGTGGAGCACGGCCGTGGCCGATGACAGCGACGCCGACCCACGCTTCGTCCGGCGGCTGGTGTCGGAAGCCAAGAAGTTCTGCACCGAGACGGCCTGGACCGTGGTCAACCACGCCATGCAGGTCCTCGGAGGCATCGGCTACACCAACGTCTATCCCGTGGAGCGCCTACTCCGCGATACCCGCCTCATCATGATCTGGACCGGCACCAACGAGATCATGGACCTCATCATCCAGCACGAGTGGTTTCTGGAGAAGGAAGCCGAGTGGGCGGCGGCGAGCGCCGCGACGGCCGGGACCGCCGGCAGGCCGGAGGCAGGCGCCGCCCCGAGGCCGGTGCCGGCCCGCGACATCGAGGCCGACGCGGAGAACGCCGAGGCCGAGGGTGAGAAAATCTACGAGTAGCCAGTCTTCCTTGCCGGCGCGCAAGTCGAACCGGCAGGGTTAATCGGCTCTGACGGTAGGGCCTGCGCGGGACGCCGTCAGGGCCCCTTCTTTTGTACGGGGGACGGTACGGTGAGCCGGGCTAGCTCCCCACCTTTGTGGGAAACCGCCAGGGGGGCGCCAGGCCGGCCCCGGCTGGGACCTCAAGCACAACCTTCCCGCGGCTGAGGACCGTCAGCTTGCCGTGCTGATAGATGACCTCGCCGACCACCTCGCCGTCGCGCACGGCAAGAAGGTACGCGGCAAGTTGAGGACTGCCGGAAAGGGAGCCCCCCTCACTGGGGCCCGGCGGGAGGCCGGGGACATACTGCACGAGGAGCGTGTCCCCGTAAGCAGTCAAATCGGGCGGGCTGGGCCACAGGGGCTCGCTGTCCAACTGGGCCTTGAAGGCATCGAGCGCAAGAGTGGCGGGCGAGCAGATACCGGTCTTCTTCGACTGTATCTCCAGGTAGCGGATCGGCCCCGCCGGCTCGGCGAAGTAAACGGTGTCCTTGACCCTGGCCATCCTGGCGCCCGGACCGGCTTCCTCAATCCCAAGATCCACGCACAGGCAGTCCCACTCCAGGACGCCCTGAGCCAACGTGGCAAGCCAGAGGCCAATCCGCTGGTCCGTGGTCCCGGCTTCCACGACCAGCTCCAGCTGGCCGCGGACGTACCTCACGTCGGCAACCCGGCACGGGGTGTAGGCGCCGAAAGCAGGCGGCAGTTGGAGAGAGAAGCTCGAGTTCGGCGAGCGCGCCTCCAGGCTCGAGTACAGCTCCAGCACCCACTTCCCGTAGGGGGAACTCCTCACGCCGACCCACTCCTCGCGGGCGGAAGGGAAGAACAACATTCTCCAGGGGAAAACCGGACCTCTAAGAAACGCGGGGGCTTCAAACCGCAGCCGGGGGTCACTCTGGGTCAACTCGATGGGGTCGCCCGAGCTCCCCACCACGACCCGTGGGCCGCCGTCCCAGAACAGCTGCAGGTCGCCGAACCATTGCCCCGCCGACGCGGCTCTGAAGGTGAAGAAAGTGGCGGGGTCCATCGCTACCGTGCCGGCATCCGGGTTCCAGTAGCCCAACGAGACCGTCTGGGGAGCCGCCGTGACCGGCCCGGTCCCGACGACCACGAACGCGACAGCGCCGGCGGGTAGGTCAAGCCCCCTGCCCTCACGGAGGGCACAGCCTGCCGGGACGGCCGCCAGCGCAACCATGAGACTCGCGAGCAGTGCGCTCAGGGCGAGCTTCGGCATGGCGCCATGCGCCTCCATCTTAGACGCGCCAGGCGAGCTCGAGGCTAGCGAAACACGACCCTGAGCCCGGCGGGAGGCAGTGCTGCCGCTCCTGACTGGCTTGACCTGCATGGCTAGTCTCTGCGCCGATTCCATTGAAGAGCCAGGGGTTCAGGAAAGAGACTATGTACATGTAGTGAACTCGGGTCTACGCGTCGCATTGAAATCGGGAGTGTCAAACGATACGGAGCGGCATGCTGCCAGTACATTCCTGGGACCTCTTGCCAATGATACCACATACAACCGCCGCAGTCAGTATACCGCGATACCTCAGCTAGGATGTCACTGAAGGTCCCCCGGTGCACTCATCTAGGAGTCTTGCCAAGGGGATGTGGGTTGACAATGTCGCTGAAGTCGCGCTCAGAGTACGTCACCGTCCTTCGGGGGCGCTACCGTGGTGCCTCGGACCGGGTCGAGAAGTCCTGGATCACCGACGAGCTCGTGAACACCCTGGCCTGGGCTACCCCCGTAAGCACACGGTTCGAGCGCTCAACGCCCACGGCGTCTCCCGTGCACCGGTCAGGAGTCGCAGGCGCCCCAAGCTATACATCATGGCCCTCCCGGCCATCGCCGCAGCCTGGGAAGCCCTTCGGGGCAGCGGTGGAGGGTATGGGTGGGGAACTGGCTTCTAAGGGACAGCACGCGGCTGTCCGGGGTCTGGGCCCTGTCCGTCACGTTCCCAGCACCAGACGTCCTGGGGATATACTCCTACGCCAGTCTTGAGCAGCTGCCCGGCGTAAAGGGCGTTGCTGTTCTCTGGAGGAGCATGGCGTTCCTGGACGACGGCCAGGCCGTCCCGCTTATCGCGCCGTGAACCAGGAGTGCGTGCGGATGGCGCGCCCGGCGGGATTTTCGCTTCAAGTGCCTGGGGCGGACAATGGTGTCGACCATAGGCGGCACGATCACCGCACCTGCCGGCTGGCCGCCGCTGCCGCTGCCACACGGGCTCTCGGAATTCTCCAACAATCCCGTCGCTCTGGTCGTCGACCTCGGGCTCGTAGAAGACCTAGCCGCACTCACTAACGCCACGTGGCTCATCTTAGACGGTGAAGTTCCCGCGGAAACGGTGACGCGGGAACTGGCTGCTCTGGTACGCGCGGAGTCACGCTGGAACCGGCGTGGCCCTTGGCACGATATCGGTGGCCGGCGAACTGCGCCGCCAAGCCGTCGAAAGCAACCCCGCGGCCTGGGCCACCGGTCTCGTCGCCATCGCGATATCCGCGCTGGCCAGCGCGTTTCCGGTCCACCGCATCTTGCGCCAGGAGATAGCCGACGTCCTCCGGGAGAGCCTCTAGTGCCCGACAACATCGGTCGCCCCACAGGCGGCCGCCCATTCTTCCAGGGCCCCCCGGAACTCCGTGGGGGGTAGAGGCTCGCCCTCCCACCAGACGCCTCGGACGACCAGGCAACCGCCGCCCACCGGGTCACCCTCCCCCTCTCTCTTGCCGCCTGAGGCGGGTTTGCGGCGCTCGAGCCTGGCCTCGACCCGCCCGACCAGGACATCGCCGCGCAGGATGGGGCAGGTGTAGGGCCCGTACTTGCGCTTGGCGGGGGGCGTGTAGACCTCCCAGGCGTAGTCGAAGCCGAAGAGTTCGAGGGTCCGGTCACGGTCCCAGATGAGGTTGTCCAAGGGCGGCAGGAAGCGGATGACCGGGGCCGGGTCCCAGGCTCCCGCCGTGACGAGGTCGCCGGCCTCAGCGGCCGGGACGAAGTAGGGGGTCTTCACGCCTTCGACCACCACCGGGACGAGTTCGCCGGCCTCGACGAGGCTCGCGGCCACAGCCCGGCGTTCGGCCACGGGCCGCTTGAACCAGCCAAAGTGGGACCGCCCGGGCGCCGAGAGGCCCGCGGCCCGCACGTACTTCCGCGCCAGGCCCTCCCGCAGGGCGCGGAGCTCGTCCTCGGTGAGCGCCGCACGGGCCCCCTTGGGGAGCGCGGCGCCTGGGGGCTTCTCCCCCATTCCGTACACTCTTTCCGCCAAGTCAAAGACGCGCCGGCCCGCGTCGCGGCGGGTGACGACCACCCGCCCGAAATGCCAGAGCCATTCCAGGGCCTGCCGGACGACCCTAGTGTCGGCCTGCCCGTCGAGGTTCCACCAGCCGGAGAGACGGCGGTCGTCCTCGAAGTCGAGCGACGACAGGGGGCCGTCGGCTCGCAGCTTGGCCAGGACCTCTTCCAGCACGGGTTCCAAGTCGGCCAATCGCGGGCGGTAGGTGTTCTCGTAACGGGCGAACCGCAGCCGGAAGAGCGGGTAGTCTTCCACCGGGACGATGCTCCGCTCGTTGGCGATTGCCTCGACGAGAAGGCGCTCCCCGTAGAGCAGCCGGTCGAGCGCCTCAGGCCGGTAGCCCGGGACACGGGCCGCAAGAACCAGGTCGTGGTTGCGGCCCACGACTTGGACCGGGTCGACCTGCACATACTCCATGGCCCGCACGGCCCGGAGCGTGGCCGCCCTGGCGGCGTCGGGCACCGCGTCTTGCGGCGGAGCGGCCTTGCCGTTCCCCGCCGGTGGCGCCGGCTCCGGCTCGGGCCACGGCTGTCCCGCGGTCCGTCCCAGCCCGGTCCTGCGGACGAGGAACCGGCGCGCGGCGAGGCGGTCGACGACGATGGTCTCGGGCATCCGGCGGCTACCTCCAACATGGCACGGCTATTCTACGCCAGGCTTTGCCAGATGACAATCACGAACACGGCCGCGAGATACGGGCTGGAGAGCTTGAAGAGACGTCTCGCCCGCTGGGGCGTGGGCCTTCGCATCACGGCCAGGCTCTCGGCCAGGACGGGGGCCTGCAGGGCCAGGGTGAGGACGAGCGCGGGCAGGCTGAACCTGGCCACCACGGCGAGGGCCGCGGCCACCCCGCAAAGAGCCAGGCTCGCCCCGCCCACACAGCGCGCCGCGGTCGGCACCCCCAAAGCCACGGGCAGCATCGGCACGCCCGCCTTGCGGTAGTCGTCCACGTGCCGGATGGCGAGGCTCCAGATGTGAACCGGCGTCCAGGCCACGACCAAGGCCGCCACCAGGAACGGGACGAGCGCGAACGGCTCACCGCTCACCGCGGCCGCCCCGACCATGACCGGCGCCCCGCCGGCGGGTGACCCCAGGATGACGTTCAGCGACGTGCGTGGCTTGGCCAGGCTGTTGTAGACGACCGTGCTGTCGAGGAGCCCGAAGAGAAGCCAGCCCACGGCCCACGCGTTCGTGGTCGCCGCCGCCAGGGCGCAGGCCGCCGCGGCGAGGGCCAGCCCGAACCAGAGGGAGTCTGCCGGGCGGAGCCTCCCGGTCGGCAGGGGGCGGCGCCTGGTCCGGTCCATGACGCCGTCCATCACCCGGTCGACGTATCCCGTGATGGCGTTGGCGCCCATGCAGCCCAGAGCGGTGGCCAGGGTCGCCCAACCGAGGCGGACCAGGGCCGCCGCCCGCACGGCCGGAGCGAGGGACGAAACGGCGCCGCCCGGGCCCGCCGACCCCGCCGCGAGGGCGGCCAGTCCGGCCGCCCCTCCGACGACGGTCCCCAAGCTCAAGAGGACCACGGAGCGGAACTTGGTCGTCTCGACGAAGGCCACGACCCGCTGCCAACCCCTGGCCAGGTTCGGCTCGGCCCGGAGGGTCACGTCGCCTACGGCTCCAGTCTCTCGTAGAGCCGCTTCGCGGCGGCCACGGTCACGCGGTAGGCCGGGACGAACAGCGCGACCAAGACCGCGGCCAGAATCCCAACCGTCGCCAGTTCCGTCAGGCCAATCCCGTTATAGAGCCAGATGGCCAGAAGCCCCATGACCGCCAGCAGCCCAACGGCCACCGGCAACGGGATGATGACGTTGAGGTTGTTCTTCACCGCCTGCTGGGGGTTTGTCCACTTCAGATAGGGCCGGGCCATGTCGTAGAGCAACCCGAGCAGGAGCACGACCGCCGACGCCAGGAGCCCCAGAGGCAGGGCCCAGGCCAGCCGGACCAGGCTCATCTTCAGGGCGAGGCCGGCGATGGCGACCACGGGGAGGGCGCTCACCACGGCCCCGGCCGCCGCGAACAGCAGCTTACCTTGGACCTGCTGCTCCGGCAGCGCGGGGATGACCTTGGAGATCCAGAGAGTCTTACCCTCCCGGGAGATGGCGCTGGAGGACGTCGTGTTCAGGCTCACCAGGAAGACGATGAGCGCCGCCAGGACAAGCGCGCTGAAAAAAGCGGCGTTGCCTGAGGCGGTCAAGGCCTTGAGCAGCGCCTGTATCTCCGGGTCCTTGATGGTCGCCGGAGCGAGAAAGAGCACCGGTACGATGAACGATGCCAAGAACCCGTTCATTACGTAGAGCGGAACCCGCATGAAAAGGCGCCACTCCCGCCAAAAGAGCGCCCGCACCACGCCACCCTGGACCGTGCGGGCCTCCGCCTTGGCGCGGGCCGTCGTCCGCTGCTCGGCCGTCAGGCGCCTCCGGGCGAGCTCCGTGCCTCCGATGAGCCCGGCGTAGAAGAACCGGCCGCCGGCCAGGTTCATCACCCAGAGGGCGGCCCCGGACAGGCCGAGGAACCCGAGGAGAGACCCCAGCCGCGCCAGGGCCCCCGGACCGGCGATGACGTTCGTCCCCCAGGCGGCGGGCGGGTAGGCCTGGCCAATGAGGTTCACGAGACTCACCTTCCCCGCGAGCACTTCCCTCAGGAAAGCCGTGGGGTCGCCCTCCGGGGCCATGGAGATGAAACTCATCTGAAACCACAGCACCACGGCCACGAAGGCCAAGCTGAAGACCACGAGCAGGACGTCCCGGTGCCGCCGGTTGATGAAGCGCATCAGCAGGAGCGAGAGGGCCGACGCCAGGGCCAGGGGGACGATGGGCACGGCAAGGAAGACCAGAAGCACGGCCAGCCAGTAGACGAGGCCGCCTCCCACCAGTTGGGCGTAGGCGACGGCCATCGGCAGCAGGATGAGCAGGACCTCGAGGTACTCGGTGAGGAGGACAGCCGCGAACTTGGCCTGGACGATGGTGGACGGCCGGAGCGGCAGGGGCACTAGGGTCGGGAGGTCGTTGGAGAAGAAGAACATGGAGACGACGCTGGCGATGCCGGAGACGAAGGTCAGGATGGCCAGCACCACCAGGGCGAAGGTGAAGACGATCTGAGGCTGCCCCACCTGCAGGCCGGCGGTGACGAACCCCCGGGCCAGGGTGTAGACGAGCAGGGAAAGGGCGACCAGAACCCCGCCGATGGGGATGCCGACGACCGGTATCTCCCACAGGTTCTTCTTCTTCACGAAATAACGGTAGCGGGCGGCCGAGAGACCAAACGTGTTGTTGACCGTGAGGCGGAAGAGAGTCCAGAACATGGCGGTCACTCTCCTTTCGCGGTCAGGTCGAGGAATATCTCCTCGAGCGTGGTCTCCCCGGCGGCCAGCTTCCGGAGTTCGTCCATCGAGCCCTCGGCCACCAGGCGCCCGTGCTTGATGATGCCGATGTGGTCGCAGACGCGCTCGGCCACGTCGAGGATGTGGGTCGAGAAGAAGACGGCCTTGCCGTCATCACAGCGCCGCCGCATCAGGTCCTTGAAGAGGGCCGACGACTTCGGGTCGAGCCCGGTCATCGGCTCGTCGAGGATGAGAAGGGCCGGGTCGGGCAGGACGGCCGCGATGACGGCCAGCTTCTGCCTCATGCCGTGGGAGAAGGTCTGGATGAGGTCGCGCACGGCGTCCCGGAGCTCGAACATCTCCAGGAGTTCGGCGAGGCGCCTGCGGCGCGTGTCGGTCGGGACCTGGAAGACATCGCCGATGAAGTTCAGGTACTCGACGCCGGTGAGCTTCTCGTAGAGCTCGGGGTAGTCCGGCACGTAGCCGATGCGGCGCTTGGCCTCGATGGGCTCCTTGGCGACGTCGATGCCGTCGACCGTGATGGTTCCCTTGTCCGGCCTGAGGAGGCCCACCACCATCTTGATGGTCGTGGTCTTCCCGGCCCCGTTCGGGCCGAGGAAGCCAAAAATCTGGCCGGCCGGCACCTCGAGCGTGAGGTCGTCGACCGCCTTGATCTCACCCTTCTGATAGCTCTTCGAGACGTTCCGGATTGAGAGCAACGAAGTCCCCCCCCAAGAAACCTGGCCCGGAGCCACGCCCGTTGGCCGGCTTCAAACAAGATTACCCCCTTATTGGGAGCCGGCGCAAGGTTAAAACGTCTTGGCGCCTCGGGCCGGCCCCGGGCAGCCGGAGGGCGCGCGGCCTTCAGCCTCCGGCGCGAAGTCGGCAACATAAAACCACGAGGTCGGGCAACCCTGGCACCGGACACGGTTGGAGGGGCATTTGGCGCAGTTAGTGCCGCAGGGCGGGTCGCCCTCGGCGCGAGGCTCGGGCAGGAGCACGGTGTCGGGACAGGCGTCGTCGAAGAAGGTGACGACGGCCGACTCCGCGCCGGCCAGGGACGGCTTCTCGACCAGGGCCTGGAGCCACCACTTCTTGTGCCGGGGCAGGGCGAAGACGCAGACCATCCGGAGCGGGTCGCCCTCGGCCGCCAACGCGTGGACAAGGTGCGGGCAGTCCTTGACGATGCGGCGCCAGTCGGCCGCCTCCTCCCCGCAAGGGAAGCGCAGGTCCCCGATGGCGAAGACAAGGTCCTTGTCAGAGCACGAGACGGGATTCCGGTTCACGACAGGCCCCCCCTACCTGCGCTTCGACATCGGGGGGCTCAAACCTGTCCGCCGCCCCGCGCAGGAAATCTGCCCCAACACGTAGCATCCCTAACCCGACCCAGATGAGGAGGAACCCGCATGCCGAGCCTCTTCTTCAATGAGGAACACGAGATTCTCCGACGCCACATCCGCAAGTTCGTCGAGGCCGAGATAGCCCCGCACGCCGACGAGTGGGAGAAGGAGCGCGATTTCCCGAACTCGGTCTTCCGGCGCCTGGGCGATTTGGGCCTCCTCGGTCTCCGGTACCCCGAGGAGCACGGGGGCCAGGGGGGCGACCTCTTCGCCTCCATCGTCCTGACCGAGGAGCTGTCGCGCGGGCAATCCAGCGGCCTCCCTACGGCCGTAGCCGTTCACACCGAGATGGCCATGCAGGTCATGCTCCAGTTCGGCACGGAGGAGCAGAAGCAGCGGTTTCTCGTTCCCGGCATCAGGGGCGAGAAGATCTTCGCCCTGGCCATGACTGAGCCCGACGCCGGGTCCGACCTCTCCGCCATCCAGACCAAGGGCGTCCCTGAGGGTGGAGCGGACCCGGCGGCGCCCGAGGCCATCGCGGAGGGGACGCACTGGGTCATCAACGGGGCCAAGCTCTACATCACCAACGGCTGCCGCGCCGACGGGGTCGTCACCGCCGTCCGCACCGGCCCCGACAAGTGGGCCGGCATCACCCTCTTCCTCATCGAGAAGGGCACGCCCGGCTACACGGTGGCCAAGAAGCTCGACAAGGTCGGCCTGTGGTCCTCCGACACGGCAGAACTCGTCTTCGAGGACTGCCGCGTTCCGGCGGCCAACATCCTCGGCCAGGTGAACGCGGGCTTTTTCCATCTCATGTGGGAGCTCCAGGGCGAGCGCATCATCAGTTCCGCCGCGGCCGTGGCCGCCGGCGACCGGGCCCTTGAGCTGGCCCTCAAGTTCGTGAACGAGCGCTCGGCCTTCGGCAAACCCATCGGTAAGCTCCAGGCCCTCCGCCACCGGCTGGCCGACATGGCCACCGACCTTGAGGCCGCCCGTCAGCTCGTCTACACCACGGCCTGGCGCATCCAGCAGGGGGAGCAGGTTCTCAAGGAAGTCTCCATGTGCAAGCTCTTCGCGGCCCAGGTGGCCTTCCGCGTCGCCGACGAGGCCCTCCAGATGCACGGCGGCGCCGGCTACATGGAGGAGTACCTCGTCTCGCGGGTCTGGCGCGACTGCCGCGCCCTGCGCATCGCCGCCGGCACGGACGAGATCATGCGGGAGATAATCGCCAAGCAGCTGGGGCTGTAGTCCCGGCAACAATCGGGCTCCGGGCCGCCCGACCCGGAGCCCCGGCCACCACGGCTGGCCGACCACGCCCTGAGGCTTTGTGGCTGCGACTGCCCTAAAACAGGGGGAACCCCCAAGGGGTCCCCCCTCCGCGGGCTCACCCGGAACTAGCCCCTGATCACGATCACGTACACCCCACCGCCGGTGGGATGGCCGGCGACCTTCTGCCGGAGGTCGATGCGGTAGACCTCGCCCGGCTTGGCCCCGGGTATCGGCGTCACTTCGAGGCGCAGGCGCCCGCCCTCTCCGGGCGGCGCCTTGGGCATCGTCAGGACCAGACCCTTCCCGGTCAGGGCCCCGCCCCCGCGGCGGGCCCAGAACTCGCCCTCCGGCCGGACTTGCACGCGGACCTTGGACCGCCGGAAGGGAAGCCTGGGTGCGACCGCCTCGGCCTGCCCGGCGATGGCCGGGTCGAGGCCCAGGCCCAGGATCTCCTTCGCCCCTATCTGCCGCATCCGCACCCGGACCTCGACGGCCGCCGCAAAGCCCATCACGTTCTTGGCCACGAAGTCGAGGGACACGGGTTTCCCGGCGCCCCCCTGCCCGGCGCCGTCGGCGGTCGGCGTCTCCGACGGTCCGGACGACATCGGCACTATCCACATGTTCTTCCAGATGATGTTGTTGTCGCGGGCCACGTCCCACGGCCAGACGATGGGGTCAAGCGTGGCCGCCGCGAACGGATCGTCGCCCGTGTCGACGATGGCGAAGAGGCAGCAGTGCTGGGGCTCGCTCACGCCCGGCGTCCACGGGATGGGGCCGGCAACCACCGTGTTCGGCGGGCCGCCCAGGGTCGTGGCCGGCACGCTGACGCCGGTCGTCCCGATGGCGTGCCAGTCCGTGTGCGGCATGCCGCCGGTGGGGTCCGACCAGTAGACGCGGACGGTGGCGCCGGCGACGGCCAGCGTGTCGGCGTTGTGGACCCGCACCCAGAGCTGGTTGGGCTGGGCGCGCACCGGGTTCTCGTGGAACGTGCCGCCGCTGTTGTTGCACCAGAGATCGGGGCTCAGGTAGAGGTCGATGCCCGGCGGTTCCACCAAGCGGTCGTCGCCGGCGTGGTCCTTGACCCAGGCGTCGCCCTTGCCCCAGATGGGCGTGACCCGCCAGTAGGTGACGTTTGTGCCGTAGACGTCGGAAGGGGCAAGCGGCACGTGCCGGTACTCACCCCAGCTCCCCCACTTGGACTGAATGAGGGCCGGCTGGTTGGAGGCGTTGAGCGACCAGACGCGGCCGGTGTGGGTGATGACGCTCGACGCGCTGCGATAGCAGATGACGTCCCCCACCCGCACGTTCGGCAAGAAAACCTGCGTTCCGTGGGCGTCGAGGATGTTCTGCACGTCGGGTCCGGAGCTGATCCAGCACTGCCGGGGATTGAAGGTGAAGGCCCAGCAGTTGTACTTGCGGGTCGGCAGGAGGGTCTCCGAGGCGTGGTTCAGCCGGATGTACTCCACCGGCTGGATGCCCGGGTACTGGGCCAGGGCGTTGGCCTGGGTGGAGGCGATCTGGGCCGGGGTCAACTCACCGTGGATCGCGTCCTCGTGCGAGTGGTTGATGGTCACCCCCGCCGAGGTGACGAGGACTCTGTGGGTCACGGCCGGCCCACCTCCTTCTCAAGGACGACCTGCAGTTCGTCGACGACCTCCGGCGTGAGGAACGCGCCGGGTTCCGGCCGCTTGCCGAGCACGGTGGCCGCGACATGGGCCGCGAGTTGCCCGGCGAGCGGGTCGTCCTTGAGCCGCCGCAGGGTCATGGCCGCCCCCTGGGCCATCTCCTTGGACGCGCCGGTCAGTTCCAGGGCGTAGAGATGAGCGCCGATGACCGTCGGGTCCTTGGGTTCCTGGAGGTGGGTCGCCAGCCTCTCCAGGATGGCCGGGGCGAGGTCGGCCCGACCGTCAAACTGCCGGAGCGGCTTCATCCTCTCGAAGATGCTGCGCATGACGTAGGCCGAGCTTGCCGCGCCGGCCAAGAAGAGGGTGTGTTGGTCTTCGAGCAGGGCCAGAAGCTTCTCGTCTGCCATACGATCCCTCCGTTGACGTGCCGCTCCGCCTTCGACAACAGGGGCGGACTTCCTCCCATATAACGGCAGGAGTGGAACAAGGTGGTGGTGGGGGGGGCGAGAGGCCGCTTGGGCCGCCCGGTCTCTTCTCGAGCGGGGCCGGCGCCGCCGGCGAGGCTCGGGCGCCGCCGCCCGAGGCCCGCCAGACCCCGTTCCGGCTCAGCCTACTTCGGCGCCTCGCCCGCTTCCACGGTGACCTTGATCATCTTGTCGCCGACGGCGAGTTTGTCCACAACGTCCAAGCCCTCCAGGACCAGGCCGAAGACGGCGTAGGCTCTATCGAGGGACGTCGCGTCGCTCTTGATGATGTAGAACTGGGAATTGGCCGAGTTGCGGTCATCCCCGCGGCGGGCCATCCCCACGGCGCCGCGGACGTTGCTCAGCCCCTCGGCGATCTCCAGAGCGATGTTGTCCTCCGAACCGCCCGTGCCGGTCCCGGTGGGGTCGCCGGTCTGAACGACCCAGTCCTCGACCCGGTGCCAGACAAGACCGTCATAGAACCCGGCCTTGGCCAGCTTCTTGAAGTTGGCCACCGTATTGGGGGCGAGGGTCGGGTAGAGTTCCATGACGAAAGTACCCTTGGAGGTCTCCACCGTCGCCCGGTCCTTTACGATGACGGACGGCTCCTTGTCTCTTTGCAGCCGCAGGTAACCGTAGGTTCCCCCGCCGATGACGATGGCCGCCAGGGCGATGACCGCCACGGTCATGGTCAGCTTCCGCCGGGCCCGGTCGCGTGAGGCCCGGCCTGGGCGCGCCCGCTTACCCCCGCCCTTGGCCGCGGGGGTAGCCTTGGCCTGTCTGGACTCCCGGCTCTTCTTGCTCACGGTCTCACTCCTCCCGCCCCACCCCGGAGAACTCCGCGATACCCAGGCGCAGCATCTCCTCTGGGGACCGGTTGGAATTCTCCGCGTAGAGGCTCCGGTAGATCCGGTCGAACTCCTTGCCGTGATAGCGCTCCGGCATCTCGTAGATGTCGGAGGCGCCGAGTACGAGAGTGTTGTAGAAGCGGGCCAGGTTCTCGTAGGCCCGATACACGACGTCGAAGTCCGCCCCGGGGGAACTCCCCATCAGCTCCCTGATCATATCGATCAGAAGATGCGTCCCGGTTTCGTGGCTGGCGAACTGGGTCATGTAGCCGAAGTCGAGCCCGCTCCAAAACACGTTTCTCTCGTAGCCGAGGGAGTTGGCGTTGGGGCCGTTCTCGATGGCGCTGACAAGGACGATCTCGTACGTGTCGGCCTTGAAGGTCCGGCCGGTGAGGCGCTCCCAGCGCCCGATGACATCGCTCCCGGCGAAGTGGGCGTTGAAGCGTGCCGCCACCGGCTCGATCGCGGTGCGCTCCCTCGGCCAGACCTCGGCCTCGTAGCCGGGAAAGTTGCGGGCGTAGACGGCGCCCATGGTCCTCAGGACCTCTCTCGCGGCCGCCTGTGAGGACAACCACGGGCCGTCGACGCGAAGTATCCAGTTGTCGAGCCGCGCGAGGTGAGCGCCGTACCGTTCGAGGAACGGACCGGCGTGACCGCCCAACGCCCGATCGAGAAGGCCGAAGTACTCCCTCAGGGCTTCTCCGGACTCCAGGCTGAGATAGGCGGGCAGGAAGATGGCCAGGTTGGCCAGGTCACCCGTGCGCCCGTCTTGGAAGGAGAGACGCCCGCGGCTCGCCTCGAGGAAGGAGAGGTCGGCGCGCGCCACGGCTTCCCGGTATCGGTCCGCGTACTCGCTGTCAAACCCGGCCCTGGCTACAGCCATCAGGTGGAAGAGGTAATTCGGACCTTTCTCCGCCACCGCTACGAGGCGCTTGTCTTCGCCGGGCGTCATGACTCGCTCCTCTCCCGCACCAGACTCTACCCCGCTTCCTCTCCGTAGAGCCGGGGCGGCTTGAGGCCGTGCTTCCGTAGGACGATGAACACCTGGCCGCGGTGGTGGACCTCGTTCTCGCGGATGGAATCCACCAGAAAGAGCGCGGGTCCGCGGTACCCGAAGGGGGCGACCACTTCCGCCCAAAGACCAGCCTCACCCAGGCGACGCAGAACCGCGGTCGTCTGGGCGCGCACCTCGACCGAGCGCCGGGCGAAGTCATCCGCCGGGCGGAACAGGGAACCTCCGACCGGCGGGTCGGAGCCTTCCCGGGCGGGTCCGAAGTCCCACGGACCTCCGCCCACGCCGCCGGCGATGCCCCGCTCGGTGTCTAGGACGTGCCCCAGAAGCTCGGCCACGGTCATCATCCCGCCGGCCGGGCTCTCTGGCCACAGGGCATCCGGCACAAGCCTGGCCGTCCGCACGGTCACCTCGCGGACGCGGTCAAGTTCGTGGAGGTAGGCTTCCACAAAACCCCTCGGCAGCGCATCGCCACCGGGCTGGCTCAGTGACCCTTGGTTCATCGGGCGCGCACCTCCGTCGTCCATCGTCTCGCGGCAACGCCGCGCGACCCGGAAGAGGAGGTTTCTCCTTCGCCGGCGGGTTCCTTCCTCCGCCTCGAAGTCCGTCCGCCGAAGGAAGGCGAGGCCCGGCACGGAAGAAAAGCTTAGACAGGCCCGCCGCCGTATTACTTAGGCAGGACGGCTCCACCGCAGCGGACCCAGCCGGCAGGGAGGCGCCGCGACCAGTGACGACCGAGGCCCGCGAGGCGCGCCAGCAAGCGCGGCAACTCCTTTCCTCGATCCAGGTGTGGCGCTCCGAACTCGCGGAAGTACTCGGCCCCGCCTCCGGCGAGCCGGCCCAGCGGCTTCTCGCCGTCCTCGACGAGGCCGCGACCGCCCTAGACGAGCGGCGCACCCCCGAGGCGGCCAAGACCGCCGTCCAAGACACGTTCTTCCTCACCGACCGCTCCTCCGACGTCGTCCGCGCTCTTGGGCCCACCCTCGCCCGCCACGTAGCCGCCCGGATGGCCATCGCCTTCACTGGCGACACCGATGAGCCTGTCCGCCTCTGGACCCCCGAACTCCTCGCCGCGACCACATCAAGGGTCAAGGAACTCGTGGAGTTCGCCCTCCGGGCGGTCGCACTGGCCCCTCACCTTACGTCCGAAGAACGCCAGACCTACGCCGCCGCTGTCGCCGACATCGGCCGGTCGCTCGACACCAGCGCGGTATCGTCCATCCTGACGGCCGACAGTCGTCTCGCCTCGGTCGTCGGCCGCTTCCACGGCGAGGTCGTGGCCCGTCAGACGGCAATCGCTTCCACGCTCGAGCCAAAAGCCCAGGACGCCCAGACACGGTGGCGCTCGGTCGAGGACGAAGCCTGGCGACACGGAGAGAGCACTCTCTACGGTGGCCGCGGCTGCGGGACGGTGGCCCTGACCGTCATGGGCACGACCCTCCTGGCCCTCATCCTCCACGGACAGACCATCCGCCTCATCCTGGCGGCCGTCGCCGCGGGGGGGGTGATTGTCTGGGCCTACGTCAACTTCATCTGGGGTCCGAACGTGGCCGAGCGCTACGGTAGGGTGACCGACGAGGCCAAGAGCCTGGTTCAGACGGCCGACGCCTTCCGCAAGAACTTCCTCGTCTACAACGCCAAGGTCAGCGACCTCAAGGGCCGCATCCGGGAAGGGCCGCCGGGCGCGACGGGCTAGCGCGGACGCACCGGGAGGTGGTCGCGGATGGCTGGTCTCCGGCGGGCCGGCGCGGTTTTTCTGGCCCTGGGCCTCCTCCTGCCTCTGCTGGCGGCGGGCGGCGCCCCCCTGGCCGCCGGCCAGGAACCGGGGGGACTCCCCTACGAGGTGTGGTCGCTCCCCCCGGTGGCGGGATGAGGCCCTCAGGACGGCGAAGGAGATGCCTGGCGTCCTCGAGCAACTTCGAACCATCCTCGGGACCCTTCAGCCCTACCCCCTGCACATCGTCCAACTGCCTCCCGACCACGGCGGCGGGGTCGCCTGGGGTGAGGGGCCGGCCGGTCTGGCCGCGATGAGGCGGCGGGACTTCGGAGATGTCCTACCGGCGCAGCTTTTGGCGCACGAAATCGTCCACAACGTGGCGACCTTCTACGGTGAAGGACTGACGACGTTCCTCGCCGACTACTACGTAGCCGGGGAATACCCTGAAGCGCTGCAGCCCGCCCTCACGACCCGTCGCAGTTACGTCCTGGAGTCCATCCGCGAGTACGGGGACTTCTCCTTCAAGGAGGCTCTGGAGCGCCGCTGGGCGGGCAACGACGTCCCCGAGTGCCACGCCTACCTCTACTCCAAACCCGCCCTCCTCTGGAACACGTTCCGAGGCTATTTCGGCGAGGAGGCGACCCTCCGGTTCCTGCGCGACCTCCAGCGCACGTCCGCGGAGACGCCGGTCGACACGCCCGAGGGCCTCCTCGCCTACTGGCGAGGTCTCGTCTTCGCCGCCGCGGGGCCGCCGGGCACGACGTTTTTCGACCGTTTCTTCACCACCGACTACCAACTCGACCTGGGCCTCGAGGACGGGGACGTCCGCCGGCCGTCCCCGCGCCGGGGTGAGCCCGACTGGACCCTGAGCTTCACCATCGTCGATGTCCACGAGCCCATCGAACCTAACGCCAGCGACGTCATCCCCTGGTTGGAGGTGGCCATCGTCACGGAGGGAGGAAGCCCCGCGCCGGGAGGAAGCGACGCCGCCGAGGGGGAACCGGGCACCGTCGTGCGGCGCATCCCGCTTACCGGCCGCAACACGAAGGTCACGCTCCGGCTCCCGTCGCGCACCGATGACCACCGCCCAACTCCTTCTCGCCTTCTCACCCGTGCTTGGCCTGGTCGTCATCCGGGAGGTCACCCGGGCCATCCAGCGTCACATCCCGAAGGTGATGACCGGACCTCCGGCGGCGGGAAAAGCTCGCTGAGCCCGGCGAGCCGGCCTACTCCTCGAGCCCCTTGCGGCCCTGCTTGAGCCCCTTGGCCCCGCGCAACATGGCCAAGACGGTCTTGCGCTTGAGACCCTGGATGGCCGCGGCCTGGTTCACCTTCTTGGGGCAGGCCTCGACGCAGTTGAACACGGTGTGGCAGCGCCAGGCGCCCTTCTCCCCGGCCACGAGGCCGAGCCGCTCGTCCTTGGCCGCGTCCCGCGTGTCGTCCACCCAGCGCCAGGTCTTCATCATGGCGTTGGGGCCGAGGTAGTCCTTGTCCGTCCAGGAGGCCGGGCAGGCCGAGAAGCATGAGCCGCACAGGATGCAGCCCACGTACTCGTCGATCCTCTTCCTGTCCTCCGGGGACTGGAGCCGCTCCTTCTCCGGCGCCTTCGACCGGGCCACAATCCAGGGGGCGATAGACTCGTAGTTGGCCCAGAAGCGGGCCATGTCCACGACGAGGTCCTTGATGACCGGAAGGTGCGGCAGGGGCATGACGTGGATCTCGGTCCGCCCCTCGTCCA
>Ga0315288_10003324_pt1 | contig 20554 bp, 25 predicted proteins | sample YL17G11_20_MG_FD_203454 | JGI IMG/M metagenome (GOLD analysis project Ga0315288, IMG submission 203454) | Sediment microbial communities from Yellowstone Lake, YNP, Wyoming, USA - YL17G11_20 | ecosystem: Environmental > Aquatic > Freshwater > Lake > Sediment | place: USA: Wyoming | collected...
TTTTGCTGGGCCGCGCGCTTGGCCTGTGTGCCACCCACACTGCGCTCCAACTGCTCCAGCTTCTCGTTAATCTTGCGTCGCATCTGGGTGGCCTCGCGGATCGACTCGCGCATGCCCTTCGTCAGCAGATCCACGCCGTGTTGATCGCGCGCCACGTCAAAGAACCAGAACCGGTAGCCCACGACCTGCGCGTCCTCCTCCGTAATCAGCGTCTCCAGGAAGACTGTCAGATCCAGTGCGCCGCTCAGGCGTTGATTCGTCTCTGCTGCCGCAGCCTCCACGTCCATCGCCTCTGCCTCCTCCCCGTTGGCATCAGCCGCAGCCTCCTCTGCGTCGTCGCCTGTCGCCGCTTCATCGGGCACGACGGCGAGTGCTTTCCTGCGTGACACTTTTTTCTTCTTCTGTTTCTTCTGCTGCTGGGCGAGGCTCTTTAACAGACGATCCTTCTTGTCGGTGGCGAAGCCGAGCGCGTTAAAGACGGCGTTGCAGACGTTGCGCGCGTTCTCCTTGAGGTGTTTGAAGCCGGTCGCGCCGTCGACAAAGTGGCTGCTGGTCAGATTGAGCGCCATCAGGTGTTGCACGTCGCCCTGCTGGGCGCTCAGCACAGCGTTGTCGCCACTGACGGGTCGATACACGAGCCTACACGCTTCGAAATCGTGCGCAGTGTAGTGTTGATCATCAAAGAGGCGAAGTGTGTTGTCGGTGGTCATGACACTTGTTTGTTGCTAAAATTAACGTGACCACCACGTGTTTTCACCGACGCTTTTTTTAAGGCTGGGGCGCAAAAAAATAAAAAAGTGCCGCGCCGATGAAAGATCTGGCTTGTGGCACCGGCCTGTCGACCTACGCACTGGAGGTATTGTACGATTTTTTCGGCCACAAGTTCGGCCCCGCCGAGGAGAGTGTGACTGCGTCGTCGCACCAGAGCCTGGTCGAAATCTACTGTGGCAACAGCGAGAAAGTGTTTGCCTTCAACAAGGAGGCGCTGCAGCTGGAGCGTGGCCTGTCGCCGGCAGGGACAGAGAAGAAGCCGCCGAGCGAGGCCAAGCTGCGGCGCCAGATTGTGGAGCGACGCGAGGCCGAGCTCGACAAGCAGTGTCGCCAGGGCCTGGTGAGCGCGCGCGACAAGGATTACACGCTGCTGTGGGAGTTTGTCGGCTGGGCACAGACGAGCGGGGGTCACTTTATCTACATCTACTACGTGGGGCCGGGCCAGCGCCACGCGCCCATCGACATGCGACGGCCGGAGAACTGGCGGCCCGTCGACAAGAATCACCTGGCGCTGTTTCATCGTCGCCTGGGCAAGGACGTCAGTCGGTTCTATCAGTACGCGTCGACCGACGTGACCACCACGGCCGACGCGCGCACCCAACTCGAGCTGGACATGCGCTACGTCCTGTACAAGTGGCTCAACTCGAAGCGTGGCGACGAGTCACTGCCACTGCTGCGTCTGAATCGCCACCTCTTTAACCGTGAGCCCAATCACCTGGCGCTACAACAGCAGCAGCAGCAGCCGGAGAAGAAGCGCGTGGTAAAGACGCTGGCGCCGACGTGGCAACCGCCCGTCTTCTTCGAGGGCATCGATCCGTACGAGGTCAAAGACGAGGCGCTGCACCACGTCTCTGCCAGCGAGTACGCGGCGCTGTCCGAGTGGCCACTGCCGTCGACGACACGCTGTGAGTTTAGTGATTTTGTCGACGTGTCGCGGCGCGCCGTCCTGAACGAGCAACAGCCGCAGCCACCGTCCTACTACGAACACGATCCGATCGCGCTGTTTGACGCGCTGTGTATCGCGTGCAATCCGGAGATGCAGGCGCGACGCACAGTGAGCGCCGTCACCGGTGACCACCTACAGGTGGTGCAGAATCACAATGTGACGCGCGTCATCGACTACCTGACGACGGAGCGTAGCGCAGTCGAGGCGGTACAGGCCCGTGGCGAGGAGTTTGTGTGGGCGGCCATGGCCGTCGAGAATGCCACCCGTCTCATACCGGAGCATCTGCGTGAAGCACTGAAATAAACTGTCCGTCATTTATTCACCGTCTACACATCGAAGCGTAACCACGCAGTCTTGTCTGTGCTCGTCGCCACTGCGTACAGGTGACTGTATCTACATGCGTCGCACTGTTCGAAGCGCATCGCCACCCACAACAACACTGCTGTCTTGAAATTGAACGCCTCCAGGTAGTACAGCACCAGAATGAGCAAATCCATGCGAGCAAGCAGGTGGTGACATACACACACACAAATAGTATATTCTGTGATGAGACAGGGCGAACACTATCTGGCTCTGGCCGGGATTGTACACGCCAGTTGCCTCGCCTCCAACAGTCGCGCCATGCGCGTCTCGTCCCACGTCACTTCGATCGTCTCGTAGTGCTCCTGGTCGGGGTGCAGGACGACAATGTACATGGCGTCAATCACGACGTCGTACTCGGCCTCCAGCAACGCCTTGTACAGCTGTAGCTGCAGCCTATAGTGCTCCAAATTACAGTCGGGCAGGTCGGCCGTCGCGGGCACACAGCCCCAGCGTCCGAAACCGTGTCTCTTGATTTGGCGCGAACGCTTCCAGTCCATCAGCACCAGGTGTTTCTTGCCCTGGGCGTCGGGCGCGCGTCGCACCTCGTCGACGTACTCGTACAGAATGTCGACGGAGCCGACCAGGCGCCACCGCTCGTTGTAGAGGATCCACTCGGTGCGGAACGCGCGCAGCTTGCCGTGGACGAGGGCTTGCTCGAATTCCTGGAACAGCGCAAACTCCTTGGTGTGGCGAGAGTGGGCCCACTCGTTGTAGTAGTTCTCCAGGTTGGCGTGCATCGCCGTACCCCGCTCCGCCGCCTCGTCTTTGATGGCCTGCCAGCGCGCACAGACCTCCTCCGCGGTCATGCCAGCGTACTCGTTTGTCGACTGGTCGCGCCAGCCCGCCCGACGCGCCAGCGTCTCTGTGGCCAACACGACAGAGTCCAGATCGGGAAAGAGCGTGTGCACAAAGGTGGTGACAGAGAGGAGGCGACGGTGTGGCGGCGACTGTTCGGTGTTACTCATTTGGTAGAAGCCGTGGGTGCTGTCGAAACAGAGCAGTCGATACTCGTGACCCTCCTCGCGGAAGACGACACGGAGGTCGCGTCGATGAAAGTTGCGATAGCACAACGCCTCGAAGCTGGCCGTCGTCAGATAGACGTTCACGATGGGCGGTACAAAGACCAGGCCCAGCGGGTGACGCGCGAATTTGTGCATCAACACGGTGAGCGCGTTAGCGAGTGCCTTATTACCCTGCGTCGACCAGGACGTGAAGTACCCCGTCACCATTGGCACCAACCGACCCTCACTGACGTCACAGATGAGGCCATGGGGTTCGGGTGGGGACGCGTCCACTTTGACAAAGAATGGTCTGCCTGGTAGAGCGTACCAGTCAATCTTGGCCTGCGTGATGATGTGTCGCCACTGACGACAGACACACGGCATGGCCGTCTCCGGTCGCACCATCAGAATCAGGCGTTGCACATCGACTGGTAGGACGTCGGTGATTGCCGCTACGTCAGCAGCGTCCTCGTCGTCTCTACAGTGTTTCATCCGGGTTGTGCGCGGTTTTTTATATTAAAAGCGTCGCCCATGGAACGCTTCTACGTGCACAATCTGCTGCCGGCACCGCTGTTGTGGCGCATGCTGCACTTTGACGGTGAACAGCACTTCTACCGTGAACTCGGCTTCAGTGGCAAACGCTCCAACGGCGAGTCGTACTATTGGCGTGACAAGGAGCACACGATCGTCGACCAGGAGAGCTTCTACAGCGCGCTGCGACAGCGTCTACCGCTGCAGCTCCACTTTGACGTGCTGAGCCACAGCCGGGAGAAGGATCGCCGTGCGCTTCGCGAGGAGCGCGAGATTGTGATGGACATTGATTTGACGGACTTTGTGCGCTACTGTCGCTGCGGCGAGGAGAAGCGCGCCTGTCCCGTGTGCTGGCTCCACGTCGAGGGCGCCTCGTTCATCCTGCACCACCTGTTGACACGCAAGTACGGCGTCGAGGAGCGTCACCTGCTCTGGGTCTTCAGTGGCATGAAGGGCTTCCACTGTGTCGTCAACGACCGCCGCCTGACACGGCTCGCCAACGAGCAACGCCTGCGCCTCTTCAAGCTGCTGTCGCGGCCCACGCTGGAGGACAAGAAACAATTCCTGGCCGAGCTCACCACCGACGACGCAGACTTTGTCGCCGCCCTGGAGACGCTCTTTGAAGAGCGCGTCATTCGCCACCGTGATCTGCTGCGTCAACAGACGTTCACTGACGCCTGTCTGACGATGGTACGACGTCACTTCCCCGCCCTTCACAACACGCTGACCCTGGACTGGTACCGTCTGCGCGACGAACACTCCACCGTCCGCTGGCAGCGCCTGTTGACACTGCAGCGCGGCCAGTTCGACGGCTACGTCACACCCTCACTGCTGATTGCACTGCACTGCTACTATCCCTGTGTCGACAAAGGACCGCTGTGCATGCAACACCTCTTCAAGCTGCCCTTCTCTGTGCACGCCACAACTGGCCGCATCGCCCTACCCGTCGAGCGCCACGAACTCGTCAGCGACACACTGCCCAGCGACGCGCTGACGCTGGCACAGCTGCAGGCCGCGTACGACGGCAGCAACGAGGAGTCGATCGCACCGGCCTTTATGCGCGGCTGCCACCTCCTCGACGCCTGGCTCGCCCACTACCACTAGGCCTGCGCGCAGGACGCACGTGCCAAATGTCTTTTAATTAAAAAAGTCACGTGACACTGAGAAAAAGCAGCAAATGATGGCGCAGACGACCGAGTTCCGCTCTGTGCTCAGCCGAACGGTGTACACATTGCCGACGATGCAGGCCACACAGGCGCAATTGAAGAGTCTGGTTGTGCAGCAGCAGCAGCAGCAGCCACTGAAGAAGCGCGAGGAGTTTAGCGAGGCCGCCGTCGCCGCGGTGGATGACAATTTCAGTGTGGACGAAGAGGAGGCGAACGACCGTGGTGGCTACCTCTCCAACCTCCTGGACAGCAGCAGCGAAGAAGAAGACATGATTGTGGAGGAAGATGTGGAGGCGCGCGAGCTTACGCAGCGCGAGATTGCCGTCAGCGAGCAGGAAAAGACAGTGAAGACTGCGTACAACGCCCTGTTGGAACAATGTACGGTGTACAACGCAAACTGTGTGACACAGACTTTCAGTCAACTCTGTGAACGCCAACGCGCCGCGCAGGATGGCTGGGACCGCCTGGAACGACAGAAGGCCAGTGTATCTTTTGTGTTGCGTGAACAATTGCTGCGTGAACCGCGTGACACCATCGAGGGTGGGGAACGCGCCGCCCTGATGGGCCACCTGAACAAGACTGCCCTGTTTACACAGGCTGTGACTGCGCCCCATGGACTGGAGATTCTGAGCGACCGACTGGGCGACTATCTGGTGATGGTGATACGGCAGCGTCGTGGTGATGATGATGGTGACGACGCACAAACTATACTGTGTTCTACGACTGTACGCAGCGATGCGCTCATTGTAAAATAAAACTTTAATTTATCGACGCGATGGGTGCCACGCCAAGAAAGGACGTGAATGTCCGCGTGTTATGTGACACAAGGTTGCAGTTAGTTCTAAAGAATCCGTACGGGCAAATCATGGATATGTATTTTGAGCAGAAGACCGGTCTTGGCATCGAAATCTTTTACGCGCCGCGCCGCCAGCGATTTCCGTGGACTGTCGTCGACAGAGACTGGTTCGACGTGGCGCCGCCAGAAACCGTGTGCCACACAATCTACGTGGTTTGCGTGGATACAAGCAATGCCCTGTTCAATTATGTCGACGATAAAATGGTCAGGGAACGCGCCCGGTTCACTACGTATCCGTTATATGTGGCCATACACAATACGTCACTGGCTAGCGATCACATCATACTGCGGGACGAGAAGAGTCTGCTGCTCACCCACTTCCTTCTTAAGCGACTGGCGCGTCGACACCGTCTGCCGTCCGATGTGCTCTGGCTTGTCGCGCGGACGTATCAACGCGCGTTCCACCCCTCTGTCCTCGCGCTCATCGTTAATTACAGGCCGTGTGTCGAACTCGTCGAATACGCTACGGCGACTAGGGTGGTGATTCCTCTCTGTCGCGTACTCGCCGAACTGCGTCGCAAAGCCCTCTTTAAAAAAGCGGACGATGAAACGCGTACACCCTGACGACGAGGCAGTCGATCTCATTGCCAAAGTGAACGCCATTTACTGTGACGGTGGTGGCGAGTGGTTCGTTTGCACCCAATGCAACAAACTGGTCGTGGCACAGCGGCCGGATTATCTCGAGACATCAAAGTGGGGTCGCGAGCGACCTTTCTGTTATGATTGCGTACGCTACTGTGATGAATGTGACGTCTACTACTGTGACAGCATGGCCTACCGACACGAAAGGTGTGTCCAGGCCGAAGCGTCCGTGGATTTCCTGGCGTCTTCATCGGAGTCTGACGAGGTTACTGTTGTTACTGCTGCGGCCGCCGCAGTAACACCTCCGCTCACAATCAACGACGCGCTGATGCGACGCAGAGGCAAACCGGCCGAACCTGAACACTCGTGGTTGCGCCTGGAGTCGTGGGGCGAGCCAAACAAGAATGGCAACTACACGCGTCCACTGGGCAAGGGCCAGGTGACAGTGTATCGCAGCAGACACCACAAGTGGCACTACGTCTACGACGGTGATCACAGTACGTCGTACGATTCACTCGAATCTGTGATTGCGGCCAGCTACGCAGCGCTGCGCACCGAGATTCGTCAACTCATTCCACTCTGAAATAAACGGACATTTATTGTGACATATAATCATCGATACGGTGGTTACGACCGTCGCTATTGTCGTAGTAGCTGCTCACGGCGTCTGTGCCCAGCGCAATAAACCGCAGACAGTCGCGCGGTCGGTTGACAACAAAAGACTCACTCTCTCCACTGTGATACCAGATGTCCAGTTCCTGTAGATTGCGACAGGGTACACACTGACACTCCGGGGGTTTCTCCGTCGCCACCACCACCACCACCTCCATTGACTCTTCGCTGTCGCTGCTGACGGGATCGGTGGCCAGGCGCAGGCGTTCCAAGTGGCAATCGCAGTCACAGTCTTCTTCGGGACCACCGTATTCGATAGGACACACCTCGTAGCAGTCACAGCCGTGACAACAGCCCATCTCGCCACAGTGCACGTCTTCGACCAAAGCGTCTGGGCAAATGCGGATCCAGTTGGCGTCGATTGCAATTTTCTGTGCGCGACAAGCGCGCGCACCACACTGTGGACATATTTCTGCCAAGTACGTTGGTTGCATATCGCTTCGGCGCCTGCGTGATTTTTAAACTGCACGTGCACAGGTTCGAGCCTGCGCGCAGGTGACACGGGGCTTTTTTAAAAAGGCAATTGACACGTGATTTTTGTGGCAGCCATGGAGTTGGATGACGACTTTGCAGTTTTCGACTCGTACGTTCCGTTGCCTGGCGACAGTAGTGGCAGCAGTAGTGGTGGCGAGGAGTCGCATCGCTCCACTGTGGGATCATCTGATAGCATGGGCGACGACGACGACGATGAGGATTCGTATTTCGAAGAGAGTGACGACAGTGCTGTGTCGACAGAGAATCCAGAGCCGGTGCCTGTGGTGGTGGCCATGAAGATTCCGCGACTCAGTGTCGAGCGCTGTGACGACCTGGATGCGTTGGAGATGAAGCTGCAGCGGCGTGAACGCCACCTGGAGAGACGACGCGAGACATTCTGTGAGGAGCAGGCCGAACTGAAACGCTGGGAAGACTCACAGCCTCGTCTACACGAGAGATATAACCAGGCGCACAGGACTCTGCTGCTGCGCAGTCGGTTGGACAAACGGATCGAACTCAATGAACTGCTGACTGGTCACACCGATGCACCCGACATGAATGTCTACATGCCCGACGTGGTGGCGCAGGCGATCGAAGAGGAGCGGCGCGATCTGCGTGACCCCGAATTGGTGCGCTGTCTGACGCGTCACCTGAACACTGGCCTGCTCTTTGAGATGGTGGCGAAGGGCGAGGCGCTCATCTACACGATGGACACAGAGACACACTACGTCATCGCGGGCGTTACGCCCGAGACGCCGGCAGACAATCTCTTCTTTTTCGTGACGCGCAAAGACGCGCTGATTATATAATTTACTCGTCGCGTGTGCTTTATTTAAATAAATTTATCTACCTCCACTGCGTGGGCGGCGACGATGATGAGACGCGGCATAAAGTTCGGCGCAGCCGATCTGGGCACGAAAAACTTTGGCTTCGGCTGTGGCATCCTGTACGGCACTGTGGCGCTAACGAATGACGCGGGCGAGACGGTGGAGACGATTCCCAACTTCGATCCCATCTGCATGCAGCGCTGCGACCTCAAGAGCGGCACCGTGACGACGCACAGCGCCGATTTCCAGCGCCACATTGCGCACATCGGCGGCGCCAAGCAACCGTTCACAAAGAGTCAGCGTGATATGTCGGTGCGACTGGGCCAGTGCCTGGGCGCGGCGCACTGTCTCCACGAGCCCCACCCGTCACTGCTGGAGCCAGAGGGCGCGCCGGACGCGCTGCCCATCTTTGTGACGGAGCTGCAGCCGGGCGCCGTGCTCACGGACTATCACCAGAAGGAGATGGAGCAACTGTCGCACATCTGTATGGCCTCGGTGCAGGCGATAGACGCGTCCAAGGATCAGCAGCGGTTGAACTGTCAGGGCGCGCTGAAGTACGGCATGCGCAATGACGCCAGTCTGTCCTACAGCGAGCGAAAAAAGTACGGCGTGCAGGTGATGAAGGAGCTCTTACACAAGCTGGGCCACAAGCAGTGGTACGACTGGATGGTGCACATGGAGGCGCTGGGCGAGAAGATGGACGACATGTGTGACGCCTTCCTGTTGGGTCTCCAGAAGGCGCTGAATCTGTACGAGCAGTGTGTCAAGGATCAGATCAAGGAGCAGCGCGCGCTCCTCAAGAGCATCCCCAAAGTGCCGACGAAGCCTCGCGCCAAGAAGGCGGTGGCGACTGGCGTCGCCACTGTCACCGTCACCAATGTAACGCCTACATTCATCGATCTGGGCGACGACGATGTGTCGCTCTCCGAGGCGGACAAGGTCGTCTTGCCACCAAAGAAGCGCGCAGTAGTCAATCGCAAGATACCGGTCGACGACGACGGTGACAATAAGAAGAAACGCAAGCGCAAGCCTGTCGACGCCGAGCGCCCGGTGAAGAAGCGGAAGCAGACGACGCCTGCGCCAAAGAAGGGCTCAATCTTCGCCAAGGCCGAGGCCACGTGAGTGTCGCTTATTTTTTGGTGCACAATGTGTAACACACTAAAGACGTTCTTGCTCTTTTGCGTCGCTCTGTCCATTGTACACACACTGTTTGTCTCTCTCCTGTTTGCCTCCATGCCCTGTGAACCACCGGAGGATTTTGGCGATAAGGCGATGTACGCGTTCGGTATCCTGATACGCGACGGCGTGGCCATACAGTGTAACATGTTGGCCAACGCTGTGACGCACCCCTTCGGTCTGACTTACACCGCGTTGTCCGTCTGTCGCAACTACACTCGGTGATGACGATGATGAAATAAAAGTTTTTTATTTCGCGTAACGCTCGTAGAGACCACGCATAAACTCCAGATAGCTCTCACGGTCAGCGGCGTCACCACAGGACATGTTGGTGTGACCACTCTTTTGTAGAATCAGCTCGTGTAGATGCGGGTGACTGCGCTCCCTGAGCCGGGCCAGGAGTGGGAGGGTGCACTCCTCGGGGACCACGTCATCGACGCGTGAACGCACAACGGCCAGCGGCGTGTCGAGTGGCCACGTCTGGACGGCCTGGAGCGGTGACTCCTGCTCGGGCCTGTACTTGGCAAAGCGTGACAGCAGACGGAGCATCCACTCAGTGCGCCACGTCGCCAGCGGATCGGGAAACCAGCCGTCCACACGGGCAATGCAGTGGGCGACGTGGGGCACAGTGTCGAAGGGACCTTCTGTGACCACAAGAGCAATGTGACGTCTCTCCTCGACAGTCAGACGATTGACGGCGACGAGGACAGTGGCTGCGCCACGGCTACAGCCAAACAGGACGATACGCTTCTGTGGGTGCACGCGTATGGCGTCGCGCACGCCAATCAGGTATTCGGCGACGTCCTGGTCACCGCCGACGTTCATCTCTGTCGGATGTGTGTGGTGTGCGCTGGCGCCCTGCACGCCAAAGTACCACAGCACAAACAACTGGACCAGGTGTGTGATCCAGTGCAGAGGATTGCAGCTGAAGCCATGGCCCACGTCACTGAGCTCGGGGTAGACAAAGAGATTGTGCAGCAGCGGCGGTGCGTCACGGATAAAGACGCGCTCTACGTAACCCTCGCTGGTGAGGAGGTTGAGACCCTGGGGACCGGCGTATTTGGCGGCCTGGGCGCGCGACGCCCCGTTGCCCTGGCAGAAGACGGTGACGATGTGTGTGCAGTCCATGGCGAATTATTTTATTTTATAGTCTATTATTTGCGGCGACTCCATTGGTATTCCTGTGGTCCACACCACAGGGAAAGGATGTCACTTTTTCGTAAGAAACCGGCGCCACCGCCTCGACCGAGCACGCAAATACCTTCTACGCTAATCATCTTCCTCGACGCGGATGGCGTTCTGAACGACGCCTATTCCGACGTCACGAAATTGAACGTGATGGAGGTGAAGCTGTTGGCGTTGCTTGAAAGGCTTGTGCGTCTCACCAATGCACGCATTGTATTGTCGACAACCTGGCGCTACACGGCAGAGACGCGCAAGGAAGCCCAGCAATACTTTGAGGCGGCGGGCATACCGCTGTGGATCAGCGTGACGAAAAATCTGGTTGGCGCCAAAAAAGACATAGGCAGGCGGTTAGAAATCATCGAGTGGCTCACGCGCAACACCGATTACTTTACCCAGAAGGGCCGTGTCCCGCCACTCGATCCACAACGCTACGTGAGCTATGATTCTCCCGATCTGCCTCCCGAGCTCTATTCGTTGCCACACCAGATGGTGATGCACGTCACCAACTGGATCGCCATCGACGATCTGAATCTGAAGGATGAGCCCGGCGCCGACGTGTACCCCGACAAGGCGCTGAGTGACCATTTCGTGATGACGATTCGCAAAATTGGCCTGACCCCGGCCAATATCACAGAGGCGTTCGACAAATTGGGTGTAGTGGAGCCGCCGGCAGAGAAAGCCAAAAAGAAGGGCTTCTTCTCTGGCGACTACCCCAACGGCTTCTGTGCCCAGTGTATGACACCGACACAGTTACGCGACGCCGAGCAAGGCATCTATTTCTGTAGGCGGACTTGCCAGGAGCGCTTTTACGACGAGGCGATGTAGCCGTCACTATCGCCAACGGCGATAGCTGTAGCCGTCACATAAACAGACATTTATCTGTCCAATCGATAAACGAGAGAAAGAAGTGATCCTCCGCCTCGGCCTCGGCCACCTCCCGGCGATACTGCATCACTTCCTCGACGAATTTTGTCGTCACAAGCAACTCGGTGCAACGATAGGGCGTCGGGAGCCAAATCATCGCCTGGTTGACGTAGCGTCCGATCGGACACAGCTCGTAGCGTCCGCCGTGCAGTGGACGAATTTGCCACAGGCGCGGATAGTGTGCAATCAGCCACTCCAAATAGCTGTCGCGCATATCACACAGTATTTTGTGGCGTATCTCGCGCGGCAGCTGCCACTTTTTCATCGCCCTGATGGCAGGTCGCGCACGGCGACCAAGTGGTCGATACAGGTTCTTTGTCTCTCTCGCGCCCAGACTCTGTGACATCCTGTGCAGCCGCCCCCTATCAGCCCGCGCAGCGCTAATAAACACATTGAACTTTATTTACGACTGTGCAGCGAAATGCCCATACACGAGAGGTGGTGCATCGCCTCTGTGAAGCTCAGCAGCGTCAGCTCCGGACTGCTCAGATAGAGCGCGTCGTACAGCACCATGAACAGGAACGCGTGGTGACACACCATACTCTCGACGCGCTGCAGTCGCTGGCGACGCTCGCCGTAGTCCATCGTGCCCACGCGCTCCGACTGTCGCCTGTCCGACAACAGGAAGAGGTTGCGCAGCACCGGGCTCTCTGCGGCGCCACAGAGGAGCAGCGGCTTGACGACGAGCTGCTGGTTCGGCCGTTCGTCACTGTTGTTGGCCACGCCGAGCGAGGGCAGCGCGAAGGTGGCGTTGGAGACGCGCTCGGTGGTGGCGGCGGCGTGGCCCGGTGGCAGAAAGTCAAACATCAGATCGACAAAGTCCAGCACGACGTCCAGTGTCATCTCCAGGTAGTCCCGCACCTGCTGTGGCTGCTGCTGCGCCGTCACCGGCAACTCCTCGGCGACAGAGACGCCAAAGAGCGACGTGAACAGGTAGTAGAGGAACTGTGTCTCGAACGCCTCGTCCTGCAGCAGCGCCAACAGGTTGAGGGTGCGCGCCGCGTACACATCGTACGACTCGCGGCTGTCGCGGTCCCACAGCATGGTGCGCATGCGGTTCTCCTCGACGAAGCGCTTCAGCCGATTCAGCAGCGTCCACAGCGAGTTGCACGTATAGCGTCGATTGACGGGCAGTTGGCGCGCACTCGAGGACGCGCTACCGCGCGGCGGCGGCGCTGACGTCGTCACCGTCAACAGACGCGACTCGCGGGCAGAAAAGTAGGCGCCGTGCTGGCGGCGATAGTGGTCCGGGAAATCCGTGTAGAAGAGGCTGGTGACGCTGGTGACGCGGCTCTTCATGTAGTAGACGCGCACACTGCGCTCCAACTCGGGCGCCAGGTGTGGGGCCATCGGTCGCTCGCCCTCGACCACCCACTTTTGGTGACGCGCCGGCGACAGCACCAGCAGGCGCATACGCCACACCTCCTCGCCGTCCTGCAACGGCAGCCCGCTGTAGCAACAGTAGTAGCGATCCGTGGGCTGACGCAGCTGGAGACGGACGCGTGTCCTCTCCACCACACCCTCCAGGTTGATCAGCGATTGGACGAGGCCGTGCATGGGCCACTGACGTGGCGTCAGGCATCGCGCGGCGCGGCGCAGACGCGCAGTGAACCAGCCGTGGTTGGTGTCGCGCGGCAAGCCCTGACAGAAGACGTCGAGCACCTTGACACAGAGCGGGTAGTAGTCGACCTTGAGCTGTGAGTTGGCCACCACGGCGTCCTTGGGCGGCGCGAAGGCCAGGTAACACTGGCGGTCCTGCTCGTTGTACACCACGGGCGGCATTGTGCGCAGCGACTCAATCTGGCTGGCACGGATGCGGTCGATGGGATGCGGTTCATGTTCCTTCTCGGCGCGCGGCTTGCGCCCGCGCTGTTTGGCGTTGGCGCACTTCTCGGCCCACTTGTCACGCTCCGGTGTCTGTGTCAGCGCGTACGTCTCCAGTGCCAGTGTGTGGAGACGGTCGACGTTGGTGGCGTTGTTCTTGCCGCCCCTGACGAACGCGCGCTCGATCGCTGTGCGCCGCTGCTGTGCGTCGGTGCCGGCGCGCTGACGGGCCTGCACCACCGCCTCGTCTTCCCACAGCAGATAGAGCTCCTCGAAGCGCGCCAACATCTGGCCGAAGCGGTGGCCGCGTTCGTCCATCGCCAGCATCTCCAGCAGCAGGCGACAGATGAACGCGCGCTGCATCGACGCAATCTGGCTGCGTCGCTTCTCGACGTCGCGCAGCAGATGGTGACACCGATCGTGGATGACCCGTTCAATGCCCAGTGGATCGGGGAGCAGGCGCGCTACCATCTCGTCACTCAGATAGGGAAACAGGCTAAAGACGACGGCACCGCTCGGTGGTTGCGTGACGAGTAAGTCTGGCGGCGGCGCCGCCACTGCCGCATCGACAGCCTCCTCCACTGGCGAAGGGACAGTGTCTACCTCCACATCCATCGTCTCTACGGGTGGCTCCACTGGCTGCGTGGGCTGGACAGGCTGAACGGTTGGTGGTGTTGTCACCACTGGCGCCTGTGGCGCCACAGGCTGGCGCCGACGCTTCGTTGTCGACGTCTTTGTGTAGAGCGAGGCGACGGACTCGAGTCCGCGCTCACGGTAGTGGCCAAACAGGTGACGGTCGTCGAAAAAGAGCTGATTGGCGACGTGTTCAGGCACAGGCTCCATCGGTTATTTTTAATAAAGCGGGTGATGGACAGTCGAGCGCGCGCCGTCGAGTTGGACGATGACTTGCGCCTCGTCACCGGCGCGGCCGCGCTGCTGCTGATGGTGGGCTTCGTCTGCGCGGTGCGCTGGCGACGGCGCTTCTGGCGCTTCTACGATCATCTGGTTCAGTGAGTTTTTTTGTCTGGCCGTGGTGTATACTGTGTTAGCGCGAGCGGTCGACGTCGTCGCAGCATGGAGCCGGAGCAGCAGCAGGTACCGCAGTGGTTGATGGACGAGGGTATCGTGAAGCTGCCGGAGAATACGAAAATCAAAAAGGTCGACCTGGACAGCGAGGAGGTGCGCCAGATGAGTGTCGCCGATTGGACGCTGATTAGCAGTGTCACGGCGTTCTGTGGCCAGGAGATTGCCAGCAAGCACCAGAAGACGAGCGCCGTCATCGGCATCACGCGCACCGAGCTGGAGCAAGTGCCGCTGACGTGCTACACGGTGTATGTGCGCATGCCGGCCGAGGTGCGCATCAACGCCGACCAGGTCACAGAGATTATTCTGATTAACATCCACCGTGTGACGCGCGTCGAGTGGGGCTACAGCGCGCGCACACAGAGCGTCGAGATGGAGATTGACGTGGACTCGCACGCCAACCCCATCAACCTGGAACACTACACGACCAACACGACGAGCTACAGACGGGCGCGTGGCCGCAACCTCGTCCGCTTCTCTGCACCCACCGACGACGACGAGCGAGGCTCGCTGAAACGCAACCGTACGACGCGCTAGCACTTTTATTCAATAAATGTGACACCACTTGATCTCTGTCTCCGACGCGTCCGCGTCTGCATCTGCTGCGTCCACGACGAGCAGTTGGTGCTGCGCGACAGGCTGTCGGCCAAAGTTGGGCTGCCGCGTCTCTTTGATTTTGTCCACGTAGTAGGTCTCTGTGCGCATCAGGCGCTGAAAGTGGTCGTCCATCGCGATGACGCGATTCTCCAGACTGTCCAGGCGTCTCAGAATCTCGCCCTGACGCTGTAGAATGCTCTCCAGCAGTGCGCGGCCCTCGTCAGGTGTCTCCATGCGTGTGTTTAAAAAAAAGCCACACAGCTCATCATGTCAAAGAAGCAGAAAGGCGTCGCCAAAGAGATCAGGAAGACGGAGCGCGTTCTGACGACGCTGGGCCTGACGCCCGAGCGACGCTGGGTCGAGACACTGCGCCAGGACAACCGCGAGGCCTACAGTCAGCTGCAGAGTCTGACGCACCTCATCAGCACCCACCACGACGACACTGTCGCCGTCGGCTCACTGTTCCGTCTGCGCGCAGGCGGCGCCGACGCCGACGAGATGGCTGTGACGGCCGTGGCGAGCGAGGCCAGTGGCTGTCGCCGTCTCTGTGATCGACCGAAGAAGGCGGCGGGTCCCGTCTACAGCGACCTGAGTACGCGTAAGCTGTGCAAATGGGCCACCGCACACCTCACCACCGCCGACAAACAGACGAAAAAGACGGTGCGTGGCATGAAGTTGGCCCAGCTCCTCTACTGGATGCTCCACTGTGAGCAGATTCACAGCGCGGCAGCGGAGGCTGACGCCACGCAGCGCTGCGGCGGATTGATTGTCGTGGACGAGAAACACCAGCGCGCCTACTATCTGACGAGCGATCAGGCCTCGCTGCGCATGGGACCCGTCTTTGCGATGCGCCTGCCCGTCACCTCCGCGGAGACCAACCTGGCCATGATGCAAAAGACTGTGACTGCGCTGCGCGAACTCGTCGCCGGACTGCGCGCGACCGCCGAGGCGACGGTGACAAAGAAACGGCCACGACGTGAGCCACGGCCCAAGGAGACACTGGTCTACGTCGAGGTCAGCGAGGGCGAGGAGGACAGTGAGTGCGAGACGCTGGGATCGGTCGATACCGACGACGGAAGCGACGGCGACGACGGGTATGATGATTGTGCTGTTATGTCCGACGATGATGACGCGTCGTTCGCCGAGTATAGCGACGAAGACGATGCAGATGACTCGGGTACGAGCGCAGCGGACAGTGAGTCCGATTCAGAGTCAGTGTCAGACAGATATTGAATAAACAAGCGAGAGATTTATTGAGCAATAACAGACTTTTTCGCATAGTGTTCGACGACGAGACCACGCTCGTCACGAATGGCCATGAAACAACTCTCTGTCGACTCTGCGCTCGTCACGTCGCGCTCCCCATTTTGCCACCAGCGATAGTCCGTCGTGTTGGCCATCAGCTTCATGTAGTACGATGCACTGAGTTCCGGTTTATTCATCTGTTCCTCTGCGGCCGCCAGGGCCAGGCCCTTCTCGCGCTCGAAGCGCTCCTGTTCCAGTTTCAGCTGCGCCTCGCTGTCGGCCGTCTCCTGGACGATGCGGGCCATCTCTTCGTGTGCCACGCGAAATTGTCGCAGATTCTCTTCGTCGCGTCTCAGCGCGACCTCCTGTTCGCGCACCCATCGTTCGCGTTTCTCCAATGCTGCGCGGCGCTCCTGATGTCTGTCCATGCTGTCGGTGTCAAATTACACAATCACGTGCGGTTCTTCACGTGCACATCGCGCAGGCGGCCGCTCCCACAGAAGCTGCGCGCAGGCCAGCGCCAACTGGAGCGCGCAGTAGAGGCGACGCGAGGCGGCACCGAAGAGGAGCAGACAGAGGAGCGCGAAGGCGACGTCGATGCAGAGCAACCAGAGCACGACACTGTCGAAGCGGCCGTATTTGCGCGTCCCGCTGCCAAAGTGCTGCGCCACGTAGAGACGCAGCGCGCGACACGCCAACAGCAGTGCGGCGGTGCAGAGACGCGAGGCGACGACGATGGCCCAGTCGCCGAGCCAGAGCGCGTGCAATTCGAGCAACAGGAATATACTGTAGATGAGTAGCAGGAGGTGCCACACGGCCGGGTCCATCGCCGTCGCCTCCGCGTCGACACTCACCCACGCCCGCAAACACATCTTACTGAGAGACGGTGTAAAAAGTAGTCATAAACGATGATTTATTTCAGACGACAGTGCTGCCGCTGCTCCTGCTGGGACAGCAGGATATCTGTGCGCCCACGCAGCAGTGGATGGCGGGCCTGGACGCGTTTACTCTCCTCGTCGTAGTGGTGACAGGCCAGCTCCACCAGTGTTGTCAGCGCCTGGTACTGCTCCGCTCGCTTCTTCTGTTGACGTGTGTTCATTGCTGTTTTTGCGCAGGCCGTCACCCACTCACGTGTGTGCGTGAGTGTCAACAAAAAAAGGAGAAGCGACATGAGCGAACGACGAACTGCATTGGATTCTGACGGTGACGAGATACCACCGCTAGTGAACCCCCCTTTGATGGTGGCGTCGGCGACGTCAACCTCGCCACTGGCGGCGAAGGAAGAGATACGAACGATGAGCTCGGGTGATGTGTTTGCCGAGCTGGCACTGTCACTGATTCGACCGGGACTGGATTCCGATGTGGCGCGCATCATCGAGTCGGTGCTGAGGCGACACCGGGAGTTCTTTGAGAGTAACCAGACGGTGAGTGTCCGTGTAAATTTATTGTGATAAAATACAGCCCATTATTTTGCGTCTCTTTTTCTCCGTCTCCTCTTCGGAATCAGCGCTGCGCTGTCGCAGGACGGCCAGCCAGTAATCGGCGCCGTAATTCAGATAAATCTCCTGCTCGGCCATGACAGGGCGTTTGGCGCGCGCCACCACAATGCGGCGACGGACGTCGATCGTGGACACAAAGAGCGGGTGCTCCTGCTGGCGCTGTCTGGCGTTCCTGTACTTGGCACCGACATTGTAGGCGTCGTCGAATTTGATGAGCTCGGCGTTGGCCAACTGGCCACCCAGGTGAAATTCGGGCTGGGCCAGCATCGCCGCCACGCCCTCCTCTGTCAGGTGGCCCATGAGCGGCGATTTGGCGAGTTCCGCGAGCAGGACGTTGTCGTTCATGAAGGAGGCGACGCCGCGCGCTCTGTCGGCCACCAGCGGTGCGCCGGTGACGGGATCGCGGTCGCCAATGATGATGACACGCGACGCGAAGCGGGCTCTGTACGCGTTCTCCATGTAGAGACTCTCCTCGAGAATCATGCCGTCGTAGCCGGTGATGAGTTGGTGTGTCATGAAACCCGGCGCGCCGGTCGACACAAAGATACCGTCGCCCGCTCCTGCCACCAGCGACTCCCTGAGCAGGAGACGTCGGTTGGCCACGTTGGCCAGCCGGGCGTAGAGACTCTGTGCGTTCATGATAATCTCGCCCTCTGTAAACAGCTCCAACAGTGTGTCGTCATCCTCGTCTACAGTGGCCAGGAAGTAGCCCGGCAGTGGGATCGCCCTGTCGCTGGTCCAGTCCTCGACGAGCTGGACGACTTCTGTGCGCGCCCGCTGACTCTGTTGGCGATGCGCCTCGCTGTTTTGCGGCGTCGCTTTGCGCTCACGCAGCGCCAGCTCACAGAACAGACGGAATCGCTCGCGCTGTCCACTCATGAGCGCGGCGGTTTCCTCGGCGCTGGCCTCGTCGAGCAGTTGATGATACAACATCGTCTCGCTCTCTATGCGTCGCATGGCTATACAGACGGTGACGGTGATTGTCCCGTCCTCGCTCCCGCTCTCGCTCCCGCTCCCGGAGCGGGAGTCGGCACCGTCGCCAGGCGTGGACGCCACCGCGTAGTCGCGGAAGACGATGTCTTTGTGAATCTTCCGTGTCTGGTCCACCAGAGCCGGATCGACGAGGGTGATGAGCTCGCCGCGATTGATGACGCGTACCGTCTTGACGCTGCCCTTCGATGTTGTGCCGGCGGGTAGCGTCGCCGGATTTGAAATGAGCGCGTACAGTGTGGCCACGTCGTCTGGTGTGACGACACGCTTGTGTACCACGGCGGGCATAAAGAGTGAGAGAAACAGTGTCTCGTCGACGCCAACAACCACCTCCATCGGTTCCTTGGGGGTGTCAATGCAGCGCGTTGAGTACGGGCGTCACAGGAATAACTAACTAGGGGGTAAATACTTTATTGTAGCACGGCGACAATCTGCTCGTGGCGTGTGATGAGATGGGCGCGGGCGCGCTTCCACAGCGACATCGTCGACTGAATCATCTCGACGAGCGGCGCGCCGAACCGGTCACCGGTGGCCACCAGGTACTCGTCGAAGGCCTCGTGGGCCAACAGGTAGCCCACGTAGACCTGCATGCAACAGTCGGTGCCATCGCGCTGCGCACTGCCCGCCAGGACACGACAGACGCCCTCGGGCAGCGCCAGCGTCGCGTTGTGGTGGTACGCGCCGACGAAGACGTAGATGCGCGTCATGGCCTGTCTCTCCAGTGTGGACATTTCGCGAACGAGACGTGGCAGATTCTCGAAGTCGACGAGTAGCACACGGCGCCAGTCCTGATCGTCACGCCGCGGCGGATACAGAAATGACTCACAGTGTGGCCTGGTCTCGACGGTGGTGACCACCTCCTCTGGCAGCTGCTGCTGCTGTTGCTGCTGCTGCTGTTCGACATACTCCAGTGCCACCTGTGAGGCGCTGAGATGGGCTTCCTTCTTTGAGCCACACACTTTGCCTTCGTGCAGTGTCCCGTTGTGGAGACGTACCTGGGCGACCCACAGGGGCGCGTGATCGCTTCCACCCACTCTGCGCGCAGAGTAGCGTGGCAGAGACAGACGACGCTGCTGCACGTAGTCCTGGAGTTTGTTACGCGGATTCTCCATCGTTCGCTTATTTAAGCCCTGCGTGGAAATTTGTCGTGGCGTCCGAAAAACGGCCAGGCGGGGTGTGTCTGCGTGTACACCGGGTCGATGAACACGGCGACGTCGCCGCCAGCGGATGACGACGACGACGAGGAGGATATCAGATTGCTGCACAACATACACGCCGTCGGGGCGATACACGCGACGCGATCCATTTCCGAACAGAAGCAGCGCAGTTTCCAGTTACATTGGCTACCGTATCGTCGCACCGCGCCCGGTGACATAGGCATGGGCATAGCCTATGACGCGTCGACCATTACACTGGCGGACGTGCGACACATATACACACAACACTCGCTGATTGCGCTGGCCTGTCTTTTTTGTCGTCACATCGATGCGGACGACGGCGGCCAGTTCTTCTGGCTCGTCGCCACGCACATCAGTAGCTTCAACGAGTACGCACTGCTTGCGACCCACGTCAGGCAGAGTAACATGAAAACCTATGCCACGCACCTCTTTCTGTTGCTAGACTTTGACGTGGCCTTGGGCATTCGCTGTGCGACGCGCATGAAGTCGTATCATCTGTGACGAATAATTAATTTATTTTTTGTTGACCTGTCCCCGCGCGCGCGCGCGTACGCGCGCCTACACAGGAGATGGCAGTCACCGCTGGCATCATCACCCTCTACGTCGTGACACCGCTGTTGACGCTGCTGGGCGTCGGGCTGACGGCGCTGCTCGTCCATCGCCA